>Ga0302235_10003923_pt1 | contig 10288 bp, 5 predicted proteins | sample II_Palsa_N3_3_FD_193577 | JGI IMG/M metagenome (GOLD analysis project Ga0302235, IMG submission 193577) | Peat permafrost microbial communities from Stordalen Mire near Abisko, Sweden - II_Palsa_N3_3 | ecosystem: Environmental > Terrestrial > Soil > Palsa > Peat permafrost | place: Sweden... | reverse complement strand
GGACTGGGCTGGTAGCGGTAGCCCATGCCGGGCTCGGTGATCAGCCAGCGCGGCCGGGCCGGATCGGGCTCGAGCTTGCGCCGCAGCTGAGCCATGTACAGGCGCAGGTTGCCGGTCGCGTCGGCGTACCCGGGCCCCCACACCTCGGTCAGCAGCTGGTTGCGGCTGAGCAGCTTGCCCGGGTGGCGGAGCAGCACCTCGAGCAGGTGCCACTCGGTCGGGGTGAGCCGGATGTCGTCGGGTTGAGCCTGGGTCGCCGGGCCGCCCCCGGTCGGCACCGCCGCCTGCCGGGTGACCCGCTTGGCGGCCAGGTCCACGACCAGGTTCCCGAACCTGATCTGGGGCTGGTCCTCGGCCGTCCCGGTGCGCCTGAGCGCGGCGCGCATCCGGGCCAGCAGCTCCTCCACCCCGAACGGCTTGGTGATGTAGTCGTCCGCGCCCGCGTCGAGCGCCTCGACCTTGTCGGTGCTGTCGGCTCGCCCGGACAGCACGATAATGGGCGCCTTCGTCCAGCCGCGCAGCCCCGCGATGACCTCCACGCCGTCCAGGTCGGGCAGGCCGAGGTCGAGGATCACCAGGTCGGGCGGGTGCCGGCCGGCGATCTCGAGCGCCTCGGTCCCGGTGGCCGCGACGTCGACGTGGTACTCGCGCGCCTTCAGGTTGATCCGCAGCGCCCGCAGGATCTGCGGCTCGTCGTCGACCACCAGCACCCTGGTCAAGATCCCGCCTCCTCGCGTTCCCGCTGGCCGGGCTCGCACTGGTAGCCAGGCTCCGCGGCCACCGGCACCGACACGGTCATAGTCAGCCCGCCGCCCGGGGTGTCCTCGGCGGTCAGCGTCCCGCCCATCGCCTCGGTCAGGCCGTGCGACAACGCCAGGCCCAGCCCCACTCCGGTCGTGTTGTCGGTGTCGCCCAGCCGCTGGAACGGCACGAACATCCGGTCCCGGTCCTTCTCGGGAATGCCGGGACCCCGGTCGACCACGCGCAGCTCGACCCGGTCCCCCAGGGCGCTGGCGGTCAGCAGCGGGGGCTGGCCGGGCGGCGAGTAGCGGAGCGCGTTCTCGGTCAGGTTCACGATGACGCGCTCCAGGATGGCCGGGTCGACGTTGATCTCCGGGAGGGAGTCCGGGATGTCGACCGTGACGCCCCGGGCGGCCGGGTCCAGGTTGTCCAGCGCGCGGGACACGATCTCGTCCAGGCCGGCCGACCTGGGGAACAGGGACAGCGCTCCGGCCCGCAGCCTGGTCATGTCCAGCAGGTTGTCGACCAGATGGGTGAGCCGGTCCAGTGACTCGTCCGCCGTGGCCAGCAGCTCGTCGTGGTCCTCGGCCGCCCAGTCCACGTCCCGGGATCGCAGGCTGGTCACCGCCGCCTTCGCGGAGGCCAGCGGCGTGCGCAGGTCGTGGCTGACCGCGGTCAGCAGCGCGGTCCGCATCTTGTCGGCGGCCGCGATCGGCTTGGCCGCCTGCGCCTCCGCGGCCAGCCGCTGCTGGTCCAGGGCGACCGCCGCGTAGGACGCGAACGCGCCGAGCACGCGGCGGTCCGCGGCCGGCAGCGGCCTGCCCTTCAGGGCCAGCGACAAGCGGTCGCCGACCGGCACCTCGACGTCGGCCTCGCCCGGCCGGGTGACGACGGGCGTGCCCTGGCTGGCGACCACGTGCCAGGCGCCCGGCATGCCGCGGAGCCGCTCCGCGGAGGCGTCCGCGGAGCCGCCGTCGACGGCCGGGCACTCGAGCAGGGTCACCGAGTCCATGCCGAACGCTTCGCGGATCCGGTCCAGCAAGGCGCTGAGCCCTTGCTGCCCGCGCAGCACGCTCCCGGCCGTGGTGGCGAGCAGATCCGATTCCGCGGCGGCCCGGGCCGCCTGGATGGTGCGCCGGGCCGCGATGTCGACCACCCAGCTGACCAGCAGTCCGACGATGACGAACACGACGAGCGCGAGAGCGTTGTTGGCCTGCGCGATGGTCAGCTTGTGGACCGGCGGGATGAAGTAGTAGTTGAGCAGCAAGGAGCCGATGATGGCGGCCAGCACGGCGGGAACGAACCCGCCGGTCAGCGCGACCACGATCACCGCGACCAGGAACAGCAGTGCGTCACTGGTGAGGTTGAGATTGCTATGCAAGCCGGTCAGCGCCAGCGTGAGCAGCAGGGGAAGCCCGACGCCCAGCACATACCCGGCGATCTGCCGGCGCAGCGTGATCGCGCCGTGGGGCCGTGTCAGGCCGCGGCCCCGGCCCATCTCAGCATGAGTCACGATGTGCACGTCGATGTCGCCCGAGCCGCGGATGGTCCTGGATCCGATGCCCGGCCCGGTGAGCATGGCGGTCAGCCAGGACCGGCGGCTCGCACCCAGCACGAGCTGGGTCGCGTTCTCCGCGCGGGCGAAGGCGAGCAGGGCTTCGGGGATGTTGTCCCCGACCACCTGGTGGTAGGTGCCGCCCACGGATTCGGCCAGCCGCCGCTGGCTGGCCAGCGCGGCCGGATCGGCGCCGGTCAGGCCGTCGGACTTGGTGACGTGCACCGCGAGGAGGTCGCCTCCGGCCGAGCGCGCGGCGATCCGCGCCGCCCGCCTGATCAGCGTCCGGCCCTCAGGGCCGCCGGTGAGCGCGACCACGACCCGCTCCCGGGCCTCCCACGTGCCCTGGATCTTGTGCTCGGTGCGGTAGCGCTGCAGCCCCTCGTCGACCTTGTCCGCCAGCCAGAGCAGGGCCAGTTCCCGCAGGGCCGACAGGTTCCCGGAGCGGAAGTAGTTGGTCAGCGCGGCGTCGATCTTCTCCGGCGGGTAGATGTTCCCGTGCGCCATCCGGCGGCGCAGCGCCTCGGCCGTCATGTCGACCAGCTCGACCTGGTCCGCGGACCGCACGATGGCATCGGGCACCGTTTCCCGCTGCGGCACGCCGGTGATCTTCTCGACCACGTCGTTGAGGGATTCCAGGTGCTGGATGTTGACCGCGGAGATCACGTCGACGCCGGCGTCGAGGAGTTCCTCGACGTCCTGCCAGCGCTTCTCGTTGCGGGACCCCGGGACGTTGGTGTGCGCGAACTCGTCGACCAGGGCGATGTGCGGCCGGCGGGCCAGCACCGCGTCCAGGTCCATCTCCTCGAAGGTGGACCCGCGGTGCTCCAGCCGGGCGCGGGGGATGACCTCCAGCCCGTCGAGCAGCGCGCTGGTGTGCGGCCGCCCGTGCGCTTCGGCGAACGCCACCACCACGTCGGCGCCGCGTTCGGCGCGGCGGTGCCCCTCACTGAGCATGGCGTAGCTCTTACCGACGCCGGCCGCGGATCCGAGGTAGATCCGCAGGTGCCCGCGTCCGGGCCGCCCCCCGGAATCGCCGTCGGAGCCGGCGCCTACCCGGCCGTCGTCCTCAGCCATGTCCGGCACCTCAGGCCGGACGGCCCGGAGCCGCGGTCCGCTGGAAGAACGCGCTGGACGGACGCTGCCAGAGGAACACCACCGCGGCGCAGGCGATCAGCCAGCCGAGCGTGGTCAGCACCTTGGTCAGGCCGAGGCCTGGATGCTTGCTGACCAGGACGCCCAGGAAGCCGAGGGTGTGCAGTCCGAACAGGATGGTGCCGGTGACGCGGGCCCAGCTCCGGCCGGCCCGGCAGGCCCGCGCGATCCCCAGCCACAGCGCGATCTCGATCACCGACAGCACCACGGTCAGCGCCGCCACGCCGCCGACGGTCGTGTGGTGCGCCGCGGCCTGGACCGGGTGCTTGGAGATGATGGTGCTGGCCACGATGATGACGCCGATCGCGTAGACCACCGCGAAGCCGGCTCCCGCGTACATCAGCCCGACCGCGTTGCGCATGCTGTCCGGCAGCGAAGCAGGCAGCGAAGCGGCCGGCACCCGCGCGACCTGGTACGGCTGCGGGTAAGCGACCGGCTGGGCGTTCGGGAGGTACCCGCGCGGCGGCGCCGGCGATCCCTGCGCCCCGCTGTAGCCCTGCGGCTGAGGGTAGCTATGCGACGGGCTGTATCCCCGCGGACCAGGAAGACCCTGCGCTGACGGCGGCACCGGACCCAAGGGACCCACCGGACCCACCGGACCCACCGGGCTCAGCGGCGGCGCCGACGCCGTCACCGGATACGAGAGCTCCGCGGTGCTCCGGCCCGGCCCCTTGGTCTCCCGCTCCAGCCGGGCCTGGTAGGCCCCGATCACGTTGGCCACCGGCCGCGGCCAGAACGCCACCGCGGACGGCCCGGTACCCTGGTCCCGCCCGGCGATCGCGGCGGCCAGCGCCGCGGGGGTCGGCCGGGCGGCCGGGTCCTTGGCCAGGCAACCGGAGATGATCCCCCGCAGCGCGGGCGGCACCCGGTCCAGGGCGGGGTCGGCGTGCACCACCCGGTACAGGACGGCGGCCGCGGTCCCGGTGCCGAACGGCCCGGCCCCGGTAGCCGCGTACGCGATCACGCACCCCAGGGCGAACACGTCGCTCGCGGGCCCGGCCGGCTTGCCCTCGGCCTGCTCGGGCGACATGTAGCCCGGCGTACCGAACACCACCCCGGCGGCGGTCAGCATGGTCCCGTCGGTGGCCCGGGAGATGCCGAAGTCGATCACCCGCGGGCCGTCCGTGGCGAGCAGGACGTTGGGCGGCTTGAGGTCGCGGTGCACCACCCCGCCCGCGTGGATGGCCGCCAGCGCCTCGGTCAGCCCGGCCAGCAGCGGCCACAGCGCGGGCTCGGGCAGCGGCCCGTTCTCGCTGACCACCTGGTCCAGCGACGGGCCCGGCACGAACGCGGTGGCCAGCCACGGCGGGCGCTCGTTCAGCCCGCTGGCCACGACCGGCGCGGTGTAGATCCCGCTGACCGCCCGGGCCGCGGCGACCTCCTGGGCGAACCGGTGCAGGAACTCCTCGTTTCCGGCCAGATCGGGGTTCACGACCTTGATGGCGACCGCCCGGCCGGCCGGTGACAGGCCGAGGTAGACCCGGCCCATGCCGCCCGAGCCGAGCTGGGCCTGCAGCCGGTACTCGCCGATCACCCGTGGGTCGTCCGCCGCCAGTACCTTCATCTTCGCTCCCGGTGCCGTGTCCTGCGCCTCACTAGGCTAACCCGGCACCTTTGAAGAACGGGCCGGACCGGCGCCGCCAGAGCAACAGCACTGACCCGCCGCCCATCAGCCAGATGGCACCGATCAGGACCGTCCCGATGAGGCCGGCCGCGAAGTGCCGGTACCCGATCAGGACCAGGAGCGCGACAACCGTATACAGGCCGAAGAACACGGTGCTGGCCACCCGGGCCCAGTTCTTCCCGCTCCGGGCGGCCCGGGCCACCCAGAGCCACACCGTGACCTGGATGACCAAGCTGAGGGCCGCGACCACCACCTCGCTGCCGAGCGTGAGCGACGCGAACGGATCCTTGCCCTGGTCGACGATCAGCACCGCGCAGATCGCCCAGATCAGCGCGTAGGCGGCGGCGGCGTACATCAGCCTGACCGCGCCGCGGACGCTATCCGGCATGGCGACCCGCGACCGGCCCCGCAGCGCCGTGGCCCGGCGCCCGGCGGTCCCCTCGGCGCCGATGTCGGCCGGGCCAGGGGGAAACGTCTCCCGGGCGCCGGCCTGGCCGCCGTGCGCGCCCGGGACATCCTCCGTACCGTCCTGCGCCCCCGGTGCAGCGTGGTCCTGCGGCTTCCCGGGACGAGGGGACGCCCCGTACGCAGGCTGCCCCGGATAGGCGCCAGCGGATACCCCGTACGTCGTGGAGTCGCCCTCCGCCAGCGGCTCCCCCTCCGACATCTGCGCCTCGAGCTGAGGCTGATACGTACTGATGAGGTTGGCGACCGACGGCGGCCAGAACGACACGGCCATCGGCCCCGTCCCCCGCCCCCGCCGGCCGAGCTCGGCCGACAGGGCCTTGGGTGTCGGCCGCGCCGCCGCGTCCTTGGCCAGGCACCCCGCGACCAGTTCTCGCAGCCCGGCCGGGAGCTGGTCCAGGGCGGGCTCGGAATGGACCACGCGGTACAAGATGCTGGCCGGGGTTCCCTCGCCGAACGGCGGGGAACCGGTAGCCGCGTAGGCGATCACGCACCCGAGGGCGAAAACGTCGCTCGCCGGGGTCGCGGGGTTGCCCTCGGCTTGCTCGGGTGACATGTAACCGGGCGTGCCGAACATCGCACCCGTTTGCGTCACCGCCGCGGCTTCGACCGCGCGGGAGATGCCGAAGTCGATGACCCGCGGCCCGTCGGCGGCCAGCAGCACGTTGGGCGGCTTGAGGTCACGGTGCACCACCCCGCAGGCGTGGATGGCCTGCAGCGCCTCGACCAGCCCGGCGAGCAGCGGCGTCAGCGCCGACTCGGGGAGCGGTCCGTGCTCGCGCACCACCTGGGCCAGCGAGGGACCGGGGACGAACCCCGTGGCCAGCCACGGAGGGTGGTCGTCCAGGCCGGTGGCGACGACCGGTGCGGTGTAGATCCCGCTGACCGCCTTCGCCGACGCGACCTCATACTGAAACAGGCGCAGGAAATCAGAGTCGCTGGCCAGCGAGGGATGGACGACCTTGATCGCCACGGCCCGACCGGCGGGCGACAGCCCGAGGTAGACCCGGCCCATGCCGCCCTCGCCCAGCCGCCCGCGCAGCCGGAACTCTCCCAGCAACCGCGGGTCGTCCGCGGTCAAAGCCTTCATGCCAGCTCCCGGTTACGGCCCGCCCCGATCATAAACCCGTGGCCTTATTGACCGTTCGCGCAGTTCATGATCATTTGACGGGGATTACCCTGCGTACCACATTCTGCGGTATTTCTGGCAGCCGCGGACGGTCTACGCGCGGACAGGTCCCGTCGGGCCCGAGAACGGCCGTCCGCGGATGGCATATTTTGCCAGTCGCACAGTGCTTTAGGGCTGGTAGGGGGCCGTCAGGGCTGGTAGCGGTAACCCATGCCGGGTTCGGTGAGCAGGTGACGCGGCCGGGCCGGGTCATCCTCCAGCTTCCGGCGCAGCCGCGCCATGTGGAAGCGCAGATAGTTGGTGCGCTGGCCGAACCCGGGCCCCCACACTCCGGTCAGGATCTGGGCCGACCCGACGAGCTGGCCCGGGCGCGGCAGCAGGATCTCCAGGATCCCCCACTCGGTCGGCGTGAGGCGCAGCACCTCCTCCGGCTCGCCGGAGCCGCCAGGCCCAGGCCCAGGCCCGGCTCCGGAGCCGCCCGCAGCACGGGTCACCCGGTGGCTGGTGAGGTTCACCAGCCACTTGCCGATCGTGGCCTGGTGCGGCCGGCCCGGATCGGTCTCACCGTCGTCGCGCCGCAGCGCGGCACGCAGCCGGGCCAGCAGTTCGGCCATGGCGAAGGGCTTGGTGACGTAGTCGTCGGCCCCGACGTCCAGCGCGCCGATCTTGTCTCCGGGACTGGCCCGGCCGGACAGCACGATGATCGGGGCCCTGGACCAGCGGCGCAGCTCGACGATCACCTCGGTGCCGTCGATGTCGGGCAGGCCGAGGTCGAGGATGACGGCGTCCGGCGGCTGGCTCGCGGCCAGGGCCAGCGCCTCGCGCCCCGTCCGCGCCGTGACCACGTCGTACTGCCGGGCCCGCAGGTTGATGCGCAGCGCTCGGAGCAGCTCGGGTTGATCCTCGACGATGAGGACCGCGTTGGCCCTGGCCCGGCCGGAACCCGGGGCGCCGGGAGGCCCCGCAGGTTCCGGCCGGGGGTCTCCCGGCTCAGCCATCACCAAGCTCAGCCGGACTTGGCCGACAGCTCGTCGAGCTTGATGTTCAGCGTGAGCACGTTGACCGTGGGCTCGCCCAGGAAGCCGAGCGTACGGCCGGTGATGTTCTCGGTGACCAGGTTGCGGACCTCGGAGGCCGGCAGGTGCCTGGCCGCGGCCACCCGGTCGACCTGGATGTACGCGTTCGCGGGCGTGATGTCCGGGTCAAGGCCCGAGCCCGAGGCGGTCACCGCGTCCGGCGGTATCTCCGAGATCGGCACGTGGTCGAAGGCGGTGATCGCCTTCTGCGCCGCCTGGATGTCGCCGATCTCCACCGGGTTGGTCGGCCCGAGGTTGCTCGCGGCCGAGTAGAGCGGGTCGCAGCCGTAGTCGTTCTTCTCCCCGGCGACCACCGCATCCGAGGGTCGTGGCTGGAAGTACTGCGGCAGCGGGTTGCCCTTGGCGTCCACGAACTCCTGGCACAGCAGGCCCGACCCCACGACCTGGCCGTTGTAGCTGACCAGCGAGCCGTTGGCCTTGTTGTGGAAGGCCGCCTGGCCGATGCCCAGCATGATCAGCGGGTAGATGAACCCGCAGATCACGGTGAACACCAGCAGGGTGCGGAACGCCGCGATGTGCTGCCTGACAAAGACGGGAAGGCGGTTCATGCCGGTCACTTTCCAAATCCGGGGATGAGCTGGACGATCAGGTCGATGACCCAGATCCCGACGAACGGGATGATCAGCCCGCCGATGCCGTAGATGACCAGGTTCCTGCGCAGCATCGACTGCGCGGAGGCCGGCCGGTACCGCACTCCGCGCAGCGCCAGCGGGATCAGCGCCACGATGATCAGCGCGTTGAAGATGATCGCCGAGGTGATCGCCGACTTCGGGCTGTACAGGTGCAAGACGTTGAGCTTGCCCAGGTCCGGGATCACCGAGGAGAACATGGCCGGGATGATCGCGAAGTACTTGGCCACGTCGTTGGTGATGGAGAAGGTGGTCAGCGAGCCGCGGGTGATGAGCAGCTGCTTGCCGATCTCCACGATCTCGATGAGCTTGGTCGGGTTGGAGTCCAGGTCCACCATGTTCCCGGCCTCCTTGGCGGCCGAGGTCCCGGTGTTCATGGCCACGCCCACGTCGGCCTGCGCCAGCGCCGGCGCATCGTTGGTGCCGTCGCCGGTCATCGCGACCAGCTTGCCGCCCTCCTGCTCCTTGCGGATCAGCGCCATCTTGTCTTCCGGCGTGGCCTCGGCCAGGAAGTCGTCCACCCCGGACTCGTCCGCGATGGCCTTGGCGGTCAGCGGGTTGTCGCCAGTGATCATGACCGTCCGGATGCCCATCTTGCGCATCTCGGCGAAGCGCTCCGCGATGCCGGGCTTGACGATGTCCTTGAGGTAGATCACCCCCAGGGCCCGGGCCGGTCCGGCGGCCGGCTTCTCGGCCACCACGAGCGGGGTACCGCCCACGGCCGAGATACGGTCCACGATCGGGCCCAGGTCATCCGGCACGGTCCCGCCGTTGTCCCTGATCCACTGCGCCACCGACGCGGCCGCGCCCTTTCTGATCTCCCGCCCGGGGCCTTCGCGCCCGTCGGGCAGGTCGATGCCGCTCATCCTGGTCTGCGCGGTGAACTCGACGAACTCGGCGCCCTGCAGGTCACCTTCGGACCGTTCGGGGAGCCCGTACTGATCTTTGGCCAACACAACTATGGAACGGCCCTCGGGCGTGTAGTCCGCCATCGACGACAGCTGCGCCGCGTCGGCGAGGTCGGACTCCAGGACCCCGCCCACCGGCAGGAACTCGGTGGCCTGCCGGTTACCGATGGTGATGGTGCCGGTCTTGTCCAGCAGCAGCGTGTTCACGTCCCCGGCCGCCTCGACCGCGCGGCCCGACATGGCCAGCACGTTGCGCTGGACCAGCCGGTCCATGCCGGCGATGCCGATGGCCGACAGCAGCGCGCCGATCGTGGTCGGGATCAGCGCCACCAGCAGCGCGACCAGGATGACCAGCGTCTGCGGCGCCTTGGAGTAGAACGCCATCGGCTGCAGCGAGATCACCGCGAGCATGAAGATGATGGTCAGCGAGGCGAGCAGGATGTTCAGCGCGATCTCGTTCGGCGTCTTCTGCCGCTTGGCCCCCTCGACCAGGGCGATCATCCGGTCGATGAACGTCTCGCCCGGCTTGGAGGTGATCTTGACCACGATCCGGTCCGACAGCACCGTGGTGCCGCCGGTCACCGCGGACCGGTCGCCGCCGGACTCCCGGATGACCGGCGCGGACTCGCCGGTGATGGCCGACTCGTCCACCGACGCGACGCCCTCGACCACGTCCCCGTCGCCGGGGATGACCTGGCCGGCCTCGACCACCACAAAGTCGCCGAGGGTCAGCGCCGTGCCGGGCACCGCCTCTTCGCGGAGCGAATCAGGAGAGGCCCCCGGCTTCCAGCCCACCAGCTTGCGCGCCACCGTCTCGCGCTTGGCCCGGCGCAGCGTGTCGGCCTGGGCCTTGCCGCGGCCCTCGGCCACCGCCTCGGCCAGGTTGGCGAACACCACGGTCAGCCACAGCCAGACCACGATGGTCCAGTTGAACGCCGACGGCGAGCGGATCGCGGTGTACATGCACAGCAGGGCGCCGACCTCG
>Ga0302235_10003921_pt1 | contig 10289 bp, 9 predicted proteins | sample II_Palsa_N3_3_FD_193577 | JGI IMG/M metagenome (GOLD analysis project Ga0302235, IMG submission 193577) | Peat permafrost microbial communities from Stordalen Mire near Abisko, Sweden - II_Palsa_N3_3 | ecosystem: Environmental > Terrestrial > Soil > Palsa > Peat permafrost | place: Sweden... | reverse complement strand
GATCGAGAACAACACGATCTTCAACAGCGCGTCGGAGACCGACGCGATCAACCTCGACGCGGGAAGCGCCGGCTCGGCGGTGGCGAACAAGACCGTCGAGAACAACTTCCTCGCGGGCGGGACCTACACCATCTACGGCGGCGACGGCCCGAACAACCCCACCTCGAACATCGTCATCGAGAACAACCGGTTCGGCCAGCTCTACTATCCGACCAGCGGCCAGTTCGGTGCCGCGGCCTACTACTCGACCACCGGCACGGGCAACGTCTGGTCGGGCAACTTCTGGGACACCACCGGGCTGGCCATCGCCGCCCCGTGACCGTCGCATCGCGACCGTGCGGCATGCCGGCGTTGCGGGTCGGGGGCGACGTCCGCTCGCCGGCCCGCATGACGTCAGGTGCCCCGGCCTGTCGGCCGACCTGAGCTCGCCGGACCCGCCGGCCTGCTAGGCCGGCCGGCCCTGTCTCGCCGATTCCGCCGAGTCTGGTGGATACTGTTGGTAGCGTTTGCATAACACAACGCAGTCGGCGTGGGTCCCGGTTGCTGGTCGGCGGACGTGATGCATCGTCGGCGGGCGAGATGGGCCGTTCACAGAAACGAGGTCCCTTTGAAGGCACGCATGCTCGCTCTCGAGGTCTCCCTGGCCCTGATCGTTGCCGGCGGTGCGGCATCGGTCCTGGTCGAGCACCTGAGCCTAGCCTCGGCGCACAAGGCCCTGCCCTCCGGGGCACACCCGGCCTCCGCCGGGCAGGCCTCGGGCGGGCCAGCCTCGGGCGGGCCAGCCTCAGGCGGGCCAGCCTCAGGCGGGCCAGCCTCAGGCGGGCCGACCTCGGGCGGGCCGACCGAGCTCGGAGCGACCGAGATCGGGGCGTCCGGGGGCGCGCGGGGAGCGTGCGACTGCGTCACGGCTCCGCATGCGTGCGGCTTCCCTGATGGGACCAACACGGGCGTGCCGAGCGGGATGGCCCTGCGGTCGGTCCCGAGCCAGGTGTCCAGCGGGCCGGGCTGGCACTACAACGCCGCGGATGGCGACGTGGTCGTGAACGTGAACCGGACGGTGCTCAGCGGCCTGTATATCCCCTACGACCTGGTCATCGACGCGTCCGACGTGACGGTGCGGGATGTGAGGGTCATGGCCGGCGGGTATTTCGGCATCAGCCTTCGGCATACCAAGGACGTCACGATCGAGGACTCCACGATCAGCGGGCAGAACCTGACCAGCGGCCGGGTCGGCGCGGCGATCGACGATATCTACGGCGACTCAACCGGGATCGTGATCAAGGACAACAATATCTCGGAATTCAGGACAGGCGTGCAGGTATCGAGCGGGCTGATAGCCGACAACTACATTCACGACCCCGGGTACATCCACGGAGATCACACCAATGGGATATATGTCGGCGGCACGACCAGGCCGCTGATGATCTACGGTAATACCATCTTCAACAATCTCGGCCAGACCGACGACATCAACCTTGACGCATCGAGTTCCAAGCAAGTCGTTGCCAACAAGTCTGTGGTGGATAACCTGCTCGCGGGAGGCGACTACTCCATCTACGGCGGCGACGCCCGTAATGACCACACATCGAACATCGTCATCAAGGATAACGAGTTCGGCCAGCTCTACTATCCGAAAGGTGGCCACTACGGTCCGGCCGCCTACGTCAACCTCCGGCAGGCCGGGAACGTCTGGTCCGGGAATGTCTGGTCGGGGACCAGCCGGGCCGGCAACGCCGCCGTGTGCGGGGGCCTCCAGCCGGTTGACCTGCCGGCCGCGGCCGGCTAGCGCCGCGCCCTCGTCGTGTCAGCAGCGCTCCCCGGGCCGCCCGCCATCCTGCCCGACATCGCGGTCGTGATCGTCAGCTACAACAGCGCTCACGTCATCGGCGATCTCCTTGATTCCCTGCCGAAGGCCCTCGATGGCCTCACGGCCGACGTCGTCGTGGTCGACAACGACTCGAGCGACGGGACCGCCGAGCTGGTGGCGACGCTGGGGGGATGCCGCGTCGTGCGCTCGCCCAATGTCGGCTACGCCGGCGGCATCAACCGCGGCGTCCGCGAGGCCGCGCCGGCCCAGGCCATCCTGGTCCTGAACCCGGACGTGCGGCTCCGCCCTGGGTCGCTTCCTCCGCTTCTCGCCGCGCTACGGGAACCCGGGGTGGGTATCGCAGCCCCGCGGGTGTTCACCCCGCAGGGAAAGCTGCACTTGTCGCTGCGGCGCGAGCCCACCCTGCCGAGGGCACTGGGCCTCACCAAAACGCGGTTGGCGGTCTTCTCCGAATTCGTCTACGGCCCGTCCGCATACACCCGGCCGTGCACCGTGGACTGGGCGCTCGGCGCTGCCTTGCTCATGTCGCGGGAATGCTACGAGGCCCTGGGCGGCTGGGACGAGACCTACTTCCTCTACTCCGAGGAGACCGACCTGTCGCTGCGGGCACGGGACGCCGGCCTGCTCACCCGGTACGAACCGCGGTCGGTCGCGGTCCACATTGGCGGGGAGTCGGGGCGCAGCCACCGGACGCACGCCATGCAGATCGTCAACCGGGTACGGCTGTACCGGCGCCGCCACGGCGCGCTCGCGTCCTGGGCCTACTACTGGCTCGTCGTGGCCAACCAGATGTCCAGGGTGCCGCGCGGGCGCCGTGAGTCCTGGCATGCGGTTGTGGCGCTGCTCAGGCCAGAGCGGCGCCCGGCCGAACTGGGCTGCTCGCATAGGCGCATGCCGCGGTAATACCGCCGGAAGAATAGCGCCGGCCGCCTGGATTATCAGATCCTGAGGTAAAGATGTCATAGCTGTCGTAGTGTGGCCGACTGGCATTACACGGGCCACTCGGCAGAAGCGCACGGGAGATAAGAATGGCTTGGCACTGGATGGGCAGGAATGGCCGGATAAACGGGAATGACCGAATAGGCGGGAATGCCGGACATACGCCCGTTAACCATTACGGACCGGCATGATGGGATATGGCCGGGACCCGGCCGACCTGCTGCCCGATTATGACGCTGCTGTCGGCCGCCCGCGACGCAGGATCGACGCGGTCACGCTGCTGAGCTGGTACGCGCTGCTGCTGATGGCCATACCGTCGTCCCTGGTGGTCGGGTCGTTCGGGGCGGCAGGCGCGCCCGCCGCCTTGCTGGCGATCGCCATGCTGTGCTGGTACCTGGTGGCCCGCCAGCACTCCGGCCTCGGACTGGACCGGGGCAGACAGCCGGTCCGGGTCGCCGCGACGATCTTCGCCGGCGTGTTCGTGGCGGCGTATGTATCGGCCAGCCGACATGCCGTGCCCGCCATAGCGCAGAGCGGCGCCGACCGCGGCCTCCTCGTGCTAGCGGGTTGGATTGGCGTGCTGGCGCTCGCGGCGGACGGGATCGACCAGCCTGACCGGCTGAGGACCCTCCTTCGCCGGATCGTCTTGCTCGCCACGGCCATGGCCGCGCTTGGCGCGATCGAGTTCTTCACCGGCGTGGATCTCACTAAGTACATCCTGATCCCCGGCCTGTCCGTGCATCAGCAGCTGACGGATCTTACGAGCCGCTACGGCCTGGTCCGGGTGACGGCGACGACCGCCCAGCCGCTCGAGTTCGGCGCGGTGCTGGCGATGAGCCTGCCGATCGCTCTCCATCAGGCCCGCTTCGCGCCCAGGGCGCTGCGGGTCCGCCGCTGGCTGCAGGTCGCGCTCATCACGGCGGCGGTACCGATGACCGGATCACGCTCCACCTTCTTCGGGGTCGCGGTGATCTGCCTCGTCCTCCTGCCGACCTGGCGGCTGCGCGACCGGCTTCGCGCCTGCGCGGTAGTGGTCGCCGCGCCGATCCTCGTGTGGCTGGTCAAGCCGAGCCTGGTGAGCAGTTTCGCCGCGCTCTTCGGCCATCTCGGGAACGACCGGAGCAGCCTGTCACGTGCCGATGCGTACGCAGAGGCGGTGCCGTATATCGCCGCCCACCCGTGGCTCGGCCAGGGGTTCCAGACGTTCTTTCCGCAGACCTATTTCTTCGTCGACAACCAGTACCTGACCTCGCTGCTTGAGACCGGGATCCTCGGGCTCCTCGCCCTGGTGGGGTGCCTCGTGACGGGGTGGTTCACCGCCCGGAGCCTGCGGGCCACGGCGGTCGATGCCCGGACCCGCGACCTGGGACAGTGCCTGGCCGCCTCGATGGCGGCCGCCGCCGTGTGCTTCGGGTCGTTCGACGCGCTGTCTTTCTCGATCGCGGCCGGCCTGTTCTTCCTGCTGCTCGGCTGCGTGGGGGCGGCATGGAGACTGGGGCACGCGCAGCAGCCGGCCGGCGACTAGGCCGAGTCCTGCAGATCATGAACGGCTGACCGCCCCGAGGCCCGCTCGCTTACCCGCCGGCTCCGGACGCCTCGCGACCGATTCCTGAGCTGACGGCGGGTGAGCAGCCCGTCCAGGACGATCGGTATCCCGAAGCAGATCACGAGCAGCACCGCGCCGACAACGACCAATGGCCGCGCCGTCTGGCTGACGCTGAGTGTCGCCTGCGGCGTGATGGAGAGCGTATCGGCGTCCACCTGGCTGTGGGCCGGTACACCGTGCTGCAGCTGGGCAAGCTGAGTGCCGATCTGGGCGGTCACCGCCTGGAGCGTCCGCTCCACCTTGGCTGCGTGCGGGCCCGTGACCGTGACCGTCAGGACGGATCCGGTCGTCGAGGTGGTATAGGTCGGGAGCGCGACGGCGTACGAGGCGGTGAATCCCTGTGCGGCCAACTGCCTGACGGTTCCAGGTGCCATCAGTTCCCTGCTGACGGCATCGGCGGTCAGGGTCAGCGAGGGGCTGAAGCTCAGGAACGGATTGCCGCCGTTCGACGCGGAGGCCGCGCGTGATGCCAGCAGGAGCACGGTGGAAGTCGACTGGTAGGAACGCGGGATCTTTGCCGCGGCCCCGGCGGCGCCGACTATGGCCAGAATGAGCAGCACAGAGGTCAAGATCCACCGCGCTCGCCAGATACGGACTGCTTGCCTGAGGTCCATCCATCCCGCCCTAAATACTCGAATATATGGATTTTCGCGTCGTCGGCACGGACATTTGCCGTAAAAACCGGCCATAAGGGATTGCCTTGATGAGGGGGTGCCGCTTCTCCGTCCCGAGTTTACGGATGATGAACTGCCCGTGCGTCTCGGTTCACTATAGTTGTGTCGCGCGGGCCGGTATCGGCAGCGGAGTCCGCGGTCTTCGCGCGGGCAGCGGAAAGCAGGGAGGATGCGATGGCGGTGACGCGATGAATCCTCTCCAGAAGCCGAGAAAACGGCTTCGCCTGACCCTCGTGGTAGCGACGCTTCTCCTGGTCGCTGGGGCGGGCTACGACATCAAGATCAGCCCGCCTCTATACCTCGAGAGCGCGACAGTAGAGTTCTCCCCGCCTAAAGTCCCGAATGCCGCGAATGCCTACTATGTGTTCGCGCCGTCTCTTATCACCAGCGGCGAGGCAATGGTCCAGATCCTGATGAGCCCGTCAGTGCAAAACCAGATCGGCGCCGTCGGCCGCGGTGCCAGTGTCAACCTCGCGCTCGTCAATCTCTATAACGAGGAATATCCCAATTACGGTGTCCCGCTGGCCACCCTGACGGCGGCCTCACCGGTCGCGGCGGATACCCACCGCACGTTCGTGGTCGCGGCACGCACGCTCGGCCTGCTGCTCGCGGCACGGCAGGAGCAGGCGGGAGTCCGGCCTGGCGACCGCATCTCGGCCCGGATCCTCGGGGATAGCGGGCCCATCATCCAGACCGGCTCGCGCGTACGCGTGTTCGGCGGCCTAGCCCTCCTGGCGGCGATGGCGATCGGCTTGGCCGGGGACGGCGCCGCGAGGCGGGCGCGGGAGCCAGGTCGCAGCCCGCAGCTAGGTGACTATGACGGATGAGGTGGCATTGATCGGATCTCACGCGCCGTCCGGCCCGCCGGACGAGGCGCTCGATTCGGACGAAGCGCTTGATATCGACGGGGCGTGGGTCTACACCCCACGAATTCACGCAGACGGACGGGGTAGCTTCCTCGAATGGTTCCAGGGCGGCGACTTCCAGTCCCGCACCGGGTACCGCCTGGAGGTCGCGCAGGCCAACTGTTCGGTGTCCAGGCGCGGGGTCATCCGTGGCATCCATTTCGCCGACGTGCCGCCCGGCCAGGCAAAGTACGTCACCTGCGTCAGCGGCACGGTCCTCGACGTCGTCGTCGACCTGCGGGCCGGATCGCCCAGCTTCGGCCGCTGGGCCGCCGTCCAGCTCGACGACCGGGCTAGGCGCGCCGTGTTCCTCGGCGACGGACTCGGGCATGCCTTCGCCGCGCGCAGCGAGGAAGCCACCGTGATGTACCTGTGCTCTACCTCATACGAGCCCGCCCGCGAGCATGGCATTCACCCGCTCGACCCCGAGATCGCCATCGCCTGGCCCAGTGACGTCGAGCCGATCCTGTCGGGCAAGGACGCCGACGCCCCGTCGCTGGCGCAGGCACGCGCCGCTGGGCTACTCCCCGACTACGCCGACTGCCTGGCGCACGCTGCGCGGCTGCGCGGATCGTGAGTCCCGGCCGCGGCGGCCAGTTCCGCGGCGGCCAGTTCCGGCCAGGCCCGGCTCAAGGCCGTCCGCCAGTCGCCGATCGGTTCGACCCCGGCGGCGGCATGGCGGTCGTGCCCGAGCACGCTGTAGGCCGGGCGCGGCGCCGGCCGCGGGAAGGCGGAGCTCACGGTCGCCCGTACTCGGGCCGAGTCGGCGCCGAGCAGCCGGAAGACCTCTACGGCCAGCTCGTGCCAGGTCGCCTCGCCCGAGCTGGTCGCGTGGTAGACGCCGGACCGGGGCGCCGCGCGGGCCAGCGCGACGATCTGGTCGGCGACATCGACCGCCCAGGTGGGCTGCCCCCGCTGGTCGGCGACGACATCGACGAACGGCCGCTGGGGTTCCAGGCCGATCATCGTCCGGACGAAATTGGGCCCGTGCGCCCCGTACAGCCAGGCGGTCCGCACCACATACCCGGTCTCGGGAAGGAGCCTGAGGATGGCCTGCTCCCCGGCCAGTTTGGTGCGCCCGTAGGCGGTGCGCGGCGCGGTGTGGTCATACTCCGCGTAGGGAGCAACGCCATCCCCGCCGAACACGTAGTCGGTGGACACGTGCACCAGCCGGGAGCCGCTGGCCGCGCACGCGGCGGCGACGTTCTCCGCGCCTCGCCCGTTGACCAGGAGGGCCTCGTCCTCGCGAGCCTCGGCATCATCGACGGCGGTCCAGGCCGCGCAGTTCACGACGACGGCGGGCCGGGCGCGCAGGATGAGGGTGCGGACGGCAGAGGAGTCTGTTACGTCGAGGTCCGCGCGCCCCAGGCCGGTCACGTCCTCGCCCCGGCGGTGCAGGACACCGACAAGGTCCCGGCCGAGCATCCCGCCAGCCCCGGTGACCAGCCATTCCGTCACGGCGCGCCCTGGGCACTGGCCGAGCGGGCCTGCAGCCGCGGGCCGGGCTCGCCGGGCGGCGACTTGAGCGGCTCCCACCAGGAGCGGTTATCCCGGTACCATTGCACGGTCGCGCGCAGGCCCTCAGCGAACGGCGTGCGGGGGGCATAGCCAAGGGCGCGCAGCGCCGAGTCGTCGAGGCTGTAGCGGCGGTCGTGTCCCCTGCGGTCCTCGACCCGCGTGACCATGTCCCAGCTCGCGCCGCAGCAGTCCAGCAGGGCCTGCGTGAGCTGGATGTTGGTCAGCTCCACGTCACCGCCGATGTGGTAGATGTCCCCGGCCTGACCGCGCTCCAGGACAAGCTGGATGGCGCGGCAGTGGTCGTCCACGTGGACCCAGCCACGGACGTTCCCGCCCTCGCCGTAGAGCGGGACCGCCAGCCCGTCGAGGAGGTTGGTGGCGAAGAGCGGGATGACCTTCTCGGGGAACTGGTAGGGACCGTAGTTATTAACGCAGCGCGTGACGAGGACATCGAGCCCGTGGGTCCTGAAGTAGGCGCGGGCCAGGAGGTCCCCGCCAGCCTTGGCCGCCGCGTACGGTGAGTTGGGCGCCAGCGGCGCGTCCTCGGACCACGAGCCGCGAGCCACGCTGCCGTAGACCTCGTCGGTCGAGACCTGGACGACCCGCCGGACCCCCGCGTCCAGGCAGGCCTGCAGCAGGACCTGGACGCCGGCGACATTGGCCGCGACGAAGTCCGACGCGCCCACGATGGACCGGTCGACGTGGGTCTCGGCGGCGAAGTTGATCACGATGTCGTGGTCCCGTGCCACCGCCCCGACTAGTGCGGCGTCGCAGATGTCGCCGCGGATGAACGTGAACCTAGGGTCGTTCGCGACCGCCTGCAGGTTGGCCAGGTTACCGGCGTAGGTGAGCTTGTCGAGCACGGTCACCCGGGCGTCGGTGAACCCGGGATACGCCCCGGAGATCAGGGTGCGGACGTAATGCGAGCCGATGAACCCGGCTCCGCCGGCGACCAGGATTTTCATGAGCTGATCTGTACCTTGCTGTGATCGCCGAGTACCAGGCGGTGGGCCCGGGGTACGTTCGGCGCGGGGGTCACCTCGACCTCGTGGCCGATGAGCGATGCCTCGATCCGCCTGACCCCGCTGACCGAGGCCCCGCGCAGCACGATGGAGTACTCGATCTCGCTGTCGACGATGGCGCAGTCCTCGGCGATGGAGGTGAACGGGCCGACATAGGAACCGTCCACTCGCGCTCCCGCGCCAATGATGACGGGGCCTACGATGCGCGAGCGGCTGACCTGCGCGCCGCGCTCGATCACGACGCGGCCGATGAGCTCGGTCGCGTCGTCTACCGTGCCGTGCTGGACCGCTTCAGCGCTCTCCAGCACCATGCGGTTGACCTCGAGCATGTCGGTGACGTTGCCGGTGTCCTTCCAGTACCCCGAGATGATCGTGGACCGCAGCTTGTGGCCGCTGTCGAGCAGCCACTGCAGGGCTTCGGTGATCTCGAGCTCCCCGCGGCCCGACGGGCTGAGCTGGCGCACGGCCTCGTGCACGGCGGGGGTGAAGATGTAGACGCCGACCAGCGCGAGATCGCTCTTCGGGTACTGGGGCTTCTCCACCAAGCCGACCACCTCGCCGACCTCGTCGAGCTCGGCGACGCCGAACTGGCGCGGATCCGGCACCGTGGTCAGCATGATCTGCGCGTCGGGCCGGCGCGACCTGAACTCATCAACCAGGGCGGTGATGCCGCCGACGATGAAATTGTCGCCTAGGTACATAACAAAATCGTCGCCGCCCAGGAAGTCACGCGCGATCAGGACCGCGTGGGCCAGCCCGAGCGGGGCTTCTTGCCTGATATAGGTGACATTGAGCCCGAACGCCCGGCCGTCGCCGACGGCCCCCTGGATAATGGCAGCGGTCTCACCCACCACGATCCCGACGTCTGTAATTCCTGCGTCCCGTATTGCCTCAAGGCCATAGAACAGAACGGGCTTATTGGCCACCGGGACCAGTTGCTTGGGCAACGTATGCGTAATCGGACGAAGTCGACTGCCCGATCCCCCTGCTAGTACGAGTGCCTTCATAGTTGAAAAATAGCGCACCCGCGGCCCGAATGCGCCGCAGTAACGCTAACGGCAAGCAGCCACCGAGGGCCGTTCGGTATAATTATCCGTATTTCACAAAATGCGGCTAATAACCGCTTGTCGGCGGCCGCGCAAAACTGCTATTCCGTGATATCTGGCCCTCGCTCCGATGCGCCGCGAGCCCGGCAGGCCGATCTGGCCGTCCAGGAAACACATCCGCGCCGGATGGGACAGCGCCGCGACGCTAGGCTGCTGTATCGTGCCGGAGACGCGCCTGGACACTGCTCGGATCCGGGCGGCTCGCCGGGTCATCGACCCGGTTTTTCTCGACACTCCGCTGTACCGCTGCGAGGCGCTGGAGCCTGGCCTGGGCTGCGCGGTGAGCATCAAGCTCGAAACGGCGAACCCGGTCCGGAGCTTCAAGGCCCGCGGCACCGAGGTGGTTGCGAGCCTGCTCGCCGGTAATGGCTCGCGAGCCGTGGTGTGCGCCAGCGCGGGCAACCTTGGCCAGGCCCTGGCCTGGTCCGGTCGCGCCCGGGGGCTCAACGTCACCGTCGTGGCATCCCGCTTTGCGCCTGCGGCCAAGCTCGATCGCATCCGCGCACTGGACGCCAGGCTGGAGCTAGTGGACGGCGACTTCGACACGGCTCGCGAGCGGGCGGCGGCCATCGCGCGGTACGACGGCATCCGGCTGGTCGAAGACAGCCTCGACATCGAGACCTGCGAGGGCGCGGCGACCATCGGCCTGGAACTGGTGGACACGGTGCCGTCGTTCGACGCCGTCCTGATT
>Ga0302235_10003917_pt1 | contig 10298 bp, 7 predicted proteins | sample II_Palsa_N3_3_FD_193577 | JGI IMG/M metagenome (GOLD analysis project Ga0302235, IMG submission 193577) | Peat permafrost microbial communities from Stordalen Mire near Abisko, Sweden - II_Palsa_N3_3 | ecosystem: Environmental > Terrestrial > Soil > Palsa > Peat permafrost | place: Sweden... | reverse complement strand
CCGCAGCGTCGGCACCGACCCCACCGACCCCACCGGCACCGACCCCGGTACCTGAGGCACCGACCGCAGTAGCGTCCGATACCAGCGGCGACGATCTTCGTCCGTCCGCCGCCGGGCGGCATTCGCCGACGCAGCCCGTAGCGCCGGAGCCTTCGCGGCCTGCCAAAGCTCCCGTGACGGAACCTCCAGCCGCCGCAGCCACTCCCCCAGTTACTCCGGCAACTGTTGCCGCACAGGTATCCAAGGCTGGCCGAGCACCTCAGCCGACCGGGACGCCTCAGCCGACCCGCGAACCAGAGTCCCCTCGGGCGGCCCGAGCATCTCAGTCGGAGGCGAAGGAGCCCCCCCCGGAAACGACGGTTCCGTCTGCTCGCCCGGAATCGACGGTTCCGGTGGCCGCGGCAGCGTCACCTGCGAGAGACGCCAAGCCCGAGTCCGCCGCCCCGGCGGAACCCGCCAGCGAGCAGGCCGGGCGTCCGGGCCGCAAATCGGCGCGCGGCAAGCGAGCCTCCGTGCCTTCCTGGGACGAGATCATGTTCGGTAGCGCGCGGCAGCGAGACTGACTCTTCGCAAGACGGCCAGCCGAAACGCTATCGGACGGCGAGTGCCGGACCCGTCTTGCAGGCACGTCCGCTCCAGGTCCCAGTGTTTCGTCACTGGGGTACCGGAGTGCTGTTGACCTTGCCCCCGGGGGAAGGCGCACAGTAAGGGACAGCCGGGCGCCAGCCCGGGACGAGGGGACCTGCCGTGGCACTGATGGGAATCGGCGAGTTCGCGCGGTTGTCGCGAGTATCGGCGAAGGCGTTGCGCCGCTATGGCGAACTGGGGCTCCTGCCGCCGAGCCGGGTTGATCCGGGATCGGGCTACCGCTGGTATTCGGCCGGGCAACTGGACCGGGCCCGCCTGGTGGCGGCGCTTCGCCAGGTCTGCGTGCCGCTCGCGCAGATCAAGATTATCCTGGACCTGGAACCCGCGGCGGCCGCGGAGCAGCTCGATGCCTACTGGGCTGGGGCCGAGGCCGACCATGCCGCCCGCCGGGAACTGGGGTATCGGTAAGACTGGAGCCACCAGGTACACGTGATTGCGTTGATCCTGGTCAGGAGTACCGTCTCCGAGTTGGCTGAGGGTCTTTCGCGGATACCGGGGCGTGGCTGACCGCGCGCGGCCAGGATTGATCTGGATTCGCCGGGTTTGCGCGGTGGCTGGTCGCCGCCGTACTTGCGGGAGAGCCGGACGCTACGTGGCGCGCGAGCTGGATGAGGATGAGCTGATCGGGACCTGGACCCTGGTCGGCGATGAGCTGGGGCAGCTGTCCGGGCGGCGCGGTGCGACCAAGCTCGGGTTCGCGTTGCTGCTGCGGTTCTACGCGGTCCACGGCAGGTTCCCGTCGGGCCGGGGCGAGCTCCCGGACCAGGCTGTCGGCTACGTCGCGCGGCTGGTGGACGTACCCGCGTCTGACCTCGGCTTCTACGAGTGGGACGGCCGGACCATCAAGGCCCACCGGGCCGATATCCGCCGGTACTTCGGGTTCCGGGAGTGCTCGGTCGCGGACGCGGACAAGGCGGCGGAGTGGCTGGCCGCGAACGTGTGCGAGAAGGAGCGGCAGCCCGACCGGGTCCGGGATGAGCTGCTGGCGTACCTGAAGCGCGAGCAGGTCGAGCCGCCGGCCCGTGACCGTGTCCGGCGGGTCATCGGGACGGCCCTGCGGCAGGCCGAGCAGGCGCTGACCACGCGGGTCGCCAGCCGGGTACCCGCTGAGGCCGCCGCCCGGATGCGTGCCCTGATCGCCCGGGCGGCCGACCCCGACGACGACGCCGGGACCGGGGACGACGGCGCGCTGTTCGGCGCCGCAGAGGTAGCCGGGGCGGACGTCTTCGCAGTGGTCCGCGATGAGCCGGGCAACGTCAGCGTGAAGACCATCGCGCAGGAGGCGTTCAAGCTCAGCGCGATCCGGGCCGTCGGACTGCCCGGTGACCTGTTCGACGACGTCGCGCCGAAGGTGCTGGCCGGCTGGCGGGCCCGGGTCGCGGCCGAGGCGCCCAGCCACCTGCGCTCTCACCCGCCCGAGGTCATGGTGACGCTGCTGGCCGCCTACCTGCACTGCCGGCAGGGGGAGATCACCGATGCCCTGGTCGACCTGCTCATCGCGACCGTGCACCGGATCAACGCCCGCGCGGACACGAAGGTGACGAGCGAGTTCGTGGCGGAGCTGAAGCGGGTGTCGGGCAAGGAGAACATCCTGTTCAAGATGACCGAGGCGGCGCTGCGGTCGCCCGGGGAGCGGGTCGAGGACGTCATCTACCCGGCGGTGCCAGGCGGGCAGGAGACCCTGGCCGCGCTGCTGCGGGAGTACCGGGCCAACGGCACGTCCTACCGGCAGCACCGGCAGCGGGTCTTCAAGGCCTCCTACACCAGCCACTACCGGGCCGGGCTGATCCAGATCGCCGAGGTGCTGGAGTTCGGGTCGACCAACACCGTCCACGCGCCCATGGTGGAGGCACTCGCGCTGATCAAGCGGTACAAGGCAGACATGCCTGGCCGGGCCAGGTGCTACGCGGCCGGCGAGCGCGTGCCGGTCGAGGGGATCATCCCGCCCGAACTGGCCGAGCTGATGTACGCCGGCGACGGCAAGCGCCGCCGGATCCTGCGCACCGTGTACGAGTGCGGGGTGTTCCAGGCGCTGCGGGAGAAGCTGCGATGCAAGGAGATCTGGGTCGTCGGCGCGGAGAAGTGGCGCAACCCCGACCTCGACCTCCCGGCCGACTTCGAGGCGAACCGCGCCGGCAACTACGCGAAGCTCCGCAAGCCGCTGGACCCCCGGCGGTTCACCGGTGAGATGCGGGAGGAACTCGAGGCCGAGCTGTCCGCGCTGAACAGCGCGCTCGGCGGGAAGGGCCTGGCCTGGCTGAAGATCGCCGACCGCGGCCGCAGCGGGGCGGTTCACCTCACGCCGCTGGACGCCGCGCCCGAGCCGCGGAACCTGCGCCGGCTGAAAACCGCGATCCGCGACCGGTGGGGCGTGGTCCCGCTGATGGACATGCTCACCGAGACCGCGCTGCGCACCGGCTGCCTGAGCGCCTTCACCCCGGCCGGCACCCAGAACCACCTAGACCCGCACGTGCTCTTCGAGCGGCTCCTGCTGCTGGTCTACGCCTACGGCACCGGCGCGGGAATCCGCGCGGTCGCCGCCGGCGACCACCCGCACACCGAGGACGACCTGCGCTACGCCCGGCGCCGCTACCTCACCGTCGACGCCTGCCGGCAGGCCGCCCGCACGATCGCCGACGCGACCTTCACCGCCCGCCAGGCCGCGCTATGGGGCGAGGGGACGACCGCGGTCGCCTCGGACTCCACGCACTTCTCCGCCTTCGACCAGAACATCTTCACCGAGTGGCACTCCCGCTACCGGAGGGCGAAACGGGGTGTCCTGATCTACTGGACGGTCGACACAGCCGGGTCGATGGCGGTGCACAGCCAGCTGATCAGCTGTTCCGCCTCCGAGGTCCACGCGATGATCGAGGGGGCGATGCGGCACGGCACCAGCATGGAGGTCGAGCAGAACTTCGTCGACTCCCACGGCGCCAGCTTCGTCGGGTTCGGCATCACCAGGCTGCTGGACTTCGACCTGATCGCCCGGTTTAAGCAGATCAACACGATGAGGCTGTACGTGCCGGGCAGCGGCGGCCAGTACGCCTACCCCGCGCTCGCGCCGGCACTGACCAGGGCGGTGCGGTGGGAGATCATTGAGAACAACTACGACCTCATGGTGAAGTACGCGACCGCGATCCGGCTGCGCACCGCCTCCACCGAGGCGCTGCTGCGCCGCTTCACCTCCGAGACCACCCACCCGGCCTACGCCGCGATGCTCGAGACCGGCCGCGCGCAACGGTCGATCTTCCTGGCCCGCTGGCTCCGCGACCGGGACCTGCAGCGGGAGACCGAGTCCGGCCTCAACGTGGTCGAGAACTACAACGGGGTCAACGACTACATCAGGTTCGGCAAGCGCGGCGAGCTCGCCTCCAACCGCCGCGAGGAGCAGGAGCTCGGGATGCTGTGCCTGCACATCCTCCAGAGCAGCCTCGGCCTGGTCAACACCCTGATGATCCAGGACACCGTCGCCATGCCCGAGTGGGAAGGCGTGCTCACCGACGCCGACCGGCGAGGCCTCACCCCGATCTTCCACGCGAACATGACCCCTTACGGGGAGATCCAGTTGCGTACCGACCGCCGCCTGGACCTCGCCGGCGTCCCGCCTCACGGGGATGTTTCGCCGTGTGACGGGACGCGCTTATCCTGTGCTCATGTACGTGATAACGGACCGTTATCACGTCTTAGGTTCCCGCGAAGATGCGTCGTTGAGTTGACGTCTTCGCCGTTCTCAAGCCAGGCAGCAATTTGCAATGACTGTTCCAGCTCGTGATGGTAGACATCGGGCCACCTGGCGGCTAGCTCCCGGTAGATTCCCATGGCCTCCGCGCTGGAGGCCAGCGCCTCCTCCCGCCGCCCCAGGTCGCCCAGCCGCAGTGACAGGTTGTTCAGCGACGTGGCCAGGGCGGGCCGGAACGCGTCCGGGCGGGCCGCGGCCAGCTCCCGGCGGATGGTGACGGCCTCCTGGATCGCGGCCAGCGCCTCCTCCCGCCGCCCCAGGTCGCCCAGCCGCAGTGACAGGTTGTTCAGCGACATGGCGAGGCGGCTGGCGGCGTCCGGTTCTCCGCCGTAGGCGTCTGCCCGGTACTGGGTGACCTGCTGGCTGGTGAGGGTGGCGGCCAGCGCGGCCAGACCGGTGCTGCGTTCGGGGAGCTGGCTGACAAGCGTGACGGCTGCTTCTGGTTGCGGGCAGTGGGTCAGGGCGAGATCGAGCAGGTCGGGTAGCCGACTGGACGGGCTGTCAACCGCGGCCGTGAACAGGACGGGGAGATGGGCGTCCAGCAGCTGGCCGAGCGCTTCACGGACCGCAGGGCGAGCATCAGCGTGGGTCAGTTCGGCGAGCAGCTGCTCAAGCTGTTCTGGTCTGCCGGCACTCGCATACCCGGCGAGGATCAGATCGCTCAGCTGCGCGCACGTCGCGAGGAGCTGCTCGGCCAGCAGGTCGGGGCGCAGCGGCGCGACCCAGGGCGGGTCGCTACCGGGGTAGAGCTCGCGCAGCCAGGTGGCCACCGCGGCGCGGGCTCCGGCAGCCGCGTCCGGCGCGAACTCACCGATGACCGTCATGACATGCGCCGCGGCGGCCTCGGTAGGCGGGCCGAGCAGCGTCGCTACGGTGACGGCCTGCTGACGGGTCCGGGCCCCGCCGGCAGGCACGCCAGCGGGGAAGGTGACGGCCCAGCGGTCCCGTTCGCGGTCCAGAACGGCATCCAGGATCCGCTCGCGTACCGCAATGCCAGTGGTGGGAGCCTGCGCGCCGCAGACAGTGAGCAGGGCGTGCATGTGGACCAGCAGCGGACTGGCGAACGCCGGGTCGGCCAACCGCACCGGCCCGGCCGGTGTGACCGGATCTGGCAGGTACGCGGCGAACGCAGTCAGCGCGCGGGTGTGGTGTCCGGCGCGGTCGGCGGGGGCGAGTTCTCCGTCGCGCAGGTCGAGCGCCGGGTCGGCCAGCTCGCCGGCGAGCTTGCCGGTGCGCTGGTTGAGGGTGTCCCACCAGCCGGTGGTGTGCCGGGCCACCAGCAGCAGCCGGACCGGCGGGATCCCGGGCGGCCAGTAGCTCACCGCGCGGACCAGGTCGGCGAGCAGCGGGACGTTAAGGTCGGCGTCATCGATGACCAGCAGCGTCGGCCGGTCAAACTCCAGCTGCGCCCGCCCGGCCGGGGCCTTCGGGTCGGCGAAACCGGCCTGCCACCCCTGGCCGGCCATCCGCACGCACGCCTCGGCCGCCAGCCTGGTCTTCCCGGATCCGCCCGCCCCGGTAATAAGCCGAAGCGCCGGTGCGGTGCCGCTTAGGCACCACGCCTGCAGTGTGTCAAGGTCGCCATCACGGCCGGCGAACGGCACGATCCCAAACTCCGGCAGCAGCAGACGCGTCGGCTCGCGTCCCAGCCGCGGCGTCGCCGCCCGGTACGGCGGGGCCAGCGCCAGCGACGTCTCGGCGGTGACCGCCAGCCGCAGCCGCGGCCCCACCCCGGCCACGCCTGCCGCGCTCACCTGGAGCAGCCCGGCCAGTTCCGCGCCGGCAAGCAGCGGCGCGACCGGGGCGGCCACCACCCGGTCGGCGCCAAAGCGGGCCGGGTCGACGACCACCACCCCCACCACGAACGGCCCCGCGAACAGTGCCGCCCCCGACATTCCCGCCCAGGGGGAACCGCCCGCCCGGCCAGCCGGGGCAGCGGTCAGCACGGTAACCGCGCACAGGCCAGCCTTCACCGTGGTGGCCGGGGCGATGAACCCGAACAGCTGCTCGCTGTCACGGACCCGGTCCGGGCGTTCCTGTGCCCAGGGGAAGCCGACCGCGCTCACCGCGATCGGCTCCATCCCGTCCACCCGGCCCCAGCGCGGCACCGGGCTCCCCGGCGGCAGCGGCGGCACATCCCCCGCCAGGCCGATCAGCGCCACGTCCGCGGATTCCTCCCGCCACAGCACCGAGCCGCTCACCCAGGCCCGTTCGCCCAGCGCCCGCAGCTCGCAGCGGCCAGCGCCCCCATCCCCGGCCGTCACCTGCGCCGGTGAGCGGACCGGCAAGCCCGTGACCACATGCCCGGCGGTAAGCACCGCCGTCTCGTTCACCCGGTAACCAGACCCGACACGCCCAGGGCCGTTCACCGGCCTGGCGAATACCTCCATGACGCGACGACGATCGAACCCCACGCGCAACCCCTCCGATTCCTCACGCCCGCGGCTGAGCCGGGCTACCGGCCACAGCGCGCCTTAAGGAGGCCTCTCGTCCACCTCGTCAGCGACTTGCCAGGATTCTCCGGAGGCTGTCACAGGTGTCAGCGCTAGCGTCACCTTCTGCGTCGACTCGCCAGCCACGCTCGCCGAAGCGCCGGCCTCAACAACCCAAAAACGAATCCCCGCCTTGCCGCCGCCCTCATGGCGGGTCATGAGCGTGAACTCCACAGTCACCGGGCCAACATTGAACTGCAGCTGCGGATCCTTCGCCAGCGCCGCCGTACGCAACTCCGCCCGCAACGCGCCGATGAAATCAGCAAGCGGCAGGCCTGCCGGCTCATTAGCCATCGAACCTCCGATCCGCCCAGGCAGCCAGGAATCTCGCACGCCTGACAGCACACCGATACCACCAGCAACCACAACTGCCGGTCAAGCTAGCTGCTGTTCTACTTCCAGGAACAGCGACCGGCCGACAAGACGATCCGGATAATGGGCTGTTATCCGGTACATCAGCATGGCGCGGCCCCGGGCGAGCAGGCGGTCCGATCCTGTGGCACCTGCGCGACTCGCGCACGTTATCCGGTACATTACCATCAGCACGGCGGAGGCGGCATGGCAGCGCAGCGGACGACCACGGCGGCGACCGCTGCCCGGGACGGCGACGTCACCCTCGCCGAGGCGGCCGACTTGTTCCTCTCATCGCCCCGGGTCGGCAGCCCCAACACCCGCCGCGCCTACGCCGGCGTGCTCGACCGCCTGGCCGCCGAGCTCGGCCCCGGCCGGCACCTCGGCACCGTGCCCGGCGACGAGGTCGCCGACGCGCTGCGCGGACTGTGGGGCCAAAGCGCCCCGGCGACGTGGAACCGCAACCGGGCCGCCGTCGCGTCCTGGCTGAACTGGTGCGCGCAGAAGAAGCGGTGGCCCGCCCCGCAGCTGCCGCCTGACGCCGAGCGGCGCAAGGAGAACAGCGACGCGACCAGGGCGCTGCCCCGCGCCCGGGTCGAGCGGCTGCTGTCCCGGCGCGACGTCCCGCTGCGGGAGAAGACGCTGTGGCGGATGCTGTACGAGACCGCCGCCCGCGCCAGCGAGGTCCTCGCCCTCAACGTCGAGGACCTCGACCTCGAGCAGCGCCGTGCGCCCGTCCGGTCCAAGGGCGGCGACACCGAGTTCGTCTACTGGGACACCAGCACCGCGCACCTGCTGCCCCGGCTCTTGCGCTTGCCCGACGGCACCAGCCGCACCAGCGGGCCGCTGTTCCTCGCCGCCCGCAGGCCGGTGCCCGCGCGCCGGCCTGCGCCCCGTGACATCTGCCCGCACACCGGCCGGGGCCGCCTGGGCTACGACCGGGCCCGGATCCTGTTCAAGAAGCACGCCGGCGGCCTGGACCTCCACCAGCTCCGTCATTCCGCCGCGACCCACCTCGGCGACCAGAAGGTCCCACTGCAGCTGATCATGGCCAAGACCCGGCACAAGTCTCCGCGCACCGTCATGCGCTACGTCAAGCCCGGCGATGAGGCCGTTGCCGAGGTCACCAGCCTGCTCGGACCGCCCCGGCGCACTCACTGAACCGGTCGGCAGCCGATAGCTCCGGACAGTACCTGGCGCACTGAGCAGGCTCAACGGCATCGCGTGTACCTGATGACAGCAGTCTTACCGACACCCCAACTCACGTAGCGTGCTGCGCGGTGCCCCGGTCAGGATCTCGATGACACAGCAGAGCGCGGACGCGGTAGCGGTGCTGAGCGCCTGCGGGTTCGAGTCCGCGATGATCTTCGGGAACAGCGGCGGTGCCACCATCGCGCTGGACCTGGCCGCCACCCATCCGCAGGCCACCCGGACCGTGGTCGCCCACGAGCCTCCAGTGCCCCGCGTCCTGCCCGATGCCGGTGACTACCTGGCTATCTACGACGAGATCGAGCGGGTCCTGCAGACGCAAGGCTGGCAGGCGGCCTTCACCCTGTTCCAGTTCAGGATCGGCCACATGCCCCCGGACCGGCCCGAGCTGATGACGGCCTTGCTTGACCCGGCGCAGGTGTTCCCGCCCGGGCCCGTGCTCGATGTCATGCAGCGGGTCAGCGGCAACTGGGAGTACCTGATGAGGTACGAGATGCGGTCATTCATCGACTACGTGCCCGATCTCGACCGGATCGCCGCCAGCGGCGTGCGCGTCGTCTTCGCGGCCGGCGCTGAATCCGACGAGCCCAGCCGCCGCATGTGCACGGTTATCGCCGAACGCCTGGGCGACGACTTCGCCGAATTCCCCGGCGGGCACACCGCGCCGGTGGAGATCCCGCAGGCATTCGCGGCGAGGTTGCGGTCCCTGCTGGTGCGCCGCTGACCCTACGGGCCGCAGGCGGGTGCGGCATCTCGTGGTGCCCGCGCCGGCCCGGGCGGGAGCCTGAACTAGGGCTTACGGCTGGCGGCGGCGATGAGGGGCATGAAGAGGTCGTCCACGATCTCGAGGACCCGCTCCTCGGGGATGGGCTTGTAGGTCATCAGCATGTCGTGGCGCATCAGGTCGAATGGCATGGACAGGACGATCGGGGGGATGCGGTCGAGGTCGATCTCGCCGCGCTCGCGCGCGCGGCGGTAGATCTCCAGGGACCACAACGGGCGGTCGGCGATGAGCTTTTCCCGCACCTGGGCCGGGGTGAGGCCGCTGCTGGCCAGCAGGCCGGAGAATGCCGCGCTGACGACTGCGGCGAAGCTGACCCGCACCTTGCTGAAGCCGCTGAGCATCGCGATCATGTCGCCGCGCAGGCTCCCCGTGTCGGGGATCTCCACCGGGTGCGTCGCGCCGTAGTGCTGGATGGCATCGAGCACGAGGTCGTCCTTGCGCGGCCAGCGCCGGTACAGCACCGCGACCCCCGTCTTCGCGCGGGCGGCGACCGACTCCATCGTCAGCCTGGCGAAGCCGACCTCGACAAGTTCCGCCCACGCGGCCTCCAGCAGTGCGGCCTCCAGTTCCTCTCCGCGCCGCCGCTGCCGGGTCCGTTGTGCCTGCTCGGTCATACCAACCAGCATAGAGCCGGAGAATAAGAGATGTTTGCATTCCTTAACTCCGTACCCCACTCTCATAAGAGAAGCATCCATCTCTTATGGAAGGCGGCGCGTCATGGCAAGGGCACCAACGTCACCGGCGAAGCCCCCGGTCGAGAAGCTGGACCCGAAGGTGGTCAAGACCGCCCTGATCCTCATCACCGGCGGGATGGCCGTCATCTTCGACACCACCATCGTCAGCGTCGCCCTCCGCACGCTCGCCGTGAAGCTGGACACCTCGGTCGCGACGATTCAGTGGGTGACCACCGGCTACCTGCTCGCACTCGCCATCGCGGTACCGCTCAGCGCCTGGGGCATCAAGCGCTTCGGCGGCAAGCGCCTCTGGATGTTCTCCCTGGCCGTGTTCCTGATCGGGTCGATCGGGTCCAGCCTGGCGTGGAACGTCGGCTCGCTCATTGGCTGGCGTGTTGTCC
>Ga0302235_10003907_pt1 | contig 10314 bp, 10 predicted proteins | sample II_Palsa_N3_3_FD_193577 | JGI IMG/M metagenome (GOLD analysis project Ga0302235, IMG submission 193577) | Peat permafrost microbial communities from Stordalen Mire near Abisko, Sweden - II_Palsa_N3_3 | ecosystem: Environmental > Terrestrial > Soil > Palsa > Peat permafrost | place: Sweden... | reverse complement strand
GGGAGCCGAGCCGGTGACGACAAACTCAGTGAACGGGGCCACCCCCAGTCCGGCGAGCACGGGCGGCACCGCCAGCCGGGCCATCGAGCGCCGCACCGAGCTCGCCGCTTTCCTGCGCACCCGCCGGGAGCGGATCCGCCCCGAGGACGTGGGCCTGCCGACGGGGTCCCGCCGCCGCACCGCCGGGCTGCGCCGTGAGGAGGTCGCCCAGCTCGCCGGGGTCGGCGTCACCTGGTACACGTGGCTGGAGCAGGGCCGCCCGATCAATGCCAGCTCGCAGGTGCTTGATGCGATCGCCCGGACGCTGAAGCTGGACGCGGTCGAGCGAGCGCACCTGTTCCGGCTGGCCGACGTCCCGGGCAGCGACACGCGGGGACCCTGCTCGCCAGGCTGCCCGCTGCCCGCTGAGGTCCAGGACGTCCTGGACGCGTTCACTGCCGTCCCCGCGCACGTGGTTAACGAGCGCTTCGACCTGCTGGCCTGGAACGACATGTACGCAACGATCTATCCCCGGGTGACGTCCGCCCCGGTAAGCGAACGAAACACGTTGCTGGCCACCCTCACCAGCCCGGCCTGCTGCAATCCGGTGGGAAGCGCCGATACTGTCTGCAACCGCATGATCGGCCAGCTCCGGGCGGCTTACGGCCGGCACGTCGGCGACCCGGCCTGGACCCATTTCATCCGCGGCCTGGAAGCGGCCAGCCCGGCCTTCGCCAAGGCCTGGGCCGGGCACGACGTGGCAGAGCCGATGACGAAGGTGGCGTCGTTCCGTCATCCCGGCGTCGGCACAGTCCGCGTTACCACCACGAGCTTCGCGGTCAGCGTCCCCCCCGGCGCCCGCATGGTTGTCTACACGGCGGCCGACGAGGAAAGCCGGATCGCCTTGGACAAGCTCGCCGCCGGCCTGGGCACTAATACCCACTTCCCCTGCTGGCCCGCCCACGAGCCCGAACGCGCCGTGCTCACTGCCGCAGGCAGCTAGCGGCAGCGGCCTGTGTTCTGCCGGCCGCAGGCAAAGAGCCAGGACGTCCTGACCGCGAAGTCGGCAGGTCCTACCGCAGGGAGGAGAAGGCCGTGCGCACCTCGGCAGAGAACAGTTCGGGCTCTTCCCAGGCCGCGAAGTGCCCGCCCCTGTCGACCTCGTGGAAGTAGATCAGGTTGGGATAGGCGCGGCGGGCCCATGTCTCCGGGGCCCGGTAGCTCTCGTACGGAAAGACCGTGATGGCCACCGGGAGGGAGATCTGGCCGGACTTTTGCGCGGTGGCACTCGTTGGGGTGTGTCCCTGGTTCTCCCAGTACAGCCTGGCTGACGAGGTCCCGGTGTTCGTCAGCCAGTACAGCGTGAAGTCATCCAGCACCTCATCTTTCGTCGGGGACTGCCGGGGGTCGGCGCCGTAGGTCCACCGTGCGAAGCCTCCGTGCACGAGCAGCCACGCGGCGAGGCCGGCCGGGGAGTCCGCCTGGCCGTATCCGAGGGCCTGCGGCCGCGCGGTCATCATCCCAAAGTAGGCCCTGCCCCCTTTCTTGGCACTCGACTCGAGCGCGTCGAACACCGCGCGTTCCTGCTCGGACAGTTCGGCCGGCGCGGGCCCGCCGACGGCGAGGGCCGCTTCCACCTCGGGCGGTACCGTGGCCGGGTAGTTGACGTGGATGCCGGCCAGCCCGCGCGGGGCGTGGCGGCCCATCGCTTCAGTGACCACTGCACCCCAGTCGCCGCCTTGGGCGACGTAGCGGGTGTACCCGAGGCGCTGCATCAGCTCGGCCCAGGCACGCGCGATGTGGTCGGGGTCCCAGCCGGCTGACGTCGGCTTGGCCGAGAAGCCGTAGCCGGGCATGGACGGCAGCACCAGATCGAATGCGTCCCCGGTGCGCCCGCCGTGCGCGCCCGGGTCGGTGAGCGGGCCGATGGTCTTCAGCAGTTCGGCGATCGAGCCAGGCCAGCCGTGCGTCATGATCAGCGGCAGCGCGTTTTCGTGGCGCGACCGGATGTGGATGAAGTGGATGTCGAGCCCGTCGAGGTTCGTCACGAACTGCGGCAGGGCATTCAGTCTCGCCTCGAACTTCCGCCAGTCATAGCCGTTACCCCAGTAGCGCACGAGTTCCTGGACCTGCGCCAGGTGGGCACCCTGGGACTGGTCTGTGACGGTCTCCTTGTCGGGCCAGCGCGTCGCGGCGATGCGCCGCCGAAGGTCGGCCAGGTCATCATCTGGCACGTGGACTTCGAACGGGCGGACGGCCGAGTCGGTCATGGTGGTCACGGTGCCCTCCTTCTGCCGGGCCGGCGTTTACTGGGCCACGGAGAGGAGCGGCTTGCCCTTCTCCACGATGTCGGTAGCGAGTGCGGTGCCGGTGCCGGTGCCGGGGTTGCGCACCGCGTGGATTACCCCGGCCGGGACGGTCAGGGCCTCTCCGGCGTTGTACACCTTGGTAGGCTGGCCGTCGATCTGGTACTCGAGCGAGGCTGCCAGGACGTAAATGATCTCTTCACCCGGATGGGTGTGCCGGATCGCGGGCGAGTCCGGCTCGACGTCGACGCGCGACTGGATCATCTCGCGTCCCGGGACGGAAAGGTCGTAGCGCTGCAGGTTGGTGCGCCACAGTCCCGGCGCGAACTCGACCGCCGTGCTCGGGATGGTGCTGTGCTGCTGGATGGTGCTCATCTCGGCATCCCTGAGGGTGGTGTCAGGAATAACGCTACGATTCCCGCCGCGGCGCCGCACCAGGGAACATCCCTGGCGGCTGACCCTGGCCCGCGCTGTCCCTGCTCCTCGCCAAGCTGACGCGCTGCCTGACCGGGCGGATCACGGCCCACCCTCCCGTCGGCGACGCGGCCCGCACCGACGCCGGTATCTGGCGCGTTCAGATGACTGACGCTAACCTCCGTGCCTGGCAGGGGGCAACGTTTGCGCCGCGGCCTGCAGCCCCGGCTGATCCGCGAAACGCAAAGGTGAAGCTGGCCCGGTCTCGCACCCAAAAGTACGCGGGACATCCGGAATACGAGGCGCCTGCACATGTCGTCTCCCCACAGATGCTGCCCATCCAACATGAGCTGGCGCGGGCAGGCGCCGGGTCATCTGCCCTATGGTGACCGGGTGGCCGGCGATCAGCCGGACCAGGCGGCGCCCGGCCTGGTCCGCCTGCGGGTCCAGGGTCAGCACGTCGTCGTCATCAAGCTGCGGGAACCCGGAACAGACCCGTGCCGGATGCCGACTGCGAAAACATCGGGCCCTTGCGTCGGCTGACGACCGAAGCCACGATCAGTCTGTGATCGCCCGCGCCAGCGGCGGTCCGGGTTCAGCCAGTCCCAGTCGCAGTGGCTGATCCGCAGCCAAACGCGTGCGGGTACCAGGACCTGCTGCACGACACTGGCCGGGTCAGCATGGACAGAGTCGAGGACGGCCGCGTCCGTCAGCGGACTCGCCAGCAGACCGGTCAGCACCGGGCACGCTTGGATCTGGCAGAGCGCTGACTCGAAATCAGATCGTACCTATGGAACATGGGGCCGCATAGAACCGGCCCTATGTTCCATCGGGTCGACTGCCGCGGATCACACTGGCCGCACGGGCCGCGGCGGCCCCTTCGGACCCCTTAGCTCGCGGTCGGAGGATGCCGCGAACCATCAGGAAGACGGGTCTGGGACATCTGGAACCTGGCCATATTTACGGGCCCGGGGCCGGGGCCGGGGCAGGGTTCCGGGCCTCCCCAGTGCCACGTGCCAAATGTGAACGCACCTGCCCTGGCTGCCCTGACCATCGAGGCGCCGATCCGGCTATGACGCTCTGGCAAAGGATGCAGCATGACGACTAGCCCGTCTCGGCGCCGATCTGCCCGTGCTCGGACCAGCGGTAGCGCGGCCGCCAGCCGAGCGTGGTCGCAGCGGCCGAGCAATCGACGAGCGCGCGAGACGGATCCGCCTGGTACGGCGCCAGGTCGGTGACAGGCACGGCGGGGGCGAGCCGGGCGGCGAGGTCCAGGCTGGGCGCGGTGGCCGCGATGTCGGCCGCGCACAGCAGGGCCCGGTGATGCCCGGCCAGCGGAACCGTGAGCGCCAGCTCCACCGCTGCGCCGACGTCCCGTACGTCCACGAACGCGCCGTACTCCCAGAACGGCTCCCATTCCGATCCAGGCTCGGCGTGCCACCGCCTCTCGGCCCGCCGGTATTCCCCTGGACCCCAGATCGCCACCGGGCGCAGGGACACGGTCACGATCCCGGTCCGCGCAGTGAAACCCGCGCACAGATCCTTCGCGAGGCACTTGGACAGTCCGTAAGGGCGCATCGCCCGGCGGGGATGCGCATCATCCACCGGGAAGTAATCGGGGAACCGCTCGCCCTCGGCGATCCCGAAGACCTGGGCACTCGAGAAGTGGATCACCCTTGTCACGCCGGCCGCCTCGGCCGCCGCTGAAGCGTTGCCAGCAGAGTGGTCAGGTTAGGTATCCAGATTGGAACGCACGGGCGACTGCCGCGGTGCGGCTGGAGACGCCGAGCCGTTCGTAGATGTTCTCAAGGTGCTTGCGTACGGTGTTCTCGGACAGGAATAGCTGCTGGGCGATGTCGGCGTTGCTGTGTCCGGCCGCCACCAGCCGGAGCAGCTCCCATTGGCGTGCGGTGAGTTTGGGGGCGCCGATCCGGCGTCGCCGGGAGTCCTGGTAGACAGCATGCAGGTGAGGACGCAGCAGCTCCACCAGGAGCTTGTCCCGCTCGCTGAAGCCGCCGCTCGCCCGGCGCAGGAGCAGGCGGAGGGACCTGCCGGGCGGGGCAGGCAGGCAGGCGACGATCTCGTCCTCCACGCCGAAGTGGCGCAGGTAGTCGCAAAACATCGGTGCGCTGTGCCACCCCAGCCGGGAGTAAAAATCTGAGGTCTTCGTCACGGACTTGAAGTCGCCGCTGCGCTCGGGGTAGCAGCAGGGCGGGCAGCTCCAGTAGTGCGTCCAGAAGACCGGCGACAAACTGGGGTCATGTACGCAGCCCTCGCCGGTGCAATGCCGGTGTCCGGGGCTTAGCTCGAAAAAGCATACGGAATCGCAGGGCACCAGCCGCGACAGCCCCTCCACGACCGCGGCTGGAAGCCCATCAGCTGGCTCGTCGGCATAGCCGTCATGGACAAGGTTCATCATCGCGCGCAGATCGCGGGCGCTGACCGATTCCGCCATTGCCACCACCTGAAGGTGCCCGTCCTTGTCAGCGTACGGCCCCGGGGCGCCGGTGTGGAGATACGAGGAACCTCGTATGGCCTGTCCGCCGCGCGGGGCTGATGATCAGTCACAGGAAGTCGCTATGAGTCGCATTCGCTCACGGACCGGAGGCCGCAGCTGGGTGCCTCGCTCCGTCGGCACAGCGCCGGATCGGCGGCGGCATTGCGCGCCATCGGGCCAGGTTGCCGCAGCCAGGCCCGCATCTCCTGGCGCCGCGTCGGTGCGGCGAGCGCATCACGCCTGACCGGATGGCACACCCGCAAGGAGGTATCCCGATGGACGATGACCTGCTGGTCACCGACCTGGTGGCTCGCGCGGGAAACGGCGAGCAGCAGGCGTGGGACGCGCTGGTCGAGCGGTACTCCCCGCTGATCTGGTCGATTTGCCGCCGGCACCGGCTGGGGGACGCCGACGCCCGCGCCGCCGGCCAAAGCGTCTGGCGACAGCTCGTGCGCCACCTGGATGAAGTCCAAGATCCCGGCGCGCTTGCTGGCTGGCTGGCGGTCACCGCCTGGCGGGAATGCGCAAATGTGCGGCCCGCGACGGAGGGACTGCAGATTGCCGGGGAACTCGCCGGCGCCGGTCGGGAACCCAGCCACCAGGCCAGGACGGCCGAACAGGAGCGGCTCGCGGAACGTCACGCGGCCCTGCGTGAGGCGTTCAGCCGTCTGTCCCCGTGCTGCCAGCGGCTGCTTACCCTGCTCATAGACGAGCCGTCAATGCCGGACACCGAGATCAGCGCCAGGCTGGGCATCCCGGTCGGCAGCATCGGGCCGGCCCGCGGCCGCTGCCTGGACAAGCTCCGCGGCGATCCGGCGGTCGCGGCGCTGACCAGCGCCGGAACCGCGCCACGTGAAATGCCTGGCCGGGCGCTGGCGCAGTGATTACCATCAGCCCAAACGCCGCTTCTGGCCCTGCCAGGGATGTGGCACCCCTGAAAGGAGAACCCGACGGAATGACTTCACCGGCCGCTCGCAGGCGGAGCGAGTTCATCGATGCGGTGATCGATGAGTACGCAGCAGCGCATTCCACCCCGCCCGACGCTCACCAGCTCGAATTGCAGCGCATCACGCGCGAGAAGACCGGCCGTGCTGCGGGCATGCAGATCGGCGATGACCAGGCGGTGCTGATGGAAATGCTGGTCCGGGCCATGGGAGCCACCCGCGCGGTGGAGATCGGCACGTTCACCGGCTACTCGGCTCTGGCCGTGGCGCGGGGAATGGGTCCCGGCGGGCGCCTGCTGTGCTGTGACGTCAGCCAGGAGTGGACCGCGATCGCACGCGCGGCATGGCAGGAAGCCGGGGTCGCCGACCGGATCGAGCTGCGGGTCGGTCCGGGCCTGGCCACGCTGCGCGCACTGCCACCCGGTGAGCAGTTCGACTTCGCGTTCATCGACGCCGACAAGACCGGCTATGCCCAGTACTACGAAGAAGTGCTGACCCGGCTGCGGCCCGGAGGCCTGATCCTGCTGGACAACACGCTCCAGGGCGGCCACGTCGTCGGTGATCTTGCAGGCGACCCCGACGTCGCCGCGATCCGTTCTGTCAATGACGCGATCGCCGCCGATCCTCGCGTGAAAGTGGTCCTGATTCCCATCGGCGACGGCGTCAGTGTCGTACAGAAACTGAGCTGACCGGCCGTGAACCCGTTGCCGGGACACACTCTTGACCGTCGCCCGCGCACTCAGGTCCGACCCGAAGAACCGGCACAGCGGGGACGCGCACTCATGCGGCGTCTACCGGCTGATGACGGGCAGGATCAGCTGGCTTGGATAGCTGGGGCCGTGCAGCACGCGGTTAACGGCGGTGGTCGCCTGGTCGGCGGGTTCGTCGGCGATGATGCCGCCGGTGTTGGTGTTGCGGTCGAAGCGCGGGAAGTTGCTGCTGGAAACCTCGAGCCGGATCCGGTGCCCGGGCAGGAAGACGTTCGATGTCACCGACAGGTCCAGGTCGAGCTGGCAGGGCTCTCCGGGCGTGAGCGGCTCCGGCTCGGCCAGCGACTTGCGGTACCTGGCCCGGATGATGCCGTCGGTGAGGAAGATCGCGCGCCCGTCCGGGAACACGTCGACCAGCTTGCCGGTGAAGTTGGTGTCCGGCGCCGAGGAGGACGCGTACAGCGTCAGCGACACGTGCCCGGTGACCTCGAGCGGCTCGGTCAGCACCGGGGAGGTGAAGCAGAGCACGTCGTCGCGGGTCTCGGCCGGCCGCTGGTCGACCGGGCCGGCCGCGTTCGCGGTCGACGGGAGCATGACCCGCCCGCCCAGGGTGGGTACCGGCCGCCGCGGGTCGTACAGGAAGGCGTCCGCCGCGGTCTGCGCGGGCGCCTCGGTGCTGAGCTCCCCGTCGCCTGCGGCGGTGTTGGCCCGGCCCGAGCTGTGCAGGTAGTAGGGGACGTACCTGGTGTCCGGCAGAGGCCAGTCCTGCTCCTGCCGCCACTGGTCGATGCCCATCACGAAGATCTTCACCGGGGCGGAGCCGTCCAGCGCGCCGCGCCGGTCCCGCAGCCACCGGTCGAAGAACCGCACGTGCTGGCCGGTCAGGTCCTGGGTGATGGCGTCGGCGGTGAGGCCGAACCTGCGGTCCGGGTAGATGCCGGTGGAGTTGAGGTGGTCCCACGGCCCGATGATCAGCCGCTGCCCCTCCCGGGCCTCCGCGGTCCCGGCCCGGGCCCGCAGCTCGGTGAACGACCGGGCCGTGTTGGCCGCGAAGATGTCGAACCAGCCGCCGATATGCAGCGCGGGCACCGTGACCTGTTCGGCCCGGTCGAGCACGGACAGGCCCTGCCACCAGGTGTCACGCGCCGGGTGGGACAGCAGCTCGGACCACCACGGCCAGACCTTCTCCACTGCGGGCTGACGGCTCGGCGGCATCGCTTCCAGGTGCGGCTGCGGGTCGGCCATCATGCCGGTCAGCTCGCCGAGCAGCTGCGGGTCTCCGCTGCCCAGGCCGAGCTGGCGCAGCGTCTCGATCATGGCCATCTGGGTGGTCCACGACTGCACGGTGTGCCAGGAGGCCGCGCCGCCCTCGGAGTACCACGGCGCGGTGTAGTAGTCGGTCGTGGTCACGGCCGGGGCGATCGCCTTCACCGGTGCGCCCGCGGACACGCTGGCCCACTGCACGAAGCCCAGGTAGGACGCGCCGTAGCTGCCGATATTGCCGTCGCACCACGGCTGGCGGACAAGCCAGGCGATGGTGTCGGTGCCGTCGGCGGGCTCGTTCAGCATCGGCACGAACTCCCCGCCGGACCGGAACGTGCCCCGGCAGTCCTGGTACACCACCGCATAGCCCGCTTCGACCAGGGCGAAGATGTTCGGCATCAGCCCGTAGGCCAGCAGCTGGGGCAGGTCCTTGCCGTAGGGCAGACGCACCAGCAGGGTCGGCGCAGGGGTGACAGACGGGATCCAGGCGTCGGTCGCCAGCTCCACGCCGTCCCGCATGGCCACCATGACGTCCTTTTCCACCGTGAAGGTCATGCCCGCTCCCATGCGACGCCCGTGACGACATTGAAGCCAGCGTAAACCGGGCCCCTCCGGGCAGACCAGGGCTGAGGCAAGCAGGCAGGCTAGCCGGTAAATCCCGGAAGGCAGCGTTGGCCAGCGCGGGCTCCAGGTCAGGAGCCAAGGGCACGCGCGGTAACCGGACCGACGATCCCGTCAGCTGACAGGCCGTGCTGGGACTGAAAACGGATCACGTGCGCCTGGGTCACCGGGCCGAACACGCCGTCAGGAGCCGCGCCGGTTTTCTTCTGGACCACTGCGACGTCATCCCCTTCCATGAAGGGCGACGCCAGGCCCAGATTCCGGTGAAACCACGGGGGCACGTTAACGCTGGCGCCGGAGAGCTGCTGCAGGAATTCCATCCGCTCCAGGACGTCGATCCCGTAGTCGCCGTGGGTGGTCCCCGCCTCGCCCGGCTGGCCGGAGTTATAGATCGCGGCTGCTTCCTCGACATTCCCGCCAGTGCTGGTCAGCAGGCCGTGCACCATGGCTGCGGCGGTGGTGCACTGCAACGTGACGTTGCCGTCGAAGGCAGGCCACGAGCCGCCGGGCGGCGTGTGTGACCGGTCGTCGAGCTGCCAGACGCCGTGCCCGTGCCCGCCGTCACCGACCTCGTTTGTGAGGTTCGTCTCCCGGGAGCCGATCGCGAACAGCAGCATCCTGGGCAGCCCCTGGGCAAGCTCGGCCTGATGGATGAACGGCCACGTCGAGGTGGCCTGCCGATACTGGGAAGCCAGCTCAGCTCCGGTGATTTCCATGTCCCCTCCTGGGCACCCGGCCTTCTCGTGCACACGTACGGAGACCGGAGGCGGGGAATTAATACCTGTCTGAGGCCAAAGACGCAGAGATCATCTGAAATGCGGTCAGATGGCCGGCGGCCGACGGCCGACGTGCGGGCGGCCGGGCGTCAGGACGGGCCGCCGCCAAGATGGCAGTCCTGCCCACCTTGCCGGTGGCCCCATCCGTGTGCTATTCGCTAACCAGTTCGAAGGAACTAGCTCTTATCGTGGTGGATTCGGGCTTAGTGGTGGATCCGGTGGATCATAGTGCACCAGATCCACCGCCGAACCCGAATCCACCACGATCTTCGCCGGGCTGGGCGCACCGCGGCGCACCAGGGCACCACTACGCCCATTGGTAACACCGCCGGCCAGCGCGCTGTCTGCTGGATCACCGCGCATTAAGCCGACAGGGTCCTTGTGCGACCTAAAGATGCCCGGCCCGGACGCCGGAGCTTGCTATAGCTAGTTCAACGGTATATAACGTCTGTATGAGTGCACGGGCGATGCAGGAAGCGACCTTCCTGATCCTCACCGCGCTGGCGAACGGCAGCCAGCACGGGTACGGGATCATCACCGACGTCCAGGAGATCTCCGGCGACCGGATCCGGCTGCGCCCAGGAACCCTTTACACCGCCCTGGACCGGCTCCGCGCGGACGAGCTGATCGGGGTGGACCGGGAAGAGATCGTGGACGGACGGCTGCGCCGGTACTACCGGCTCACGCCCGCGGGCACCAAGCGGCTCGGCGCCGAGGCGGCCCGGCTGCAGGCTCATGCCAGCGCCGCGCTGACCCGGCTGAACCTGGCCCAAGGGACGGCGACATGACTGACCGGGCGAATCT
>Ga0302235_10003905_pt1 | contig 10318 bp, 9 predicted proteins | sample II_Palsa_N3_3_FD_193577 | JGI IMG/M metagenome (GOLD analysis project Ga0302235, IMG submission 193577) | Peat permafrost microbial communities from Stordalen Mire near Abisko, Sweden - II_Palsa_N3_3 | ecosystem: Environmental > Terrestrial > Soil > Palsa > Peat permafrost | place: Sweden... | reverse complement strand
CGGTGACACGGTCGATGCGGTAAGGCCTGCCGGTGCGTAGCACCTCGCCGTCAGGGGTGCCCGGGCCGGCCGGAACCTGAAATCCGATGGGCAGGGGACTGTTGCTTTCGGCCACGACGACAGCAAATTTGTCCGACTCGTAGCGCAGCAGAGCCGAGGCGAGGTTGCGGAACAAGTGCGAGGCTTCAACGGCAACCGAAGCGAACACCTCCGGCAACGCCGCGCCGCGGGCCACGAGTTCGGCCACGCGGCGGAGCGCGCTTTGCTCCTCGGCTAGTTGCTGTAGCTCGCGGCGAGCTTGCGCCGCGGCAATCGCCGTCGCGGCGAGCTCGGCGAAGCTCGTCAGCTGAGCATGGATCTGCGCCGGCAACGGTTTGTCGCGGCCGACCACCACCAGCACACCCCACAACGTTCCCTGGCTGAGGATGGGTACCGCGGCGCTGGTCGTGAACCCGCGGCCGTGAGCCACCTGCGCCCAGTGCCCGGAACTCTCGGCGAGGTTGTCGATGCGTGCCGGGCGTCCGGTGCGCCAGACCAGTTGGGTCGCGCCATCGCCTGTGGCGGGTGCGCGCATGCCTACTGTGATACCGGACGGCGCGCCGTCGAGAGCAGCAATCTCGGTCGAACCGTCGGGTTCGAACCGGAGCAACGTGCTGAAATCGACGTCTGTCAGCCGGGATGCCTGCCGGGCCACTGCGGCGAGTACCTCTTCGGCAGGTACGTCCTGCGCGGCGAGCTCAGCCACCGATCGCAGTGCGGCCTGTTCGTCGGCCAGTGACTGGAGCTCGGTGCGGGCTTGGACGTTGGACAAGGCGGCGCTGACGAGGCTAGCGAATTGGAGTAGCCGTTCTTCGGTGCCGGCCGGCACCGGTGCGCTATCGGAGGTTGCCGTGAGCATCCCCCATACGTCATCACCGACCGAGATAGGCACTGAGACCGCGGCCGCCAAGTTGTACTGGACCGCGAGGTCGGCGTCCAGCTCCTTGCTGTAGTCGTCGACCCTGACCGCACGGGCGACGCGACGGACTTGGTCGGGGAGTGTTTCAGGCTCGTAGGAGATGCGGGTGCCGATGGGGGCGGGCCCGCCGTGGGTCGCCAGCACAACCAGGACACGGCCGCGGCCAAAACGGGTCAGGGTCATCGGCGCGCCGTTTAGCAGACGCGAGGCGTTGACGGCGGCCGCGGCGAAGATCTCCTCGGTCGGTGCGGTCCGGGCGATCAGCTCGGCCACCTGGCGCAGCGCGGTCTGCTCGTCGGCCATTCGCTGAAGGTCCGAACGGGCCTGGGCATTGGCGAGGGCGGCCGCCACCAGCTCCGCGAACTGGGCCAGCCGGTGCTCGGTGTCGAAGGGCAGTTGCCGGCCGTCGCTTGTCGTAGCGCCGAGAATGCCCCAGATCCGATCGTCGACGATAACCGGCACCGCGGCGGCTGATCCCAGTCCCAGGTAGTCGCGGGCGTAGGCCGGACCGCCTCGTCCGGCGTAGTCGTCGCGGCGGGCCGGCCGGCGAGTGCGCGCGATCTCAGTGAGAAGGCCCTCATCATCGTCGGCAAGCGTGAATCGGGTCCCGACCGGGACCGGGCCGCCGCAGACCGCAATGGACGAGTAGGTGCCCTCGCCTTCGACTCGCAGGAGCGTCGTGTCCTCCTTGATCAGGCGGGAGGCCTCGATCGCGACGGCTTGGAACAACTCGCCTTCCGGCGCTCCTCTGGCGACCAGCTCGGCGATCCGGCGCAGGCCGAGATGCTCGGCCGCGAGCTGGCCGAGGGTTTCGCCGTCGGCTCGCGCGGCTGACGCCCCAGCCGGGCCGGGTGCTGCGTCGGCCGGCGCGTCGCGATGACTGGACATCAGGGCCGGCTGTGCTGCTGGCGCAGGAACGTAAGGACCGCCTGAACCCGCCGGTGCTCGGTGCTCGCCGGGGCGATGGCCAGTTTACGGAAGATCGCGGTGACGTATTTCTCGACCGCGGCCTGGCTGATCAGCAGCGTCTGGGCGATGCCGAGGTTCGATTTCCCTTCCGCCATCACGGCGAGCACCGCTTGCTCGCGGGGGGTGAGGCGGCGTAGCACGTCCCCTGGTGCGCGGCGTCCCAGCATCCGGCGGACCACTTCAGCGTCCAGCGCGCTGCCGCCGGACGCGACCCGGGTGATGGCGTCGGTGAACGTCGCCACGTCGCCGACCCGCTCCTTGAGCAGGTAGCCGACTCCTTCCGGCCGGTCTCCGATGAGCCGCACCGCGAACGCGGGTTCGCAGTACTGCGACAGGATCAGGACGCCGAGCTCGGGCAGGCGGCGCCGCAATTCGACGGCGGCGCGCAGGCCGTCGTCTTCTCGACGGGGGGGCATCTGGACGTCGACGATCGTGACGTCGGGACGGTGCGCGAGCGTTAGGCGCATTAGTTCATCGGCGTCCCCGGCTTGTGCTACGACATCGAGGCCAGCGTCGGAGAGTATCCGGGCGATGCCTTCCCGGAGGAGTACGTCGTCCTCGCCGATCGACACGCGCAAGGCGGGCGGCGCATCGGTGGGAGCCATCGCATGTCACCAGCCTTCGATCAGCTGGCGTAGCGCGACACTGGGTAGCTCGTCCTTCGGCACGAAGCTGTCCGCGCCGGCCCGTTGAGCGGCCTGCACCGTGGTCCGGTCTGCTTCGGAGGAGATGAGCACGACATGGACCGCCCATGGCATCGCGACAAGCTGTTCGGTTAGGGAGAACCCGTCGCCGTCGGGCAGCCCGATGTCGACCAGCACGGTGTCCGGCCGGAGCCTGGCCGCCTGGGCCAGTGCCTCCGCGACGCTGCCGGCCTCCCCGATCACCGCGTGCCCCCAGCTGGTCAGGATTCTCGTGACGAGATCGCGGAATCCCGCGTCGTCGTCGACGACGAGCACCGAACGAGGCATTCGTCCATGGTCCCAGCCTGTCACACCGCCGCACGGTAGGGCTAGCCGGAAACTTTCTCCGGCCAGCAGCGTGGCCCGACCCGCCGGTGACCGGCAGGGTCATAGGCATCAGCCAACTTTCCCGAGGAGGAAACATGGGCATCGTCACCGTCGGCCAGGAGAATTCGACCCCGATCGAGCTGTACTACGAGGACCACGGAAGCGGTCCGGCGGTCGTCCTGCTGCACGGCTGGCCGCTCGACAGCCGGTCCTGGGAGCCGCAACTGCACCCGTTGCTGTCCGCCGGGTACCGCGTCATCACCTACGACCGCCGGGGATTCGGGCGGTCGAGCCGACCCACCGCGGGTTACGACTTCGACACCCTCGCCGCCGACCTCGACGTGCTGCTGACCGAACTGGACCTGCACGACGCCACGTTGATCGGGTTCTCCCTCGGAACCGGTGAACAGGCCCGCTACGTCGGTACCTACGGCACCGGCCGGCTCAAGAGCCTGGTGTTCATCGAAAGCCTCGCCCCGTCGTTCGCGAAGTCAGCCGACAATCCCAACGGGGTCGACCCGGCCGGGGTCGCCGACGTGCAGCAGTCCATCCTCGACGACCGGTTCGCCTGGTGGACCGGCCTGCTCAGTAACTTCCTCAACCTGGACAACTACCTCGGCTCGCGGGTCAGCGAGGAAACCGTCCGGGCGGCCTGGGACGCCGGCGCCGACGCCTCGCCGTACGCGACGTGGGCTTGCCCGCGCACCTGGCTGGACGACTTCACCGGCGATATCAAGCGGATCGACATCCCGACGCTGGTACTGCACGGCACCGCGGACCGCATCCTGTCCATCGACGGGCAGGGCCGGCGCATGCACGCGGCGCTGCCCGACGCCCAGTACGTCGAGATCGAGGGCGGCCCGCACGTCATGTGCGTCACTCACGCTGCCGAGGTCAACCGCGAACTGCTCGCCTTCCTGGGGAAATGACCCCTGCGCTGCCGCTGCCCGACTGTCACCGTGCTATCCCAGCCGCGACCGTGGTCGGCTTCCCTGTCCGAAACCGCCAGCCTTCCACTGATAGGAGTACCGCCGTGTCCGTCCACCCGACCATCGTTCTCGAGCCCGCCGCCCAGGACCTCGCTGACGCCACCTCCAAGCCCCCGTTTCTCTACGAGATCGGGCCAGTTGCCGCCCGCAAGGTCCTCGACGACCTGCAGGCCGCACCGGTCGACAAGCTGCCCGTCGACGACGAGTGGATTACCGTCCCGGCGGCCGTCGGGGACGTGCGGGTGCGGATCGTGCGACCGCGAGGAACGAGCGGCGCCCTGCCCGTCGTCGTCTACATGCACGGCGGCGGCTGGATTCTCGGCAACGCGGGCACGCACGACCGGCTCGTCCGCGAGCTGGCCGTCGGCGCCCACGCCGCGGTCGCGTTCGTCGAGTACACGCCTTCGCCCGAGGCGCGCTATCCCGTTGCGATCGAGCAGGGCTACGCCACCGCCCAGTGGATCACCCGAGACGGGGCCGCTCACGGGCTGGACGCATCCCGGATGGCCGTCGCCGGCGAGTCGGTCGGCGGCAACATGACCGCCGCTCTGGCGTTGATGGCCAAGCAGCGCGGCGACGTGACGTTCGTGCAGCAGTCCATGTACTACCCGGTCACGGACGGGGCCATGAACACCGCCTCCTACGACCAGTTCGCCACCGGCTACTACCTCAGCCGGGCAGCAATGGAATGGTTCTGGGACGCCTACACCCCGGACCCCGCATTGCGCGGCGAAATCACCGCGTCACCGAACCAGGCCAGCCTCGAACAGGTCGCAGGCCTTCCGCCCGCGCTGGTCTTCGTTGACGAAGCCGACGTCCTGCGCGACGAGGGCGAGGCCTACGCCGCCAAGCTGCGCTCCGCCGGCGTACCGGTAACGACCGTCCGCTACGACGGCACCGTGCACGACTTCATGCTGCTGAACTCCCTCAGCCAGACCCGCGCCGCCCGCGCCGCCATCGCCCAGGCGACCTCGTTCCTGCGCGCCGCCCTGGGCACCGAGTAGCTCTGAGACACCCACCAAGCGCGGGCGATGCCGGTCCGCACCCAGATAGACCAGAACACCATGGAGGACCAGCCATGCCACCCGACGCCGTCAAGCAATCCGAGCCATCAGACGCGCTCGCCGCCACACTCAAGCGGACCGAGATCCAGCGCGGGCCCTTGTCGCTACCGGGCCGCGAGATGGTTCAGGTCCGCACCGAGATCCCGCCCGGGGTTGCGTCGGGCTGGCACACCCATCCCGGCGAAGAGGTCGGCTACATTATCGCTGGCACCGTGCAGATGGAGATCCGGGACCAGCCCACGCTCATACTCCACGCCGGCGACGGCTTCCTCATCCCGCCCCGCGTGCCCCACAACGCGCTCGATCTCGGTCCCGCCACCGGGCTGATGCTGTCCACCTACATCGTCGAGGTCGGGCAGCCCATCGCAACTGTCCTGGAGCACCCGCGGTCGTCCACCTCATGACCCTGGAGTGAGTAGCAGGTAAGCCGGACACAAGCAGGAAGCCCGTTCGGATCCTTCAAATTCTGGCCGTCTCCGCGTCTGACACCGAGTGTGACCGCGCCAGCCGGCTTTGGACCTTGTCGTTCCGCGGGAGCCGAAAGGCCGAGAAAATCAGCGAAGCCCGCTGCCACGCGTCGCTCGCCGCATCCCGGCGCCCCTGGGCGGCCAGCGCATCCCCAAGGGCCAGCAAGGTCTCGGCCTCCATGGGACGGTCTCCAACGCCGCGGATCAGGATCAGGGCCTGGTTGAACTGTTCGACGGCTTCATCCTGCTGCCCCAGCTTGGAACGGACGATGCCCAGGTCGGTGCGGACCTTGCCTTCCTGGTGCAGGATGCTGATCTCCTGGGCGAATTGTTCCGGCGTCACGCCCGGCCGTGGCGGCCCCGGAGTAATCGGCTCGCGATGCGGTTTCAGTTTCACCTGGGCGGCATAGCCCGAATGCAGGTAATGATGCAGGAGACGGGCCAGAGCCCGATGCCGGTCCTGCTCAGGGTCAATTCGTTCCGACAGTTCCGTGGCGTAGGCGCGGATCAAGTCGTGAAAGCAGTACCGGCCGGGCTCGTGCTCGGTGATCAACGCGGTGCTGGTCAGCTCGGCTATCAGCCCGCTCACCTCCCCGGGCGATACGCCGAGCAGGCTGGCGGCGGCGGCGGTGATGTCGGTGGCCGGCTGCAGCGACAGCAGCCGGAACAGACGGCACGCCTGCGGGCTGACGTGGTGGTATGACCAGGAGAAGACGGTCCGGGCGTCGGTGTCTACGCCTGCGGCGCCGAAGGCATCGAGGCGGCCTTGGGTGCGCCGGAGATCAGCGGCGATCGAGGCCAGCGTGAAACCGGGATGGACGGCGGCCCGGGCGGACACGATAGCCAGAGCCAGCGGCAGCCGCCCGCACCGGCGGACGATTTCCGCCACCGCTTCCGATTCCGCCGCGACCCGGTCGGCCCCCAGCCTGCGCTCGAGCGTCTGGATGGCCGTCTGCACAGGAGGGAGATTCAGTGTCAGCAGCCGGGCGCCCTCAGTCATAGCCAGGCCAGCCAGCGGGTTCCGGCTCGTCGCAATGACCAGGCATCCTGGCCCGGCGGGCAGGAGCGGGCGGATTTGCTCCACGTCGCGTGCGTTGTCCAGGACAATAAGAACTCGCTTCCTGGCCAGGACACTGCGGTACAAGCCGGCCCGAGCATCGGAGTCGGCAGGTATGTGCCCGGCTGGTATGCCTAGTGAGTAGAGCAGTGTCCGCAGTGCTTCTGCTGGTGTCATCACGGAAGCGCTTGAGTCGAATCCGCGCAGATTAAGGTACAGCTGGCCGTCCTGGAAATGCTTGGCCACGCGATGGGCCCAGTGAATAGCGAAGGTGGTTTTGCCGATGCCGGCCATGCCATCGATCGCGCAGATGGCAACAATAGGAAAATCGCCGTCCGGGCTGAGCATTTTCGACACTTGCAGCAGCTCCGGCCCGCGACCGGAGAACGTAGGCAGGTCAGCAGGCAACTGCGCCGGGGGCACCAAAGGAAACGGTGCACCGGGCGGTGAACTAGCCGGGACAGCTTGCGTGTCCGGCCGATCGGCAGATCCGGGCGGGCCTACGGGCGGTGGCCCGGCGGGCGCGGCCGGGAATTCCTGCCGGAGTACCTTGACCTGCGCGGCGCGCAACTCCGGGCCAGGGTCCACCCCGAGCTCATGGCTGAGCTGTTCGGCGACGCTGCGATAGTGCGATAGTGCTGGCGCCTGCTGTCCGGTGGCGGCGAGGATGAGAATCAGCCGGGCCTGCAGTGATTCGTTCAGCGGCTCACCCAGCGCGACCTGCCTGAGCAGCGGAAGAACCCGCGAAGGCTGCGCGCAGGCCAGGGCGGCGTCAGCCGCACTGGCGGCGGCGACGAACTTCTGGTCCACCGCCGCGAAGTAATCCCGGTTCCGGCCGCGCAGATCCAGGCCCTCACCGCACGCTCCGCGCCATAGGGCCAGAGCTTCCAGGAGAAGGTCGAGAGCGCCCGCCGGCCTGCCTGCCGCGTGGGCCGACCCGGCATCCCTGACCATGCGGCGGAATGAGGCCAGGTCGGACATGGGTTCCTCGGCGGCAAGCCGGTACGCCGCGCCCTGCCGGGCCAGCCAGCGCCCGCCCGACCTGGCCTGGAGGCCTGGCTCGAGCAGACGCCGGATCGCCCCGATGTACTTGTGGATGACATTGACCGCGCTGCCCGGCGGATCCTGCGCCCACAGCAACTCGACCAGATCATCGATGGCGATCAGCCGGTTGGCCCGCACCAAGAGCAAGCCGAGTATCGCGCGCTGCTGGTTCGGGCCCAGGTCTAGCTCAGCCGGGCCGCGCCACGCACGTACCGGGCCGAGCACACTGAAGTTGACATTCACCCGTGACCACGTAGTCCTGCGTCAGCGGAAGTCATGATGGCGACTGTGCCATATCAGCGACGCGAGGAAAATATAAACCAGTAGCGGCTTTCTGCTGGACTGTTGCCCATTCCATTGAGCATGTCGCATTCCCGCTAAATAATATCTTGATCCTGCCGGATTTTCCCTTGCTAGCGCGTCGACGCCGAGGCGCCCTCGTCCCGCTGGCTGCGAAGCTCGCGGTGGAGCGCGTGCACGTCGCTGTAGGCCCGCGGCGTGACACCGAAGCGAGCGCGGAACTCACTGATGAAGTGGGAGACACTCCCGTACCCGACCTCCTTCGAGACGCGGGTTACCGCGAACTGGCCGTCGATCAGCAGTTCCCGGGCCTTGTCGAGGCGCATCTCCTTCACGAACTGATACGGTGACCGGCCGGTGACTTCGCGGAAGAGGTGCGCGAACGCAGATGGGCTCAGACTGACCTGCTCGGCCAGGTCAGCCACCGTCAGCGGCTCAGTCAGATGCCCTCGCACGTACTGCCGATACCGGGTTGCTCGCGGACTCCGCCGCGGCTATGGCCAGCAGCCGGGCGTACTGCTCGCGCTGCAGCACCCGGTACACCATCTCGCCCATCTCTGCCTCCACATGTTCGAGGCCCCTGCTTACCTGCATGCTACGCCCGGGTCGTGCGGGTGCCGCTGAGATTTCGAGGGCGTGATGCCTACGCCTGCGTCGCGACCTGGCAGGCCGACTTCCGGTCCGACCGAGATTGCTTAAAGTAATTACTACGCTACAGTTAGCGACATGGCGTGCTTAGGACGGGGGTAAGCATGGCGAACCTGCTCGATGCCTGTTCCCCGCCCGGGTCGTGCTGACGCCACGGCGCAACGCTGCCGGTGAGCCCGTCGGGTTCCTGCTGATCTCCAAGGACATCTCCGTCGCGGCGCGATCGGGATCTGGGCGATCTGGTCTGGGCGATCACCGAAGATAGGGATGTGGGGGCGAGCGACATCGGATGAGCCAGCAGGCGAACACGCTCAGCGGTGAGGCGATACCGCCGCTTCCGGCGGCCCGAAGCAGGCTCGTGAGGTGGTGTCGTGGCACAGCCGTGCGCGTCAGCCTGCTCATCAGCCCCTGGCCGGCCGCGCTGCTGATGCGCAAGATCTTCGCCGCCGGCGGCGCCAGGCTCGCCACCGCCCTCGACCGGCACGCACCGGCGAACGTGACCGGGCTCATCAACGAGCGCTACGGCGCCGACCCCGACATGCTCCTGGACGTCTTCCGCCCGGCGTCAGCCAGCGGGCCGCTGCCGCTGCTGGTGTGGGTGCACGGCGGCGGCTTCGTCGGCGGTACCAAGGATGAGCTGGCCGGCTACTTCAAGCTCGTGGCCAGCAACGGCTTCGCCGTCGCCGCGCCCCGCTACTCACTGGCCCCCGGCCGCCACTACCCCACCCCGCTGCGCCAGTTGATGCAGGCTCTGCAGTACCTGCAGGCGAACGCCGGGCGGCTGCTGATCGACCCGGACCGGATCGTGCTGGCAGGCGACTCCGCCGGAGCGCACATCGCCGCCCAGGCCGGCGCACTGGTGACCACGCCCGGCTACGCCGAGGCTGTCGGCATCACCGCCACGATCACCCCCGCGCAGCTCCGCGGTCTGATCCTGGCCTGCGGCCCCTACGACCTGCAGCTGGTCCGCCACCCGACCGCACCGGCCGGCCGCCTGTTCGTGCAGGTCTCGCTGCACGCGTACTCGGGCAAGCGGCGCTTCCTCGACGACCCCGCGTTCGCGGCATGGTCGATCACCGACCACGTCAGTGCCGCATTCCCGCCCGCGCTCATCACGGTCGGCAACGCCGACCCGCTGCGGTCCCACTCCGAGCTCCTCGCCCGCAAGCTCCAGGCCCAGGGGGCCGAAACCGAGACGCTCTTCTTCCCCGCCGGGCACCAGCCGCCAGTGGATCACGAGTACCAGTTCGACCTCGACACCGACGCCGGGCAGCTCTTCCTCGACCGGCTGCTCACCTTCCTGCGGCAGCGGCTCGCCGGGGAGGAATGCCGCCCGGGCGGCTCGCGTTGACACGCTGGTGAAGAAGATTGGCTTTTTGTCGTTCGGGCACTGGTCGTCGTCACCCGGCTCGCTTACGCGGTCGGCATCGGACGCGTTGCTGCAGTCGATCGACCTGGCCGTGGCCGCCGAAGAGCTCGGCGCCGACGGCGCGTACTTCCGCGTGCACCATTTCGCCAGGCAGCTGGGATCTCCGTTCCCGCTGCTGGCGGCGGTCGGCGCGCGCACCAGCCGGATCGAGATCGGCACGGCCGTCATCGACATGCGCTACGAGAACCCGCTCTATATGGCCGAGGACGCCGGCGCGGCCGACCTCATCTCCGGCGGCCGCCTCCAGCTGGGGATCAGCCGGGGCTCGCCTGAGCAGGTGGTCGAGGGCTGGCGATACTTCGGCTACCAGCCGCAAGAGGGTCAGACGGACGCGGACATGGCCCGCGGGCACGCCCAGAGGCTGCTCGAGGTGCTGGGCGGCG
>Ga0302235_10003893_pt1 | contig 10341 bp, 8 predicted proteins | sample II_Palsa_N3_3_FD_193577 | JGI IMG/M metagenome (GOLD analysis project Ga0302235, IMG submission 193577) | Peat permafrost microbial communities from Stordalen Mire near Abisko, Sweden - II_Palsa_N3_3 | ecosystem: Environmental > Terrestrial > Soil > Palsa > Peat permafrost | place: Sweden... | reverse complement strand
CCGGGAACGCCCTCGTGGTAGACGGTCGTGACCTCCTTCCAGGTGGAGAAGGTGTCAATGCCTGCTGGCACCGACCACCACAGCCGGCCGGGCCGGGACCAGTCCTCGGAGGGCTCGGTGTAGTAGATCCCGCCGTCGTCGGCGGGGGCGATCATGGCCTCGATCCGGTGCGCGGGCTCCGGGATGTCGAAGTGCGTCCCGTGCAGCTGCGAGATGGTGCGGTCGGCCAGTTCCTGCATCCAGGCGCGGAAGTTCTCCCGCCCGTCGATGCGCCGGGCCGGGTCCTTGTCCAGGATCGCCACGGCCTCTTCGCGGGTGGCGCCCGGCTTGATCAGGCTGCTGACCCGTGCTAGCTCGGCGCGCAGCCAGGCGATCTCCTCCCAGCTCCACGCGTAGGCCTCGTCCAGATCCACGGCGGCGCCGAGGAAGGACCGCGCGGCCCGGGCGTAGACCTCGGGCCCGCAGGCGTCCTTCTCCCGGGCCAGCGGCAGCAGCTCGGCACTGAGGAAGGCGCCAAGCCCGGCCGTGGCGGCCGTCGCAGCGCGGGCGACCGCGTCCAGCTCCCCGCGCAGCGCGTCCGGAACCCCGGTGAGCCGCCGCACCAGTCCGGAGTAGAAGGAATTCTCCGGATCGGACCAGGCGGCGCACTGCCTGGCGACCTCCTCGACCTGCAGCCGGGCCGGGGGCCGGCCGTTCCGGGCCGCGCCGAGCAGCGTCTGCGAGAGCTGACGGTAGGCCTGCGGCACCGCGGCCATGCGCCTGGCGACGTTGGCGGCGGCCTCCTCGCCCTCCGCCGGCATCAGGTCGAAGAGCTCGCGCACATCCTGAACCCAGCTGGCGATCACATTGAGCTCGCTGGTGGTGTCACCGGCGTCGTAGCGCTCCACGGCGAGCGACAGCCGCTCCTGCATCGCGGCGCGGGCGGCCTGGTCGCGGTGGCCTGGGGCCTCGGCCGCATCAAGGGCGGTGAGGGTCGCGCGTTCCAGGCCGGCCCGTTCAGCGAAACCGTCCGGGCTGAGGTCGGGGACCTCATGGTCGTGGCCGTCGATCCCGGCGAGGGCGGCCTGGAACGGGTCTAGAGCGGCCGCCCGGTCTACATACTCCGCGGCGATGGCGTCGATCGACGGCATAGCCGGAAACACTAGCCCACGCATCCTTCTCCCGGATGCCCTTCTTTGCCTGATACGCCCCCGGAAGCAACCGGACGCCCGGTGCGGCGCTTCCACGTCCCCGGCTACACGATCGCCGCCCTCACAACAGACGCCATAACTGGCTGTTCTGGCGCCGAAACCAGCCCGGGATGCAGCTCGAGCTAGACGCGAATATTCGGCGATCGGGTGCGCTGGTGGTGATGGTCGGCGACCCACAGGCCAGTGACCTGGCGTGACTGCCATGGCCGACTTACCGTGGGATTCTCGTCTGCTGCTGGGGCCTGGCCGCCCCCAGCCCGGGCCTCAGCCGAGTCCCCCGGAGGTACCCCATTGCCACCCTCATCCGTCCGCTGTCCTCGTCCCCGTCACCCCCGCCTTCACCACCGCCGAGCGGCTCGCCGTCGCGGGGATCCTGGCCGGGTACAGCGGCCTGACCCGCCAGGCCTACGAGCTGGACCTGCGCCAGTACACCGCCTGGTGCCACGCGCACGGACTGGCCCTGTTCGCCGCCCGCCGCGCCGACATCGAGGGCTTCGCCCGCGACCTGGAGACCCGGGGCCGCGCCCGCGCCACCATCACCCGGCGCCTGTGCACCATCGCCGGGCTGTACAAGTACGCGGTAGAGGAGGAGCTGCTCGATCACTCGCCTGCCGCGCACGTCCGCCGTCCCCGCCTGGACTACGAGTCCCACGCAGTCGGCCCGGGCCGCAGCGAGATTGGCGCCCTGCTGGTCGCCGCCGGGCTCAGCCCGGCAGCAGATCACACGCCGATCTCGCTGCTCGCCCTCAACGGGGCTGCGCGTGTCGGAGGCGACCGGCGCGGACATCGAGAACCTCGGGATCGAGCGAGGGCACCGCACGCTGGTGATCACCCGCAAGGGCGGCAAGGTCGTCACCGTCCCCCTGGCCCCGCGGACCGCCCGCGCCATCGACCTGGCCGCCGGCGAGCGGTGCGACGGGCCGGTGTTCCTGACCGGCGGCTGGACCGCCATGGCGCCGCCCGGATCGCCCGCCGGGCAGCCCGGCGGGCGGCGATCGGCAAGCGGGTCGGGCCGCACACGCTGCGGCAGGCGTTCATCACTGCCGCGCAAATGAGCGGAGTTGCATCTGATGCATCATTCCCCGTCTGGCGTGAAGACGGCGCCGTAGGGCTTTGCGATCGCGGCCGGCGGGTCGCTGGGAGCGGGCTGGGGCCGGGACACGCGGCTGGCACGGGGATTCTGGCGTCCTGTTGCGCTGGATGCCAGGATGTGGCCTCCAGTTCGGTTGCGCTGGGTGACTGGATGATGCACCGGGTGTATTCGGGGAGGGGTTCGCGTGGGGGGACGCAGGGGGGCGCTGGCGCTGGTGGCGGCGGAGGGGGCGGCGCCGGTTTCGCCGGGGCCGGCGCTGTTTGAGGAGATGCTGGCCGGCTGGCGGCGCCAGCAGCAGGCCCGGCGGCTGAGCGGCGCGCTGGTCGACGGGCGGGAGCGTATCGTGCGCCGGTTCGCTGAGTTCACCGGCTGCTTGCCGTGGGAGTGGGCGCCGGCGCAGGCGGAGGCGTGGGCGGCCGGCGGCGGGTGGGCGCATTCGAGGGTCCGGGCCTATCAGGGCGCGGTGAGCATGTTCCTGGGCTATGCCTGTGATCCGCGTTACGGGTGGGCGGCCGAGTGCGAGCAGCGGGTGGGCAGCGTGCCGGTGCAGGTGTTCCATGAGGGCAACACCGCGGTGCATGTGGCTGAGTATGAGGGCCGCGCGGAGCGCCGTCCGCTGACGCGGGCTGAGCTGCAGGCGTTCTTCGACGCCGCGGATGATTACGCGGAGAAGGCGGCGTGCTCGCGGCGTAAGGGGCAGCTGGCGGCGTTCCGTGATGCCACCCTGTTCAAGGTGGTCTACGGGTGGGGGCTGCGCCGCCGGGAGGCGGCGATGCTGGACGTGGCCGATTTCGCGGCCAGCCCGGCGGCGCCTGAGCTGGGCAGCTTCGGGGTCTGCCATGTCCGGTTCGGCAAGGCGATGAAGGGCAGCCCGCCGCGGCGGCGGGCGGTGGCCACGGTGATGCCGTGGGCGGCTGAGGCGTTAGGGCAGTACCTCGATGACGTGCGGCCCCGTTACGGCTGCGGGCATCATCCGGCGGTATGGCTGACCGAGCGCGGCGGCCGGATCTCGCCGCGGCAGATCGATGACCGGTTCGCCCAGCTCCGCGGGCTGGCCGGCCTCCCGGATGATCTTTCGGTGCACTGCCTGCGTCATTCGTATGTCTGGCACCTGATCGAGGACGGCGCCGATCCGCTGTTCGTCCAGTGGCAGGCAGGCCATTCGTGGGCGTCCACCACGGCGGCCTATACGACGGTCGGGCAGGACGCCAGGAACCGGATGATGCGCCACGCGCTGGCGCGCGCCTTTGAGGGAGAGGACGGCCGGTGACGGCACGCACGATCGGCTACCGGTGGCATCTGCGGCGGCTGATGGCCGACCGGGACATGTACGCCACCACGGACCTGCGGCCGCTGCTGGCCGCGCGGGGCGTGGTGCTGTCCCGGGAGCAGGTCTACCGGCTGGTCGCCCGGACCCCGGAGCGGCTCAGCCTCGCCACGCTGGCCGCCTTGTGCGACATTCTCGGCTGCCAGCCGGGCGACATCGTCGAGCCGGTCACCGCGGCCGGGCCGGGCCCGCGGCCAGGGACGCAGGCGGCGGCGCTGCCGCGGCCCCGGCGGGCCCGCGTACTGCCCGGCCCGCGGTGATAGCGCGATGGCCGCGGCAGGGCGCTGCCTGGCCGGCCACGACATGCCCGGCGGCGGGCGGCGCGGCTGCCCGCGCTGCCGCCGGGATCAGGTCGCGGAGATGGCGGCAGCCGCGGAAGGGTCGCTGCCGCGGCCGGTGGTGGCCGCCGCGGTTGATGCGGTAGCGGTCACCGGGCAGGTGCTGTGGCACCTGGCCGGGGCGCTGGCCGCCGGCCCGGACGCGCTCAGGCTCGGCGCCCCGCCGGCCGCCGGCCGGCTCGCGGCCGAGCTGATCGCCCGCGGCTCGGCCACGCTGTCCATGCCGGCCTGCGCGGCCTGCGGCCGGAGCGGGATGCCGTTGTTCCGCAGTGATGCCGGCGGGGTCTGCCAGCGGTGCCGGGCCTGGCAGCTCGCCGCCGCGTGCAGCGGCTGCGGCAAAGTGAAGCCGGCCGCGGTGCGCACCAGCGCCGGCCAGCCGCTGTGCGAGGTCTGCCGCCGCCGCGTGCGCGGCCACCGCCGGTGCGGGAACTGCGGCAGCACCGCCCCGATCGCGGTGCGCGCGCGCGACGGCAGCCCGGACATCTGCGTGAACTGCTACCGGATGCCCGAGGCGGCCTGCAGCGTGTGCGGCCGCCGCCGCGAGTGCAATTTCGCGGGCACCAGCCGTCCGGTCTGCGCGTCGTGCTCGCCCCGGGCGACCGCGGCATGCGCGCGCTGCGGGCACGATCGCCCGGCCCAGGCGCGATGGCCGGAAGGGCCGGTCTGCGACCCCTGCTACCGCGCCGCGCTGCGTCACCGGGGACGGTGCGCAGCCTGCGGCCAGGAGCGGCGGCTGGTCGCCCCGCCCGGCCCGGGCGCCGACACCTGCTCAGACTGCGCCGGCCTGCCCGCGATGTGCGTCTGCGCAGATTGCGGCATCGAGGACAAGCTCTACGAACGCGGCCGGTGCGGCCGGTGCAGCCTGCGGCGGCGGGCCGCGGCGCTGCTGGCCGGGCCTGACGGCGGAACCACCGCGGCGCTGACGCCGGTGCTCGAGGCGATCTGCGCGGCCCGCACCCCCAGGTCGGCACTCAACTGGCTGAACAGGAGCTGCGGCGCGGCCATGCTCGCCGACCTCGCATCCGGGAAGCTGCCCGCCACCCACCAGGCACTGGACGCCCACCCGCGCCGCCGGGCCGCTGACTTCCTCCGGCAGATGCTCACCGCCGGCGCCGTGCTCCCGGCCAGGGACGAGGATTTCGCCCGCACCGAGCAATGGCTCACCAGCCTCCTCGGCACGATCAAGCCAGCCGCCGGCCGGCGGCTAGTCCAGGCCTACGCCACCTGGCAGGTAATGCGCCGCCTGCGCGCCACCGCCAGCCACGCCGCCCGCCCGCGCACCTGCACCGCCCGCGCCCGCCGCAACATCCGCGCCGCCACGAACTTCCTCACCTGGCTGGCTGACCGCGGCCTTACCCCCGGCGCCTGCGGCCAGGGCGACATCGAGGCATGGCTGGGAACCGGGCCCGCCGCCAGCCAGGCGCGGGATTTCCTGTCCTGGGCCGCCCGGCACCGGCACTGCCACGCCTTCACCATCCCCGGCCCGGTGCGCGCCAGCGGCACCGCCGCCAGCCAGGACCAGCGCTGGGCGCTGGCCGCCCGGCTGCTCCACGACGACACCCTCGACCTCACCGACCGGGCCGCCGGCTGCCTGCTGCTGCTCTACGGCCAGCAGCTATCCCGGATCGCCGCCATGACCACCAGCCAGGTCACCAGCCACGACGGCACCGTGCTCGTCCGCTTCGGCGACCACGACGTCCCCGTCCCCGACCCGCTCGGCGTCATCCTCACCGGCCTGACCCGCACCGGCCGCACCCACACCGGAACCGGATCACCCGCGATCTCGCCATGGCTATTCCCCGGCGGCCTCCCCGGCCGGCCGATCACCGCTCCCCGGCTCGGCGGCCGGCTCCGCGCCATCGGCATCCAGGCAATGGCAGGCCGCCGGGCCGCGCTCCTCGACCTCGCCGCCCAGCTACCCCCCGCCGCCCTCGCCGACCTGCTGCACCTGGCCCCGGGCACCGCGGCCCGCTGGACGCGCCAAGCCGCAGGCGACTGGTCCCGCTACGCAGCCGACCTCGCACGCGACCGCCATCACCAGCCCTGACGAATACCTCCGCCAGCAGGCACCACGACGAGGTATTCGACACGGCTGGTAAACCGCTCACTACCAGTTTCGATGCCGGAGTGCCGCTAAGCGACGTACAGGAAGCCGCCTCCCACGCCGATCCGCGGACCACCATTAGATACGACCGGGCCAGGGCGTCCCTGGACCGGCACGCCACCTACATCGTCGCCGCCTACATCGCCGGAGCGGCGAGATAACCCCGACCAGCCGCCTGCTGCCCGCCTGGCCAGGCGAAACTGGCCAGGCGGACAACCGGAACGCTCGCCCGTCCCGGCAAACTGAATAGTCGCGTCACTATGAGCAACGCCTTGCAGCGAGCGCGAGCCGCCGCTATGCGCGGGCTGGCTGCCGTTTGCTGGGTCCTTCGCGACGCGCCCGAATAGGGTGTTCTGGGAGGCTGGGTTCATGGGAGCTGCGCCATGCGGGCGATGAGTCCGGCCTTGACGTCGCGTCTATCCGGTGGTGTGCAAGCGCACAAACCCCGATACAGGAGAGCGCTGATGCCCGAGACCGAACCGGCCGCAGAATTGAACGAGGGATTCAGCGAGCCGGGCGCTACGGCCCGGCCCTGGACCGAAGTGGCCGACGTGCTGTCGGAGACCGAGATGTTCTGGCTGTCGACCGTGCGCCGCGGCGGGCAGCCGCACGTCACGCCGCTGCCGGCGATCTGGCTGGGCGGGGCGCTGCACTTTTGCGCCGGGTCGCATGAGCAGAAGGCGAAGAACCTGCAGGCCAATCCGGGCTGCGTCCTCGCGGCGGGCGCCAACCGGTTCCGGGCCGGGCTCGATGTGGTGGTCGAGGGACCGGCTGTCCTGGTGACCGATCCGGCGCGGCTGCAGCGGCTGGCGGCGTTGTGGAAGTCCAGGCTCGACTGGGATTTCACGGTCACCGACGGCGGGTTCCGCGATCCGGCTGGCCGTCTGGGGCTCGTGTTCGGCGTCACTCCGGCGAAGGTCCTCGCGTTCGGCAAGAACCCCTACAGCCAGACCCGGTACCGCTTCACCCGCTGAGCCGCCACCTGCCCCCGCTCACGGCGGGCGGTGTGCATCATTCCGCTTGGCCGTCACGGGTGCCGGGGATCGCCGGATCGCTTCTGGACCTTGCACTGCACCGGGAAGGTGCCCGGCAGCCGCTTGCTCAGCGTGACCAACCTTGCGCGAGCGAAGCTGCGCGAACCGCCGTTAGGCGCGGCTGCCGTCTCTTGCGTGATCACCAGCCGGCGCGCGCAGGTCAGGTCATTCTGCGTGCCTTCCTAGTACCCGGGGTATGGCGAGCTCCCGGGGCGCCGTCTGTGGTGGAATCATGCCGTCGTCGCGAAGGTTGCTGCTGCTATGAATGTGGAGATCTGGTCGGACGTCGTGTGCCCGTGGTGTTACATCGGCAAGCGCCGGTTCGAACGCGCGGTTGCCTCCTTCGGCCATGCTGGCGAGGTCACGGTCACCTACCGCTCCTTCGAGCTCGACCCGGACGCGCCCGCGCAGCGCACCGGAACCCAGGCCGGGCACCTGGCCCGCAAGTACGGCATGACGATCGCCCAGGCCGAGCAGGCCAGCCAGCAGATGACCCAGCGCGCGGCCGCTGACGGCCTGGAGTTCCGGTTCGACCTCATCCGTGGCGGCAACACCTTCGACGCCCACCGGCTGCTCCACCTGGCCAAAGATCACGGGCTGCAGCCGGAGATGACGGAGCGCCTGCTGCGCGCCACCTTCACCGAAGGCCTCCCGATCGCCGACAAGCCCACCCTCGTGCGCCTGGCCACCGAAGCCGGCCTGCCAGCCGCGCAGGTACAGGCCGTCCTCGACGGGGACGCCTACGCCGGCGCGGTGCGAGCCGACGAGCAGCGGGCCGCGCGATACGGCATCACCGGTGTGCCGTTCTTCGTCGCCGACGGCAAGTACGCGGTCAGCGGCGCACAGCCGCCCGAGGTGCTGCTGCAGCTCCTGCAGCGTGCTTACGACGAGGCAAGCCTGCTCACGCCCCTTGCCGTCACGGCCGGCAGCAACTCCGAAGCGAGCTGCGACAACGACTCCTGCGCGGTCGGCTAACGCGTCCGCTCACCGGCCGCATCCGGTCGATGACCCGAACGCGCCCGCGCAGACGGCGCCCGCGTCGCGTCACTCCTGCCGGCCGCCCGGTCCGCGATTGCGCGGCTCGGCTGGAACGCGGGCCCAGGCTGAGGTGACGGCGCGCCTCATGAGGGCATCGACTTCTGCGCGGCGCCTTTGCGCGCGCTGAACATGGGCTGCGGGATCGTGGCCGTTCATCCTTCCGCAACGGCCGGAATCAGGGCCGAGGCGGAGATCACGGCAACGCCGACGCCGGGCACGTCCGGGGTAAGGGCCAGGCCGCGCCGGCCGATCCCGGAAAGGCACGCCAATGACAACCTTCGCCGATGCTGGCCTGGTGAGTGCTGCCGCGGCCGGCACCACCGTCGCCTGGTTCACCCTCGCAGGCGCGCTCGGCGGGGTGCTGGTGACCAGTGTCGTCGGCCTGACCACGGCCGCGCTGAACCACCGATGGCAGGCCCGGGATGCCGAGAATGCCCGCCTCCTGCAGCACGGTGCGCAAGTCCGGGCGGAACGCCGTGAGAGCTATGCCGCGTACTGACTGGCCTGGAACCAGTTCACCCGCGACCTTCGCCGCATGCAGGAGCAGATACAGCAACTCCCGCCCGGCGTCGTCGTGAACAGGCACCTGACGCCACCGGCAGAAGGGCCGGGAACGGTGAACCGGGCGCGACCCGGCAGCTACAGGACCTGAGCGCCAGCGCGCGGGAGACCGAGCTGCGATGGCGTGCGGCGGCCGACGCGCTGCTGATGATTGCCGGCCCAGCCGTGGCCAGCGCTGCCGAGGCCCACATTGCCATGACCGAGCAGAAACTCACCGCCGCCTGGCAAGGCAGGGCACACCCCGATCAGGACGGCGCTGCCTACCGGAGCCTCAACGACGCGATGCGAGCCGATCTCCTCAGCCCGGGCCGACCTGAGCAATGGGTCCCTGAAGACAGGCGATCAGGCCGGACGCCATGAGCGAAGATGACCGACGGTCGCTGAGCGCGCTCCATCTCTGATAGGAGCTTTGTACAAATAACGGCCTGATTCGTTGTTTCCAGTTAATTGCTTTTGCGCCTGGAGCTGGCAGGACTCCGATCAGGTTTCTGTGGATGCGCCAGCGTGCGTGGAGCGGGGCAGCCAGCCTTTCTTGACGTCCGTGGTCAGGCTGGCCGGCGAGCTGGCTGGGGCGCGCCCAGCGGTGGGACGGAATGATCTGGGCCGTCAGGCTCAGCGCGTAGTTGCGTGAGGCGGTGCTGCGGTTTGCCGATCTCCCGGTAGTGGCCGTGCGGGTGCGTGATCCAGCCGGGGTCCGGTTAATGCTCCATGGCGGCGGGTGGACCTGTGGCGCGCCGTCCGGCCCAGGCCTGGAGTTCCCGTGGGGTGGCGAATCATCCTCGACGCCCCGCGAGGAGGACTTTCGGGTGCCGTCATGACTTCCTTCCTTTTCCGGCCTCCAGGCTCGTGGTCAGTCGGCGCCAGCCGTCACATCACCGGTTGCAAACTGGCTGCAACCGCTGTCGGCCATGCTCGGCAGGAGGATGCGGGCGGGCGGGGCACGGGTCGCGGTGTCGCGCTCGCAGGAGGAGAGGGTTCACATGCCGAGGGTGCGGGTCGCGGCGGTGCAGGCGAGCTATGTGCTCATGGACCAGCAGGCGACGCTTAGACTGCCCCGCGTTTTCCGGACAGGTGAATTGATGCTATTTCATGCTGCCAGTTGCCGGTTCAGGTACTCGTCGTGGGCTTCCTGCGGAGTCTTATAGCCGAGCCCTGAGTGAAGACGTGCCCGATTATACCGGAGTTCGATGTACCGTGCAATATCCTCGGCTGCCTTTCTCCTTGTCGGGTAGACCGTACGGTAGACCCGCTCGACTTTAACCGCCGCGTTGAACGATTCTGCCAGGGCGTTGTCATAGCAGATCCCGGTGCGGCCGACGGACTGGCGGATATTAAGGCCTTCCAGGACGCCCGCGAACTCAGCGGACGTATAATTACTCCCGCGGTCAGAATGGAATACCGCGCCGGGAGGAAGACCGAGATTCCGCGCGGCCATCTCGATCGCGGAAATGATCAGCGGAGTCTTGTAATTATCATCGATTGCCCAGCCGATGACCTTCCTGGTCGCACAGTCAATAACCGTCGCGATTCTGTGGAATCTGAATGTCTGCCTTTACCCTAAGCCTCGATCCACCGCGTAAATAGGGGTTCTGGCGGGCGTGTCAATGTGAAAGGTGCCCTTTGAGCTGGGACGATGGGAGTTGCTAAGGCTTCCGT
>Ga0302235_10003890_pt1 | contig 10344 bp, 9 predicted proteins | sample II_Palsa_N3_3_FD_193577 | JGI IMG/M metagenome (GOLD analysis project Ga0302235, IMG submission 193577) | Peat permafrost microbial communities from Stordalen Mire near Abisko, Sweden - II_Palsa_N3_3 | ecosystem: Environmental > Terrestrial > Soil > Palsa > Peat permafrost | place: Sweden... | reverse complement strand
CCGGCTCTACGTCCACCCGGTCGTCATCGGGCAGGGCAAGCCCCTGTTCCAGCCATCAGGCCTCTGCCGCAGCCGGAGCCTGGGCTATGCGGGGTACGGGGCGGGTCTAGTTGTATGGGTGCGGCCGCTGGGAAGGGTCCACGTCAGGACGCCTGGCCGAGGCTGATCGAGGTGCCAGCCGGGTGCCTGCTTGGCGCCGTGATGACGGCGGCAGAGCGGAGAAATATTACATTCGCAAGTGCGTCCGCCCTGGTCAAACGGCACTGTGTGGTCATCGTCGCATCGGATCGCGGGTCGCCGGCAGCCCGGGAAGGTACATGTCCGGTTGCGGGTCTTGATCAGGTGCCGCAGTGCCCGCGAGGGCTGGTAGGCGAAGGTTTCCCGGGCATGGCCGCAGGCCCCAGTCTCGAGCCAGTTGATCTTTATCCCGGCGAGCCAGGGAATCCGGCCGTCGTCACTGGCGCCGCCGGGTGGTTCGCTGCTGCCGGGTGGTCCGGTGCTGCCGGGTCCGGCACGCTGGCCGGGTGGTCCGACCCCGGGTGGTGCGGGTCCGCGGGGTGGCGGGTGGGCTGTTTCTGCGCAGCCATGTCCGACGGCGGTGCCGTCGGGGCTGGTGATGGTCAGGCACCAGCGGCTGCCGGGTCCGGCGGCGATGACTGCGGTCAGGTCGCGGCAGGCGGTGGCGTCGAGGGGTCCGTGCCCGGCGGCCTCGCCGGGCTGGCCGGTCAGGCCGAGCCAGGTCATCAGCGGCACGGTCAGGTTCACGGACCCGGTCAGCGCGGCTGGCGACCCGGTATTGCCACCGGACGGTCCTGGTCCTCGTCCTGGTCCTGGCCGGCGGGCGCCGCCCGGTCCTGGCCGGCCTGGGTTATCCCCGTCGCCGTCTGCTCCGTGGTCGCCCCCATCATGGTCGCCCCCATCGTGGTTGCCCCCATCGTGGTCGCCGCGACCGTGGTCGCCGCGACCGAGATAGTCACCGGCATGGTCGTCTGCGTTCGGATCGTTGCCCGGGGGGTCGTACAGGCTGTCAGCGCTGCGGCCGTCAGCGCTGCGGCCGTCAGCGCTGACGGTGCTAGTACCTCTGTCCTGGCCGGGCAGCAGGGTGTAAATGGGTTGGCCTGATAGCAGGGTGAGGAACACTCTGGCGCGGAGTTGCTCGAGGGTGCCTTCGGCTCCGGCGGCTTTCAGGTCGCGGGCGGTGGCGTCGATGTGCTTATCAGCGGCCAGGACCTCGGCGGGGGGCATGTCCCGGCCGGCCAGGGCGGCGGTGCCTGCCGGCTCGGCCCAGACTTCAACCCGGGCGTCTCTTTGCGCTTTCTCCCGGCGTTTCGTTGCTGCTTCAGGATCAAGTGCGAGGACGGCGCGGTGCAGCATGCGGCGTAGCTCGCTGGTGGTCAGCCCCGCCGCGTCGGGGGCGACCAGGGCGGCGACCGCGGCGGCGGCGACATCACCCAGCCCGGCGAGTTCGTCGGTGAACACGATGGCGCGCGGCATGTCGATCCGCCCGGCCGCTAACGCCGCGGCGGCGGCCGGCAGCCGCGTCACCCCGGCAGCCAGGCTCACCAGCCGGTCCGCGGCCCGGCAGGTCAGCGTCAACGCCGCCGCGACCTCATCACCGACATGATCGGCCTGCCGCCTGTCCCCGGTCGCGGCAGCATAGGCGGCACGCCGTCCGGAGAGGTGGCTGACAGCCCGCAACTCGATCGACGCCGTCCACGCCGACAACCGCCGCGCCGCACAGAGCAGACCCACTAGCGCGTCATCATCCAGGACGGCCAGGCCATCGTCCACGGCGTCGCCAGCAAACCCGGCCAGGACCGGGCCTGGTTCCATCTTGTCCAGCGGCCCCCCGGCGGCGAACCCTAGCGCGTTCTCCTCGTGATCCCGGTGGGTGAAACCGGCGGCCAGCAGTTCCTGCACAGGTGCCGAGGCCGCGGTTGGGGTGGCGGGCTGGCCTGCGGGCGCGACAGGGGGAGGCCTATCCGGCCGCGCGGCAGGGACGCCAGGGGGCGGGGGAGGGACATCCGGCTCGGCAGGTACGCCAGGAGGCGGAGGAGGGACATCCGGCTCGTCTGGCATCGGTACCTCCTTCCGGGCTGCCCATTCGCGTGCTGCCTGCTGAATATATTTTCTTAGATCAAACTATCGACTGCTACTGACAGAATCGGCGCCATCAGATACAGGCTGGAAGGACATCGGGAAATTTCTGGAAGCACGCGCGGCGGGGCTCCGCCGCCGTGCGGCATACGTGGCCGATCGACGCGTACGCCGATATAGCATCCAGAAAATGGGACCTGAACGCGGCATCAGGGCAGCGGAAACGCAGCGGGGACTGTACGACTTCATCATCATCGGGGGCGGCTCGGCGGGCTGCGCGCTAGCCAGCAGGCTGTCGGAGGATGCGGCGCACCGGGTGCTCGTGCTCGAGGCCGGACGGCCCGATTACCGCTGGGACGTCTTCATCCACATGCCAGCGGCGCTGACCATGCCGATCGGTAACCGGTTCTACGACTGGCGCTATGAATCGGAACCCGAGCCCTGCATGGGCGGCCGGCGGATTTATCACGCCCGCGGCAAGGTGCTCGGCGGATCGAGCAGCATCAACGGGATGATCTTCCAGCGCGGCAATCCGATGGACTACCAGCGCTGGGCGGCCGACCCGGGGATGGCTGGCTGGGATTACGCGCACTGCCTGCCGTATTTCAAGCGGATGGAGAACTGCCTGGCCGGCGGCGACGAGTTCCGCGGCACGGACGGGCCGCTGGTACTCGAACGCGGCCCGGCCACGAACCCGCTCTTCGGCGCGTTCTTCGAGGCCGTGCAGCAGGCCGGCTATCCGCTCACCGACGACGTCAACGGCTACCGGCAGGAGGGCTTCGCCGCGTTCGACCGCAACGTCCACCGCGGCCGCAGGCTCAGCGCCGCCAGGGCGTACCTGCACCCGGTCATGGATCGCGCCAACCTCGACGTCACCACCAGGGCGTTCGTCACGAAGATCCTCTTCGAGGGCAATCGGGCGGTCGGGGTCGAGTACACCCGCGGCAAGGGCGCGGTCCGGCGCGCCCTGGCCGGGGAGATCATCCTGTCCGGCGGCGCGATCAACTCGCCGCAGTTGCTGCAGCTCTCCGGGGTGGGCAGCGCTGACCATCTCGCCTCGCTCGGCGTCGGCGTCGTTGCTGACCTGCCCGGCGTCGGCGAGAACCTCCAAGATCACCTGGAGGTGTACGTGCAGTTCGCCTCCAGGCTGCCGGTGTCGGTTGCCCCGGCCCTGAAATGGCGCAACCGCCCGGGCGTCGGGGCCAGGTGGCTATTCCTGCGCAGCGGGCCCGGTGCCACGAACCACTTCGAGGGCGGCGGCTTCCTCCGCAGCAACGACGATGTCCGTTACCCGAACCTGATGTTCCATTTCCTGCCGATCGCCATCCGCTACGACGGCTCGGCGCCCGCCGGCGGGCACGGGTACCAGGTGCACATCGGGCCGATGTACTCCGACTCGCGCGGCTCAGTCAAGATCACCTCTCGCGATCCGGCCGCGCACCCGGCACTGCGTTTCAACTACCTGTCCACCCCGACGGACCGCCGGGAGTGGGCGGAGGCGATCCGGATCACCCGCCGGATCCTGAACCAGCCCGCGTTCGCCCCGTACAACGGCGGCGAGTTGTCGCCCGGTCCGGGTGTCGCCACCGACGACCAGGTACTGGAGTGGGTCGCCCGCGACGGGGAGACGGCGCTGCACCCGTCCTGCACGTGCGCGATGGGCACCGGCGGCCAGTCGGTCGTCGATCCGTCGACGTTGCGGGTGCATGGCCTGGACGGGCTGCGAGTCGTCGACGCGTCGGTGATGCCGTACGTCACCAACGGCAACATCTATGCCCCGGTGATGATGATCGCGGAGAAGTCCGCCGACCTGATCCTGGGCAACACGCCGCTGCCGCCCTCGGCCGCCGAGTTCTACCGGCATGACCCGGCCAGGCCGGCCGGGCGGGAGCGCCCCGGCTCTGCAGGGAAGGCAGGGCCGGGCTCAGCGGCAGGCCAGGCGCCGCAATAGGCCCGGCTCAGCAGTACGGCGGCTGGCTGGTCAGTGCCGCCGCCACGCCGAAGAAGACCCCGAGCAGCCGGAACAGGTCCGGCATCGCGCCGCTGACTACCGCCGTACGGCTGTCCCGCAGGCTGACCCCGGGAATGGCGGCCAGCTGCGACGCCACCGACGCCGACTGCCAGCGTACGGCCAGGGTGCGCAGATCCGGCCGGCCCGCGGCCGGCCCGCGGCCGCCGCGCACCGCGTCCCCGCTGGCCTGCTCAACCGCGTCCCCGCTGGCCTGCTCAACCGCGTCCGCGACGGCCTGCTCAATCGCGTCGCGCGCCTCGGTTACCGGGCGAAGTTCCGCCGCGAACCGGTCGCGGGCCCGCTTGACCGCGACCGTCGCGACGGCCGGATCCCAGTCGGTCATCTCGGCGCAGGCAGCATCGTCGCCCGACAGCGCGATGACCGGTGCCCCGAGCGCCGCAGCGGTGGCATGCACCAGGCCGATCTCGCCGGCCGGGCGGTCGTCCAGCCACATGTCCTCGATCTCGTGCCCCATGAAGCTGTGGCTGAGCACGCCGAGCGCGCCGGCCCGGGCGTGGTACCCGATGCATACCGCTGCATCGAAGTCGCCGCTGAGGCCCTCCAGCATGCCCATCGGCTTGGGGCGGCCGCGGATCAGGGCCGCTCCCGGGTGCAGGAGGTCGGGCAGCAGGTTCCGCATCGGGCCGTGCGCGTCATTGACGGTCACCTGCGCGGCGCCGCGGGCGAGTGCGCCGCGGATGGCGGCGTTCACGTCCTGCGTCATCATCACCCGGCCGCGCTCGTAATCCCGGCCGCCGGGCTGGACGTCGTGGGAGTCCACGAGCCCGGTCACGCCCTCCATGTCCGCGCTGATGTAGATCTTCACTAACGCTGTCCTCCGCTCGCGAACGGGCCCTGATCTACCATGTTGCGCCGCTGGCTGATCATGCAGACTGGGCGGATGACCAATACCGGAGCACCTGATCCTCGCGATCCGCGCGGCCTGCGGACCGATGCGCCGCTACTCGACGCCTGGCTCAACTTTACGGGGCAAGCCGCCGCCGGGCTGCTGACGCCCATGTGCGTCCCCGGGCACAAGCAGCGCCAGGATCTCGTCGGGTCGGTGGTGGCCGGCGACGCGCCGCTGTACGGCGCGCTCGCCCCGATCAAGCGCGCCGACGCGCTGCGGGCCGACGCCGAGGGGCGGGCCGCCAGGCTGTGGGGCGCGGACTGGTGCAGGTTCTCCGTGGCCGGCTCCACGCATGGCAACCAGGCTCTTGCGCTGGCAGTGGGAAAACCGGGCGATTACGCAGTCATCACGCGAACTCTGCATCGCTCGCTGCTGCTCGGACTGGTGCTCGCCGGGCTGCGCCCGGTCTGGGTGCGGCCGGAGGTGGATCCGGCATCCGGGCTGCCCGGGCCGGTGGCGGTAGCGACCGTGCGGGCCGCGCTGCAGGCGTATCCCGGCGCCTGCGCCGTGTTCCTCGGCGACCCGTCCTACGTCGGCACGATCGGTGACATTGCCGGGCACGCCGAGGTCGCCCATGAGGCCGGCGTCCCGCTCATCGTCGACGCCGCGTGGGCCGCGCACATGGGCTTTCACCCCGACCTGCCGCCGCACGCGCTCGCGGCCGGCGCGGACGCGATGGTGACAAGCGCGCACAAGGCGCTGCCTGCCTACAGCCAGGGCGCGCTGGTATTCGCCAGGACGGAGCGGCTGGACGCGGCAAGGCTCGACCGCGCCTTCGAGGCCACTCATACGACCAGCCCGACCGGCTCGATCATGGCCAGTATCGACGCCGCCCGCGCGTTGCTGGAACGAGACGGCAAGGAACTGTGCGCGCGGCTGCTCGAGTGCGTTGCCGAGGCCCGGCAGCGGCTGCGGGAGGTACCGGGGCTCGGCGTCCTCGACGGTCCCGGCGTGGAGCCGACCAAGCTGGTCATCCTGCTGGCCGGCACCGGCGCGCACGGCTACGCGATCGAGCAGGACCTGATCGCCGCCGGGATGCCGGTCGAGATGGCCGACCGCGACACGATCATCCCGATCCCCACGCTGGCGGACAACGCGGAAACAGTGCGGGCATTCACCGGCACGCTCATCGCCTCCATCGAGCGGCATCGCGGCGCCCCGCGCGCTCCGGTCGCCGCGGCGGCCTGGACGGTCGAGCCGGAGACGGTGCTCCCGCCGCGGGACGCGTTTTTCGCGCCGAACGAGACCGTCGCGGCCAGCGCCGCCGCCGGCCGGGTCAGCGCGGAGCTGATCGCGCCCTACCCGCCCGGTGTCCCGGTGCTCGCGCCCGGGGAGCTGATCACCGCCGAGGCCCTGGACGCGCTGCGCGAGGTGCTCGCCGACGGCGGCCGCATCGCCTACGCCGCCGACCCGACCCTCGCCACCCTGCAGGTGATCAGCGCCTAGCGCTTAATTCCAGGGGAGCGGGCGGGTCATGACCATCATGGGCTTGCCGCGGCCGTCATAGTCCTCGGCCCGCTCTGCGTCGAAGCCGAGCCGGCGGTGGAAGCCGACGGAGCCGGAGTTGGCCACGCTGGTGATCGCCTTCGCGGTGGTGGCGCCCTGCGCGGCGGCGGCGCGGGCGAATGCCCGGTACAGGGTGCCGGCGACGCCGCCGAGCCTGGCCGTGTCGCGCACCGCGGCCGCGTGGATGTAGCCGACGCCGCGCGGCGTGGTGAACCCGATCAGGTAGCCGTCGATCTGGCCGACGCTGCGGCGCGCGGTCAGGCAGGTCTCGCCGAATTCCTGCACGAGCGCGGTCAGGTGCAGGAAACGCATGTCCCGCTCGCCCCAGAACCGGGCATGGTCGTCCAGCACGTCGGCGAGGTCAGACACGGTCATCGGCTCGACAAGGATCCCCATACCCGCATCCTGCTATCGGGCCGCGTACCGGTTCAACCGCGCGGTCCGCGAGTCCTCGCGCAGCTGCGCGCCGCCGCGCCCGGAGCGGGGCGATACACCCCGGGCGCGGCAGGCGGCCGTCAGGTGTAGGCGATCTTGATGAGGGTGGAGTTCTCCTCGGTGGTTGTCGCCACCGTCGCGCTGCCCTCGACCATATTGAGCAGCGTTCCGGTGCCGGCGTCGATGGTCTGGCTGAGGCTGGTGCTGGCAGTCGCGCTGTCGAAGTAGACATCCCCGAAGTCGGGCAGCTGCGAGGTGCTGCCGTTGATCCCCGGCCGTTCGACGATCCACTCTGCGGTATTACCCGCCAGCGTGGTCCCGGCCGGGGCGGCGAAGGAGAATCCGGTCTGGGCGCCGGTGGTCAGGTTGACCATGTTGAAGCTCGCCTCGGTCGGCGACTGTATGCACAGCAGCGCGCTGATGTCGTCCCCGAAGTTGACAGGGAAGTTGGATATCGCCTGCCAGGACTGCGGGTACCACTCGGTCCAGGCGTAGACGGACTTGCTGATGCTGCCGTTGGCTGCTTGCGTGACGGCCTGCACGGTGCCGATCTGGCAGACGTCACTGCCGCCGTAGCCGTCGATCCCGATCCAGCTAACTGACCACCAGCTCCCGGCGGCGTCCGCTGGCGGCGCGACGTCTGCGACATTCCACCCGGCGGTGATGGACGTGAACTTGTCGGTGGTCGTGGTGGTGACGACGCTGCCCGACCAGATGGAGTTGCTGGTGCCGGCGTCCAGCTGGCGGTCCATCTCGCCGATGCCCGGCAGCAGCTCCTTCATCGGCTGGAACGCTGGCGTGATGTAGGTGAGCTTCCGGCCGAAGACCTGGTCCCAGCGGGCAACCAGCTGCGGCATGACCTCGGGGTCGGGCCGGCGCGGCATGCCGTAGTGCAGGAGCTCCAGGGGAGATGCGCCGCGCGGGTCGAATCCGGCGGGCGGGCGGGGGTTGGTCCTGATGGCGCCGGGAGCGATCCCCTGCGCGATGGTGGTCGTCGACATGTGCTCTCCGTTTTCTGAGGTCTGTCAGATTTGCTAATTCGCCGTTCTGCCGAGCTTCGGTGTGCCGGCTTCCCGGGCGCGCCGCTGGTATTTCTGACCGGTACTGCCTCCTTTCCTGCAGTACGCATTTATTTGATTGCTAATCCGGCGCGGCGCGGTCTCGTCAAACCTGGGGTACCCAGTCGCAGAACTTTAACGCGGGCATCATCATCGGGAATTTCCCGTCAGCCTTTCATGATTTTTCACATATGCCGGTGTTTAATGCATCGAAGGCCTGCACGATGTTAATCACCGGCGCAATGACCACTCCCATGGCTTACCGAGAGCGGCAGCTGAGGAGCGTGCGTCGGGTGTGTACTCATATTTGAGCAGTCGTGTTTTACTAGTGCGGTGAACCCGACTCGACTCTTCGTCCTCGGCGCCCTGGCGAAACGCGGCCCGATGCACGGGCATCAGCTGCGCCGGGGCGCCCGGCTTGACCGGGCCGAGCTCTGGTCCGACGTGCGGCCGGGGTCGCTGTACGGCGCGCTGCACCGGCTGGCGGCCGAGGGACTGATCGAGGCCCTGCGGACGGAGCAGGACGGCAGGCTCCCGGCCCGCACTGTCTACGCGATCACCGACGAGGGCCGCCGCGAGCTGCGGGTACTTCGCGCGGAGGCGTTCCGGGAGGCCGGGCTCCGGCCCGACCCGGTCGATCTTGCCCTGGCCATGAGCGGCGACCTGGACGAGGACATCGTGCGCGGGTACCTCGACGACCGGATCCGGCTGCTGGCCGCGCAGGCGGCGCGGTTCGCCCGGCAGCGGGACCGTGCCTGGCCGGACCAGACAGTCGCCGATGATCTCGTCGCCGAGCACGCCCGGCTGCGGATCGAGGCCGAGCTGGACTGGCACCAGATCGTGCTGGACCGGCTTGGCAAGCTGGCCGACGACAGCGAGTACCGGGTGCAGGCATGACCGTCCGCCCGCTGCGGCTGCTGGGCGATCCGGTCCTGCGCACCCCGTCCGAGCAGGTCACCCGATTCGACGGCGCGCTGGCTCAGCTCATCGCCGACCTCATCGACACCGTGCAGGAACCGGGCCGGGCCGGCCTGGCCGCCTGCCAGATCGGCTCTAGCCTGGCCGCGTTCTCCTACAACGTCGACGGACTGCTCGGGTACCTGATCAACCCGCGGATCATCGAGGCGACCGGCAGCTACGAGGGCACCGAGGGATGCCTGTCCATCCCGGGCGTCAGCGCGGACCGGACCCGCAGCTGGTACACGGTAGCCGAAGGCGTTGACCTGCAGCAGCGGCCGGTGACCGTAGCCGGGACTGGCGAGCTGGCTCGCTGCCTGCAGCACGAGACCGACCACACCCATGGTGAGCTCTACATCGACAAGCTGACTGGCGCCGAGCGCCGCCGGGTCATGCGCGAGCTCCGCCGGCACCAGGTAGCCGCCCGGCCCTAGCCCGACGGGCGGGGACATCAGCCCCTGCTCCGGAGCTAACTCACTGCAGATTTACCTACGCAGCCGCCCCGAATTTAATACGCAGCCGTCCCCCGAATTCCCGCGTGCTGACAACAGCTACTCCGGGACAGAGCCCTATCGTCAGCTCATGGACTTCGACCAGTTTTCGATCGCGCTTCTCGTGCTGCGCAGCGACGCCCCGGACCTGACCGATACCGAGGCGACAGCGCTACAGGACGCCCATCTGGACCATCTGGCCCGCCTGCACGAGACAGGTTCCTTGCTGGCTGCAGGGCCGCTGGCGGGCGGCGACGACAACGCGTTCCGCGGCCTGTCCATCCTGAAAGCGGGAGTCGAGGAGGCTAGGGCGCTGACGAACGCGGACCCTGCGGTGGTCGCCGGGCGATACTCGGTGACGGTCATGCCCTGGATGGTGCCGGCCGGGGCGATGCATTTCCAGCGGCGCGATTCCCGCACTCATCCGCCGCGGCGCGCCAGCGGAACGCGCCCGCTGGCTGACGGCGCGGCGGGCCGGAACGCCTGTCCAGCAGCTCCGCACTGCCCCTGAACCCATTCCCTGACATCCAGGGTCACCGTGGGCTTGCGGTGCTGGCCCAGGTGGTAGCTGCCGCCCGGCTGCGCTCGAACGCGCCTGCGGGCCCGCCATGCGGCCGGTGCCCCCGCGACTGCCCGTGACCTGCCCGGCGCCGGGAGGCGTAATACCAGGCTGTGACCCGGGCCGTAATACCGGGGGCCGTAATGCCGGGGGCCGTAACACCGGGGGCTGTGATACCGGGGGCCGTCATGCCCGGGCTGTGATACCGGGGGCCGTCATGCCCGGGCTGTAGTGCCCGGGCTGTAGTGCCCGGGTAGTAGTGCCCGGGCTGTAAGGAGGGGGATATCGGCCTGTGCGGGTGGGGGATTGTGCCTCTGGGG
>Ga0302235_10003886_pt1 | contig 10350 bp, 7 predicted proteins | sample II_Palsa_N3_3_FD_193577 | JGI IMG/M metagenome (GOLD analysis project Ga0302235, IMG submission 193577) | Peat permafrost microbial communities from Stordalen Mire near Abisko, Sweden - II_Palsa_N3_3 | ecosystem: Environmental > Terrestrial > Soil > Palsa > Peat permafrost | place: Sweden... | reverse complement strand
CGACCACGGTCGCGATCATGCTCGGCCTGTCCACCGGCATCGACTACGGCGTGTTCATCTTGTCCAGGCACCGATCCCAGCTGCTGGCGGGCAAGCCGATGGAGGAATCGGTCGCCACCGCGGTCGGCACGGCCGGCAGCGCGGTCGTGTTCGCGGGCGCCACCGTCATCGTCGCGCTGTGCGGCCTCAGCGTGGTCGGCATCCCCTTCCTGCGCACGATGGGCCTGGTGGCGGCGGCCGCCGTGCTCATCTCGGTGCTGATCGCGCTCACCCTGCTGCCGGCCCTGCTCGGCTTCGCCGGGGAGAAGATCACCCACTTCGTCGGCCCGCGCCGCCGCACCAGGGAGAAGACCGGCCGGGTGGGGCACGCCGAGCGGATCGCGCGGCGCTCCGCGACCGACCCGTCGACGGCGGTGGGGGCGGCCTGGGGGCGCTTCGTCGTCCGCTTCCGGATTCCGGTGCTCATCGCCGGCGTCGGCGTCGCCCTCGTCATCGCGATCCCGGCCCTGAGCATCGACCTCGGCCTGCCGAGCGCGATCTCGCAGCCGACCTCGAGCACCGCCCGGCAGGCGTACGACACCATCACCGACCACTTCGGCCCCGGCTACAACGGCCCGCTGCTGGTGGTGGCCAACCCGGTCACCAGCGCCGGAGACGTCGCCGGGATCACGTCGAGGGTGTCCAAGGTCCCGGGCGTGATCTCGGCCAAGCCGGTCGCGTTCCAGAACCAGACCGCGGTCATCCAGGTCATACCGACGACCGGGCCCAACGACAGCGCCACCACCAACCTGGTGAACACGATGCGGGGTGAGCGCACGCAGCTGTCCGGCTCGCCCAGCATCGACCTGCTGGTCGGCGGCTCGACCGCGTCCAACATCGATGTGTCGACCAAGCTGACCGACGCGCTGCCGATCTTCCTGCTGGTGGTCGTGGGGCTCGCGTTCATCCTGCTGACCTTCGCGTTCCGCACGATCCTGGTGCCGATCACGTCCATCCTCGGCTTCCTGCTGTCGATCGCGGCGGCACTCGGCGCCACCGTGGCGGTGTTCCAGTGGGGCTGGGGAGCCAGCCTGTTCGGGGCGGCCAAGTCGCCGGTGACGCTGAGCTATCTGCCGACGATCCTGGTGGCGATCATCTTCGGCCTGTCCAGCGACTACGAGGTCTTCGTGGTGTCCAGGATCAAGGAGGAATTCACCAAGCAGGGCAACGCCCGCCGGGCGGTGGAACGGGGGACCGGCGTCTCGGTCCGGGTGGTCTCGGCGGCGGCGCTGATCATGTTCACGATCTTCGCCGCGTTCACCACCCTCAACCTGAGCGCGGTCAAGCCGATCGCGGTCAGCTTCGCCGTCGGCGTGCTGGTCGACGCCTTCCTGGTGCGGCTGACGCTGATCCCGGCGGCCATGGCCATCATCCGGGCGAAGCTCTGGTACCACCCGCAGTGGTTCTCGCGGTACGTGCCCGACCCCGACATCGAGGGCGCCCAGCTCGAGAAGCGGCTGGCCGAGCGGCGGGTGCCGGCCGGGACGCCCGGCAAGGGCGGGACCTGAGCGCAGCGGCCCGGCTAGGGGATCGGCCGCGGCGAGTGCTTGTCCCGCTTCTCCGCCAGCGCGGCCCGCAGCTCGGGGTCGGTCGGCGCCCGGCCGGGCAGCGGACCGTCGCCCGGGCGCAGGCCGGCCAGGATGAGCGACAGGTAGCGGCGGGAGGGTTCGGCGGTGCCGGCCACCACCGCGCGGTCGTTGACCGAGCTCAGCATCGGGAGGATGACGGCGAAGTCGGTCGCGTCCACGTCCGCCCGCACGACGCCGGCCTGCTGGCCCCGGCTGACCAGGTGCCTGATCGGCCCGGTGATCAGGTCGTGCAGCTGGTCGCTGAACCACTCGGCCCCGTAGTCGTTGGTGAGCACGTCGACCAGGCCGCGGTTGGTCGCCATCAGGTCAAGCGCCTGCCCGAGGAACTGGCCGAGGCCGGCCAGCGGGTCCTCGACCGCGGCCGCCTCTTCCGCCATCGCCACCGCCCGGTCGAGCGTGGCCTGCAGGAACGCCCGCGCCAGCTCGTGCTTGCTGTCGAAGTGCCGGTAGGCGGTGGCGACGTTGACCCCCGCGTGCCGGGCGATGTCATCGAGGGTGGCGTCGAGCCCGCGGGCGGCGAAGACCTCCTCGGCCGCGTCGATGAGACGCTGCCGGTTGCGGGCGGCGTCGGCCCGCAGCCGGCGCGGCTCGGCGGCGGCGCTGGATTCCATTCCGTGACTCCTCGAGGCAAGCAATCTCTGGTGCCTGTCCACAGTAGCGAGCGCAGGTGTCACCTGCGCTTATTCCTAGCGGCGGAGGCCCCCTCGCGCTGTCGCGGCCACGTCAGATAACGTGCGCATCATGCGGATTGGCCTGTTCGTCACGTGCCTGACCGACACGATGTTCCCCGAGACCGGCAAGGCCGTGGTGACGGTGCTCGAGCGGCTCGGGCACCAGGTCGACTGCCCGGCGGGCCAGTCGTGCTGCGGGCAGATGCACTTCAACACCGGCTACCGGCGTGAGGCGGTGCCGATGGCCCGAGGGTTCGCCCGGGCCTTCGACGGCTACGAGGCGATCGTCACCCCGTCGGCGTCGTGCGCGGCGATGGTGCGCGAGTACCACCCGGTGCTGGCGGCCGAGGCGGGCGACGCCGCCCTCGGCCGACAGGTGGCCGAGGTCGCGCCGAGGGTGCACGACCTGGCCACGTTCCTCACCGGGGTGCTCGGCGTGACCGACGTGGGCGCGCATTTCCCGCACCGGGTGACGTACCATCCCACCTGCCACTCGCTGCGGATGATGCACGTCGGCGACGCCCCGTTGCGGCTGCTGCGGGAGGTGGGCGGCATCGACCTGGTGGACCTGCCGGACGCCGAGACGTGCTGCGGCTTCGGCGGCACGTTCTCGGTCAAGAACCCGGACATATCCGCGGCGATGTGCGCCGATAAGGTCTCGGCGATCAGGCAGTCGCGAGCCGAGGTGCTGTGCGCGGGGGACAACTCGTGCCTGATGCACATCGACGGGGCGCTGAGCCGGCAGCGCACCGGCGTGCGGACCATGCACCTGGCGGAGATCCTCGCATCGACCGGAGGCGGCGCATGACCGGCGGCACCGGCGCGTTGCCGGCCGGGGCCGGGCCGGACCCGGTCGGGGTCATGCCCACCTACCTCGGCATGCCCTCGTTCCCGCACGCGGCCAGGGAAGCGGTGGCCGACTCCCAGCTGCGCCGGAACCTCACCCACGCCACCACCGCGATCAGGACCAAGCGCGCGGCGGCGGTGGCCGAGCTTGACGACTGGGAGCAGCTCAGGCAGGCCGCCAAGGCGATCAAGGACCACACGCTGGCCAACCTCGACACCTATCTCCTCCAGCTCGAGGAGAACGTGACCCGGGCGGGCGGCCACGTGCACTGGGCGCGCGACGCCGCCGAGGCCAACGCGATCGTGGCCCGGCTGGTCAAGGAGGCCGACGCCGACACGGTGGTGAAGGTCAAGTCGATGGCCACCCAGGAGACCGGGCTGAACGAGGCCCTCGCGGCGATGGGCATCCGCGCGGTCGAGACCGACCTGGCCGAGCTCATCGTCCAGCTCGGCCACGACCGGCCGAGCCACATCCTGGTCCCCGCGATCCACAAGAACCGGGCCGAGATCAGGGACATCTTCGTGCGCGAGATGGGCGACGCGCCCGCCGGCCTGACCGACGACCCGCCCCAGCTGGCCGCCGCCGCCCGGGCGCACCTGCGCAGCGAGTTCCTCACCGCCAAGGTGGGCGTCTCCGGCGCGAACTTCGCGATCGCGGGCACCGGGTCGCTCGTCGTGGTCGAATCGGAGGGCAACGGCCGGATGTGCCTGACCCTGCCGGACACGCTGATCTCGGTCGTCGGGGTGGAGAAGATCCTGCCGTCCTGGCAGGACCTGGAGGTCTTCCTGGCGCTGCTGCCGCGCAGCTCGACCGCCGAGCGGATGAACCCGTACACCACGATCTGGACCGGCGTCGCCGACGGCGACGGGCCGAGGAACTTCCACCTGGTGCTGCTCGACAACGGTCGCACCGCGACCCTGGCCGACCCGACCGGGCGGCAGGCGCTGCGCTGCATCCGCTGCTCGGCCTGCCTGAACGTGTGCCCGGTGTACGAGCGGGCCGGCGGCCACGCCTACGGTTCCCCGTACCCCGGCCCGATCGGCGCGATCCTGTCCCCGCAGATGCGCGGGCTGACCAGCGAGATCGACGCGTCGCTGCCGTACGCCTCGTCGCTCTGCGGCGCCTGCTACGAGGTCTGCCCGGTCGCCATCAACATCCCCGAGGTCCTGGTCGAGCTGCGGGCCCGCTCGGTCGAGGCGCACCGGCACCCGGTCGAACGGGCCGTGTTCCGGCTTTCTGCCTACGTGCTGAGCTCGCCCCGACGCCTGGCCGCGGCCCAGCGGGCCGCGTCGGCCGGCCGCCATTTCATCGGCCGGTCCGGCCGCATCCGCCGCCTCCCACCGCCCCTGTCCGCCTGGACCGACACCCGCGACGCGCCCGCCCCGCCGCCAGAGTCCTTCCGCGCCTGGTGGTCCCGGACCAGGGGAGGCGCCGCGTGAGCACCGCCCGCGAGGAGATCCTCGACCGCATCCGCGCCGCGATCAGCCCCGACACCCCCGGCCGGGCGGGGAGCCCGGCCCAGGTCGACGCCGCCTACGCCGCGCTCCCGCGGGACTACCGGCGCGCCCACCACGACGACGCCGGCACCGACATCGTCGCGCTGTTCGCCGAGCGCGCGGCCGACTACCGCGCCGTCGTCGAGCGCGTCGGAGAGGCGGACCTGCCCGCGGCCATCGCCCGGGTGCTGGCCGACGTCCCCCGGTTTCTGGTCCCGGATGGATTGCCGCCGCGGTGGCTGGCGGGCCTGTCGTCTGGCGCGTCGGCCGACGACCTGGCCGAAACGGCCGCCCCGGACTCGGGCGGCTCGCGGACCGGGGACCGGATCGTCCGCGACGACCCGCCGCTGTCCGCCCGCGAGCTGGACGCGGTGGCCGGCGTGATCACCGGCTGCGCGGCCGCCATCGCCGAGACCGGAACGATCATCCTCGACCACGGCCCCGGGCAGGGCCGCCGGGCGCTCACCCTGGTGCCGGACTTCCACCTGGTCGTGGTCCGGGCCGATCAGGTGGCGGCCGACCTGCCGGACGCCATCGCCCGGCTCGACCCGGCCCGCCCGCACACCCTCATCTCCGGCCCGTCGGCTACCAGTGACATCGAGCTCATCCGGGTCGAGGGCGTGCACGGCCCCAGGAACCTGCACATCCTGATCGCGGGCTTACCCGACGCCGCCGGCGGTCTTCCCGTTCAGGCGATCAGCGCGAACGAGCCCGGTGTAGGCGCGGACGGGCCGGAGCAGCAGCCCGACGATCGCGACCAGGGACAGCGCGGCCGCCGCGAACAACCACCACGGGAGCGCCACGTCCGGGTGCCCTCCGTACTCGAACGCATCGACCGCCTCCCGCAGCGTGTCAAGCACGATCGCGGCGGCCGCCACCGCCCACAGCGACTCAATCGCGATCGCGGCCATCGCCGCCCGGCGTCGGCCTCGCCGCAGCAGGACCGCGGTGAGGATGACGGCCAGGCCGCCGACGGCGACGATCAGCCCGAAACCGCCGAGCGGCCAGAGCGTCGCGCCGGACCCTCGGCCAGAGAGGCCGTTCCCCCGGTCAGAGATGAACGCCCACGCCAAGAACAGCAGGCCCAGGCCCTGCAGGCACAGGAGCACGCGCACGTAGACGAGGAATGCCGTTCTCAGTACGTTCCGCACCCTGCAATAGTGGCCCAAGTGCGCCATAAGGGCGCTGCGGTTGCGGTTCTCGACAGCTGCCGTTCGATCATGGCCAGGTCGTAGACGCCGGTAACCAGGCCGTCCTCCATTTCCGCGGCGGCCATGCCCACCCGAAAGGCGTGATAGACCGGCGTCAGGGCCGCCTCTTCGAGCTCGCTCAGCGGCCACCCGAGGGCGGCGAGCTCGGCGCGGTAGGCATCGATCATCTCCGGCGCCCGGTAGGTGCGCGCGATCGCCAGCTCGAAGGGGCGCGTGTCCACGTGCGTGAGCGCGAAATCGATCACGCCGGCCAGCCGTTCACCGTCATAGTGCACGTTCCAGCTGGCGAAGTCCCCGTGCACCACCATGACCGGCAGCTCGTCGGCGCCCAGGGCGGCGAGCGACTCACGGGCTTGGGTCGCGGCCGCCCGCGCCCACGCGGCCAGCCGCGGGCTGACGGAGGCGAGCCCGCCAACGCGTTCCTCCCACGGACGGCCGGAGCGCACGGTAACGGCCGTATGTTGCGCGCGCCACTCGGGACGCTGCCCGATCCGCTCGGCCGCACCGCGCAGCGCCAGGTGCAGGCGGGCCAGGTCGCGGCCCCGCCGTCGGCGCTGCGCCGAGTCCTCGGCCCGGACCGCCGCCTCGCCTGGCACGTACCGGGTGAGGCAGTACCACCGGCCCTGCCAGCGGACGGGCTCGCCGAGCGCGGCCGGGACGACCCAGCCGACGCCGGCCAGGTAGCCGAGGACCGCGTGCTCATAGGCGAGCTCCTCCCGCGTGGCCTGCGGATAATAGCGGCGCAGCACGCAGGGTTCCGGGTCGGCGGTCTCGACCAGCCAGTTCGCGTTCCCGAGGGGGACGTCGCTGAGCGCGACGACCCGGCGCGGGCGAACGCCGAGCTGGCTCAGTGCCTGGCCGGGATCAGCCGACTTGGTGGTCATCGACCCGATCGTAGGCCTGCTCAGCCTCGGGCGGGAGCGGGGCCGGTCAGAACATAGCGGACTAATCGGATAACGATTGAGTTGCGGGCAAAGGCGCCCCCATTGACACCCGCAAGGCCCGAGCGAAGACTACAGGCCAGGAATTGAAACGTTCCATTAACGTCCTGGCACGGGGAGGTGCGATCGGTGGGCGCTGGCGACTCGGCCGGGGGCCTGGAGGGTGGTGACGGCGCGGCGGCGAAGGTGGCCGCCGATGTCGCGTCGGCGGTGGCGGTCCTTGAGCTACGGCACGCCGCGAAGTCGTTCGGCCCCGTGAAGGCGCTGCTTGACGGCTCGGTTGAGCTGCGCGCGGGGGAGGTGCACGCCCTGCTCGGCGAGAACGGCGCGGGAAAGTCGACGCTGGTGAAGATCCTGGCCGGGGTGTATCAGCCAGACAGCGGCCAGCTGCTCGTGAGCGGAGCAGAGATCACGCTGCACGGCCCCGCGGCGGCGAGGGCGGCCGGCATCGCGGTCATCTACCAGGAGCCCATGCTGTTCCCCGACCTGACCGTAGCCGAGAACATCTACATGGGCCGGCAGCCGGTCCGGGCCGGGCGCAGGATCGATCGCGGCGCCATGAACCGCGCCGCGAACGAGATCTTCGCGCAGCTCGGCGTGGTGCTCGATCCGGCCAGGCCGGCCCGTGGCCTGTCGGTCGCCGACCAGCAGATCGTCGAGATCGCCAAGGCGCTCTCCCTGGACGCCCGGGTGCTGATCATGGACGAGCCAACCGCGGCGCTGTCCAGCGTCGAGGTGGAGAGGCTGTTCCGGGTCATCGCGGCGCTGCGCGGCCGCGGGGCGGCGATCATGTTCATCTCGCACCGGCTCGACGAGGTGTTCGCCATCTGCCAGCAGGTGACGATCATGCGCGACGGCAAGTTCGTACTGAACGCGCCCACCGGAGAACTCGACGTGGACACGGTCATCCGCGCGATGATCGGCCGCGATCTTGGCGAGATGTACCAGAAGACCGGCACGGTGCCGGGCGAGGTGGTGCTCGCGGTCGACCAGCTCGTGCGGGAGAACGTGTTCTACGACGTCAGCTTCAACGTCCGTCGGGGCGAGGTCGTCGCCCTTGCCGGTCTTGTGGGTGCCGGGCGCACCGAGGTCGCCCGGGCGATCTTCGGAATTGACCGCCGCACCTCGGGCTCGGTGCGCCTGCTGGGCAAGGCGCTGCCGAATGGTGAGCCGGCCGCCGCCATGGCGGCGGGCATCGCGTTCGTCCCCGAGGACCGGCGGCAGCAAGGCCTGGTCATGGACCTGGCGATTGACCACAATGTCGCGCTCGCATCGCTGCACCGGCTGAGCAAAGCCGGGTTTATCTTCCGCAGCGCCGAGCGTCGACTGGCCGTGACCTGGGCAGAGCGGCTGCAACTCAAGTACGGCCGAATGCGGGACATGGTGTCCACCCTGTCCGGTGGCAACCAGCAGAAGGTCGTGCTCGGGAAGTGGCTCGCCCGGAAGCCGTCGCTGCTGATCATCGACGAGCCCACCAGGGGTATCGACGTCGCTACCAAGGCCGAGGTGCACCGGATCATCGACGAGCTGGCCGCCGAGGGGATGGCGGTGCTGATGATCTCGTCCGAGCTGCCGGAGGTGCTGGGGGTTTCTGACCGCATCCTGGTACTGCATGAGGGCCGGCTGACGGGCGAGTTCGCCCGCGCGGACGCGACCGAGGACAAGATCATACGGGCGGCCACCGGGCAAGTCGCGAAGGCCGCGGCATGACCGCCCCCGCCGCGCCCATGACGCCGATGACGCCGGTGCAAGCGCCGGGGATACCGAGAATCGCGCGATTCTTGCGGGCGAGGGAAGCCGGGACCCTGGCGCTCGTGCTGTTGGTGTTCCTCCTCACCACGCTCAAGAACCACAACTTCGCCAGCAGCGGCAGTATCCAGCAGCTGCTGGTCGGAGCGTCCCTGATCGCGCTGCTGGGCGTCGGGGAGACGATGGTCATCGTCACCCGCAACATCGACCTGTCGGTCGGATCGACGCTCGGCCTGTCCGCGTTCGTCGTCGGCGACCTGTTCCGGTCACAGCACATACCGGTGTGGTCCGGGTTCGTGATCGCGATCGCCATCGGGGCAACGGTCGGAGCGGTCAACGGGGCCATCACCACGCTCGCCCGGGTGCCGAGCCTGGTCGTCACGCTGGCGATGCTGTACATCATCAGGGGCCTGGACTCGAAGCTGGTGAACGGCAACATCGTGGTCCCGGGCCAGGTCCCGCACGCGTTCATCGAGGTCGGCTACGAGACGGTGTTCGGCATCCCGTGGCTGGCGATTATCGTCGCCGTGGTGGTCGCCATCGTGGGGTACGCGATGCGGACCTTCCGCCCCGCCCGCGAGCTCTACGCGATCGGGTCCAACCCTGAGGCCGCCGCGCTGGCCGGGATACCGAGCGCCCGGCGGGTGTTCGTGGCGTTCGTCACCAGCGGCGCCCTCGCGGGCCTGGGCGGCGCACTCTTCCTCGCGCTGTTCGCGCAGGTGGACAACAGCGCCGGGCTCGGCTACGAGCTCAACGTGGTGGCCGCCGCCGTGGTCGGCGGGGTCGCCATCTTCGGCGGCAGCGGCACGGTGGTGGGCGCGGCGCTCGGGGCGCTGCTGCTCAATACCATCCAGCAGGGCCTGGTGGCGGTCAGGAGCTCCTCCTTCTGGGACGAGGCCATCGCGGGCGGGCTGCTGCTCGCGGCAATCTCAATCGACCGGCTGCTGGCGCTGCGGGTGGCGCGCAGCCTGCGCTCTGCCGAGGGGGCCCACCGTGAGCTCTGAGATCGCACCGCCCGCAGCCGGCGCGGGGATGCAGGGCACGCGGCCGGAGGCGCCGGCCGAAACCACGGAGCGGCAGCCGCTCTGGCATCGGGCGGCCCGCTGGGAGGTCGGGCTCGTCGTCGTCCTGATCGGGTCGCTGATCTTCGGCAGCTCCGAGTCATCGACCTTCGACAGCCAGACCACCCTCTTCTACGGGGGCATCAACGCCGGCTTCATCTCGATCATGGCGCTGCCGATGATGCTGATCGTGGTGACCGCCGAGATCGACCTCTCGGTCGCCTCGACGCTCGGCATGGCCGGCGCGCTCCTCGGCGACCTGTGGCATCACGGCTGGGGGATCTGGCCGGCGCTGATCGCCGCGCTGGCCGTCGGCGTCCTCGGCGGAGCGCTCAACGGCGTCCTCATCGCCAAGGCGGGGCTGCCCTCGATCGCGGTGACCATCGGCACCCTGACGCTCTACCGCGGGATCGCCGAGATCCTGCTCGGGTCGCAAACCATCCCCGGTGCCGGCGACCGGTCGTTCCCCGAATGGTTCACCAAGATCGGGGTCGTCCCCGTTCCCGGGACGCATCTGTCGTACACGACGGTAATTTTCATCATTCTGGCCATTGGCTTCGGTGTGCTGCTGCATGCCACGCCGCTTGGCCGGTCCTTGTACGCGATCGGACTGCAGCCTGAGGCGGCCCGGTTCGCGGGGATCCGGGTCGCCCGGATCAAGTTCTGGCTGTTCGTCGCCTCAGGCCTCATCTGTGCCTTCGCAGGGATCCTGCTCACGGCGCAGAACTCCTCCGTCAGCTATGACG
>Ga0302235_10003882_pt1 | contig 10355 bp, 7 predicted proteins | sample II_Palsa_N3_3_FD_193577 | JGI IMG/M metagenome (GOLD analysis project Ga0302235, IMG submission 193577) | Peat permafrost microbial communities from Stordalen Mire near Abisko, Sweden - II_Palsa_N3_3 | ecosystem: Environmental > Terrestrial > Soil > Palsa > Peat permafrost | place: Sweden... | reverse complement strand
CAAGGCCCTGATCGCCGCGCAGCGCCTCGCCCTGGACCAGCATCCGCTCAGTGCTTCTGAGGCCAGCCGCCCTGCCCCACCGGGCTATTAGACCCGCTGTTTGAGCGACCCGACCGATCTTGACGACCCTGGCCTTGCGGCCCTTGCCCTGCCCGGTGATCTCCCGGTCATCGTCATCCTTCTGGGGCGAGGGCGGCTGCGGTCTGACGGGGCGGCGCGGGGACAGCGTAGGAGCCGACGACCTGCTGCCTGATTTGGCCGATGCCCTCGACGTGGCTGACGAGCTCGTCGCCGGGCTTGAGGAAACGGGGCGGTGTCCTGCTCATCCCGATGCCGGACGGCGTGCCGGTGAAGATCAGATCGCCGGGGAACAGAGGGGTGATGTGGGAGAGCCATCCAACCAGGGCCGGAACGCCGAACACCATCCCGGAGGTCCGGTTCAGCTGCAGGGTCTCGTCGCCCAGCCGGCAGCCGATTTCGAGGTCGTCGGGGTCAGGGAACTCGTCGGGGGTGACAAGGACCGGGCCGGTGGGTCCGAAGCCGGGGAAAGACTTGGCCAGGCCGAACTGGGGCGCCGGGCCGGAGCGCTGCATGATGCGCTCGGACAGGTCCTGCCCGACGGTGAGACCGGCGACCACTGCCCCGGCCTGGTCCTCGTCGATCCGGTAGGCGTGGGCGCCGATCACGGTGACCAGTTCGACCTCCCAGTCCACGTTGCCGTACGGCAGGGAAAGCTCGTGCTGTGGTCCCACGATGCACGACGGAAACTTGGTGAACACGACCGGAGTTGCCGGGAGGTCGTAGCCCGATTCTCGCGCGTGCTCAGCGTAGTTCAACCCGATGGCGAACACCTGCCGCGGATGCGGGCTCGGCGCGCCGATATGCTCGTCGGCGAGCCAAGCCGGGTCGCGCACGACCGGAACCGGCCCGTACTCGACGTCTGCCCAGGCCCGGAACTCCGCCTGGGCGGGGATATTCGCCAGCGCGTGGTTGAGGGCCTCCACATTGAGCTCCATCTGCCCGCGGAAATTCTCCAGCGAGCCCGCGCCCGGCGCGGTCATGGCCAAGTCCGGGCAATCCAGCTGCAGCACCAGGCCCGCGCGGTGGATCGCCTCGTATTCCTCTTGCATCGCCTCGGCGAGCGCACCCAGATACTCTTCCTGGCTGGCGTAGTACCGGTTCGGCGAGAACACGGCGATGACCCCTGGGGAGGCGGCGCTCATGAACGTAGCCGCCGCGGGAACGCCTTCAGCAGCCGCCTTGAGGTTGTCGATGTCGGATTGCACCGCTCGCTGCCCGACATACCTAACCGGCCCGTCACATGAGGTGAACCTGATCTTCGCCGCCGAGGCCATGGTCTGGGCCATCTTCTCGGCGAAGTCGGGAAAGTCCTGAAGGCCCATCACCGACGCGGCGACCTCTTCGATGGAGCCCGCTCCGCCGAACCCGGTCAGCCGGTCCTTGACATAGGTGGCATAGCTGGGCTTGCTCACCTCACCGTCGTTGAGCACGTCGACGCCCGCATCTGCCTGCTTGCGCACCGTCTCCCGCACCGCTGCCCGTACCTGAGTCCGGAACTGATCGTCATCGGCGAGCCGACCTTCCTCCCGCGCCAGCACAAGTGGCAAGAACCCCGGCGGCCGCGGCAGGCTGCCGGAGTGCGTGGTCAAGATCCGGCCCGTTGCCTGCCTCATGGCGCGCCCCTTCGGTAGCCAGCTGGTATCCGCGAGGCGGCCATCATGCCTGATGATTGCCGGCCACGCCCGATACGTCACGCAACATAACACCGATGATGGTCCGTGCCCACCAGAATCCGCACCGCACCGCGGGCCGGTGAGCCGGGCGGAAGCGAGCCGTCGCCGGCGCGGCTGGCAACGCGTCTTGTCCCCGAAGCCGCTGTTCGGGCAGCTACCCAGCCTGAACCTGACCGGCTCGCAGTGGCGCCGAATGCCCAGATCTTGAGCAGCGCCTGCATCGGCAGCAAGCCCAGGGCCGCCCGGATCGGCTTGGAGTCGCATGAACAGCGCCGATGCTCGGTAACAGAGAGGACGGCATGACCGCCGCCGTAGGCTTGAAAAGCGCCGAGCGCCAATTCGCGGCGGGCGGTTTCAGCCTGCCCAGCTCAGTAGTGCCGCCCAGATCAGCCAGTGCTGTTGTGCATCGCTCACGACCCGGGCGCGCGACCGCGCGACCAGCCTGGACATCACCGAGCGCAGCGCCCACGGCATCGTCACCGACCTGACCGCAGCCGGCTACGTGATCAAGCAGAAAGATGGCCGCCGCAACTGCTACCAGATCCAGGCCCACCTCCCGCTGCCCGAACCCGCCACCCAGGAACCCGCCATCGGCGAAGTCCTCGCCCTCCTCGCGAGCGCCGCGCGAGACTGCAGCTGACCGGGCCCGGACCAACCTGAGGCCACCGCCTCATCCGGCCACAGGCCCTTGATGGACCCCGGACACCGGCGTCCCGGCCCGCGCCTTTCCAGAGTCGGATGCCTGCTTCTCAGCAACTACCACATCAAATCGTCTGAGAGAACAGGGTGCTCAAGGGCCTGCGGCGGGTGCGGGCAAATCCGGCAGCTACCGGATGACCTGGCGCCCGGCAGCGTCCGTCCCTGCCCCCGACTCCGCGTAGTGTGGTGTGGCAGGACGAGGCTGCCGCTCGGATTTCCTGCATCTCCGGGAGAGGATGCCTGTGTCGCGAGCCAGCCCGGCCAGCCAGCGCGTCGAGCCCGCCACGGCGGGCGGCGGCCCGGCGATCGAGGGGTGATCGCGGTGGCAGGCGCTGCAGGCTCCGGGACGGCATCCGCCAGAGGTGCGCGCGCCGCCTGTTCCCGGCAACTACCGGGTCGCTCCCCCGAGGTCGCGCCAGGTGCAGCTGCTCCCGGGCTGGCCCGTAAGCCACAGCTCGCCGTGGCCGCCGGTGGTGGCACCGGCGCTGCCATAGGCTTGAACGACCCGGCAGACCCCGGCGGGGACAGCGACGCCGTTGAGATCGGCGGGCCGCCGCCTGGCGCTCCGACCGAAATGGCGCACTCAGGCTCTGCCCGAGATGAGCCCCGCGCTCCGCACGAGGCGGCCGGTGAGCAGGAGCCAGGCGCCGGCCAGGGCGACGTCACGGCTGCTGCCGGGCGCCCGCCGCAGGCAGCGGGCGAAGAGAGCCAGGACGAGGCGTTGGTTTCCGGCGATGATGATGAGGGCCTTCCCGCCGCCCGGGTGGCAGTCGGCGGCGCTACGGCCGACCCGGTCAAGGACTACCTCAAGCAGATCGGCAAGGTGCCGCTGCTCAACGCCGGGCAAGAGGTCGAGCTGGCCAAGCGGATCGAGGCGGGCCTGTTCGCCGATCACAAGCTCGCCGCAGGCAGCGGGGTGCTGCGCACCGGCCAGCGCTTCGACCTTGAGCAGGTCGCCGAAGACGGCAGGAGGGCCAAGAACCACCTGCTCGAGGCCAACCTCCGCCTGGTCGTCTCGCTGGCCAAGCGGTATGCCGGCCGGGGGATGCTGTTCCTGGACCTGATCCAGGAGGGCAACCTGGGCCTGATCCGCGGCGTGGAGAAGTTCGACTACACCAGGGGCTACAAGTTCTCCACCTATGCCACCTGGTGGATCCGGCAGGCGATCACCCGGGCGATGGCCGAGCAGTCCCGCACCATCCGCCTACCGGTGCACATGGCCGAGGCCATCAGCAGGCTGGCCCGGGCGCGGCGGCAGATGCTGCAGGACCTGGGCCGGGAGCCCACCCCCGGGGAACTCGCGGCCGAGCTGGACATGACCCCGGAGAAGGTCATCGAGGTGCAGAAGTACGGCCGGGAGCCGATATCCCTGCACGCGCCGCTCGGTGAGGACGGCGACAGCGAGTTCGGCGACCTGATCGAGGACTCCGAGGCGATCCAGCCCGGTGAGGCGGTCAGCTTCACGCTGCTGCAGGAGCAGCTGCACTCGGTGCTCGGCACGCTGTCCGAGCGCGAGGCCGGCGTGGTGTCCATGCGGTTCGGGCTGACCGACGGGCAGCCCAAGACCCTGGGTGAGATCGGCAAGGTCTACGGAGTCACCCGGGAGCGGATCCGGCAGATCGAGTCCAAGACCATGTCGAAACTGCGCCACCCGTCCCGGTCCAACGTCCTCCGGGACTACCTCCGCTGACCTGGCCGGCGGCCGTCAGCCCCAGGATGTAACCAGCGATCCCCGCCCGCCCGGCTCGCGGGCGTACAGAATGCCCAGAACTGGACGGCCAGCATCGTGATCGGCATCGCGCCGAAATCCGCGCAGAACAGCGGTTATCTTAAGTCCATTTCGGATAAGTCCTGGTCATAAGGGGTTTTTGCGTCTGAGACATGTCGCTCACGTGAGGTTCTGGGCGCGGCTCAGAACTCAAAGCACAGCGACAAGGGGATAGACGCAGGTCACGTGAGTGATATCGCTTCCGGTGCGTCGTAGACACCACTTGAGATAACTACGCGTCCACGACGCAGCTAAAAGCCCCGTAAAGGTACATCGGAGACACCCCAAAGAGGACTTGAGATATCGGCAGCTCTTTGCGCGAGCGCGCGAAGACTCGGGTTGCTCTCCAATGCCACGGGGTTTGGGCATTTAGGTGTCAGTGCCGGTTTCCGGGGTTTGGTAACGGTGGGTAGTTTCTGGTTGCCGGCCTGGCGGGTGCCTGGTCCGTCTTTGTTCCTGCTGGTCAGGAGGGGCTGTTGGCGATGGTGATGACGGCCGGGGCTACGCGGGTGACGGTGTCCCTCGCGGTGGCGTGCGCGAAGCTGCTGGGTGATTTCGACTTGCGGGCGCGGTGCCGGTTCCGGTCGACGACGGTGCGGTATCTCGCGATTTCCCTGGTCAGCTCCTCGTAGCAGGCTCTCCCGGCGCGGATCGCGGTGATGACGGCGCGGCGGGCGCGGGCGCAGGAGATCTCGCGGGGCCGGACAGGCTGCCCGGCGCGGCGTCCCTTCCTCGCGGGGGCCGCGGCGAGGGCGGCATCGCGGGCGACGCCGCGGGTCATCTCGGTGGCGGCGGCCCAGGCGGCGAGTTCCTGCCGAACCAGGTCCGGGCTGCCCGAGCGGAGCATCGGCCCGGTCCCCGGCCCGGCCCCGTTCAGGGACGCCTTGGCCTCGCGGAGCGCGGTCTCCGACCCGTCCCAACGCCACCGGTAGAGCGCGGCCAGTTCCCGGGCAGGGTACTCCGCGATGTCTGTCAGATCGGTGACCAGGCAGAACATCTCCGGCACGTCCTGGCCCCCGACCTCCGCGTAGTACTCGATGACGGGGACGGTCACCGTGTCGCCGTCGCCGGAGAGCTCCGCGAGATACGATCCGTCCGCCAGGATCGGGGAGGTTCTCTTCAGCGGGACGTCGCTCTTGAGGCGGATCAGCACGTGCGTGCGGGCGATGAGACGGGCGATCCGGGCCGCGCCGTGGTAGTTGCGGTCCATCAGCCAGATCCGGCCCGGGGTGAACAGGTGAGGGTACTGCTCCATGGCGGTATCCAGGAGCTTCTGCTCGGCGGCGGCCTTGTCCGTGCCGGCCGGGCCGTGCGGCATCCCCAGCAGCGCCCGCGTCGAGGCGTCGTTCAGCGGCAGCGCGCGCAGCTGCGGGAACGGCGAGGAGCCGTCGCCGGTGCCGACGGAGCCGAATGCGGCCCGGTTCGCGGGGGTGTCCGGGACCCGGATCAGCGTCCCGTCCAGCGACGACACCTTCAGCGGCCTGCCCCGGCCGACGGTCACCGCCCGCCAGTCCCGGTCCTCGTGCTCGTCATGGGACGCGCGCAGCACGACGGCCTGCAGTTCCTCCAGCGGCCCGGGGCCGAGGGCGTTCCGCCAGTCCCCGAGCGCCCGCGCCGACGCCGGCACCCAGGCCCGTGCCCATGGCACCAGGGCCAGGTCCCCGGCCAGCGCGATCACCGCCTCCCGCACGTCCGCGTCCGGCATCAGGGTCATCAGCACGATCACGCGGATCATGAACTCCCTGGTCAGCAGCCGTTCCCGTTCCCCTTTCACGTACTTCCCCGCCAGCACGGCCCGGTCCGCGATCCCGTCGATGACGCCAGGGCCGGCCTTCTCCTCCAGCCAGTCCTCCAGCGGGCCGAGCGTCGCGCGGCCGGCCGGGCTGCCCTGCGCCTGGACCCGCCCGTCCCGCCGGACCATCGCCGGCGCGACCGCCACGACCTTGCAGAACACCGTCACCTCGCCCGTGCGGATCCGCGCCGTCCCCCCGACGGCTGCCGCCGACCGGTCGCCGTCCCCGACTACCCCTCCAAGTCACACCGGCGGTCCTACGCCCGCCGCACCGGCGCCGAACGGACCTTCTCCACCACCAAGGACCCCGCCACCAACAACATCGCCCACGGCTGGACCCGGCTCATGGGCCTGACCCCGATCACGCTCTGGCTCACCTGCCTGCTCGCCGTCCGCAACCAGCGCATCCTGACCGCCTGGCACGCCCGCCAAGCCGACGACGCCCGCCGCGCCGCGGCCGGCCTGCCCCCCAGAACACGGCGCCGCCGCCGCAAGACCCTCGCCAGCCTCGCCGCCACCGCAGCGCCGCCATAACCCGCCATCCCAACCCGCCGTCACCGCACGCCCCAGATCACCCAGACCACGGCACGGAGAACACAACCCGCTGCCCGCAACAGCCACGGCGGCCACCCAACCAGCCCTGAACCCGGCCCAGACGGGAACACGCACCCTAACGGCCGTTCTGCTCGGCTGCGGGTTTCTGGAAGGATGCCGACCGGGACACGCCAGATGGATTGACGTGGGCGGCTCCAACTTTGAGATCGCCGGGCGGTGGCACGCACTCTGACCATGGTGTTGTAAAGGCGGAGGCATGTGGTGCTGGTTCGGGCCGCCGGGTTCGCAGGAGGGTGTCAGGGGGGTGTGCAGCCGGATCTGCCTCATTCTGTGAGCAGCGGCTGCTCGGTGCTGGGCCAGCGCAGCTCGCCGGAGTCCGCGATCGGAGGAAGACCTAGCCGGATGGCCAGTACTGTGAGCTGGTCCGGAATCGAGGCTGGCCTGGTCGCCGGTGATCCATAGCTGGGCAGGACCGCTAGATGGGTAAGCTGTGCGGCCCGCCTCCCGGCAGGTAGGGTCGGTCAGCGGGCGAGCCGGGCGAGACCAGGCCGCTTTCGTAGGCGTAGATCACTGCCTGCACGCGGTCCCTGAGGCTGAGTTTCTGCAGGATCCTGGCGACGTGGGTTTTGGCGGTGGCTTCGCTGATCACCAGGTGGCTGCAGATTTCGGGGTTGGACAGCCCGCGGACCAGCAGGCTGAGTACCTCACGTTCGCGCGGGGTCAGCTCGCCGACGGCCCGCGGCGGCTTTAGCGTGGCTGCGGTGGGGTGGCGGGCGAATTCTTCGATGACTGCCCGGGTGATGGCCGGGGCGAGCAGCGCGTCGCCGCCGGCGACGATGCGGACGGCAGCGGCGATCTCCTCGGGCGGCGCGTCCTTGAGCATGAAGCCGCTCGCGCCGGCCCGCAGTGCGTCGTACACGTAGGTGTCAAGCCCGAACGTGGTGAGGATCAGCACCCGGGTTGCTGGCAGGGCGCGGACGATCCGCCGCGTTGCCTCGATGCCGTCCAGCACCGGCATCCGGATGTCCATGAGGACGACGTCGGGCCGCAGCCGCCGGGCTGCGGATACGGCGTCCTGCCCGTCGCTGGCCTCGCCAGCGACCGTGGTGTCCGGCTCGCTTTCCAGGATCTTCCGCAGCCCGACGCGGACGAGTGCCTGGTCATCGGCGATCAGCAGCGTGGTCATTTCAGCGGCAGTCGCACGCGGACGGTGAAGCCGCCGCTGGGACGGCGGGCCGCGTCGAACTGGCCCCCGTAGAGGGTGACCCGCTCGCGCATGCCGGCCAGGCCGTGGCCGCCGCCGGGGACGGCTGGCTGGGTTCCGGCGCCGTCGTCGGCGATTTCCAGTTCCAGGCAGTCAGGCCGGTAGCGCAGGTGCACGGCGGCGCGTGCCTGGCCGGCGTGCTTGAGCGCGTTGGTCAGCGCTTCCTGCACGATCCGGTAGGCCGACAGCTCGATGCCGAGGGCCAGCTCGCGGGCGTCGCCCTCGACCTGGAAGTCGACGGGCAGGCCAGCCTCGCGTACCTGGGTCATCAGCGTGGGCAGGTCGGCGAGCTTGGGCTGCGGCGCGAGGAGGCCGGGGGAGTCGGCGCGCAGCATCCCGACCAGCCGGCGCATCTCGGTGAGCGCGCCGCGCCCGATCCGCTCAATCGTCTGGAGCACCTCGCGGGTCGGCGAGCTTGCGGTGCCGAGCACGCGCCGCTCGGCCCCGGCCTGGAGCACCATCATCGACACGTTGTGCGCGATCGCGTCGTGCAGCTCGCGGGCGATCCTGGCCCGCTCCTCCACGACCGCCTCGCGCGCGGCGACGTCCCGCTCCCGCTCGGCCAGCTGGGCGCGGCGGTCACGGTCACCGACGATCCGGCGGATGAGCAGCATCACCACCACCGTGCCGACGGCAAACGGGATGACCGCATTCCGCGTGCTGCTGTCACGCGGCAGCGGCAGCAGGTCAGTGAGTACCACGAATGCCGCGCCCGCGGCGAACCTGCGCGGTGTCGTCCAGACGGCCAGGCCATACAGGGCGCAGAACCATGCGATCGTCCACCCGCCCGCCTGCAGGCCGTGCCAGATGTCGTGCTGCACCGCCATGAGACCCTGCGCGGCGATGCCCGCGGTGGCGGGGTACTGCCGCCGGAAAACGACCGTGGCGCACACGCCGGTGGCGAACAGCGCGCCGATCAGCGGCCGCTGGCCGGACCCGCCGGCCAGCCAGATCTGCAGCTGGGAGGCGGCGAACAGCAGCCCGGCGACGAGCCAGTCGCGCTGCTGCGGATCACGCAGTCCGAAGTGCACACCCGAAACGCTAGACCACGCGCAGCCGGGTGTCATCGGCCACTTGGCCGGCCCGGCGGCCACCGCAGATCAGCCGGCCGGCCGATGCGAAGATCGCCCGGCTCGGCGACGACGCAGGCCAGCTCCGGCGCCTAGCGTCGAGCTCGGTACACACACGGTAAAGGAGAGCGAAATGAATCAGCCAGTCACCCAACCCGATCCTGACGGAAATCCAGCAGGGGTCAAGGCGGCCGGGCTTGCACGGACCGCCGCGCTGGGAGGCGTCGCCTTCCTAGCGTTCTCGGCCGCCAGCGACCTGGCGATCGGTCCCGACCCGGCCAGCGATGCCCCGCTGGTGAAAGTCACCAGCTTCTACGCCACCCATCACGCACAGGTGCTGGCCGGCGGGATGCTGCTGGCCTGGGCAGCCATCTTCTTCGCCTTGTTCGGGACCGCCATGTGGGCGAAGATCCGGCAGGCGCCAGTGCACCCGCTGCTCGCCGGCGCGGCGCTCGTCGGCACCGCAGTAATCACGGCGGCCACGCTGGCCCAGGCCACCACTTACGCCACGCTCGGCGCTATCGGCGGCAGCCGGGCGATCGCGCCCGCCGCGCTGCAGGCCTGGCACATCATGGGCTCGGAACTCTCGCTGGCCGGCAACGGCGGCATGATGATCTTCCTGCTCGCGGCAGCTGCAGCAGGCATCGCCGCACGCACGCTCCCGCGCACGCTCGCCTGGTCCGCCCTGATCATCGGCCTCCTGCAGCTGACACCCGCTCCGATCGGCTTCCTCGCCTCGCTGCTCGCCCTGCCGTGGGCGGCCGCCGCCGGTATCGTCATGTTCGTCCGTCCAGCGGATGCGCCGTCGGTCCCCAGCCACTCAGCCCAGCCGAAAGCGCAGGCCGGCTTGGCACCGACCGCCTGACTAGCGTGCCGCTATCCGGCCGCGCGGCCGTCCGCACATGGTGACGACCTCGCGGCCGGAAAGTGCAGGCCGGCCAGCAGTTCACCCCCGACGCCCGGCAACCTCCTCCGCCTCCGCGACGCGTGAAGACAACTCCAGGCCATGCACGGCCCAGGGAACCGGCCCCAGATCTGGCCGGAGACCGTAACCATCCGACGCGGAAATGACACAAAGCAGCACCGGGCAGGCGACCGAACCGGCCATTCTGTGCCGCTCGCCGACGCCGAACTCCCCACCCAACCGGTCGCGCATACTCGGCAGGACCCTCCAGAGAGGTGTGGCCAACCTGCGGTCACTCTCGCTGATCGTCCTCGTGCGGGTCGCGCGATGCAAGGAAGCTCGATAAGCGCTGTGCGCATCGAGCGGATGGCGCACCCGGTTCCGTCAGGCTGCGTTCCCGCAGATCAGAGACACTGTGTGGTCAGGGACAGGATCGAACTGTCGACCTTCCGCTTTTCAGAAGGTCTGTCGCTTCCGACGCCACCGGGAGAGGTATTAATCAGTCAGCCCAGCTAGAGCGCATCCATCCTGGTAGTTAGGCTGACGCAC
>Ga0302235_10003879_pt1 | contig 10362 bp, 10 predicted proteins | sample II_Palsa_N3_3_FD_193577 | JGI IMG/M metagenome (GOLD analysis project Ga0302235, IMG submission 193577) | Peat permafrost microbial communities from Stordalen Mire near Abisko, Sweden - II_Palsa_N3_3 | ecosystem: Environmental > Terrestrial > Soil > Palsa > Peat permafrost | place: Sweden... | reverse complement strand
ACGACAAGTTCGCGGCGATCTGGCCGCGCAGGTTCCACAGCCAGTACCCGGCCGGGTACCAGTCCTGCTGGTCCTGGTCGTAGGCGAACATGTCCGCGACGCCGGCCTGGCTGCCGGGGTAGTCCCCGGCGTGCATGGAGGCGGCCTCGTCGTAGAGGTACAGCGTCCGCAGGTTCTCCATGTACTGCGCGGTGCCGTCCGAGGACGTCGCCTCGATCAGCCCGGCGTTCGCCCAGTAGCCGTTCCACCACGACGACTGGGTGGCCAGCAGGGTCGGCGCGGCGGTGGCGGCGTCGCTCCCGATCAGGGCCGAGGCGGTGCTGGTCGCGTTGCCGCCGGTCCACTCGGGCGAGGCGATGATCACCCGGAACGAGCCGTTGGAGTTCGGGGTGAAGGAGACCTGCACTTCGGTCGAGTTGACGACCGACGCGGTGACGTTGGTCCCGCCCGCGGTGATCGCGGCCATCGCGCCGAAGGTCAGCCCGGATGAGCCTGTCTGGGAGTTGTCGACCCAGGTCTGGGCGAGGCTGCCGATCGCGCCGGACGCGGCCGCGGTCGGGCTGCGCCCGCTCCACAGGTGCAGGTCGGCGGTCTCCTGCGTGCTCGGGTTGGCCCCGGTGACGTTGACGATCAGCTCGTCCTTGCCGGCCGGCACCCAGGCCTGCATGGTCATCCCGCCGCCGGACTCGTCGAGCACCCCGTTGTAGAGGTCGAGCGTGCCGGTGAAGTTCGACGCCGACGTCATCGGCGCCAGCCCCGGGATCTGCACCTGGCCGGGGGAGAGCCGGCTCGGCATGGTGTCGCTGCGGTTGAGCTGCGCGGTGAAGCCGTTGGCGGCCCAGGCGGCCACGCCCAGCGAGCCGTTCCCCAGCGGCAGCGACTGCGAGTCGGCGGTGTTCGGCTGGCCGAGGAAGACGTCCGAGCGAGACACCACGCCCCCGGTGTTCTCCGAGAACGCTCCGTTCTGCCAGGCAGTGGTGTTAGAGGCGGCTGACGCGGCCGGGGTCCCGCCGAGGACGGCGGCGACAAGGACGGCCGCGACCGCGATAAGGCAGGCGGCGGCGCTGGCGAGAAATCGGTGCAGGGGTGCAGATCGAGCGGACATGAGTCCTCCCCGGACGCGAGGTGGGCGTGTGCAGAGCAGTTAACACACTTGATACATCGGATGTGTTGTACCTCTCACGCGCGGCAAAGTCCAGGCGTCCCGGAAAAACTTAAGAAAGCGGCGACGACGATGACCACGAGTCATCGGATGTATGGACGGCGCTACTGTGGCGGCACCGGACCGGCCTGGTGCAACGCCTACGCCAAGGGCTGCGCCGAGGCGCCGGGCATCCAGCACGACGTGATCTCCGAGAAGGCCGCCCGCGAGCTCGGCTGGACCCCGCGCCGTAGAACCCAGAGTCGCAACGGTCCGTTCGGAATAAAAGAATTTGAATTCAACATCCTTATTCCGAACAGCCGGACGTGGACGCCTCCGTCCTGATCAGCTGGTCGGCAGCCGAACCCGGAACTGGGTGTTCCCTGGCACCGACTCGACCTGGATGTCCCCGTGATGGTTGTTCACCACGATGCGCCAGGTGACGTCGAGTCCGAGCCCGGTGCCCTGCCCGACCGGCTTGGTGGTGAAGAGCGGATCGAATATCCGGTCGCGGATCTCGGCCGCCACCCCGGGCCCGGTATCGCCGATGACGACCGCCACCTGGTCCCGGTCCATCCCGGTGCGGACGGTCAGCACGCCGGCCTCGCCCATCGCCGACACCGCGTTGTCAATCAGGTTGGTCCAGGCCTCGTTCAGCTCGTCCGCGTACGCGGGGATCGCCGGGCACGACCGGTCGTACTCCTTGACCAGCCGGATACCCGGGGGAATCGTCCCCGTCAGCACCAGCAGCGTGCTGTCGAGCAGTTCATGAACGTCGATGATCTGGTACGGGTCCCGGTCGAGCTGCGAGTACTGCTTGGCCGCGCCGACCACGGCGGAGATCCGGGTCGTGGACTCCTCGATCTCCCTGATCAGCAGCTCCGTCTCGACCGTGTAGTAAAGCCACCGGACCGCCTCCGCCAGCGCCGCTTCCTCCACCGAAGCCGCGACATGCTCAAGCCAGGCGATGTCGAGCCCGGCGGCAACCAGGGTCGGCGCCAGCTGCCAGCCGTCGTCCAGCCCACGGGACTCCAGCCAGCCGGTGACGGCATCCTCCCGGTCGGTTGCCTCCAGCGGCGACAGCGCCTGCGCCGTCGGCACTCGTCTGACGGCCGCCTCCTGAAGCTTGATCAGCCTCTCCACCGTGCCCCGGTCGTAGGGCCGGGCCGCGATCACGCTCAGCCTGCGCCAGGTGCCCGCCACCCGCTCGCGCAGCTCGGCCGCCGCCCGGACCGCCGCCCCGGCCGGGTTATTGAGCTCGTGGGTGAGGCCGGCCGACAGCGACCCAAGCGCCAGCAGCCGCTCGCGCTGCGCGGTCAGCTCCTGCACTTCGGTGCGGTAGAAGACGTGCCCCTCGAGCAGGTGCACGGCCATCGGGAACCACCCGTTGACCAGCTCCGCGAACGCGGCCGCGTCGAGCACGATGAACCGCGACGTCTCGGTCGCCCGCATCGAGTTGGTGTAGAGCTGGGGGACGCGGTCGCCGAGGTAGGCCTGCCAGGCGCCCGCGTGCGCGCCCGGCTGCGAGGTCCGGGAGACCTCGACGTCTTCGGCGCCCACCTGCCGCGACAGCACCACCGTGCCCTCGAGCAGCACGAAGAAGCAGGCGGCCGGGTCGCCCTCCGCGTACACCGGCCCGGCCGGGAAGCTCCCGACCCGGGCCCGTTGGCACAGCCAGTCAAGCTGGGCGTCGGTCAGCTTCTCGAACAGGAACAGCGCGCGGAGCTCGTCCGCGCTGCACGGCCTATCGGTCACCAGCCAAGGGTCCGGCCGATGGCGCGCCGTTCGCGCCCGTGTCCCTCCCCGGCCCCGGCCCCGACCCCGGAGACACGTGGGCGGAGCCGCCGTCCGCCCGCCGCCGGCCCGCCCGGCTACCGGGCCGCGTCCAGCCGCGCGCGCTGCTCGGCGGTGAGCTCCAGGTCCACCGCCGCCAGGCTCTCGTCCAATTGCGTGGCCGAGGACGCGCCGACCAGCGGGATCATCGGGACCTCGCCCCCGATCAGCCACGCCAGCACCACCTGGTTGACCGTCGCGCCGGCGTCCTTGGCCACCTCCCGCAACGCCGCCAGCCGGGCGGGCGTGCCCGGATGCCCGTACTCGGCCTCGTCCAGCCGGCCGGGGTTGACGTAAGCCCCCTTGAGCAGCGGCGAGTAGACCACCATCGACAGCCCCGGCTCGGCCCGCAGGTAGCTGAGCAGGTCGCCGCCGACCACGCCCTGCGCGCCGTCCGGTGAGAGCAGGCCCGGCCGGTCGGCCCGCGGCCGCAGGTAGCTGTGCTGGTACTGCAGCACCTCATACCCCGGCAGCCCGGCCGCGGCGGCCAGAGCGCGGGCGCGCTCCACCCGCCACGCCCAGTGATTGCTCACCCCGAGCAGGCCCACCGTGCCCTCGGACACCAGCGCGGCGAAGCCCTCCACGGTCTCGCTCAGCGGCACCGCCGGATCCTCGATATGCGCGTACAGCACATCCAGCCGGGACAGCCCGAGCCGGTCCAGGCTCCGTTCGGCCGACTCGCGGATGACCTTGACCGACAGGCCCTCGGCGTTGTCGATAAAGCTGGTGCCCGCGGCCAGCGGCCGGGCGCCGACCTTGGTCGCGATCACGATCTCGTCGCCGACGCCACGGCTGCGCCGCCAGCGCCCCAGCAGTTCCTCGCTCTCCCCGCCCTGGGTGCCGTTGGCCCAGAACGCGTAGTTGCCGGAGGTGTCGATGAAGGTGCCGCCGGCCTCCACGTACCGGTCCAGGATCGCGAACGAGGTCGCCTCGTCCGTCGCGGTGCCGAAGTGCATCGCCCCCAGGCTGAGCACGCTCACCTCACGGCGGTTCTTCGGATCGGTGCCAATCGTGCGGTATCTCATGCGGGTTCCTCTCCAGCCAGCCGCTCCGCCCGGTCTGCCCGGGCCCCGCGTACAAGCCTGGATGCTGGAGCGCGCTCCATGTCAAACCCCGCCGCCGCCCCGTGGGGCAAATGGGACACAGCGCTACTAATGGTGCAATAAGCTCGCGGGCGATCGACGTTAGCCCCCGGACCAGCAGACGCCGGCCCGATGAACGGAAGAACCGATGATGGAAGAGTGCTTCTACTGTGGTGAGCAGGCTCGGCAGGCGGACATCGACCGGCTAGGGAAGTGCCCTACCTGCATGGAGACGATGACGCGAGCGGCCGAGGCGGCAGCCAGGGAATCACAGGGAGCCTGCTACACCGTCGGCCCGAATGCCCAGCGGATGTACTGATCAGGGCGTCCACTTGCCCAGTATGAAGGTCGGGTGCCAGAGGCTCAGCGGCCAGAAGAGCACCGAGATGATGTACTGACCCCAGCTATGGAGCGCGGTCACGCTGTTCGGCGTCGTCGGCACATGGGGAGCCGCCGTGTTGAGAAACACGCCGATCAGAATGTAGATGGCGATGAGCAGGCCTCTCCTGCTGAAAAGCGTCTTGAGGAAGTCCACGTCACACTCCTCTCACGGAAGCAGCGGACCAGGCTGCTCCGCGCCCAGGGGACGCTAATCGGGTGGTTGGCGGTCTCCACCATAGTTCGCCCGTAGCTGTCCGTCGCGGCGACACTCCGTACTGTCACCAATTGTCGCGACACGTCTCACGCGTCCCGAGGCCCTCGACTGGCAGTCAGGCTCGAGCGCCCGGCCATCACTGGGAAGATTGGGTTATGGGTTCCGTTCCGCGCCGCGCGGCAGGCGAAAGGCCGCATGAGTGGCTTGCGCTGCCGGGCGGCCGGATCCGCCCGGTTGTCTCGGTTCCCGGCGACGACGGCGTGCTCGAGTTGATCTCGCATGCCGCCTGGCTGGCCCGCCCCATCCGCCCGTGCGCGTGCGGCAGGCCCCGGCTCGGCTCCGGCCGGACCTGCGGAAGCGTCGAGTGCGTGGCCAGGCTGAGTGACGACGATGAGCGGCGCCCGTGAAAATCCCGCTTGGCCCGGGGTGCCCCGATGTGAAATGGTCTGTCATTGTTAGTTGAGGAATAGCAAGTAGCTGGGTCTCAGATGGGGAGCGTGTCCGTCCGATGACGGTTAATTCCGACGTGGCAGGCGCGCCAGCAAGGGCCGGCCGACCACTCAGTCCGCACTACAAGTGGATCGCGCTGTCCAACGCGACGCTCGGCACGCTGATGGCGACCATCAACCAGTCGATCGTGCTGATCGCGCTGCCCGACGTGTTCCACGGCATCGGGCTGAACCCGCTGAGTCCCGGCAACACCAGCTACCTGCTCTGGATGTTCATGGGGTTCCTGGTCGTGTCGGCGGTCCTGGTGGTGTCGTTCGGCCGGCTGGGCGACATGTTCGGCCGGGTCCGGATGTTCACCCTCGGCTTCGCGATCTTCAGCGTGGGGTCGATCTTCCTGACCGTGACCTGGATGCACGGCGCGGACGGGGCGCTGTGGCTGATCATCTGGCGGGTCGTGCAGGGCGTCGGCGGCGCGTTCCTGTTCGCCAACTCGGCCGCGATCGTCACCGACGCGTTCCCGGCCAACCAGCGCGGCACCGCCCTGTCGGTGAACTCGATCGCGGCCATCGGCGGATCGTTCATCGGCCTCATCCTCGGCGGCCTGCTCGCCCCGATCAACTGGCACCTGATCTTCCTCGTCTCGGCCCCGATCGGCGTCTTCGGCACCCTCTGGGCTTACTTCATGCTGCACGACATCGGCATCCGCAAGCACGCCAAGATGGACTGGTGGGGCAACCTGCTGTTCGCGGTCGGCCTGATCTCGATCCTGGTCGGCATCACCTACGGCCTGCAGCCCTACGGCGGGCACCCGATGGGCTGGACCAGCCCGATGGTCCTGGGCATGCTGTTCGGCGGCCTGGCGCTGCTGATCGTCTTCGTGTTCGTCGAGACCAAGGTCGCCGAGCCGCTGTTCCGCATCTCGCTGTTCAGGATCCGGGCGTTCGCGGCCGGGAACGTCGCCAGCCTGATGCTGGCCCTGGGCCGCGGCGGCATGCAGTTCATGCTCATCATCTGGCTGCAGGGCATCTGGCTGCCGCTGCACGGCTACAGCTACAGCCAGACCCCGCTCTGGGCGGGCATCTACCTGGTGCCCCTGACGGTCGGCTTCCTGGTAGCCGCGCCGCTGTCCGGAATCCTGTCCGACAAGTTCGGCGCCAAGGCGTTCACCGTGGGCGGCGCGCTGCTGACGGGAGCGGCCTTCGTGCTGCTGCTGTTCGTCCCGGTGAACTTCCCCTACTGGGAGTTCGCCCTCGTCATCGCCCTCAACGGGTTCGGCTCGGGCCTGTTCGTGTCGCCGAACTGGGCCGAGATGATGAACTCGGTCCCGGCCGACCGGCGCGGGGCGGCGGGCGGCATGATCGCCACGTTCCAGAACTCAGCCTTCGTGCTGTCGATCGGCATCTTCTTCAGCCTGATGGTGGCCGGCCTGTCGAGCAAGCTGCCGGCCGCGATGACCAGCGGACTGGTCGCGCAGGGGGTCCCGGCCGCCACCGCCGCGCCGATCTCGCACCTGCCGCCGATCGGCGTGCTGTTCGCCTCCTTCCTGGGCTACAACCCGATGCAGCAGCTGCTCGGCCCCGTGCTCCATACGCTGCCCCCGGCCCACGCGGCCTACGTGGTCGGCCGGGACTTCTTCCCGCACCTGATCACGGCGCCGTTCCACAGCGGCCTCGGCGCGGCGTTCGCGTTCGCGATCGCGGCCAACGTGATCGCCGCCATCGCCTCGGCCCTGACCGGCCGCCGCCCGAAGCCACTGCCGGCCCCCGAATCCCTGGGCTATGAACTGGCCGCGGTGGCCGGCGAAGGCAGCTTCGAGCCGAGCGGACTCGTCCCCGCCGCCGGAGAAGACAGCGCGCAGACGCCCGACGCTCCGGATTAGCCCAGGCCTAACATCAGCCACGTCTGGTTGCTCGCCCAGTCGGGGTAGAGCCTGGTCATCTCGTCGTAGAGCTCCCGCTCGCTGATGGCCGACTCCTTCAGCCGCCCGAAGTCGGTGAGATAGCGCTTGGTGCCCTCGATCGCGTCCGGGGTGTCCGGCAGGCCAACCTTCTTGTGCCCGGCCACCGCCGGCTTCGGCATCAGCTCGACCGACTTCGGGGTGGCGATGGCCTGGGCGTCGGGGAAGTGCCGCTGCAGGACGCTGAGCCCGCCGTAGTGGTCGATGTGCATGTGGGTGACCCAGATCGCGGCGAGATTGCGATGGTGCAGCCCGATCCAGCGGGCCAGCGAGCGCACGCGCGCGGCCGGGCGTACCCAGCCGCGGCCAATCCGCCCACGGGGCTCTCCTTGTCTACGCCGAGAGCGGAAACCCAAAGGAAAGACAAAGATCAACATCCCTATATGTCGAACGGTCCCTGGTCCCGCCCGGCCGGCCCATGACCGCTGTCAGGGGCAGACATCCCGGCGGCGCATCCGCTAATCCACGGGAGCTTCTTCCGCGAATGCCGCATAGCGCCGCACAATGAGGCTGTGTGGCCACCGCCCTGGAGTCGTCGCAAGCACATCTTGATCTGGGCCGCTGCCGTCGGCGCGGCGCTGCTCGGCGGAGCCGGCTGGCTGATGGGACCGCTATGGGCCCTCGCGGGCATCCTGGTCGGTTCGGTCGCGGCGCTCGCCGCTCTCCTGATCATGCTCGAGCGCGGCAAGCCGGATCCGGCGATCCTGCTGCGCTCCGGGCGCCCGCAGGAGGCCTACCGGCACCTGCAGTACGAGCTCACGTTCGCCCGGCGGCTGGTCAGCAGGCGGCCGGTGTTCCGCGCGGTGCTGGCCGAGAAGCTGGCGGCGATGACGTTGGTGCTGCAGGCGCTGGACAACGAGCCGAAAGCGCTGGAGACGGTGACCGAGGCGGCGGCGATTTACGCCGACCTGAGCGTCAAGGACCCCGTCCGGTACAGCCGCGCCCTCGCGGACGCCCGGCTTCAGCAGGCGGCCATGCTGGCGAACATGGGCCGCCACGGCGAGGCGCTCGCCGCCGTCGAACCCGCCGTCCGGATCTACCGGCGCCTGGCCGTCAGGGACCGCAGCGCCCACCTCCCGTCCCTCGCCGCCGGGCTGACCCGCCAAGCCGACGAGCTGGGCCATCTTGACCGGATCACCGAGGCGCGCACCGCCGCGGCCGAGGCGGACATGATCAGCACCGACATGCTCCCGTCAACCCGGTCATAGCGGCTGGGAACGTACCGTTCCGTCCCGGCGATCATATGGAAAGCGCTTGCCATCCAAGTCGTCGACCGACCACCTAGGTGGAGCTTGTTTAGCCCTTGCGCTGCTTGCCTCGGTCGGCTAGCGTTCCGAGCGGTTGGGAAAGCGCTTACCAAACGAGCGACTTTGGGACGGAGTGCATGATGGGCACGAACCGGTGGAACGAGGCGGTCTTCGTCGACGGCGAGTTCCGGGCGCCAAGCGGCGGCGGACTGCTGAGCGTCCGGGACAAGGCGTCCGGCGAGATATTCGCCGTCGCTGGCCGGGCGGAGCCGGCCGACGTCGACGCGGCCGCTGCCAGCGCCGGTTTGGCCCAGCGGACGTGGGCCGCGGCGACCCACGCGGAGCGGGCTTCGGTGCTCCGGGCCGCGGCGGCGGCACTGTCCGCCCGGTCGGCCGAGCTGCGCGAGCTCATCATGCGCGAGACCGGCTGCATCGGCGGCAAGGCCGACTACGAGATCGGCGCCGCGACCAGCGAGCTCATCGAGGCGGCGGCGCTCGCCTCCCGCTCGCCCGGCGAACTGGTACCGACCACGCACCCCGGGCGGCTCTCGCTGTGCGAACGGGTGCCGGTCGGCCTGGTCGGCGTGATCACGCCGTGGAACTTCCCGCTGGTGCTCGGCATGCGCGTGATCGCGCCCGCGCTCGCGCTCGGCAACGCAGTGCTGATCAAGCCGTCACCCGAGACCCCGCTAGCGGGCGGCCTCGCCATCGCCGAGCTGTTCGCCGACGCCGGGCTGCCGGCCGGGCTGTTCCAGGTGCTGCCCGGCGACGTCGAGGTCGGCGACCGCCTGGTCACTCACCCTGACATCGCGATGATCCACTTCACCGGCTCCACCGCGGTCGGCCGCCAGATCGCGCGGACCGCGGGCGGCCTGCTGAAGAAGGTGTCGCTCGAACTCGGCGGCAACAACGCGCTGATCGTCCTCGACGACGCCGACCTGGACCAGGCCGCGATGATCGGCGCCTGGTCGAGCTTCCACTACCAGGGCCAGACCTGCATCACCGCCGGACGCCACATCGTCACCGAGGGCATCGCCCCCGCCTACATCGAAGCGCTGGCCAAGCGCGCCAGCGCCATCACCGTCGGCAACACCCTCACCGAGGACGTGGGGCTCGGCCCGATGATCAACCAGCGCCAGCTCGACCGCGCCGTCGGCCTGCTGGACGACGCGATAGCGGCCGGCGCCACGGTCGTGGCGGGCGGCACCACCAACGCCCCGTTCTTCCAGCCCACCGTCGTCACCGGCGTGCCCACCAGCTCCGCCCTGTGGACGGAGGAGATCTTCGCCCCGATCGCCCCGGTCGTGGTGGTCAAGGATGCCGACGAGGCGGTCGCGCTCGCCAACGACACCGGCTACGGCCTGGTCAACTCGGTGGTCACCGCGGACCTGTTCTACGGCGGAGAGATCGCCCGGCAGCTCCGGGCGGGCATGGTGCACGTCAACGACGCCACCCCGCAAGACGAGGCAACCGCCCCGTTCGGCGGGATCGGCCAGTCCGGCCTCGGTGGCCGCTCCGGCGGCGACGCCAACCTCGAGGAGTTCACCGAGCGCCGCTGGCTAACCCTCAACCCCGGCCAGGTCCACTACCCCTACTAGCCCCGACCGCTACCAGTACCCCGGCCGTGCGGGTGATTTCGAAACCGTCGCGGCCGGGGAGCGATCCTTCGCGATCATCAAATCAGGCGCCCGACGGAGGCGGCAATGGCGCAACCGCACGGTCGAAGTACGACTCCAGGTCCTCGCCCGACGAGAAAAGCTCACCGGCCAGGCTTTCGTAGTCGGCAATCACCTCGCGGTCAGCGAAGCGCCGGGCGCCCCCCGGCTGGCCGGCGCCGTCGTACTCAGTGGCGTACAGGGTCGCTCCGCACAGCGAGACCAGCTCGGGAACGAGCTGGCCGAGTGGCTCCAGCGCGGACAGCCGCCGGGCGGGGACGACACGGATGTGCTCGCCGCACTGAGCCCGGATCCGCAGGCAGTGGATCTCCCAGTGCAGATATGCGGTCAGCGGCGTCTCGACGACCCGAATTCGGCAAAACCGGGAGCCCCGCGCTTGGT
>Ga0302235_10003878_pt1 | contig 10362 bp, 10 predicted proteins | sample II_Palsa_N3_3_FD_193577 | JGI IMG/M metagenome (GOLD analysis project Ga0302235, IMG submission 193577) | Peat permafrost microbial communities from Stordalen Mire near Abisko, Sweden - II_Palsa_N3_3 | ecosystem: Environmental > Terrestrial > Soil > Palsa > Peat permafrost | place: Sweden... | reverse complement strand
GTGTTCACCTGATCCCGTGTTCGCCTGATCCCGTGTTCACCTGATGCTGTGTTCGCCTGATGCGCGGTTCGCCTGATGCGCTGTTGACGCGATGCGGGCACGCACGGTGGCCCGTTCGGTCAGATGGTCTTGGTTAGCAGCCAGAACGTGGTTCCGGTGCCCGCGCCGTAGGCGAGGTGCGCGCTCAGGTCCCAGGCCAGGGTCTTCGCGTCGTACTTCCAGATGGGCTGGTACAGCCCGGCCTGGGGGAGGACGGCGTAGCTGGTGGCCCAGACGGTGGCGCCGAAGGGCAGGCCGTACGCCGGGTGCGGCGTGCGCGCCGAGCCGGCCAGGACGCCGTATACGGCTGCGGCGGTCGATCCGTAGGCCCAGTGCGCGACGGTGCTGATCGGAAAGGCCCAGCGGTCGGGGAGCTTGCGCTGGGTGAAGCCCTCGATCAGGCGGCGGGCGACCTGTCCCGGGTCGGGCGCTGTCTCCCAGCTGTCGACCGGCGCGAATTCCCAGGCCAGCGGGCTCTGGGTGCCGCCCGCACGGCGCTGCTTCAGGTACTGGACGGCGTCCAGGCCGACGGTGCCCACCGCGCCGGCCAGCAGGCCGGCGGCGACGGCGGCCAGCGGGGTCAACGGGTGCTTTGCGGTGCGCATGGCAAGCCTCCGCTCCGTCCGTCACCGGCCTGGCAGGCGGGTGGTGATCTCCTGGATCAGCCAGCCGTTGCCGTCCGGGTCTTCGAACGAGACGAACGAGCCGTAGCTCGCGTGGTCCGCAGCCGGGCCAGCCACCCGTGCCGTCGTCCCGGCGTGGTGGAACACCCCGGTGACGTCGTGGAAGACCTCGCTGACCTCGGCGCCGCGGGAGGCCAAATCAGCCCGGGCCGCGTCGATGTCGGCCGTGACCAGGTGCAGGCCCTGGGCCGAGCCCGGTGCGGCCGAGGAGACCCCGGTGCCGAAGATGACCGAGCAGGCCGAGCCGGGTGGGGTCAGCTGCACCACCCGGTAGTCGGCGACGCGGTGGAAGTCGGCGTCCAGCCGCCAGCCCAGCCCCTGGTAGAAGTCCTTGGCCTTGTCCACGTCGGAGACCGGTAGCACCACGACCTCGAGTCCGTACTCCATGATTCCTGTTCCTTTCCCTGGTGGCGGCGGCGACCACGCCCTGCTGCTGAGCCCGTGGCCGGAAAGCCTGCTGGCCTTCGAGCCCATTTGGTCACGGCTGGACACCGATACCCACCTGGTGGCCATCGACCTGCCCGGCTTTGGTCATTCCCAGCGCGACGACGCCCTGCTCTCGCCGCGGGCGATGGCCGAGTTCGTCATCCGCGCCGCCGATGCCTTCGCGCTCGATCACCCGCATCTGGTCGGGCCAGGCACCGGCACCGCGGCCGCGCTGTTCGCCGCGGCCGTCTACCCGGACCGGCTGCGCAGCGTGGTCGTGGGCAGCGGCGCCGCCGCGGTTCCGCTTACGCTCGGCGGTGTGCTCAAGGACTGGGTCGAGGCTCCTGACACCGACGAGTTCCGTCACGCTGATCCGCGGCACCTGGTCGCAGGCGCCCTAGCCGGCATGGAGGGGTATGTGCTGCCGGATCCGGTCCGCGAGGACTACCTGCTCGGCTACCAGGGCAACCGGTTCGCCGCGTCCATGCGATACGTGCGCTCCTACCCAGCCGAGCTTCCGGTCCTGGCCCGCCTGCTACCGCGGATCCACACGCCGGTGCAGATCATCGCCGGCGCGCACGACCGCGCGACCCCGCCGGTTAACGCCGAGTTCCTTCATGAGCGGCTGCCCCGCAGCACCCTCGACATCATCGACGCGGGCCACTTCGCCTGGGAAGACGCCGCGGCCGACTACGCCGGACTCATCACCAGCTGGTGGGCCGGCGGCTACGAATCCACCACGAGTAAACCCGCTGGGTCTCCAGTAGCTGACCTCACGTCGAAGGAGTGAGTACGCATGTACGCCACCCTGCCTGCTGCCGCGCCCGTCGCCGTCGGCCGCGTACGGACCCCGGGCCCGAGGAGCAACGCACCCATGAACCCGGTCAAAGCGGCCGTGCCCCCGGCGCTGGGCGGCCGGGCCCTGGCCGACGAGGCGCTGGCCGGTCCGGTGCCCGGGTCCGGGCTGCGGGGCCGGCGCGGCGAGTGCGAGGCGCTAGACCGGCTGGTGGCGGACGTGGAGGCGGGGCAGGGTCAGGTGCTGGTCTTGCGCGGTGAGGCCGGAGCCGGCAAGACCGCGCTGCTTGAGTACCTGCTTGAGCGCGCGTCCGGATGTTGCAGGGCGCGGACGGCGGGCGTCGAGTCCGAGATGGAGCTCGCCTTCGCTGGGCTGCATCAGCTGTGCGCACCTTTCCTGGACCGGATCGAGCGCCTGCCCGGTCCGCAGCGCGAGGCGCTCTCCACGGCGTTCAACCTGCGGGACGGGGCCACTCCCGATCGCTTCGCGGTGGGTCTGGCCGTGCTGAGCCTGCTGTCGGAGGTGGCCGGGGAGCGACCACTGGTCTGGGTCGTGGACGATGCGCACTGGCTTGACCGGGCCTCGGCGCAGGCGCTCACGTTCGTGGCGCGCCGTCTTGCGGACAAGCCGGCCGCGGTCGTGTTCGCGGTGCGTGAGCCCGGGGGAGAGCCGGGTGCTGGTGGTACGCGGCGAGCCCGGGGTGGGCAAGACAGCGCTACTGGATCGTCTGGCCGGGTTGGCCTCGGGCTGCCGGGTGGTGCACGCGGCCGGGGTGCAGTCGGAGATGGAACTGGCGTTCGCCGGGTTGCATCAGCTGTGCGCGCCGATGCTGGATCACCTGGAGGCGATACCGGTGCCGCAGCGTGACGCGATCAGGATCGCGCTGGGCGTCGGTGCCGGTCCGGCACCGGACCGGTTCCTGGTCGGACTGGCCGTGCTGAGCCTGTTTTCTGAGGTAGCCACGGAACGGCCACTGGTCTGCGTGGTCGATGACGAGCATTGGTTTGACCGGGCTTCGGCGCAGGCCCTGGGGTTTGTCGCCCGCCGCCTCGCGGCCGATCCGGTGGGCCTGGTGCTGGCGACGCGGGCACCCGGCGACGAACTGGCCGGCTTGCCTGAGCTCAGGGTGGAGGGCCTGGCGGCCGACGATGCGCGGGCGCTGCTTGACTCGGTGCTGACGGGGCCGCTGGACGCGCGGGTCCGGGACCAGATGGTGGCCGAGACGCGCGGCAACCCGCTGGCGCTGCTCGAACTGCCGCGCGGGCTTACGCCGGCGGAGATGGCGGGCGGGTTCGGACTGACCGGCACGGCTCCGCTGCTTGGGCGGATCGAGGAGAGCTTCCGGCGGCGGATCGAGGACCTGCCGAAAGATACCCGGCTGCTGATGCTGGCCGCGGCGGCCGAGCCGACGGGTGACTCGGCGCTGGTGTGGCGGGCAGCCAGGCGGCTCGGGGTCAGTGTTCAGGACGGAATGCCGGCGGTGGAGGCGGGGCTGGTCGAGTTCGGCGCCCAGGTGCGGTTCCGGCATCCGCTGGTGCGCTCGGCGGCACACGGGTCCGCGTCGGCTCAGGACCTGCAGAAGGTGCACCGCGCGTTGGCCGAGGCCATCGACCCGGCGGCTGATCCCGATCGCCGCGCGTGGCACCTGGCGCAGGCCACGGCGGTTCTGGATGAGGACGTGGCGGTGGAGCTTGAGCGCTCCGCGGGGCGGGCCCAGGCGCGCGGAGGGCTGGCCGCGGCGGCCGCGTTCCTGGAGCGGGCGGCGATCCTGACGCCCGATCCGGTTCGCCGGGCGCAGCGGCTCCTGGCGGGGGCGCGGGCCAAACGCGACGCGGGCGCGCTGGATGCCGCGCTCGGGTTGCTGGTCGCGGTCGAGGCCGGCCCGCTGAGTCCGCTGCAGACCGCGGAAGTGGAGCACATGCGCGGGCAGATCGCGCTGGACCAGCGGCGCGGCGGCGACGCCGCCCGGCTGCTGCTCAGCGCGGCCCGCCGGCTTGAGCCGCTCGACGCCGCCCTAGCGCGTGAGGTCTACCTGGAGGCTCTCTGGGAGGCCGCGATGTGGGCCGGTGACCTGGACATCCCCGGCGGGGTGCCGGAGGTGGCCGAGGCCGCGCGGGCCACACTCCCCGGACTCGACCCGCCGCGTGCGGTCGATGTCCTGCTCGAGGCGTTCGCGCTGTGGCTTATGCAGGGCCACGCGGCGGCCGCCCCGGCGCTGGCCCGGGCCCTCGAGCTGGTTCTGGCCCTGGATTTCGGCACCGACGAAACCGGCCGCTGGCTCTGGCTGGCCGGGGGGAGAATCAGTCAGATCATCGCCCTTGAGCTGTGGGACGCCGAATCCTGGTATGTCCTGGCCGCTCGCCAGGCCGAGTTCGCCCGCGGCGCGGGCGCCCTGGTGCACCTGCAGTTCGCGCTCAACTACCTGGCCCGAGCCCACCTGCTCGCTGGCGACCTGGCGACGACGGCGCTGATGATCGAAGAAGACCGCCTTATCGCCGAGGCGACAGGGAACCCGCCGGTGGCCCACAACGCGACGATGCTCGCCGCCTGGCGCGGCCGGGAGCGAGAGACATCTGAGCTGATCGAGGCCAGCCTGCAGCAAGCGACCGCACGCGGTCTGAGCAGGGTGGTCAGCTTCGCTGCCTACGCGAAAGCGGTGCTCAACAACGGCCTGGGCCGGCCCGAGGCCGCATGCGACGCGGCCCGGCAGGCGTTCGACCGTGACCAGCTGGGGTACGGGCCCCTGGTCATACCCGAGCTGGCCGAGGCAGCGGCCAGGACCGGTGACGTCGCGCTCGTCACGGCGGCCCTGGACTGGCTGTCCGAACGGACCCAGGTGCTGCCCACCGACTGGGCGCTGGGGATCGAGGCCCGGATCCGTGCCCTGCTCGGCGGCCCCGAGGCCGAGTCCTGCTATCGCGAGTCGATCGAGCGCCTCAGCCGGACCCGGGTCCGCACCGAGCTCGCTCGCGGTCACCTGCTGTACGGGGAGTGGCTGCGCCGCGAGCGCCGCCGCACCGAGGCACGGGAGCACCTGCGCACGGCCTACGAGATGCTGGACGCGATGGGTATCGGGGCGTTCGCCGAACGGGCCCGGCTTGAGCTGCAGGCCACGGGGGAGACCGCCCGCAAGCGTACGGTCGAGGCGGCCGTGGAGCTGACCGCGCAGGAGGCGCAGGTCGCGCGGCTGGCCCGCGAGGGCCTGTCGAACCCGCAGATCGGCGCGCGGCTGTTCATCAGCACGCGCACGGTCCAGTACCACCTAGGCAAGGTCTTCACCAAGCTCGGCATCACCTCCCGGGCCCAGCTCGACCAGGCCCTGCCCGCCGACCCGGGCGCCCCCCCGCCCCGGTCGTTACTCGACCTCCAGCTCACGCAGGTTCGCCCGGGCCAGCTCGATGAGCTCTTCGCCGCCGCCGGACAGGATCGTCCTGGTGGCGTACAGGGTGAAGCCCTTGATCTCGCCGTAGGTGAGCTTGGGCGGCAGCGCCAGTTCGTGCCGGGCCGTCCGGACATCCACCAGGGCCGGCCCGTCGTGACCGAACGCCTCCTTCAGCGCGTCTTCGAGTTCGTCCGCCTTATCCACCCGGACCCCGAAAAGCCCGGCGGACCTGGCTATCCCGGCGAAATCGGGATTGTCGAGGTCGGTGCCGTAGGTGACGACCCCGGCGGCCTTCATCTCCAGTTCCACGAACGACAGCGCGCCGTTGTTGAACACGACGACCTTCACCGGAAGCCGCTGCTGGCGCAGCGTGATCAGCTCGCCGAGCAGCATGGCCAGCCCGCCGTCTCCGGACAGGGTGACCACCTGCCGGCCCGGGTGGCTGGCTTGCACGCCGATGGCCTGCGGCAGCGCGTTGGCCATGGACCCGTGACTGAACGAGCCGACCAGCCGGCGCCGGCCGTTCATCCGCAGGTAGCGGGCGGCCCAGATGCACGGCGTGCCGACGTCGGCGGTGAACACCGCGTCGTCCGCGGCGAGGCGGTCGATCGTGGCCGCCACGTACTGCGGGTGCAGCGGCGACTCGTTGCGCCGGTCCCGGGCGAGCTTGTCCATCCGGCCGCGGGCCCGCCGGTAGTGCGCGGTCATCCGGTTCAGGTGCGCCGAGTCGGGCTTGGGCGTGATCAGCGGCAGCAGCGCGTCGACCGTGTCCTTCACGGTGCCGACGAGCGGAACCTCGACGGGGACCCGGCGGCCGATCCGCTCGCCGCGGACGTCGACCTGGATCACCGGGACGCCTTCTGGGAAGAACGGCCGGTAAGGAAAGTCGGTCCCCAGCATGACCAGCGCGTCGCAGTGCTCCATGGCCCGGTAACCCGAGCCGAATCCGATCAGCCCGGTCATCCCCACGTCGTAGGGGTTGTCGTACTCGACGAACTCCTTGCCGCGGAAGGCGTGCACCACGGGTGCCTTCAACGCTTCCGCCAGGGCGATGAGCTGGTCGTGCGCGCCGGCGCACCCGGCCCCGGCGAGGATGGTCACCCGGCCGGCGTCGTTCAGCACCCGCGCGGCCGCCGCGAGCGACTCCTCGTCCGGCCGGATGATCGGCGACACCGCCCGCAGCCGGGCCGGCCGCGCATCGGCCGGCGCGTCGGCGAAGAAGATCTCGCCGGGCACGACCACGACGCCGACCCCGCCGCGCTGCAGGGCCGCGCGCATCGCCATCTCCATCAGCCGGGGAAGCTGGGCCGGCACGCTGGCCAGTTCGCAGTAGACGCTGCACTCGCGAAACAGTTCGGCCGGATGGGTCTCCTGGAAGTACTCCCCGCCGATCTCCGCCGACGGGATGTGCGCGGCGACCGCCAGCACCGGCACGCCGCTGCGGTTGGCGTCGAACAGGCCGTTGATCAGGTGCAGGTTGCCCGGCCCGCAGCTGCCCGCGCACACCGCGAGCTCACCGGTGAGCGCCGCCTCCCCGGCCGCCGCGAACGCGGCGGCCTCCTCGTGGCGTACGTGTTCCCAGGTGATTCCGCCGTCCCGGCGCAGTGCGTCGGTGAACCCGTTCAGCGAATCACCGGGGACGCCGTACACCCGCCGGACGCCGGACGCCTTCAACGTCGCCACCATGACATCGGCCACCAAGCTCGCCATCATCTGCTCCTTCCGGGCGGTTACCGCTGCCTCCATCCTCGTACTTTGGCGGTCCGGCCGCACCCGTCAGGTGCCCTGGCCGATGCCCTGGCCCGTGGCGCGATCAGCGGCGCGCGATCGGTACCCGGGCGCGGCCAGGACACCGGACCAGGCATCCGCCAGGGTCATTCCCTGGTGCGATCTGGCCGCCCGCAGCCCGACCGGATCCGCATAACCTCATGGTGGCAGCGGTCATTACGCCCTGGTCGGGCGCGTGGGTTACGATCCGCGTCGTGAGTCCCCTGGAAATTCTGGTGAGCCGCCTGCCCGACGGCGCCGTGCGGACCGACGCGCCGACACTGCGCGAGCGCGCCATCGACTCCTGGGCGCTGTCGCTGCTGCGGCGCGTCCGGGGCGATGAGCTCGCCCTCCCCGCCGCGGTGATCTTCCCGGTCAGTACGCAGGAGGTGGCCACGGTCCTGGCCTGGGCGTCGCAGACGTCCACGGCGGTGATCCCCCGCGGCGGCGGCTCCGGCGTCTGCGGCGGAGCGCAGGGCCAGGCTGGGTCGGTCGTCCTGGACCTGTCCCGGATGGACAAGGTCACCGCGGTCGACCTGGTGTCGCAGGTCGTCCACGTCGAGGCCGGCGTGCGCGGCGACCAGCTCGAGCAGGCCCTGGCGCAGCACGGGCTGACGACCGGCCTCTACCCGCAGTCGATCGCCATTTCCACCGTGGGCGGCTGGATCGCCGCGTCGTCGGCCGGGCAGGCGTCCACCGGCTTCGGGGCGATCGAGGACGTGCTGCTCGGGCTGACGGCGGTCCTCCCGCAGGGCGAGATCCTGCGCTGCCTGCCCGTGCCGCGCTCGGCTGCCGGACCGGACCTGCGGCGGCTCCTGGTCGGGTCCGAGGGGACGCTCGCGGTGGTCACCGAGGCGACGCTCGCCTGCCGGGCGCGGCCCGCGGGCTGGGACTGGCTGGCCTTCGCCTTCGGAGGATTCGCCGCGATGGCCGACGGTCTCGCCCAGGCCGTGCGCGCGGAAACCGGGGCCGCCGTCATCCGCGGCTACGACGAGACCGACGCCCAGCTGAGCTTCGGGGCGATCGGCCATCGCGGCGGGTGCGTGGGGGTGCTCGGCTTCCCGGCCGGGCGGCCGGGCCTGGACGCCAGGAAGCAGTCGGCCGTCGAGACGCTCAAAGGCGCCGGGGCGTCGGCTGAGCTCGGCTCGCGGTACGGGGAGCACTGGTGGGAGCATCGCAACGACGCGGTCGGCACCTACGCCGGGATCATGGGGCCCGAGCGCACGTTCGGCTCCGGGGTGATCGTGGACACCTTCGAGGTCGCCGGGCTGTGGTCCACCGTGCCGGAACTCTACGCGGGCATCCGGGCGGCGCTGGCCGCCCACGCCCAGGCGGTGGGCTGCCACCTGTCCCACCTGTACCCGTCCGGCTCGTCGCTGTACTTCACCTTCCTGATCAGCGGCGCCGACGACCGGGAGGCGGAGGAGCGGTACCTCGCGGCCTGGGATCAGGCGGTGCGACGCTGCGCCGCCGCGGGCGGAACCATCACCCACCATCACGGCGTCGGCCGCCTGAAGGCCCGGTACCTGGCCGCCGACCTCGGCGAGACCGGCGTGGACGTGCTGCGCCGGATCAAGGCCGTCCTGGACCCGGCCGGGATCATGAATCCGCAGGTCCTGCTGCCGTGACCAGCCCCTTCGGCTGCTGGTGCTGATCGCCAATCCCCGGGCCGGGCGAGGGAAGGTGGACGCGGCGCTGCCGCAGGTCGAGCGCGTGCTGCGGGAGGAAGGACTCGATTACCGCATCGTGCGGACCACCCACCCGGGTCACGCCACCGAGGCCGCGCGCGACGCGCTGCGAAACGGCGAGCGCTACCTGGTGGCAGCAGGCGGCGACGGAACCGTCCACGAGGTGGTCAACGGGATGATTCGGAACGGCACGGCGATTGCGCCCGACGCCCGCGTCGTTCGGCATCATTCCCGGTGTGATCCGGCTGAAGGTATGAGCCTGGCGTCGCGGGTGGTGAGCCGGGTCCTGCGCACGTAGATGTCGGAGTCGGTGAGGGCCATCTCGCGGCTCCGGGCCAGGGCCACCTCCACGCCCAGGACCGGTAGGGTGCTCACCACCGGCTCGCCGAGCGAGGAGTCCTGCCTGATCAGGCGGGCCGCCTCCGCCCAGTCGTCGCCGTAGCGCTGCACCAGCCGGGCGCCGGCCCGCGGCGGCAGGCCCAGCCGGGCCACCTCGGCCCGGGCGAGCCGCACCGCCGCCGCCGCCGACCCGTGCAGCCCGAGCGGGATGCGCCGGGTCCGGCCGGGCCGCGCGACCGCCCGCCCAAGCCCGGGACGGCCTGCCGGACCTGATCCGCGCTCGCGGACCGGTGGTAGCCGATGTTCCGGCCCGCCGCGAGCAGTTCGTAGCCGGCCAGCCCGACCCGGTACGTCGCCCGGCTGCGCAGGTCGTCGGCCAGCATGTACATGGGGATCGGCCGGACCAGGTGCGGCGCCAGCCGGAACAAGATGCCCCGCTCCCGCAGCGACTCGGCGACCAGCCCGAACTCGCGGTGCTCCAGGTACCGCAGGCCGCCGTGCACCAGCCGGGACGAGCGGCCCGAGGTCCCTGAGGCGAAGTCGTCCTTTTCCACCAGGGCCGTCGAGAAACCGCGCGACGCTGCGTCCAGGGCGATGCCGACGCCGGTGATCCCGCCCCCGATCACCAGCACGTCGAACCGGTTCTCGGCCATCCGGGTGAGGTTCGCGGTGCGGGTCCGGGCAGAAAACGGCAGCACCAGCCGATGGTAACGCCGGTTCGCCGCCAGACGGCGCCCCCGGCCGGCTGGAGGTCGGCCGTTCTTTGCGGTTTACAAGGAACTCGAACCCGGGTAAATCGGTGGAGGATTCAACCGAGGGAGGCGTGGCGCATGGCCGGCAAGGGCGGCGCACTCGGTGAGCTGGATCTCAGCCTGAAGCTCACCACGAACGAGGAAGCGGCCCGCCTGGCCGTGGCTCAGGGCCGGTTGCTGCAGCTCCGGCTGGTACTGGGCGGCCTGATCGGGGAAAATCCGCAGCTCGGGCCGCCGGTCTGCGTGGTCTTCGAGGGGTGGGACGCCTCCGGCAAGGGTGGTGCGATCAAACGGCTCGTCGCGCCGCTGGACCCGCGGCACGTCCGGGTGGCGCAATTCGGCGCGCCCAGCTTTGACGAGAAACGCCACCACTTCCTGTGGCGGTTCTGGCCGGCGCTGCCCGGCTGGGGGGGCATGGCGGTGCTGGACCGGTCCTGGTACGGCCGCGTCCTGGTCGAACGAGTCGAAGGATTCGCCACCGAGGAGCAGT
>Ga0302235_10003876_pt1 | contig 10368 bp, 5 predicted proteins | sample II_Palsa_N3_3_FD_193577 | JGI IMG/M metagenome (GOLD analysis project Ga0302235, IMG submission 193577) | Peat permafrost microbial communities from Stordalen Mire near Abisko, Sweden - II_Palsa_N3_3 | ecosystem: Environmental > Terrestrial > Soil > Palsa > Peat permafrost | place: Sweden... | reverse complement strand
GCCGGGCCATGGCGTCGGCGAGCAGCTTGTGTTCCTCGGTCACCCGCTTCTGGATCCGGTCCCACGGGCCGTCGGCGTCGTCCACCGGCTCCAGCCCGGCGTTCACCGCGCGGGCCAGCAGCACCGCTGGCGTGGCCGCCCACGGCTCCGTGACGTCGGGCACCTCAAGCTCGGGCAGGGCGACGTGCAGCAGTCCGGTGGCCGCGAACGCCTGGAACTCCGCGACCGCGGCGTCCCGGGTCCCGGCCGCCTCGTCGATTTCTCCCCGCAGGGCCTCGCGCTTGCCGTCGGCCTTGCCGCGATCGCCAACGGCCTGCTGATGCCGGGTTCGGGCGGACTTCTCGGCGGCGTCGCGCCGCTCCAGATCGTACCGGACCTCCCCCAGCTGGCGGTACAGCTCCTCGACCGCGGCCCCGGCGGTCGCCAGCAGCTCCTCATAGGTCAGCTGAGCGGCCGACGCCTCGTCCCGGGCCGCCGCCGCGGTTTGGGCCGCCTCGTCCAGGCGGCCCTGGCTCTCGGCCAGTTCTCCGGTGGCCTCATCCGCGGCCCGGGCTGCGGTCTGCATCGCCTCGGCGGCCGGCCATAGCCCGGCGAGCGCGAGCCGGTACGCCTCCACCCCGGCCTTGACCCCGGCTAGCTCGCCGGGTTCGGCGGGGAGCCCGACGTCGCGGGCGAACTCCTCGGCGCGCGAGACGGCGACGGTCAGCTCCTCCTCGCGCTGCCCGCATACCGCGACCGCGTGAGCATGCTGCTCGCGCAGCTCGCCGCGTCGCCGCCGTTCGGCCGCGGCCACCGTGTGCGCGTCGCGCACCGCAGCGTCCGGCGGCACCGCGCGGTGTTCGTCCGCGATGCGCTCGCGGCGCCCCTCCAGCTCCGCCAGGTCTTCCTCGAGCCCGGCGATCGCGGCCCTAACCTGTTCCAGCTCCGCGGTGAGCTGGGCGAGCCTCGCGCGACGGGCGGCCTCGCGCGCTCCTTCCCCGATGTAACCGGCGGCGTCCTTACGCCAGTGCCCGGTCAGGACGCCGTTCGCCCAGCGCCCGTCGGTACTCACCCAGGTTCCGTCGGTGCTCACCGAGGTTCCGTCGGTGCCCACCGAGGTTCCGTCGGTGCTCACCGAGGTTCCGTCGGTACCGCCGAGTCCGATTCCCGACAGGACCGCGCCCACGCTGTGCCCAGACAGCGCGGACGCCTGGGCATCGCCCGGGTCTATCGCCGGGACCAGCACGCTCGCACACGACGGGCCAGGCACGGGCGCGAACCCGGACACCAGAATCACGTCGCCGTCGACCAGGTTCCCCTCGGGCGTGATCCAGGCGTCGAGTATCCCCGCGGCTTCCAGCGCGGCCTCGAGCCCGGCGCGCTGGTCCGGCGGCAGGCCGGGCGCGAACTCGGTGACCTTCCACAGCGGCGCCCCAGGGCGGTCATCGCGGACGCCGGGCTCCCTGGTGTGCGGGGCCGACGGGGCATCGTGGCCGCCGTCTCGCAGTCGTTCGATCTCCGCGGCGAGATCGCCGGCGCGGCCGGCCAGCTCGGCGCGCCGGGCCGACAGCCCGGCTTCGAGGCGGCCAAGCTCAGTTCCGGCCGCCCGGGCCGCATCGTCTACGGCCGCGACCGCGGGGTTGGCGCCGTCGCCGGTCACGGCCCAGCCTTCTAGCGCGGCGAGCAGCTCGTCGGTGTCCGGGATCCGCAACTCGGCCAGCCCGCCGAGGTAGGTGCGGTAGGCGGCAGCTAGCTCCTGGCCTCGTTCGACGGCGACCCGCTCCGCGGCGGCCACCCGTCCGATCGCGTCCTGGCCCGCCGCGGTGAGCCGGTCGGCCTCCGCGCGCGCCGCCCGCAGCGCATCGCGTCGTTCCCCGGCATTGTCGAGGAGTACCCCGAGCTGGCTGACGGCCTGCCCCTGGCGGTCGGCGACGACCTGCGTCTCCCGCCGGGCCCGGGGCAGGTTCTGCCCCCAGCCGTCGGCGGCGGTCCGGAACCCGTCGCGGCACAGCGCGGCCTGCGCCGCCTCCTCGGTCCGCTGCCACGCGTCGTTCAGCACGGCCCGCGCCGTTTGCGCCCGCGCCGCGGCCTGGTCGGCCCGCACGAATCGCTTCTGCGCCTCGATGATCAGCCGGTCACGGTCTTGCTCCCTGATGCGCGCCGTCTCGTCCCGGCGCTGGGCCTCGGCGCGCATCAGCTCAAGCCGTTCGGCGTCCCGCATGGCCGGGTCTTGCTGCAGCGCCTCGCGCCGCGCCTCGAGCCGGGTCCGGCGCTGCCCGAGCTCGTCCAGTTCGGCCTCGGCCGCTTGCAGCTGCGCGTCCGCCGCCGCGTACGCCTCCTCGGCCGCGGTGAGGTCCCGGCCGAGCTGCTCGTACCGGCTCTGCGCCGTACGCGGCCCGGCGGCCTTGCGCTTGGCCGCGATCATCGCGTACCGGCCGAAGTGGCGCAGGAAGTCGGTCGCGGCCTGGCGGGCCTCCTCCAGGGCCCGCAGCGCGTCGCGCTCGGAATCCAGCCCGCGGAACGCCTCGGCTACCGTCGTCACCAGGCCCGGGCTCAGCGGCGGCAGCGCCTCGGTGAGCGCGCGGGACAGCAGCCTCTCGTCGGGCTTCTTGGACAGTTGTGGCTGCCGCAGCTGGATCAGCAGGTTGACCAGCGCCTCGTAGCGGTACTCGCCGAGCCCGAACAGGGCCTCGTCCACCGCCCGCCGGTAGTCGGCGGCCCGGTCGTACACCAGGCCGTGGCCGCCGATCTCCTCGCGTAGCTTTTCCCTGGTCAGCGGCACCCGGCTGGCAGGCAGCAGGTGCAGGTCCGCGCCGACGCGCTGGGTCGTGACGAAGAACCAGTGGCGCGCGATGCCGCGGCCGGCGACCGCCTTGAGCCCGCAGCCGACGGTGCGGAACTCGACGCTCCCGTCGATGGCGCGCCGCCCGAACTCGAGCCAGGTGTAGCCGAGGCGCTCGGGATGCGGATGGCTGCCGCCGAGCAGCAGGTTCCACTCCATCTTCTTCTGCCGGTCGCCGTCCGGCTCCACCCGGTGCGGCGCGAGCTCGCCGTCCAGCAGGAACGGCAGCACCAGCGCGAGCACCTTGGACTTGCCTGTGCCGTTGTTGCCGCGGAGCAGCAAGCGGCCGTCGTGGAACCAGAACTCCTCGGCGTCGTAGTAGAACATGTCGACCAGGCCGGCCCGCAGCGGCTTCCACCGCTCAGAAGAGGGTGCTGGCAGCATCGGCACTCGCCTTTCTCGGCTGTACTGGTTTGGGCGGGCGGATGACCGGCTCGTCCAGGGCGAAGCGCGCGATGGCCGGGCGGCTGCGGACGGATGACCCGTCGACGGCGACCAGCCGCAGCGCGGTCAGCTTCTCCAGCGCGGTGGCCAGCAGCTCCGCTGCTGCCCCCGGTTCTGTCACGCCCTTCCGCCAGTAATCCTGGTGCTCGGCGGCCGCCTGCTTGACGAAGGCCCGCAGCTCCTCGAGCGTGGCCTGGTCCCGGCGGGACAGGTACTCCGCGACGAGCAGCGTGACGTGCCCGTCGGTGCGCTGCTCGGGCATCCGAACGTCGGTCAGCTCGTCCTCGGGGTCCACCATCGCGATCCCCTCGGCGCGCAGCTCCGGGAGCAGCCCGGTGGCCTCGGCGATCCGGCGGGTGATCGCGTGCCGCTGGGACAGCAGGTAGGCGCGTTCGTACTCGTCGAGTTCGTCGTAGTACACGACCGGATCCTCGAGCAGGCGCCGGGTGAGGCGCCTGCGCAGCGCCTGGTTGCGCAGGTCGTCGGTCTCGGGAACCGGCTCGGCGGTCAGCTCGGCGAGCCGCTCGGGGAATCCCGCGGCGGTGATGGTGGACGGGCCCCGGGTGCCGGACAGCAGCACGGCGAGGACCGGCCTGCGCACGTCGTACAGCACGTCGGTCCCGGCCGCCAGGTAGGCGTCCTCGTCGCCGGCGACCCGGCTCAGCACGCCCCAGCCGAGCAGCAGCCGCACCACCGCGACCAGGTCGGACCGGTCCGCCCGGCGCTCGAGGGTCAAGGTGAAGCCGGTCGCCGCCAGCTCCGGTTCGGCCGCGGCCGTCAGCACGTCGTCGGCGAGGCTGCCCAGCGTGGTCTGCGCGTCGGCGCGAGCCAGGGCCGAGGCGGCCAGGCACAAGGTGACGTACCGGCGCCGGCCGAAAGGCTCTTTGTCCTGCCCCCGGGCGGGGTGGGTCGGGTCGGACGGCTCGGGCGCGGTCTTGAACAGCCGGGCCGTCTCCGAATCCGCGGCCAGGCGCCACCCGGTCTCGCGGTTCAGCCACTCGCGCAGCTCGGTCAGGTGCCGCCGGACTCCCATGAGCGTGTCGCGGTCGGTGTCGGCGACCAGCAGCGGCCGGGCGAGCAAGGCACGCAGCGCGGCCTGGCGCTGCGCCAGTTCCTCGGCCGGGATCACGGAGCAAGGTCCGTGATCTCGACGACGTGCTGCGGACCGGTGAGCAGGCCGTCGGCGGTACGGATCGTGACCGTACCACCGTCCGGGACCAGCGAGAGCCGTACCTCGAGCGTGCCGTCGCTGGTCACGGTCTTCACCTCGGTCTCGCCGGGCCTGCGGACGGCCAGCGCGTCGCCGAGCAACGCCAGGAACAGCCGGAACGCACGGGGGTCCAGCACGCCGAGATCGGACAGCAGGGTGGGCCCGTCGGTGCGCAGGCGCCGCCGGGCCGTGGCGGTCTCGGCCGCTTCGCGGTCCGCCTGCCGGCGCAGGAGTTCCCGGTCGGCCGACCTGTCCCGTACCTGGTTCGGCCGGCCGCGCCGCTCGTAGACACCGGTCTTCCGCAGCTGAGGCGAGATATGGATTCCGGGGGCATCAGCCCATGCCGTTCCGGTCCCGAGGTCGTGCCAGGCGTCGGCGGTCTGGCTGGTCACGGACAGGTGCCGCGCGGGACAGAGGCCGAACGCCGCCCGCCACAGCCGGTGGGCGGCCTCGTCGTCCGGTGCCTCGGCGAACCACCGGGCGAGCACCCGGAAATCCGCCGAACGATCCGACCGCCCCGACCGCCGCTCGTTGAGCAGTCCCACGGCGTCGATGAGCTGCTTGATCGCGGTCACGGCGGCCTGCCGCAGCAGCCGGGCCTGGCTCGGGTGCCCCGCGTCCCGCGAGGTGAACCAGTCGTCCAGCCCGCGCCACCGGTTCCGCCACGCGTCGAGCGCCTGTTTTTCCGCGCTGGCCAGGGACTCGGCGGCGTCCGCGCCCTCGGGCACCGCGTCGGCCGCCTCCCGCCGCGCGGCGAGCTCGAGCAACCGCTCGTGGTCGGCGTCTTCCAGCTCACCGAGCAGCAGCGCGATCTGGGGACCGGAATTGGCCAGGTCCGCGATGAACCGGTTGATGTAGTCGATCAGCCGTTCCTTGTACGCCAGGAAGCCGTCGACGTCGCCGTCGGAGAAGTCGATCGCGCGCCGCAGCGCGGACATGAACGCCTGCGCGTTGTCGGCCAGCGAGGAAAACCGCTCGGCCAGCGACAGCAGCAGCAGGTGGGTCTTGGCCGGGTCGGGGTCGCGGTCCGCGGCGAGGACCAGCAGCGAGCGGAGCTGGGCGGCGATGTCGGCCAGGGCCACCGACTGAAGCTGGCCGCGCCGGCCGATGGCCTCCTGATAGAACGCGATCGCCTGCTCGGCCGCCTGCCCGGCGGCGGTCAGCTGGTACAGCGACCGCTTGCGGCGGAAGTCCTCCACCGTGGTGACGCGGCCGGTGTCGACGTCCGCGCGCAGGTTCCCCCAGCCGACGAGCTGCTCCAGCGCGGCGGTGAGCTGCTCGTCCGCGTCGACCCGGAGCTCGGCCGCGACATCCTCGGGCCGCAGGTGCACGATGAAGCGCTCCTTCGCCCGGGCGAAGGTCCGCAGCAGGCCCCGGTAGAGGGCAGCGTTCGGCACGCTCAGGTGCGTGAACGGCTGCGGCTCGGCCTGGCCGCGGCCTGGCTGAGGGACTTCGGTGACCACGGCTATATCCTGCCGTACCCCACCGACATAATGGCCGCGCTACGCCGCAGGACGTGGCACGGGTTCCGAAGCGGCCGCGGCGGTCGCGACGTCGGCGGGGTAGAGCCGCCTGGCACCGTACAGGAAGACCGCGGAGGCGGCGAGCGGGGCCAGCATGACCACGAAGGTCCACTTCAGCCCGTTGGTCCCGCCGCCGAATATGTCATCGGAGACGACGCCGAACAGCACCGGCGCGAGCGCCTGGGCGGCGGTGCGCAGGAAGGTGCGGACGCCCTCGGCGCGGCCCCACATCTGCGGCGGCATGATGTCCAGGCGGGCGGCGTCGATGGGCGGGTTCTGCGCGGTCAGCGCGGCCGCGGCGACGACCACGTAGGGCAGCGCGGTGACCGCGTTGTGGGTGATCAGGGCGGGGATGAACAGCAAGACCGTGGCGGCGGCGGCGACCATCGCGACGCTGAGGCGGGCGGACAGGTGGCCGCGGCGCAGCAGGGCGTCGCTGAGCGGGCCGGCCACCAGCACCCCGAGGACCGCCCCCGCGCCCACCACGAGCAGCAGCAGGTTCGCCACCACCTGCCCGACGCGGTACTGGCCGCTGACGAACTCGTTGCCGAAGGTCTGCACGCCGGACATGAAGTAGTAGCCGCAGGCGCTGGAGATGATCAGCGCGACGTTGGTCCGCACCGCCAGCACGTACCGCAGCGCCTGGAGCAAGCTCATCTTGCCGTGGGCCCGGCTGGCCAGCTCAAGATCGGGCTCGATACCCATCTCGGCGGCCAGCAGCTGCGGGTCGGGGGCCGGCGGCGGGGTCGTCGCGCTGGCCGGCCGGGGCCGGGGCCGGGGCCGGGCGTCTGGCTCGGCCGCCAGCGCGCCCTGGCCGCCGCGGACCGGCTCGGGCAGCCGGAAGATCAGCCAGGCGAGCGCGAAGGCGGGCAGGCCGAGGATGATGAAGGCGGCCCGCCAGGACAGCGCGGCGATATCACCGGTGATGGCGAACCCGGCCCCGGCGCCCAGCAACTCCCCGGTCAGGATGTACCCGTAGATCCGGCCCCGCTCGGCGGCGGGGAACCAGTCCCCGACCAGCGAGGCCACGATCGGGCCGGCCGAGGCGGTCACCGCCCCCAGGCCGACCCGGGCCAGCAGGAGCTGGTCGAAGGAGGCGGCCGTGGCGCTCCACAGCATCGCCGCCCCCCACGTCACCAGGGCGAACGCGAGGATCCAGGTGCGCCTGCCCCGGTCCGCCAGCACGCCGAACGGCAGCGAGAAGACCGCCGCCACCACCGCGGTCACCGAGACAAGCAGCCCGACGTCGGTGTTGCTGATGTCCAGCGACCGGCGCAAGTCCACCGCCGCGGCCCCGACGGTGGCGCTGTCCGCGCTGGCCAGGGCCAGCACGCAGGCCAGCAGCAGCACGACCCTGGTCCGGGCCGAACCGCCGACCGTCACGACCAGCTGCCCGCGGGCCGCCGTCACTCCGCGGCGCACCGCGCGGGCACCGCCGCGGCCAAGGGCTGTCATCGACTGGCCCTCCCCCGCCGCGCTCGCACCGCCTGGCTGCCTTCCAATCCTTGCTCCTGGTTCAGAGCTTGCCCTCTCACGGACGGCTCAGCACTTCCCAGCCTAGTTAACTTCGCGGCCCGCCAGATCCGTGCTCGCGGGCCACGAACGGTGCGGCGACGGTCCGATGACGGTCAAGCCAGCCGGGTGACCTCGACGGTCACGTCGAGTGAGCTGGTCGGGGCGCCGTGGTAGATGCCCTTCAGCGGCGGGATGTCAGTGTAGTCACGGCCCCGGGCCACCACGACGTGCCGCTCGCGGACCGGGGCGCCGCTGGTCGGGTCGCAGGGCAGCCAGGAGCCGGCCCAGTACTCCACCCAGGCGTGGCTCTCCCCCACCGCGGTCTGGCCGGGCTCGGCCGACGGATCGGCGTGCAGGTAGCCGGACACGTACCTGGCGGGCAGCCCGGCCTCGCGCAGCAGCGCCACGGTGAGGTGGGCCATGTCCTGGCATACGCCCTCGCCCTGATCCCAGGCCTCCTGAGCGTTGGTCCGCACCCCGGTGGACCCGGCCATGTAGCTGACCTGGGCGCGGACGCGCGAAGCGATCTCGGTGGCCGCCTCGACCGGATCGGCGTCGCGCACGGCGTCTATCACCGTGGCCGCGACGTCCGGGGTCACGGTCGTCAGCGGCGTCGGCAGCAGGAACTCAAGCAGACGGCCGGAGCTCGTCTGGGCCCTCAGCTCCTTCCAGGGCAGCCGGGCCGGCGCCGCATCGGCGAGCCCCTGGCCGGTCTCGACCGTGGCCTGGGCCCGGATAGTGAGCGAATCATGCGGATCGGTGATGTCAAACACGCTGACGAACGTGCCCCAGTAGTCACAGTAGGTCCAGACCGAAACCCCCGGGCCGGCCGTGATCCGGCTTTCCAGGGTGACCTGCGCGGGGAGCGTCAGCGGCGTCATCCGGGCCTCGTTGAACGAGGCCCGGACCGGCGCGCTGTAGCTGACCTGGGTCGTGTGCACTACCTGCAGCCGCCAGCCCATGCTCAGCCGTCCCGTTCCCAGGTCACCGGCGCCTCGTACTCGAAGTACCGCTTGGTGATCGCGTCGCACGCTTCCACGCAGGCCTGCTGCAGCGCGTCGAGTAGCTCGGGCAGCTGGTCGGGCAGCTGGGCCGGATCCGCGTACTCCAGCGTGGTCCGCAGCCGGCCGATCGGGCGCCGGGCCGGATCGTCCATGCCGATCCTGACCGGGCCAGGATTCAGGGCCATCAGGCAGTCCTCCGCGGTCACCAGCGAATGCAGGGCGGACCGCGGGAACAGCCGGTCGAGCAGCAGGAATTCAGCCACCCGGGTCGGCTCCGCGGCCCAGCCGTGAGTCCGGATGAACGACTCGTAGGCGCCGCACGCGTGCAGCAGCAGCGGCCAGGTGACCTCCTGCGGGCCAGGCAGCCGGGCCAGCAGCAGCCTGGCCGTCATGTCAGCCCGCTCCAGCGACCGGCCGAGCACCAGGAACCGCCAGGCGTCATCGTGGCTCATGGTCGAGTCGGCGAGGCCGAAGAACAGCGCGGCCCGTTCCCTGATGAAGCGGAGGAACACGTGCGGCCCGAGTCGTTCGGCGGCCCGGCGCTGGCCCGACAGTCCGTGCCCGGCCACGTTGAGGCACTCCCACATCTCGCTGGAGATCACCTCGCGGATACCGCGAGCTCCGGCCCGCGCCGCGAGCACAGATCCGGAGATCGCGCTCGGGCTGCCTGAGTCGTAGGCCAGGCGGAACAGCGCCACCCCGACGTCAGGCTCGGTGTCCTCGCCGGGCTTGACCCCGAGGATGCCGAACAGCGGGCCGCAGTCCGCAGCCGAACCCGCCCCCGGATCGCCGAGCAGCCGGTGCACGTAGACGTCGACGAGCCGGGCGGTGTCGTCGGCCCGCTCCACGTAACGGCCGGTCCAGAACAGCGTCTCGGCCATCCTGCTGAGCAGCTCGTCGTTCACTGATCGGGGCCGCTCTGCCGTTCTATCGCGGTCGCCAGCGCCGCGGTCGACCGGGGTGTCAGCAGCGGGAAGGCGGGAGCAGGTGGGGGCGGCTCGGCCGATCGCGGTCCGACCAGCACCCAGGTGTCCTTCGAGCCGCCGCCCTGGCTGGAATTGACCTTGAGTTCGCCCTCGGGCAGCGCGACCCGGGTCAGGCCGCCGGGCAGCAGCCAGATATCCTCGCCGTCGTTGACGGCGAACGGACGCAGGTCGATGTGCCGCGGCGCCAGGCCCTCACCGATGAGCACCGGTGAGGTGGACAGCGCGACCGGCCGCTGGGCCATCCAGCCTCGCGGGTCCGCCCGCAGCTGCCCCCGCAGCACCGTCAGCTCCGCCTCGGTGGCCTGCGGGCCGATGACGATACCGCTGCCGCCCGCCCCGTCCACCGGCTTGATCACCAGCTCGTCGAGCGAGTCCAGGGCCCAGGCCAGCACGTCCGGGTCGTCGAGCCGGTAGGACTCCACGTTGTCAAGCAGTGGCTCCTCGTGCAGGTAGTACCGGATGAGGTCGGGAATGTAGGTGTAGACGAGCTTGTCGTCGGCCACCCCGTTGCCGACCGCGTTCGCGATCGTGACATGGCCGGCCCTCGCGGAGTTGATCACGCCCGGGCAGCCGATCACCGAGTCCGGCCGGAAATGCAACGGGTCGAGGAATTCATCGTCGATCCGGCGGTAGATGACGTCGACCGGGCGCCGGCCGCGGGTGGTATGCACGTAGACCCGGTTGCCGGAGCAGAACAGGTCCCGGCCCTCCACCAGTTCCACGCCCATCAGCCGGGCCAGCAGGGTGTGCTCGAAGTACGCGGCGTTGTGCACGCCCGGGGTCAGCACGACCACGCACGGATCCGCCGTCCCGCGCGGCGCCGCGGCGCGGAGCGCGGCCAGCAGCCGGGACGGGTACTCATCCA
>Ga0302235_10003875_pt1 | contig 10369 bp, 10 predicted proteins | sample II_Palsa_N3_3_FD_193577 | JGI IMG/M metagenome (GOLD analysis project Ga0302235, IMG submission 193577) | Peat permafrost microbial communities from Stordalen Mire near Abisko, Sweden - II_Palsa_N3_3 | ecosystem: Environmental > Terrestrial > Soil > Palsa > Peat permafrost | place: Sweden... | reverse complement strand
GCAGGTCATCGAGGCGGGCGCGGGTTTCCACCCGGCGCGGGGTGAGCAGCGTGCAGCAGTCCTGGTCAGGGAGTTCGGAGATGGCCAGAGTGCGGATGCGGCGGGCCTCGGCCATGATCTCGCTCTTATCCCAGCCGATCAGCGGGCGCAGGATCGGGAGTTTGGTGGCGTCGTCGAGTGCGGTGAGGTTGGCCAGGGTCTGGCTGCTCACCTGGCCGAGCGAGTCGCCGGTGATCAGAGCGGTACAACTGAGCCGCCGGGCGAGCGCCTCGGCGGTCTTGAGCATCAGCCGCCGCTGCGCCACGATCAGCAGCCGGTCCGCGCCGGACGAGGCCAGGGCCTGCTGAGCCTTGCCGAACGGCACGACGAAAAGCCGGGACCCGCCCTGGAACCGGTCCAGCCCGCGGACCAGCGCATAGGCCTTGTAGATCGATTCGGGCCCGGTGAGCGGCATGCCGGAGAAGTGCAGGAAAAAACAGCGCAGGCCACGGCGCATCATCCGGTAGGCGGCCACCGGAGAGTCGATGCCCCCGGACATGAGGGCCACGCCCCGGCCGCTCATCCCCACCGGCAGCCCGCCCACGGCGGCGACTCCCTCGGTGAACACGAACACCTCGTCCTGGTCCACCTCGATGAACACCTCGGTGTCGGGCCGGGACAAGTTGACGCCGAGTCCGTGCGCCTCGACGATCTCCCGGCCGATCAGCACGCTCAGTTGTCCCGACGTCAGGGCAAAGCGCTTGTCCCGGCGCCGGGCCCGGATCGCGAACGTGCCCGTCCGGCCCTTGGTCAGCGCGACCGCGGCGGCGGTGACCGCCTCGGGTGTCTTGACCACCCGGAGCGGCTGGCAGACCCGGACGATGCCGGGCACGTCCCGGACCCGCTCCGCGATCTGGGCGGCCGCCTGCGTCCAGCCGGGTTCGCCGCGCTGCTCACCGTCGGCGATGCGGAGCAGGATGACCCCTTCGCGCTGCCGCAGGTCAATCGGCACACCGGTGTCCCGCGCGGCATTGCGGATGTTGCCCTGCAGGATGCGCTCGAACTGCTGCCTGTTCCGTCCCTTGAGCACGATCTCGCCCAGCTTGAGCAGAACGCACGGCTCGTCCGGGCCTTTCGGGTCAGGGGACTGTGACACCCCCCTAGTGTGCCAGCCGCAATTCGCTGTCCGGGACACAGTTAGCAGTCCTCCCTGGGGTCAGCATGAGGCCGGAACCGGGTGCTAGCCCCAGTGTCTTGCGCACCGCACGCGGATAGCGTGACGGCATAAGCGAGCGGGAGGTAGAGCGTGAGCATCAGGGAAGAGGTCCAGGCCGCGGCGGGCGCGCACCATGATCTCGGCTCGGCTTATGACACGGCCGTGGCCGAGGGCCTCGTCGAGCGCATCGGCGAGGAAATTGACAAGCGAGTGGACGCGCGACTGTACGGCCAGGCAGGGTACCCAGATCCGCCGCTGCGGCGACGCCCGCGCCGTGAGCCGGTGCCGGGACGAGTCGGGTTCGGCGGGGTGGTACTGGCTCTCGGGTCCATGGGGATGGCCATCGGGGCCACGGCGGCGGTGCTCCACCCGGGCGACGCCGACGGTCAGGTGAGCGGCGGCGCAGGGGTCTTGATCGCGCTGATCTGGATCGTGATCGCGGCCGTCAACATCGCCTACGCCCGCCAGCGCTGAGGCCGCACGTGGCAGCGTCGTTTGTGACAGCATCGTTTGTGACAGCATCGTTTGTGACGACCCGCAGCAGGTTGTAGCGTGCGGCTATGAGCAGCGACCGCGAGGCGGAGATCCGCGCCTCCGTGGCCGCGCACCAGGATCTGGGTTCGGGCTATGACGACGCCGTCGCCGAAGGGCTGGTCGAGCGCATTGGCGCGGAAATCGACAAGCGGATAGACGCACGGCTCGGGTCATTCGGACCCCAGTACGGGCCGGTGGCACCCGGCTCTCCCGGGGCTCCGGGCTCCCCTGGCATTCCGGGTTACCGATCTCCTGGGGACTATCCGCCTCCGGCACCGGGGCCTGCCGCCCCGCCGACGCCGGCTGGCCCGCCCGGACCCGCGATTCCGCCGGGTTCTGGGGGGCCGGGGTATCCCGGATACCAGGCGCCTGCGGGATACCAGGGGTACCAGGGTTATGTGGGACCGATGCTGCCTCCCGGGTACCAGATGGGGCCGCCCCCGGCCAGGCCGCCTTCCCTCGGGCAGCGCAACGTGGCGACCACGATCATCGCCCTCGGGTCCATGGCCCTCGGCGTCGGAGCCACGGCGATCGTGTCGCACGGCAGCAATTCCGGCGCTCAGGCCATCATGGTCCTGCTCATCTGGGCCGCTATCGCGGTCATCAACATCGCCTACGCCCGACGCAACTGAGCGACCGGGCTCGCCCGGGTCACTACCCGGCGGCCAGGACCGCGCACAGGAGGCGGTTGTCCCCGCGCTGCCAGAGGGAGCCGACTTCGGCGAAACCCGCGGCCTTGAGCGCCTCGACGTGGGTGGCAAGCTGGTTGGACTCCGTGCCGTGGTGGCCCGCATCGACGTGACGGCGCTTGCGTTCCGCGACGTGGGCGACCAGTGCTGGGTCGGCAGCCGCCGCTTCCCACCAGCCTGACCAGCTTTCGGCGTGCCCGCCGGGGAACCGGCGCTGGTCCTCGCGGCGGCGCAGGGCCAGGTCCAGACGGGCCAGGGTCGGGGACTCCTTCGCGTCGAGGGTGAAATGGTCGCCGTCGAGCAGCAGGCCGCCGGGACGGAGCACGGTGGTGAGTTCGGCGTACACGGCGCGCAGGTCGTGCTCGGGCAGCCAGTGCAGTGCGGTGGTGCTCACCGCAGCGTCGACGACCCGGTCTCCTGGGCCCCTTGTGCCCAGGCCGAGCCGAGCGGACCAGCCGGGAACGCGCAGATCCAGGTCGATGAAGCGCAGTCCGGGCAGGTCCGGGTAGGCCGCCTGGCCCAAGGCCAGCGAAACCGGGTCGGCGTCGATGCCGATCACCGTGGCGCCCGGCAGCCGGTTCAGCAGCCGGACACCTATGGAGCCAGGGCCGCAGCCGATGTCGAGCACCAGCGGGTCCGGCCGCCCGGTCCCCTCCTCGACAGCGTCGATCAGCGCGGTGAACCTGTCTTCGCGGTCCGGCAGGCTCTCCTCCTGCTGGCGATCCCAGCGCTCGATCCAGTCCCGTGCGGTGTCGCGGTCAAGTTCCGGCACGCCATGCCTCCTTGGTGGTTCGCCCGGTGGGGGTGGGGCCGGGCCATGCTTGGTCGGTCGTCCGTTACTGGCTAAGCTCTCTTTGGTAGTCACAAACCTAGATGCTGAGGGCGTAACTGGTCAAGTGAACTTCAACAGTCACGCGGATGTCGTGATCAAGGTGGCCGTGGAGCTGGTCAACCTGCTCACTCCGGGCGAGGACCGGGGCCGCCGGTACCATCCGCCTGAGGCGGACGAACGCACCGAGGCCGTGAGCGCCGTCCTGCGAGCGGGCGGCGGCCGGGCGGCCACCTGGGAGGAAGCCGCGGAGCTCTGCTTCGTCGCGGCCGAACTGCGCGGCGTCTTCGGGGCCGTCAGCGCGGGTGCCCTGGACGAGGCGGCTGGCCGGGTTAACGCGCTGCTCGTCCGCACTGGCGCACGCCCCGAGCTTGAACGGCACGACGGGCAGTCCTGGCACCTTCACTTCCATGCCGCCGACAACTCGCTGCCCGACGGCTGGGCGGCAGGCTGTGCCACCGGCCTGGCGGTGGTGCTCGGCGGCGAACTGTACGACCGCCTCGGCGTCTGCACGGCACCCAGGTGCGACCGGGTTTATGTGGACACCTCACGCAACGGCACCCGCCGGTACTGCTCCACCTCGTGCCAGAACCGGGTCAAGACCGCGGCCTTCCGCGCGCGCATGTCCTAACCCATCGGGTGCGCACTGGGAGGGTCAGGGGCCTCCCCGGAGACCCCCGAAAATGTCGTACCCCCCTCGTAATGTGTCGGATATGAACCCATCACGAAGGCGCCGTGCCGACTCCCCGCAAGAACGGTGCCGGTGCGCGGAGTGTGCGGCGCTGGATGAGGGCGTCACCATCGATCCTGAGGCTTGCATGAAGGCTGTCGCCGACGACATCCGTACCGTCGGCTGGTCGGTCTCCGCCGTCCTCGGCGATGAGATCGCGCCGCCCTGGGCGTACACGGTCGGCCTCTGGCTCAGTCATCAGGGTCCGGAGCTAGCCATGTACGGCCTGCCCCTCGAGCACATGACGATCATCTTGAACTCGGTCGCTGATCGCATCGCGCACGGCGCGACGATTGAAGCGGGCGATCAGCTCGATGGCATCTGCCCGTGCTCGCTCGCCGTCCGCCCCGTGCACGCAAGCTGGCGGATGACCAGCATGTTCGCGGTCTCGGACCGGTATTACGGTTATGTCAGGCCGCCGTATCTCCAGGTGGTCTGGCCCGACCGGAAGGACCGCTATCCAGGCGATCCCGGCTTCCAGTTCAAGTACGAAGGCAGGCAGCCGATGCTGTGGCTGCCCCTGGCGGACAATCCTCCCGGCGTGTGGCCCCGGATCGATCAGCTCTGCGGCTGACCCTCCTCCGCTTCCGGGCTCCTTGCCGTCTATGGGCTGCAGCTGGCTCTTGGCTGGCTCCATAAGCTGGGTAAACAAGTTGCCCCTGAGCGAGCTGGACGGCTAGCGTCACAGGGCCGGATGCTGGCCAGACCGACCAGGCGCTAACGGGAAAGGATCGAGCCGATGTCACGGGGTGGGCTCATTCGCCGGTTTCCCGTGCTCGCGATCCGGGATTTCCGGCTGCTGCTCGCTGACCGGCTGATCGCGCCGGCGTCGGTGGGGTTCTCGCTGGTCGGCGTCTCCTTCGCGGTGCTCAAGCTGACGAATTCACCTACTGACCTGTCCTACGTGCTCGCCGCCCAGATCGCGCCGTCGCTGATCTTCGCTCTGCTCGGCGGCGTCGCGGCCGACCGGTTCCCGCCGCAGCGGGTCATCATCGCGGCCAACTTGATGATGGCGCTCGGCGAAGGAACCTTCGGCATCCTGGTCCTGACCGGCCACCCGTCATTGTGGGCGATGATGGGCTTGGAAGCGCTGACCGGAAGCGGAATAGCCATCTTCTACCCAGCCTCCCAGGCCCTGCTCCCCCGCCTGGTCCCCCGCAGCATGCTGCAGGAGGCCAGCGCGATCAGCCGGCTGGTCATGAACACCGGCCAGATGTCCGGCGCCGCCGTGGCCGGCCTGCTGGTGGCGGCGACCAGCCCGGGCCTCGCGCTCCTGCTGTGCGGCATCGGCATGGTCAGCACGGTGCCGCTGTTGCTGTCCATCCGCGGGGGACGGGAAAGCCTACGGTCCGGGGCAGCTAGCGAGGCGGCCGGCGGGGTCAGCGAATCGACGCCGAACATGCTCACCGAGCTGCGGGAGGGCTGGTCGGAGTTCCGCTCGCATACCTGGCTGTGGGTGATCGTCGCCGAGTTCTGCGTCGTGATGATGGCCTGGTACGGGGCGTTCTCGGTCCTCGGCCCGGTGGTGGCCAGGGAGCATCTCGGCGGCGCGGCCGCCTGGGGCGCGATCACCGCAGCGGACGCGTTCGGCCTGATCGCCGGGGGCCTGGTGTCGCTGCGGTTCACGCCCCGGCGGCCCATGCTGTTCGTGGTGCTCACCGGCGGCGCGGTGGCCATTTCCCCGCTCTCGCTGGCAATGATCCTGCCGCTGGCCGCCATCTGCGCCGCCTCGTTCTGCCTGGGCGTCTTCGTCGAGATGATGATGGTGCAGTGGACGGTCACGATGGTGCGGAATATCCCGCCGGAAAAACTCGCGCGCGTCTCGTCGTATGACGTTCTCGGCACGGTGATGGCGATGCCGGCCGGAGCACTGATCGCCGGGCCGCTCGGGTCCGCGATCGGCACCTCCCGGGCGGAGTACGCCGCCGCCGGCGCCATCGTCCTGGCCGCCGCGCTGGCTCTTATCCCGCGGGAAATCCGCACGATTCGCAACGATGATGCCGACCGGCTGCACGGCGCCGCGGCCGCCGGGACGGCGGGCCCAGGGAAGGGCCCGCCGTCTTCGGTGACCTCAGACGTTCTTGGAGTACGAGCGGAACGTCAGCACCGACACGGCCACGCAGGCCACCGCGAGCACCAGCAGCCCGCCGAAGCGCACTCCGATCGCGCCCCAGTCAGGTGAGGCGGAGACCGCGGAACGGCCGATCTGAACGACCCAGTTGAGCGGGTTGCGCGACGCGATGGCCTGCATCCAGCCCGGCATGAGCCTGGTCTGGATGAACGCCGAGGACAAGAAAATCAGCGGAAGCATGAAGAGCGTGTACACGCCGATGATCGCCTCACGGGAGCGCAGCGTCATGCCGACCGCGTTGGACAGCGCGCCGAACACCACGCCGACGCCGATCGACGCCGCGACCATGACTGCTACGCCGGCCGCCCCGCCGTGGTAGCGGGCACCGCCCGCCAGGCCGAGGGCCACGATGATCAGCGACTGCACGGTGGTGCTGACCGCCTGCTCGGCCACGGTCGCGTTCATGATCCCGATCCTGCTGGCCGGCGAGACGAGGAACCGGTTCAGCGTGCCGCGCTCGATCTCCTCGATCATCGTCATGCCCGCCCACATGTTGTTGGACATGGCGTTCATCGCGATCACGCCGGGCACCAGGTAGTCCAGGTAGGTGCCGTGGTAGCCGAAGCCGGGGATGTCGATGACCTTACGGAACAGCTGCCCGAACAAAAACAGCCAGATCACCGGCTGGACGACGCTGAACGTGAGCACCCATGGCTGCCTGACCAGGGCGTGCAGTTTCCTGCCGGTCAGGTACCAGGTGTGGACCACCGCCGTGCGGAACGGCACCCGGCCTGACGGCCCCGCGGGCCACGGCCCGGCGGGGAAATCCGCCGGGCCCGAAGGCACGGAATTGAGTTGCCCGGAATTGAGCTGCCCGGTCGCCATTACTTGCTCGCCTCCATCAGTTCACGCTGGTTCTCGTCAGGGTTGGCGCCTAGGGATGCCGATTCGCTGTAGCGACGTCCGACATGCCGCAGGTACACGTCATCCAGCGACGGCCTGGCTACCGCCACCGACGCGGCGTTAATTCCGGCCCGCTGCAGTTCGGCCAGCACGACCGGGACGGCGGCCGCGCCGTCGTCACTGCGCGCGGATACGTCGCGGCCCGCGATCAGCACGTCCCGTACCCCCGGCAGGCGCCCCAGCACGTTCCGGACCAGGCTCGCGTCGGTGTCGGCGGGGAGCTCCACATGCACGACGTCGCCGCGCAGCTTTCCCTTGAGCTGGTCGGGAGTTCCCGAGGTGACGACCCGGCCGCGGTCCACGATCGCGATCCGGCTGGCCAGCCGGTCCGCTTCTTCCAGGTAGTGCGTGGTCAGCAGCACGGTCAGGCCCTCCTGAGTGGCCAGCCGGGCAATCTCTCCCCACATCGCGGTCCGGGCCTCCGGGTCCAGGCTCGTCGTCGGCTCATCAAGGAACAGCACCGCGGGACGGTGGATCAGCCCGAGCGCGACGTCCAGGCGGCGCTGCATGCCGCCGGAGTATGTCTTGACGAGGCGGCCCGCCGCCTCCGTAAGCCCGAAGTGCCCGAGCAGCTCGTCCGCGCGGGCTCGCGGATCCCGGCCGCGCAGCCCGTACAGCCGGCCTTGCAGCATCAGGTTCTCCCGGCCCGTCGCGGTCGGGTCGGCGCCGGAACGCTGCGCCACGACGCCGATCACCTGCCGCACCTGGGCCGGCCGGGCCAGAACGTCGATGCCCTCGACGCGGGCCGTCCCCGCGTCGGGCCGGGCGAGCGAGGTGAGGATCTTGACGGTCGTGGTCTTGCCTGCTCCGTTGGGGCCGAGCAGACCGTAGATGATGCCACGCGGAACGCTGATGTCCAGCCCGTCCAGCGCGCGGATGCCATGTTTGCTGCCACGGGGCTTGCTGCCGCGGGCGGCGTAGGTCTTGACGAGTTGATGTGCCTCGATGGCACAGTCGGTCGAACTCACTGCCAACTCCTCTAGGTTGCGGATCAAGGCGATCCAGCCCCGCGAGGAGAACCCGGCTATTCTTGTGGTGGGACCTCGGGTTCCGCCTGCTCGCGGGATCGATATGAGGTTGACGGCCCCGGTCGCTGGTGTTACCGCACCAGGCCGGGGTCGTTTGCTTAGGTGGCCGTGGTATCCCCTCCTTCCTCCTCGAAAAGCGCGAGCACATCGTCCGGCAGCTGACCGGTCTGGTGGAACTGGCGCCAGTCGTCCAGGCCGGGGAACGTACCGTCGGTGAACTCCTTCACCAGCGCGCGCACCCATTCCGCCTCGGCCCGGCGCATGGCCAGGAAATACTCCGACTCGATCATGAAGAGCCTGGGTATCTGGGTCTCGACGGCCTCAAGCTCAGCCTGCTGCTTGGCGTTGGCCGCGTCCAGCGTGTCCAGCCGCTGCCGCAGCAGGCCGGCCAGTTCGTCGGGCGGCAGGATGGCGCCTTCGCCGAGCGCCGCCTCGAACCTGGTGTACTCCCGCTCCGGGACGCCGAGCAGCTCGCGTATCCAGTCCATCAGCTCAGCGCGGCCCGCCTCGGTGATCCGGTAGGTGGTCCGCTCCGGCTGCTTGCCCTCCCGGTCGACCTCCACGGCCTCGATAAAGCCGTACTTCTCCAGGTTCTTCACGATGGTGTAGAGCGAGCCCCAGTTGATCTTGATGGCGTGGTCCTTGCCCCGATGCCGGAGCGTCGACGCCATCTCGTACGGGTACATCGGGCGTTGCATCAGCAAGTTGAGCAACGACAGGGCCAGCAGGTTGCTGACCTTCCGCCGCTTCGCCATCCGTATCACCTCGCATCCGAGTCATCGTAACCGAAGATCCGGATGCGAGTACTCGTAGCCGAGTATAGGCAGAAAGCCGTCTGCTCCGCAATCCCCCGCTTAGATTCTTGGGACCGAACGAACGTGGCGACTCGCGCACAACACCGGAATCCCGCTCAGGACCGGCTGACCAGCGGGCGGAGCCGCCACGGCGCAGTTCAGATCGGCGGCGGGCCCGCGCCGGGAACTAGCCGAAGAAGACTTCGGCTTCGGCGTAACGCTGGGGGGGGACCAGCTTCAGCTGGCTGGTGGCCTCGGCGAGCGGCACGCGCACGATATCGGTGCCGCGCAGCGCCACCATCACGCCGAAGTCCTCGTCGTGCACCGCCTGAACCGCGTGCACGCCGAACCTGGTCGCCAGCACGCGGTCGAACGCCGTCGGCGTCCCGCCGCGCTGAATGTGGCCGAGCACGGTGCAGCGGGCCTCCTTGCCGGTCCGCTTCTCGATCTCGCTGGCCAGCAACTGGCCCACTCCGCCGAGCCGCACGTGGCCGAACGAGTCGAGCAGCTCGTTGCTGGTCGCCAGTTCCTCGCTCACCGGGTGGGCTCCCTCGGCGACGACCACGATCGGCGCGAACCTGGTCTGGAACCGGTGCTGCACGTAAGCGCAGACCTGCTCGATGTCGAACGGCCGCTCCGGGATGAGGATCACGTTCGCGCCGCCGGCCAGGCCCGCGTGCAGCGCGATCCAGCCCGCATGCCGGCCCATCACCTCGACGATCAGCGCCCGGTGGTGGCTCTCCGCCGTGGTGTGCAGCCTGTCGATCGCCTCCATGGCGATGTTCACGGCTGTGTCGAAGCCAAAGGTGTAGTCGGTCGCGCCGAGATCGTTGTCGATCGTCTTCGGCACCCCGACGACGGGAACCCCCTGCTCGCCCAGCCGGGTCGCCACGCCGAGGGTGTCCTCGCCCCCGACCACGATCAGCGCGTCGACGCCCAAGCCGGCCAGGTTATCCTTGATTCGCTCGATGCCGCTGCGGCCGCCGGCCGCCGGGCTCTTCAGCGGATTGGTGCGCGACGACCCGAGGATGGTGCCGCCGCGCGGCAGGATGCCACGCACCGCCTGCACGTCCAAAGGCACCGTGTCGCCTTCCAGCGGCCCGCGCCACCCGTCGCGGAAACCTACGAATTCCAGGCCGTATTCCTGTACGCCCTTGCGCACCACGGCACGGATAACAGCATTCAGGCCGGGGCAGTCGCCGCCGCCGGTGAGGACTCCCACTCGCATGCCCACCACCTTAGTGGGCGCGGCCCCCTATCCGGACAGCTGCGGTAGGAGCCGATGATAAAACTCTTCCTCGCAGTCCCCCAGGGGGTCACACGGGCCCGTCCTCGCTGGCGCTGTCATGACCGCTGGCGCTGTCATGACCGCTGGCAAGCTCAGCCTTGGCGCGGCGGGCGTCGATGTTGACGTATTCCTGGCCGGAGAGCTTGGCGATCGCCTGCATGATCTCGTCGGTGATGGTCCGCAGCAGCGGCCCGTCGGCCTCCCGCCCGTGGTAGCGGGAGAAGTCGAGGGGCTCGCCGAACCGTACG
>Ga0302235_10003868_pt1 | contig 10381 bp, 9 predicted proteins | sample II_Palsa_N3_3_FD_193577 | JGI IMG/M metagenome (GOLD analysis project Ga0302235, IMG submission 193577) | Peat permafrost microbial communities from Stordalen Mire near Abisko, Sweden - II_Palsa_N3_3 | ecosystem: Environmental > Terrestrial > Soil > Palsa > Peat permafrost | place: Sweden... | reverse complement strand
TAGCGAACCCGCGCCAGCTTGCCCGGGCCGCCATCAGGACCGCCCAGGCCAGGCCGGGAACTACCAGCACCGAGGTCGGGTAGTTGGCGAAGTCCACCCCGGCGGCTCTCAGCCCCGCCATGGCCGCGACCGCGGCGGCGAAGGCCAGCACCAGCACGGCGATCTCGCCCTGACTAAAACGGGATCGCCCGGTTACCCCGGCGGTCGCGTGCCTGCGGACACCGACCGTTGCAGCGAAGTTGACGGCAATGAACGCAACCAGGACGGGGATGTCCGCGGCGGTCGGGCCCCGGTAGGGGTGCTGTCCGCGCACCGAGAGCCAGATCGCGCCGAGGGCAGCCAGGACCATGACCGCCCTGGTCACCAGCAGCCACGGCGGTGAGGGCTGGAATTTGCGGCGGGCCTGCTGGGTCGTCTGGCCCAGCAGGGCGGCAGCCTGCTCGGGGCCGAAGGTGCCGCCGTTGCCGGCGGTCGTGAGGTCAGGTGTGGTGTTCACGGTGTCTCCCTCGATCTACTCTATGTCATAAAGTAGACTCCGCTTTATGACATAAAGTCAAGGGTCCGGGCCAAGAACTTTATGGCGTAAAGCCCAGCGGCGGCGACCGGACGAAGCCGGCCAGGAGCCCGAGGATCCCGGCCGCCGGTACTGCCTCCGCCGCAGAAGGACCTGATCAGTCCGTCAGCGATTTCCGAGCACCCAACCCTGCCGCCAAACTCCCAGGTAAAGCTCACAAACTCCTGCGCTGGCATACCGTCCTTGTCCGGGCACCGTGCGGATGGGATGGCCCCCGCTACCGCATGCCAACTGTGAAATCAACCGGCCCTCGCGTCGGCTGACTATCGAAGCCACGATCAGTTTGTGATCGCTCGTGCCAACGGCGGTACCGGTTCGCCGTCCTTGGCGTCGGCCGGGTCGGCTGAACGAGCCGTGCCGCGCGGCCAGCCGGGCGTGATGATGAGAATACGGAGCCGGCGGAAGCCAGTCTCAGTCGCGTTGGCTGATCCACAACGACACGTGGGCGGGTTCCAGGGCCTGCTGCACGACACCGGCCAGGTCATCACGGACCGAGTCCAGGTCGACCGTGTCTTGCAGACGCGCCGCGAACGCGGCCACGGTGCGGTCGGCGTCGTACCGGGCCCGGTTGAACCGTCGGTCTACTACCTTTTGCACCCGCCGCCGCAGCGGGTTGAAAAGGGCCGCCGCCGCGAGCGTCGCGGCCGCCACCTCCACCGGCGAGGAAAACGACGCCGCCCCGGCCAGTGCCACCACTCCGGCGTACACCCCGACCAGGAGTCCCGTCACAATCGCGTACGCCAGGGTCCGGGAGATCAGCCGGTCGATGTCATACAGCCGGTACTTCAAGATCGCGACACCCATGCTGACCGGCAGCGCGAGAACCGCGACAATGCCGACCCCGCCCGCAATGTGCAGGATCTTCGACGGGCTGTCCGACAGCGGGACGCCGAGCGCGCCGCCGGCGACCGCGACCGCTGACCCTCCCACCAGCCATTTCAGCTGCAGGCGGCGCTCACCTGACGAACGCCGGTAGCTGAGCGCCTGGCCCACTACGGACGCTAGCCAGAACACGCCCAGCACCGGGAAAAACACGCCTTGCACTGCGCCCCACCAGGCCGAGGAACCCGTCGGGTTATCCAAGATCAGCAGGTTTCCGCTGGAATCCACGTGCACGTTGTGCCCGGCAATGGCGCCGGCCGAGATGAAGACGGCACCCCCGACCCACGCGGCAGCCACGGCGAGATAGGCCCATAGCATCCACCGCCAGCGCGGTGACGGCAGCCGGCCGTCCGGGAACAGCAGCACAGTCAGCCCGAACAAAGCGATCGCCGGCGCCCAGCAGGGCTGCAAGAGCACCGCCACCCAGCCCAGCGGCAGGCCCCCATGACGGAGCCGGTAGTCGGCCACCACATAGACCCCGGCGTCGCCGCTGAGGACCAAGAAGGCCACCGCGCCGAGCATGAGCCAGCCCAGCGGGTTCCGCGGCCGCCGCCACGCCACGACGAAGCCCACCACCCCGAAAACCGGGCCCAGTACAATGCTCCCGCCCCCCGAGCCACCGCTCTGGCGGGCGAGAATGCCGAGCGGGACTACGCCGACGGCCAGAACCACGACCAGCCCGCCGAGCAGCAGCGCGGTGGCAGGCGATGCCAGCCGGAAGGCAAAGCGGCCAGGCTCGACTTCCCCCGTCACCGGCGCCTGCCCGCTTGCTGACTGTCTCATCCCCACAAAGCGCAACGCTACGCCCGGACCGTTCCGTAAACGTTACGGCTCAGATAGCGGGAGCAACTGTCCACGTCGACCACCGCGGCTCGCAAGGCCAGCAGACACCCGCAAAATCCCGGCCACGACCACAGGGCCTATTCCCGGCATTTCCGCCCGACCGTACAAAATCCCAGGTAAGGCCTGAAAACTGCTGCGCTAGGGTGGCGCCCCTGTGCGGGCACTGTGCGGATGTGGTGGACCCCCGCGCACCGGATCCACCGCCAAGCCCGGATCCACCGCAAAAAACCCGCCGCAGAGCACTAGGACGCGTGACATCCGGGACGCAAATGACTCCTGGCACACGCGGGAACCCCAGGGAGCGGGCGAACGCCACTTCCGCGGGTTCCCGCCGAAATCGCGCACGCCGCCTTGGGGACCGTCGCTAGCGCCTCGGTCTGATGAAAGCGTCTTGACCCGCCGCGATCCGGCGTCAGACTTCTTCGCCGGCCTGGAAGTTGCCGCGGATGGCGCGGTCGAGCACACGCAGGAAGTCGAGATCGTCGTCGGGGCCCTTGGGCGCGACAAGGGCGGCATCGGTAATCCGGGCCCGCCCGGCCGGGTGGCGCGCTACGGCGTCGTCCGCATCGGTCCAGCGCTCGCTCAGAAAGGAGTCCTCGTCATCGGGGCTATCCCAGGGCGGCGTCGGCGTGAGCGGCCGCGCGGATGAGCTGCGCACCGGCCGCCGCATGATGAGCCAGGCGATGGCCCCGCCGATGAACGTCACGGTGATAATGACGACCCAGGCTGGCTTGGGCAGGCCCCGGCATTCCGCTGCGGGCGTCAGTACGGCGTCTGTCAGGCAGTAAAGCCAGAAGCCCGTCATGAACAGGGCAAATAGGGCTCCAGACAGCAACATGGCGGAAGCCTAGCCTTAGCCATCTATGCCGTGTACCGGAATTGGTCAAGTTCGTACTGCCGCTGCCACCGCCGGCCGTTATGTCCATCGCGTGACGCGGCGGCCGGTCTCGGCATACGCTGGCCGTGAAGGCGAGAGAGCAGGAGACGGTGCATGCGGCTAAGGCTGTTCGACCGCATCCGTAGGCTCACCCGCCGCAGACCGTCGATGCCACCGGATTCTGAGTTTTCCGGCGGCGCTCAGGGAAGACATCGCAGGGGACAGCGCCGCGAATCTCCTCCTGCTCCGTCGGCCGTGGCCCTAACGCGTCACGGGTCGCCCTCGACGCCGGAATGGCCCACGTCGTCCGCGCCTCCGGCGACGTTGGCGCCGCCATCCCGGCCGGCGCCAGGCAGCCCCTCCCTGGCCGGACCAGACGGTTTCCCCCGCTCAGGAGCATCGCGCGCACCGGGTTCCCGTGCGGTAGGCGCGGGAGCGGCTAGGGCGCGGATCCGCGACGCACCTCAGGATGCGGCCCCGGTCGGCGTGGGCGAGGCGGCGAGGCCGGCCCCGGCCAGGCCCTACGCCCCCCGCACGCACTGGTATGACGCGGCCCGGCCTGGTCCGTCGCACGCGGCCAGGGCTGGTCAGGCGGATACGCGGGCGGCGGACGTCGCCCGCGTCGCGGCCGACGTTCCCCGCCAGCACGGCGGCGGCCGGGTGCGGGCCGCCGGAGCCGCCCTGCGAACCAGGCTTCCCTTCGTGGCTCCGCATGCGCGGGAGTGGCCGCTTACCGCGGACGGCCGCAGGAACTGCGGCTCGATTGAGCGGATCCTGTGGCGCCAGTGGGACATGGTGGCACCACCGCCCGCCGAGGTGATCGAGGCGGTAGACCGGCTGGCCGAACTTCCCGAGGCGATTAAGGAAAGGCTGGCCGACGGCCTCGACGCGATCTTCATCGGGCCAGGCGGGGTCCCGGAACTCGATGACATGACCGCGCTGCGGGGGGTCCCGCTCCCGGCTGGGCGGGCCACCTGGGACGCGTGCGCGGGCGCCTACGGCGAGCGAAAGATCGTGGTCGGCTCCCAGCCCTCCCCGACCCCGGACGTGATGTGCCATGAGGTCGGCCACGCGCTGGATGACCTCGACAGCCCACCAGGTAAATGGCAATCTGACTCTGCGGAGTTCCGCATGCTTTACGATCAATGCCAGCCCCATCTCGCCAGCGATTTCCACCGCCAGCCCGGTGGCCTCGGACGCAAGGAGTTCTTCGCGGACGCATTTGCCGCGATTGCGTCCAGGCAGCGGCCGGCGCTCGTGGACATGCTGAGCGGGGACACGCGTACTGCGCTCAGGGTCATGCTGTACTTCAACCGGCGCTATGGCATCTAGGGTGATTAGCGATGTTTGTCATACGACTGCCGAATGGGAACCTCAGAGTCCCGCAGAGCGCCATCGGTCACGATGGGCGCATTCTCGGTGACGTGTATGTGGAGATCGGGCCCCAGGACGCGGATTACTCCCGGCTGGCCTCCCAAGCGCTGACTCCGGAAGAGGTCCAGCAGCGGCGCGACCGGTGGCGGCAGGATGACGAGGCGCTGCGGCAGGAGTTTCTTGAGTTCGCCAGGCTGAACAGCGAATCCAGCTGGACCGACAGCGCTGACGGCGAAGAGCCCTGACCGGTACGCCGTGAACCCATGCCGTTCCGGGCCCAGGGGAAGGTGCCGGACCCCGGGCAGGGCGTGCCGGACCCCGGGCAGGCGGTGCCGGTAACCGCCGACCCTGAGCGGGTCGCCCGGGGCAGGCGGGCAGAGCCCAGGACCCGAAGGTGCCGGGAGAACATCCGATAGCCCGAAGAGCCCCCCGTCTAACCCCCACAGAGCCCGGATAACCCCAAAACCGGGCAACCCCCCAAACCCGGAGAGACCGCAGGCGACCTCATCCGGTTGGGCGACGGTCAGGCCACCGGGTGACCTTGCGGTGATGGTTCGCTGTCGCCGCGCAGCAAGGCGCGGACTTCAGACTCACGGAACCTGCGGTGTCCGCCGGGGGTGCGAATACTTGTGATGCGCCCGGAGGCCGCCCACCGGGTGACGGTCTTCGGATCTACCCGGAACAGTGCGGCCACCTCTCCCGGCGTGAGTAGGCGCTCGTTGTTGCCGTCCACTTCAGTCCCCTCCGACTGTCTCCCTTGGCGTCTGGTGAGATACGCCTCTAGTTTGGCGCTGAACGAGTACTTTCTACCTAGATTTCTGGAAATTGACCGGGTGTTTCGCGGGTAATCGGATGACGGAAGGTAGCCGAGACGTAGCTCTTGGCGATAATCGCAAGAGTTTGCAGGTTTTTCCCTTGGCACTGGCGTCCCAGGGTGCGCTCACCCGCCGTGAACCGGGTGAGAATATTGCTGTGGTGCGTAGCAAGTTACGCGGGAGGAATGGGCCCGACGGCGGTGGAGTGAACGACGGCGGTGGAGTGAACGACGGCGAACCAGCACTGGTCAGCCTGGCTGAGATACGCGAAGCGGCCCGGCTGCTCGTGCCCGTGGCGGTCCGCACCCCACTGATACCTGTGCCCGGAATGGCACCTGGTCTTCTGGTCAAGCCCGAGTCGCTCCAGCCGACCGGATCCTTCAAGCTGCGAGGCGCCTACACCGCGATCAAGGCGAACGAGCCCGCGGCCAGGCAGCATGGCGTCGTCGCTCATTCCAGCGGTAACCATGGTCACGCGGTCGCCTACGCCGCGGCCCTGCTTGGCATACATGCGGTCGTGGTGGTTCCCAGTACGGCGCCGAGGGTCAAGACCAGAGCGATCGAGTCTTGCGGCGCGGAACTGGTGACGGTGGCCCCCACCCTGTCGGCCCGGCTCGCAGCCGCCGAGGAACTCGTGACCCGCCACGGGTACGTGCTGATCCCGCCGTTTGATGACCGGAACGTCATCGCCGGGCAGGGCACCATCGGCCTGGAGATCGCGGCCGACTGCCCGCAGGCTGATCTGGTCATCGTCCCGGTCAGCGGAGGCGGGCTGATCTCGGGGATCGCGGCGGCGGTGCGGGCCTGCAGTCCCGGAGCGGCCGTGGTCGGCGTCGAACCTGAGCTCGCCGCGGACGCCCGGGACTCCTTTCACCGCGGCGAGCGGGTGGCATGGTCTCCGGCTGATGTTCAGCGGACGATTGCGGACGCGCTGCGGGTAGAACTCCTCGGCGCGCTGCCGTTCGCGCATATCCGCGAGCTGGTGACCGACATCGTCACGGTGACCGAGGACGAGCTGCGCACCGCGGTCAGGCGGCTCGCGAGCCAGGCCCGGCTGGTCGCGGAGCCAGGCGGAGCGGCGGCGGTGGCGGCGTGGCTGTTCCACTCCGCCGAGCTGCCGAGGGCCACGACGCCGGTGGCCATCCTTTCCGGCGGCAACATCGACCCGAAGTTGCTGGCGGAGATCCTCGCCGCGGACTGACGGACCGGACCGCCCGCCGCTGGTCGCCGGCCACCGGTGCGAGCTGGCGGCACAGCTTCTATGCTGGAGGCGTTATGCGTGCCACACTCGCTTACACGACTGCCCGGATCCTGCTGTTCGTCGTCTCTGTGATCCTGCTCTACCTAGTTGGTGCGCGCAGCGTGCTGCTGCTCGCGCTCGCGCTCGTGGTGAGCGGGATCGCCAGCTACGTCCTGCTCTCCGGGCAGCGGGACCGCATGTCGGGAGCCCTGATCGGCCGGCTCAGGAACGGGCGGCAACGGGCGTCGGGGCTCCGCGCCAGGCTCGACGAAGGCGCTCGCGCCGAAGACGAGGACTGAACGACGAGGACTGAACGACGAGGCTGAGCGGCGAGCCAACTCCGATGGGCCGCGCGGCGCAACCGCGGGCCCAGGACCGGTGCGGCTAGATCCGCCTGACCGCGGGGCCGAGCCTGAGCATTGACCCGGATGCCCTCGTCCCCGGGGTTCCGTTCGGTTCCGCGGGCTCGTCGGGGGCGTCAGCCAGCCACCCGCCGGTCACCAGCAGCTTCAGCACGGCGTCGACGGCTTGCTGGCGGGTCATCACCGAGGTGTCGAGCACCAGGTCCGCGTCGCGTGGTTCCTCGTAGGGATCAGACACCCCGGTGAAGCCCTGGATCAGCCCGGCGCGCGCCTTGGCGTACAGGCCCTTGCGGTCGCGGGCGGCGCATACATCGACCGGGGTCGAGACGTAGATCAGCAGGAAGTCGCCGACCTCGGTGACGAGCTCGCGGGCGGTCGCGCGGGCCTGCGCGTAGGGGGCGATCGGCGCGCAGATCGCGATGCCGCCGTGCCGCGCCACCTCGGCCGCGACGTAGCCGATACGGGCGATGTTGAGGTCCCGGTCGGCGCGGGAGAAGGTCAGCCCGGCCGACAGCAGGTGCCGGACCTGGTCGCCGTCAAGCAGCGAGACGGTCCTGTCCCCCTGTTCGATGAGCGCCTCCGCCAGCCCCCGGGCGATGGTGGACTTGCCTGAGCCGGAAAGGCCGGTGAAGAAGACGGCCAGGCCGCGCTCGGCCCTGGGCGGCCGGGCCCGCCGCAGCTCGCGTGCCACGCTCGGCGGAGTGAACCAGGCGGGAATCTCGGCGCCGGAATCAAGGAGCGCGGCCAGCTCGGAGTCGGTCAGCTCGCCCTGTTCGGCTCCCGGCTCGATCAGGGCGAGCGGCCGCCACACCTCCGAACGCGGGTCGTAGGCCCACTCGCCGGCGCTGATGACTCCGATCGGCACCCCGGGCAGCTCCAGGGGGCTGTTTTTCTTCCCGCCCGGCGAACCCGTCACACTCGGCGAATCCGCCAGCAGGTGGGTCGCGCCGTAGGCCGCGGCCACGGCCGCGGCCGCCCGCAGGTCCGCGGTTTTCTGGTCCGGTTCGGCGTCACGGGAGGCCAGCGGCACGGGGACGACGAGCGTGCCCGGGGGAAGGTGCTGGCTGGCCGCGAGAACCGCGCGGACCAGGGCCTCGGGGCGGGTCACGATGTCAGCGGGGCCGGTGATCAGGGGCAGCACGAGCAGGCGTGCGTTCAGCTGGCTGGCGAAGTGGCGCAGCTGGCCGATATGACGTTTGTTCAGCGGCCGCCGGGTGGCGTAGGCCAGGACGTTACCCCCGGTGATGCCGGCCGGTCCGGCGGCGGCGGACAGCTCGGCGCGTACCTCCGCGGGCCGCCGCCGCAGCGGCCGGAAGGGGCCGTGCTCGGGCTCCCGCAGCGCCGTTACCGGACCCGCTAGGCGCACCACCCCAGGCCCTGCCGCCGAAGCCCCTGCCGCCGAAGGCCCTGCCGCCGAAGGCCCTGCCGCCGAAGGCCCTGCCGCCGGATCGTCCGGAGCTGGCCGCGCGAGCCGTTCGGTGATCGCGAGCACGGCCAGCGGCGAGCCCTCCTGATCCTGCAGCACCAGGTGATCCGCATCGGGCGGGATCACGTCGGCGGGTACGTCCAGGATCACCGGGATGGGCCAGGGGGTACCGTCGGCCAACGTCCCGCGCACGTCGACCGTGGCCACATCGGCGGCGTCCAGGAAGCCGCGCAGCGGCGCGAACACCCCCGACGTGAGCAACTCGAGATCGCCCAGCTGCGCCTCGCCGAGCGTGTACCTCGGCCAGGCCGATAGCTCCGCGGGTAGTCCAGGCGGTGATTGAGCAGTCAGCTGTTGCCTCCGAACGTCGCTTCTGGCAGGGGTAAGCCGACGCACCGTAAGGCACGCCATAGCGGCGGCCCGTCCGTGTCGTATAACAATACGAAACTGCCGTCGTGTCCGGAGCGGGAAGGGGGACAAGCCCTGGCAGGACGCTACACCACTCGCGCCAAACGGTCCTCAGGCTTTCTTATCACGTAGAGCACCTCGTCGTGCGCATCGGTCAGGCGGCCGCGTGTCAGCCGCGGGATGAGGCGGCGAACCGCGGAAACAGCCTGGCCGGCCCGTCCGGACCCGGCGGCCGCCGTCCTCGCGGTCTCGCGGCGTGCGATGACCAGACCCCGCAGCTGCGTATACGCCCGAATACCACGATCGGACCCGGCTGGCTCATAGACGGCACGGAACGGTCCTGGCTGTCCGGGGTTCAGCCTGGCCCAGAGCGCGCGCCGGACCCACTGCGGCGCGATCCGGTCGAGGAACCCCGCGGCGCAGTCCCGGTCCCGGATGTGCAGCAGCAGCAGACCGCCGGGCCGGAGCGCCGCGATGAAGCGGTCCAGGACCAGCTCGACGTGCGAGATGCGGTCCAGGAGCAGCGCGCAGTGCACGATATCGAACGAGCGCGGCGGCATCGGGACGGTGCGCAGGTCGCCGAGGACGGTCTTGCCTTCAGCCGCGTGGCTGTCGGTGCCCGCCGGCCCGGCGAACCGCGGACCGTCTTCGTCGACGGTCAGCACCGTGACCTCAAAGCCGCTTTTGCGCAGCTGGTCAAGGCCCAGTTCGTCGAGCGAGGCCAGGTACCCGGCCCGCAGCAGGCTGACCGGACGGCCGATACAGCGGTAGGCGTGATCGCGGACGGGCTGCGCGAACATCTCCCGCACCAGCGTCTTGCGGTAGGCCTTGGTCGCCGCGGTCATCCGCGCCTGGCTAGCGGTATGCCGCGCCCGCAGCACCGCACGCTGCGCCTCGGCGTTATCGCGGCCTGGATTCATAAATCCGCAGCGTAGTTGATTGACTACTGGTTTTCCCTGAGGCGCTCCCGCGCGGCTGGCCGGGCCCCGTGCGGGGGGCACTGTGCGGGGCGGGCGCTGGCCGGGCGGGCGCTGTGCGCGGCCCCTGGGCAACGCGTAAACTGAGAGGGTTCCGTAAAGGGCCGGGTTGGCCAAAGCCCGGCGGATTCGTGCTGCCCGGAACCAGGTCGGGGACTTCGAATGTGGAGTCCCGCCGCAGGCGCGGGGCGGTCAGGACAAGGGACGAACAGCTATCACAGGGACAACATGAGCCTCGCAGGACTGCTCACCATTCTCGATGCCGACCCTCAACTCCATGACGTCGTCGCACGGGTCGATCACGACGCCGTCCCGGGGCGCGGTTCTCCGGCGGTCGCGGACTCCGCCTCCGGAGTCGGGCCGGCCGGCGCCACGCTGACCCGAGCCGGGCCGGCCGGCGCCACGCTGACCGGAGTCGGGCCGGCCGGCGCCACGCTGACCGGCGAAGACCTGGTGGCGCCGCCGTCGCTGCGTCCGGTCCTGGCCGCGGCGCTGACACGCCGGGCGCAGGGGCCTCGCGGGTTCGTGCTCGCGGTGACGGCCACGGCCCGCGAGGCGGACGATCTGGTCGCCGGGCTCGGCTCGTTCCTGCCGCCCGGCACC
>Ga0302235_10003858_pt1 | contig 10396 bp, 8 predicted proteins | sample II_Palsa_N3_3_FD_193577 | JGI IMG/M metagenome (GOLD analysis project Ga0302235, IMG submission 193577) | Peat permafrost microbial communities from Stordalen Mire near Abisko, Sweden - II_Palsa_N3_3 | ecosystem: Environmental > Terrestrial > Soil > Palsa > Peat permafrost | place: Sweden... | reverse complement strand
TGGCTGGCGGCGATGCGCGGCGATGCCGACGCCGCCGAGGCCATGCTGGCGTCCCTGCGTGACCTGCGCGCCAGCGAGGATCTCCAGGACAAATCGTTGATCAGCACGGTGGAAGCCTTCACCGCCGCGGCCCGCCGCCAGCCCGCCGACGCGCTGCGCTGTGCGCGTGCCGCCCTGATGCATGCGGACGCCCTGGGGATCAGCTTCGAGTCCCTGCGCTGGGCTTGGCCACTGGCCGCGCGCGCCGCCTTCGAGCTTCAGGACGTCGTTGGCGTCCGCGACCTGCTGACCCTGCTCGACTCCTACCAGCCCGGGCACATCGCCGCCATGCTGCGGGCCGAGCGTGATCTGGTCCGGGCCCGCCTGGCCGCCACCGAAGGCGACGCGGCCGCCGAACCGGCCTTGGCCGTCGCGATCACGTACCTGCGCGAGCAGAGCACCCCCTACCACCTGGCCCACGGCCTGCTCGACCACGCTGGCCAGCTGACCCGCCGCGGCGACGGCGACGCCGCGGCGCAGGCCATCGACGAAGCCCGTGTCATCGGCCGCGGCCTGCGCTGCCAGCCGCTGCTCGACCGGGCCGACGAGCTCGAGCTCGCGACATCGCAGATCCGGACCTAGCTGATGCTGCCGGCGGGGTACCTGACAGGCCTGACGTGCTGAGCGTGGGGAGGGTCCGGTGAAGTGCGGGCGGTGCGGCGCGTCCCTGGTCGAGGGCGACCGGTTCTGCGCGGATTGCGGTGCTGCTGCGGGAGGGTGCCCGTCGTGCGGCGGGCCGCTGACTCCCGGCAAGCGATTCTGCCGTGTCTGCGGTACCGACCTGTTCGATGTCGCACCTGCCTCGGCAGTGGCAGCCCCGACGATGGTCTCGGCTCCCGGGCCAGGCCGTGAGCCGGTCGCCGAGCGCCGGGTGTGCTCGGTGCTCTTCTGCGACGTGGTCGGCTTCACCCCGCTGGCGGAGTCCCGGGATCCCGAGGAAGTCCGTGAGCTGCTTTCCCGCTACTTCGCGATGGCCCGGACGATCATCGGCCGCTACGGCGGAGTGGTGGAGAAGTTCATCGGAGATGCCGTCATGGCGGTCTGGGGAACGCCGGCCGCGACCGAGGGTGATGCGGAGCGTGCGGTACGGGCCGCGTTGGACCTCGTGAACGCGGTGGCCGAGCTTGGTGGTGAAGCAGGGGTCCCGGACCTGGCGGCGCGGGCGGGGATAGTAACCGGCGAGGTGGCGGTGAACCTGGGCGCGGCCGGCGAGGGAATGGTGGCCGGGGATGCGGTGAACACCGCGGCCCGGGTGCAGGCAGCGGCCGAGCCTGGCTCGGTGCTGGCCGACGCCCCGACCCAGCGGCTGGCGGGCAGCGCGGTCGGCTTCGCCGATGCCGGTGAGCACCGGCTGAAGGGCAAGGCCGAGCCGCAGCGCCTCTGGCGGGCGACCCGGGTGCTGGCCGCGGTCGGCGGCGTCCAGCGGGTCGACGGCCTGGAGGCGCCGCTGACCGGGCGGGACGCCGAGCTGCGCACGGTCAAGGACCTGTTCCACGCGGTCGCCGAGCGGCGGGTGCCGCGGCTGGTGCTGGTATCCGGTCCGGCCGGGGTGGGCAAGTCGCGGCTGGGCTGGGAGTTCGAGAAGTACGCCGACGGGCTGGCCACCGAGGTGTGGTGGCACCGGGGACGCTGCCTGTCCTACGGGGAGGGAGTGGCGTTCTGGGCGCTGGCCGAGATCGTCCGGCAGCGTCTCGGCATCGCCGAGGAAGACCCCGCCGACGTCTCCGCCGCCAAGCTCGCGGCCGGACTTGACCGGTTCGTTCCCGATCAGGCGGAACGGGCATACGCGGGAGCGCGGCTTGGCCGGCTGCTCGGCGTGGCGTTCGCGGGTGACGGCGGGGGCGCCCTGTCCCGGGAGGAGCTGTTCGCGGGCTGGCGGCTGTTCTTCGAGCGCCTGGCGGCGGTACGGCCGGTGGTCCTGCTGGTGGAGGATGCCCAGTACGCCGACGCCGGGCTGCTGGATTTCCTGGACCACCTGATCGACTGGGTCCGGGATCTGGCGGTGTACGTGCTGGTGTTCGCCCGCCCCGAGCTTGACCAGATCCGGGCGGGGTTCGGCACCGGGCGGAACCGGGTCACGCTGACCCTGGATCCGCTCGACCGGGTATCGATGGACCTCCTGGTGGATTCGCTGGTGCCCGGGATGGCGGCCGCGGCGCGGTCGAAGATCACCGGCCAGGCCCAGGGCGTGCCGTTGTTCGCGGTGGAGACGGTGCGATCGCTGATCGACCGCGATATCGTGCAGCCGGTCGAGGGGGTATACCGGCTGACCGGCGACATCGGGGAGCTGGCCGTGCCGGACAGCCTGCACGCGCTGCTGGCGGCGCGGCTGGACGCACTGGAGGAGGGGGTGCGGCGGCTGGTGTCCGACGCTGCGGTGCTCGGCAGCACGTTTCCCGCCGAGGCCCTGATCGCGGTGTCCGGGCAGGACGAGCGATCCGTGCAGACGGCGCTGGTGGATCTCGTCCGCCGTGAGGTGCTGAGCGTGTCCGCGGATCCGCTGTCGCCGGAGCGGGGCAGCTATCAGTTCGCTCAGCAGATGCTGCGGCGGGTCGCCTACGACACGCTGTCCCGGCGGGACCGTAAGACCCGGCATCTGGCGGTCGCGCAGCACCTGCGCACCACGTTCGCCGGGGACGGCGAAGAAGTGGCCGACGTGATCGCCCGGCACTACCTGGACGCACTGGACGCCATCCCCGACGACCCCGACACCGGCCGGATCCGCGGCCAGGCGATCACCGCCTTCGTCCGGGCCGCCGAACGGGCCGAACGTACCGGATCTCCGGCCCGCGCCGCTGCCAGCTACGCCACCGCCGCCGAACTGACCACCGCGGACGAGACCGGTCTGGAGCCCGACGCCGGGACGCTGTGGGAGCGTGCGGCGGAGGCTGCCACCGCCACCGCGGACTATGCCGGTGCGGTCCAGTACGCCGACCGTGCTCGTGTCCGTCACCTGCGGCGTGACCAGGACCGGGCCGCCGCCCGCGCCCAGGCCATCGCCGGCCGGGCCCTGAACGAGTGGGGCCGCTATGCCGAAGCCCGGGAGCAGCTGATCCCCGCGGTCGAGGTGCTGCGCACCGACCCGGACACGGACACGGTGCGCGCCCTGCAGGAACTCGCCACCCTGGAGACGTTTGCCGGGTCGCCCGACGCTGACCGGCTCACCGCCGAGGCACTGTACCTCGGTCAAGCCCTCGACGTGGGCACCGGGCAGCTCTGCGACCTGTTCATCGCCCGCGCTTTGTATCTCCTCTTCGGCGGCAGCTTGCCCGAAGCCATTGCCTACCTTCGCGAAGCCGTTCGGCTCGCCACCCAGGCCAGCGACAACTTCCGGCTCGGACGCGCGCTGCTCAATCTGGCCGCGGCACTGGAGTCCACCGACCTGGCCGCCTCGGCGGATGCCGCGCGTACCGCCGTCGGGCATCTGCGCCGGGCCGGCGTCCGGGACTATCTGGCCACGGCGATCCTTAACCTATCCAGTTCGCTAGTCGATCTCGGCGATTGGGACGCCGCTGAAGCCGAGCTCGTCCAGGCGATGGACTCCGACGGGCTGACGGACATTGACTACCTCAACTGCCAGCGGGGCTGGCTGGCCGCCTTGCGTGGCGACGTGGCAACCGCCGGGACCGTGCTGGCCGGAGTTCAGAGCCTGCGGGCCAGCGAAGCGCCCCAGGTCAAGACGTTGCTCCTCCTCGCGGAGGCCTTCACCGCCGCCGCGGGTGACCAGCACCAGGACGCACTGCGACACGTCCGCGCGATCCTCGCTCATGCCGACTCGCTCGGAATAAGCCACGGAGACACGCTCTGGGCGTGGCCGCTCGCCGTCCGCACCGCAGGCAAGCTGGGTGCCTCCACCGTCACCCGCGAGCTGCTCAGCCAGCTTGACTCATATCCGCCGGGGCACGTCGCGCCCCTGCTACGGGCCGAGCGTGACCTGGCCCGCGCCCGGCTGGCGGCCAGCGACGGCGACCAGGCCGCCGCGGCCGCCTTCGCCGCCGCGATCACTGCGCTGCGCGAGCACGGCACGCCCTACCATCTCGCCCACGGACTGCTCGATCATGCCCAGTACCTGCGGCGCCACGGTGACGCCGGTGCCGCGGCGGCAGCCATCGACGAAGCCAGGGACATCGGGCAGCGGCTGCGCTGCCAGCCGCTGCTCGACCGCGCCGCGAACCTGGACCCGGCGACGCCTGCGGCCTCCGTCAGTCCCCGGACGCCGGCCTAGATGGCCGCGTCGTCCGGGCGCTTCCGCGACGCGCTGCGCCACCGTGACCTGCGGCTGCTGATCGGCGCGTTCGGCGTGGACCAGGTCGGCAGCTGGTCCTACCTCGTGGTGATCTCGGTGTACCTGTTCGACCGGACCCACTCCACCCAGTGGCTGGCGGCCCTGGGCATCTGCCGCTGGGGGCCGGGCCTGCTGCTCGCCAGTTACGGGGGTGTGATCGCCGACCGCTATCAGCGGGTCACCATCCTCATCGTCTCGGCGCTGGCCAGCGCGGCCGTCATGGCCGCGATGGCGGTGGTGGTGGCGACCAACGCCTCACCCGGCCTGATCCTGGTCCTCGCGGCCGCCTCGGCCGTCGCGCTCGCGCCCTACCAGCCCGCCGCGGGCGCGCTGACCCCGGAGGTCGTCGGCGAGAAGGACCTGGCCGCCGCGAACTCTCTCTTCTCGGCGCTGGAGAACCTGGTCGTGGTCCTCGGACCCGGCATCGGCGGCCTGCTGCTGCTGACCGGCAGGCCCGTCATCGGGGTCGCGATCAACGCGGCCAGCTTTGTCGTAGCGGCCGCCGTGATCAGCCGGCTGCGGGTCCGCTCCCGCGGCGGCGCGGACTCCGAGGACAGCGCGGTGCAGCAGTGGAAGGCCGGACTCAGCGCGCTGGCCGCTCAGCCCGTCGCGGTGGCCGTCGTGTTGTTCTGCGCGCTGGACTCCGCGGTCTACGGCGCCTCTACCGTCTTGTACGTGCCGCTGTCGGTCCGGCTCGGTACCGGACCCAACGGCTACAGCTACCTGCTGGCCGGGGCCGCGCTCGGCGGGGTGCTCGGCGTGGGCCTGGCTAACCGGCTCAGCGGCGGGTCCCGGCTGGCTCCGGTGATCATGGGGAGCATCTGCCTGCAGGCGCTGCCGTTCGGTGTCACGGTCGCGGTGAACTCACCCGCGCTGGCCGCCGTCCTGCAGGTCGCCTCCGGGGTCGGGATGGTCATCGTGGACGTGCTCGCGCTCACCAGCCTGCAGCGCGATCTGCCCAGGCAGACGCTCGGCCGCGTGCTGGGGATCTTCGACACCGTCCTGCTGGCCGGCATCTTGCTGGCCAGCGTGGCCACCGGCATCCTCCTCGCGCACACCGACGTCAACGTCGCGCTGATCGCGGTGGGCGCCGGGATCCCGGCCCTCGGCCTGGTCGGCCTGCCCGCGCTGCTGCGGGCCGACCGGACCTCGGCCGCGGTGGCGCAGCGGCTGCGCCCGCGGGTAGCGCTGCTGGCGCGGCTGGACCTGCTCGAAGGCGCGGACCGCCGCACGCTCGAGCGGCTGGCGGCCGCGGCCCAGGAGATCGTCATGCCCGCAGGTGAGATCGTGATCCGTGAGGGCGACGAAGCCGACGCACTGTGGATCCTGGCCCGGGGTGAACTGTCGGTATCCGCTACCGGCGACGGTCCCGTGCCGCGCCAACTGGCGGTGGTGACCGCGCCCGGGTATGTCGGAGAGCTCGGGCTGCTGCACGGCATCCCGCGCACCGCCACGGTGCGGACCAGCCAGGAATCCGTGCTGCTGCGGATCGGCGGGCAGGACTTCCTAGACGCTGCCGAAGCTGGCCGGGCGAGTCCGTCCCTGCTGGCCGTGGCGGGCATCCGGATGGCCCGCACCCCGGGGCGTGGCGCCAGGCCCCAGCCCGTTTCCGCCGACACCGCGCCGCCCGGCCCCCACCCCCATCACCCGGAAGGGTGAAATTTAATGAACCCTGATGCCCTGCTGACCGAACTCGGCGAGCTGGCGACGGCGCTCGGCCCGGCCGTCCGGCCGGCCGGCACCGACGAGCTGCTGCGCTCCCTGACCGAGACCGCGCGCCGCCTGTTCGGCGCGGCGGCCTGCTCGCTGGCCCTGCTCAGCGAGGATGAATCGGAACTTATCTATACAGTGGCCGCGGGCGAGGGCGCGGACGACGTCACCGGCATGCGGATATCGTCCTGGAAGGGCATCGCGGGCTGGGTCGTCCAATCCGGGCAGCCGATCGCCGTCAGCGACGTGGCCAGCGATCCGCGCTTCTCCCGGGAACAGGCCGAGCGGACCGGGTACGTCCCGCAGGCCATCCTCGCGGTACCGGTCGAAACGCCCGAGCGCATGCTCGGGGTCATCAGCCTGCTCGACCGTGACGCGCGGCGCCCTGGCGCCGAGCAGGACATGACCCTGCTTTCGCTGTTCGCCGACCAGGCCGCGCTGGCCCTGGCCAGCGTCGAGAGGTTCACGTTCATGGGCCGGGTGCTGCTCGACGCGCTGGCCCGGGCGGCGAGCGGAGAGGACCTGGTTGACGCCCTGCGGCGGGCGGCCGACGGGCCCCCGGGCGCGGACGCCGATCTGGCCGCGCTGGCCGCCACCTTCGCGACCCTGGCGCGCCGCGGCACCGCGGAACGCCGGCTCGCCCTGGCCGTGCTGCGAGATATCGGGGACTACGCGGAAAGGCGGCCGTCACGGTCCCGCTGAGACCGGCCTGGAGCGACGCCTTCGCCCAGGCAGCGCTACGGCCGGTACCACGGATCGATCTGCCCATCGACAAGGACTGGGCCTGGGGCGGCGCGTCAGGCGCCGGGGTGACCGTCGCCGTGGTCGACAGCGGGGTCGACGGCACCCACCCGGACGTCGGAACCGTCGGCCGCGCCATCGCCCTGCAGTGGGACCGGGAAACCGACGAAGTCGTCAGCGCCGAGGGCCCGCACGAGGACCTATTCGGTCACGGCACCGCGTGTGCCGGGATCATCCGGCGCGCCGCGCCCGACGCGGCCATCTGGTCCGTGCGCGTCCTGGGCAGCCGGCTGACGGGCAAGGGTGTCGTCTTCGCGGCCGGCCTCCGCTGGGCGATCAAGGAAGGAGCACGGGTGGTCAATTTGTCGCTGAGCACGGGCCGCGAGGACTACTTCGGGCTGTTCCACGAGATCGCCGACGAGGCGGCGTTCGCCGGCGCGGTCCTGGTCTGCGCGGCCAACAATGTCCCGGCGCCTACCTATCCGGCCCAGTTCTCCTCGGTCATATCCGTCGCCGCCCACGACGGGCAGGATCCGTTCGCCCTCGACGCCAACCCGGCGCCGCCGACCGACTTCGGCGCACCCGGCATCGACGTCCGGGTGCCGTGGCTGTCCGGCTCCACCATCGTCTCGACCGGCAACTCCTTCGCCGCGCCCCACGTCACCGGACTGGTGGCCCGGCTGCTCAGCAAGCACCCGCATCTCACGCCGTACGAAGTAAAGACCGTGCTAAGGGCCGTGGCCAGCAACGCAGCAAGTCCCGGGAGCCAGCGATGACGCCTGACGTGACGGACATCTTGAGCAAGACCGCCCTGCTTCGCTCGGTTCCGGCCGAGGATCTCAGCGTCCTCGCCGCCGCCTCCCGGCTGCGCACTTTCCGCCGCGGCCAGGTGGTGTTCACCCGGGGTGACCCCGGTGACACCGTGATCGTGGTCGTCTCCGGCCGGGTCAAGGTAGTGGTCCGCTCGGCGGACGGCGGCGCGCTCACGCTGGCGATCATCGGCCCGGGGGGCGTGTTCGGCGAGCTCGGTGTCGCCGACAGCGGGCCCCGGTCCAGCGACGCCGAGACCCTGGATGAATGCCAGCTGCTCCTGGTCCCGCGCGAGGCGATCCAGGAGATCTGCGCGCGGGTACCGTCCGCGGCGCAGGCCCTGACGGCGGCCATCGCGGCTACCCTGCGGCGCCTGACCGACGCGACGGCCGACCTGATCTTCCTTGACCTCCCGCGGCGGGTGGCGAAGATGCTGCTCAGCCAGCCCAGCGGCGAGGATGGCGCCATTGCGCTGAAGCTGAGCCAGGAGGAACTGGCGCATCAGGTCGGCGGCACCCGGCAGAGCGTCAACGCCGCGCTACGCGGTTTCGAGCGCCGCGGCTGGATCGAGGTACACGACCGGACCATCACGGTGAAGCAGGCCACGGCTCTGCGCCGGTTCGCCGGCGCCGAACTGTCCGCAAGGTGACAGTCGTGGTGTCCGCCAGACGACTGACACCGCACCCGCGATCAGAGATGCTAGCCACAGTTGTTCATCCGAACCCGGCACCTAAGAGGTGGGCACCATGACCGAGCAGAACCAGACCCCCGACATCACGGTCGAAGAGGACACCGAGGGCCACGTGCATCGCGACGACGACGTTGAGGGCCACGTGCACCGCGACGACGACGTTGAGGGCCACGTGCACCGCGACGACGACGTTGAGGGCCACGTGCACCGCGACGACGACGTTGAGGGCCACGTACACCGGTAGCGGCCGCAGCGCGAAGGGGCGGACAGCCATCTCGTCCGCCTCTTCGCGCTGTAGCATCGCCCCATGACAACGCCTCAAGAAGTCCTCGCTAAGGTCCCGTTGTTCTCGATGCTTTCGAAAAGGGATCTGGCCAGCCTGGCGCGCAATGCGCACGAACGGTCTTTTCCCGTCGGCGCGGTACTCACCGACGAAGACGAAACCGGCGCTACTTTCGGTGTCATCGTGGACGGCCAGGCCGCGGTGACCGTGCACGGAAACCCCACCCGCACTCTTGGCCCCGGTGACTATTTCGGTGAGATGGCGCTGATCGATCATTCGTTTCGTTCGGCGAAGATCACCGCCGCGACCGAGTTGCATTGCCTGATGTTCACCGCGTGGGTCTTCCGTCCTTTCGCCATTGAGCATCCAGAAACGGCCTGGGCTCTGCTCGAAATGATGGTGCAGCGCGTCCGCGATGCCGAGAGCCGCTAAAGCCCTTCACACATCGAGCGTCGTTTCCTCGGCGGCCACCATGACGGGAACTGGTGACGTCACGAACCGATTCGCCAACTGGTCGAGGCCGTCGTCCGTTCGGTCCGGATGATGATGGAACAGCACTACCTGACGGGCCCCGGCGCGCTCAGCCAGGGCCACCACATAGTCGGCGGCGGCATGGCCGAACGCCGCCATGGCCGCGACCTCCTCCGCCAGCAGCTGGGCGTCGTGGATCAGCACGTCTGCTCCGGCGGCCAGCTCAACTGCGGCGGCGTGATATTCGCCCCACCCGTCTGGTCCGGGCCCAAGCGCGGTGGGGCAGTGATCGGTGACGTAGGCGATCACTGATCGCCCGTCGCCGACCCGGTACCCGAGCGTCCTGCCCCCCTTGTGCGGGATCTCGCGAGCCTCGACCTTGAACCCGCCTTCCTCGAACTGGCCCGGTCCCAGGGTGCCGAATTCCCAGCGGCCGCGTAGCTGGCCGGGGCCGATCGGGAAATGCGGCGGTGACATCGCCCGGTCCAGTACCGCTTCGGCGCCGGTGCCGTCCTGCTGATCCGGCAGCAGCAGCCTGACCGTAGCGTCTTCGCGGTCCCCGGCGCGAAAGAAGGGCAGCCCCTGGACATGATCCCAGTGCAGGTGGGTCAGCAGGATCGTCCCGCTGAACGGCTGGCCGGCCAGCAGCGCGGTGACCCGGCGGATTCCCGTGCCGGCGTCGAGTATGAGCGTGGGCGGCGCTCCGTGGTCATGGGCTACGGCCACGCAGGAGGTGTTGCCGCCGTACCGGACAAACTCGGGCCCGGGCGCGGGGGTCGATCCGCGGACACCGCAGAAGTGCAGTCGCACCCGTCAAGCCTAGCCACGCAGCCGGCGGCCAGCCGCCGGGCCGGTCAGGATGGCAACCAGGCCAGCAGGTCGGCGTTGATCGTCGCGGCCTCGGTGGTCGGCATGCCGTGCGGGAATCCGTAGTAGCACTCCAGACCACTCGGCTATCGCCGCGGTGAACTCTCGGGCCGGCTCCGTGCGCAACCCGGGAGGTGGCGCAGGTTGCCGGAGCTCCCGGAATGTCAGTAGGTACCGCTAGGTTTGGGTTGGGGACCACTGGGTGATGGGAAAGGCCTTGGTCACGTACGAAACAAAGCACGGGGCGTCGCGGCGGGCAGGCGAACAGCGGCGGGCGGAGCTTGGTGAGTTCCTGAAGGCGCGCCGCGCCCGGCTCACCCCGGATGACTTCGGCATGCCGCGAGGTTCGCGGCGGCGTACACCCGGGCTGCGCCGTGAAGAGGTCGCGCTCCTGGCCGGCGTGGGTGTCACCTGGTACACCTGGCTTGAGCAGGGCCGCCAGATCAACGCCAGCACGCAGGTGCTGGACGCGGTGGCCGGCACGCTCCGGCTCGACCGG
>Ga0302235_10003857_pt1 | contig 10397 bp, 9 predicted proteins | sample II_Palsa_N3_3_FD_193577 | JGI IMG/M metagenome (GOLD analysis project Ga0302235, IMG submission 193577) | Peat permafrost microbial communities from Stordalen Mire near Abisko, Sweden - II_Palsa_N3_3 | ecosystem: Environmental > Terrestrial > Soil > Palsa > Peat permafrost | place: Sweden... | reverse complement strand
CACCAAGGGGTTACCGCGGAGGATGAGCCCGGTGAGGGCGGTCAGGCCGCCCAGCCACTCCGGCAGCGCCGTCAGCTGGTTGCCTTGGAGGTAGAGCTCGGTGAGGGCGGTCAGGCCGCCCAGCGACTCCGGCAGCGCCGCCAGGTCAAGTTCATCCAGGCTCAGTGCGCCCTGACCGGTACGGATCGCCTCACGGATGCGACCTTGAGCTAGAAACATGCCGCTGCTCAGCGCCACCAGCTACCTCGCTTCAAATCCAGAGACGACCCGCCAGATCGTTGCTGCGATGCTAAACGGCAGCACTCAGCAGGCTGGTCTCACGTTGCTGCCGGCAGAGGCCCGCGACGTGCAAGGGAGGGCCCGCGCCGCGAGGGGATGCGGTCATGCGGCGGCGCGCTCGCTGGCGGGCCGGCGGCGTAGGTTCGGGCGCTGGATGGCCGGAGGCTGGTAGGCCATGTCGAGCGTGCCGATGTCGGTGCCGGGCGGGACGATCTCGTCGATCCGGTCGAGGATCTCATCGGTGAGCGTGACGTCCACACTGGCGAGCAGATCATCGAGTTGCTCCATCGTGCGCGGCCCGATGATCGCGCTGGTCACGCCGGGATAGGCGATCGCGAACGCTATCGCCAGGTGCGTCATCGGCAGGCCCGCCTCGCCAGCCAGGGATCAGCTGCTCGACGGCGTCGAGGCGGCGCTCGTCGCTGAGGTGCCGGAACAGGGCGGTGCGGCGCAGGTCGCTCTGCTGGCCCTTGCCGACGCGGCCGGTGAGCATTCCCTGCGCGAGCGCGCTCACACCAGGATGCCCATCCCGTAGCGCTGGGCGACGGGCAGCACTTCGGCCTCGATGCCGCGGCTGAGGATCGAGTAGGCGAGCTGCTTGGCACGGAACCGCTCCAGGCCGCCGCTCGGCGGCCCACTGTGCCCCGACGATGCCGGACGCGGGCACCGTGGAGGAGCCGATCACCCGGACTTTGCCGCTGTGGATGCTTGATACAGCGTGTCCGTGGGGCCGGGGCAACGGTGCCATGCCGGCCCCACGGGCTGTCCGATGGTTGGGCTAGAACTTCGGTGCGATGCTGTCCCAGAAACCGCAGTTGTGGCTGGAGCCGATCTCTGCAGCGGTGAGAACCTCGCTATCATTGGCTGCTTGCAGGGTCATGACCTGCTGACTCCCAGAGCCGAACCTCGGCCAGTAGGGAGCGCCTGTGGCCGTCGGGTTCCCAGTGTCAGCGAAGTGGGTGACCTCGCTGAAGAACTGGTTGTCGAGTGCCTGCTGGTCCGCGTCGAGCTTAGTCGGGGTGTCGAACACGCCGGGGAACAAGAAGGTGAGCTCGGCGACGTGCCCGGCGCCATTAGCAACGCTCGGGTTGTAGAAGTCTGTTAGGGGAGCATCGGCGTCGTAGTTCACCCAGGCGTAGACGGTTGTCCACTGGGCAAGCCGCCGGTCGGTGACCAACCCGGGACAGACGGTGTTGGAGTCTGCTGCCACCGTGCGGTAGGCCTCAAATGGCGTGGGGTAGCGGGCCAGCGGGTAAAGGGATAGAATCTTGCTCGCGAATCGCCCGTATTGCATTTTAATCAGCGCGACATACTGCGAGGCTGTCGTCGGCGTTCCGTCCAGATTCTCGTCCCGGTCGACCCCCATCATGGCGGTGATCCGGTTGAAATGGCCGGTCTTGAATGCGCGCTGATTCTGCATGACGAGAGTCGTCCCGTTAATGATCGGGGCCAGGGTGCCGCCGGAGGTGGATTCCAGCTTGCTGGCGGGTACCGCCTGCATGCAGGCGACTACAGTCGCTGGATTTGTGCAGCCGAGGCTGGCAGCGTATGTCGCTCCGGTCTTGTCAGCCTGGCTTTCGGTCGGCAGGACCGCTTTGCAGTCCTGGGGCTGCAGGCTCGTAACGGCGCCCAGCAGGGAGTTATACTCGCCGCTGATGCTGACGACCTTGTTGAACAAGCCTTTCGCTGCCGGTGAGGCGATCTGGTCGCACATGCTCGAGCCGCCTGCAGAGTCGCCGATGATGGTGGTATTGCTGGCGTCGCCGCCGAACGCCGAGATGTTCCGCTTCACCCAGCGCAGCGCGGCCTGCTGATCCTCCAGGCCGTAGTCGCCGGCGTGCGATCCGAACGCACTGTCTGCGAAAAACCCCATGATCCCAAGGCGATACTGGATGCCGACAACGACCATGTGGCCTTGTGAGGCTAGTTTTGTCTTGTCGTAAGCTGAATTGGACCCGCCAATGAAGCCGCCGCCATGGATGTGCACGAGCACAGGCAGGGACCCCGGCTTAGCTCCCGCGGGCGCATAAACGTCAACGTACAGGCAGTTCTCGCTGCCGGTCGTGCCCTGGGAACAAGGACTTTCCTCGGTGGTCGCCGCCAGCCTTTTCGACCATGGCGCAACTGGCTGAGGCGGTCTCCACCGCAAGGTGCCAACCGGCGGCGCCGCATACGGAATGGCAAGCCATTCGTGAAGCCCACCGACGGCGAGGCCACAGACCGGGCCAGATGCCGTCGACACATTCGTGCCGGCCGCGCACGCCGTTACGGCTTGCGTGGATCTGGTCGACGTGGTCGCCGTGGCGGCCTGGACCGCTGCGCCTGTGCCAAGTGCCAGCACTACCGCCACGGCGGTAGTGCTTAGCACGCGATACCGGCGCGGCATGAACCGAGTAGAACCCATGATCGTTTGCCTCTCCTTTAGGTCGTTAGCCTGGGCCGGTCATGTCCTTCCTAGATCGCTAATCTCGGGCGGGCTTGAAATGACTGAGTTAGGGAATGCGGTCCGGGGCGGCATTAAGCGGCGCGCCGAGCTAGGGTAAGGCCGCGTAGCGAGCTAGGGTAAGGCCGCATAGCCAGATAAGCCATGAGCAGCGAGGATGGTTACGCGCTTCTGGCGCGATAGCGTCAGCAAGTCCAGCGGGCCAGCACCAAAGCGGTTGCGCCTTGCTGGTGCTCTGCCAGCTCCGACACTTGCGCATGCCCGTCCATTCCGATGTACTAAGCACTTGATCAGGATGTTACGGGCCGATGTCTGGCGTGTCAATGTTTTGTTTCATACCCGCGCTTTCGTCACACTCCGCGCTTTCGTAACACGCGACGCAGGGCCACCGGACGACACCAGCCCACGCATAGCTGCAGGCAGCCGACGGTGAGACTCGGCCAGCAGTGCCAGACGCGTAGCTCCTGAAGTATCAAGAGCGAGCAGCCTCGGCGCTAGAATGTCTGCCGATTGCGATCAACCATGCGCGGTGAAGACCGCTGCAGTCGCGGAGATAGCAGATCAAGGTTGGCGTTTCTTCTTGGTTCGCCATTGTCATGGAGTTTGAGGAATGTCATCGCGCTGGAGTTTTCAGCGATCTATACCCAGTGTCAGACGCGAGCCAGTATCGACGCGAGCTGGCGTTGCCCGATATGGTTGAGCCCTTGGATTCGACTCGTTCTGGACGATCGGGTACCATTTCACGCCCTATGGGACGACGAGCAACCCCACTCAAATACTTCCCTACGCGGCAGCGCGGATCCGCATGATCGACCTCGGCACGATGGTTCTGGTCCTGCCGTGGCATGAGCCGCTCAAACTCGCCGGGAACATAGCACTGCTGGGCGTGCTGCTGGGCGTGCTGCTGGGCGGCAGGAAGCTCAACATCGGGGTCGGCCGCGGCTTCGCGGTCCGTGAGTTCAATGCGCTCCGCATCCCGTACGCCGAATCGCGAGGGCGTATGCAGGAGTGCCTGGACATAGTCCGTACAGCGCTAACTCAGGAATTCTCCTACGAGGGAGAGTATTTCTCAATACCCAGAACAACCATCCGGCCCCGCCCTCAGACAACAGATCTGACTAGGGACCTACTGATGACCTGGGCATCCGCTGAGTCGTTGAAGATGGCAGCCCACAACGGAGCGGCACCGCTGTTTACCAACTACCGGGGCTGGGACGCGTTGGCGACAACATACGCGCCTCCTGCGCAGCCTCGTAATGAGGTCTCGGCGGCACGGGCGGAAGCCGTCGCGGCCCGAAGGCCAGGATCATCGCCGCCAGCCAGCCGATGCCCGTCGGCGCCCCGATCAGGTTGACCAGGAACACCAGCGTCAGCCGGTCGACGCCCCGGATCATCCCGATCAGCTTCGGCAGCAGGTACACAACGATGAGCACCGCGAAAAGCAGGATCCAGAACGCATAGCTGTCCGCTAATCCCTGCATGAACTCATCCTCCTCGCGGCGCCCAAGGCCGCCCAGCGGGCGGCTGGACGGCTGCCCGCCAGCAGGTTCCCTCCGGTGCCGCACATCGGCAAGGCTTGCAGACGTCACTGTGGATGAGCCGTAACGCTGTCCACAGATAGCTCAGGCACCGCGCGCGCTGCCAGGAACGGTGGTATTGGCACCCCGTGGCCTGTGCGCAGAAGCACCGACCCGCCGGCCGAGGAACCTGAGACCAGCCGATTGCAGGCGATGCGCACTCACTGCCGGGCGTCACCTGCCTGGTCCGGCTCGCCTGGTCGGCAGTGGTCCTCGGTGGGGGCGCGGGCGAGATGAGCTAGCACTGGTCTCAGGACCTCGACCGGGTCGCAGCGGCACTGGGAAATCACTGCGGGCAACGTCGGCCGCGCTCGCCGCCCGGCCGTTCCGGCGTGCTTCCGCCCGGCCAAAGCGCGGTGCCGATGAACGGGCCTGGGCGGTAGCCGCCTGTAGATGGGTCTCGGCCGCGCGGGCGGCTGCGGCCTGGGCGGCGCGCTGCTGGGCCTGCCGCAGCTCGGCGACCGCCACGGCCAGGGCGATCAGGTTCGCGATCAGCGCGCCGGAGAACATGGTGCCATCCCCGGCGGTACCGCCAGTCATGGCCAGCAGCCGCGCGGCGGCGCGCAGCTGACTCCCCTCCCGGGTGGGCGGCGGAGTCTGGCCGTGGCGGGCGCGAGCGGCCCGGTCATAGCTGTCCGCGGCGCGGTGGCGACGGATAGATGGGAACCGCCGACGAGATCCTTGAGAACGTCGCCACCTACTGCCCACGAATTAGCAGGTCAGGACACTAGCTAGCTAGCTGAAAGCCACCATCGTGACCTCCAGCGAGCGGTCCATGACGGACGCCCGCAAATGCCATCGTAGGCCGCTGTCTCTTTACTGGGGGAGCACTTGAGCGCACCAGCCAGAGTCAGCGGCGGTCCAACGGTATCCGCAACTGATTCGGCAGACCATGCCGTCGCGGTCGTTTCATACCATTGACGTCCCAGGCGGGGTCGCTGCAGAGTGGGCAGGTGCGCCTGACGTAGCGACCTTCGCCGTGGCATTCAAGGCAGTCCTGGCCAGGAAGGCGCTTGCAGCCGGGGCGGGGACAATGCGGCCCTTGCCTAGTGGGTGATGGTCGCCGCCACTGTCGTCACCTCGTTCGGCTCCGGTTACCCACCAGGATGCACTACTGAAGCGTCAGGCTTCAGCCTCGCGTTCGGCCGCGCGCTCAAGGATCGCGTCGGCAGCTGGGATCGGTGGCTTGGGCGGCTGGATTACGGCATCGCGGCGCCGTTCCGCCAGGACGTTCCAGGCTTCACCGAGGTCCATCTCGTCGGGATCTTCGGCGGGGGTGCATGGACCGGCGCTCGTCGATATCGGCCTGCCGCTTACGGTTGTACTCGGTGATATCGGTGACCTGCATAGGTAGTTCGGGCTGGTCGTAACCGGGGGTGAGGCCGAGAACTTCCAGGGAGCGTTCCTCGCACTCGGCCGGGATGAGCGGCTCGACCTCGCGCGACAGTTCGGCCCCGCCGTCCAGCCTGGGCTGCACCCACACCTCGGCGCTCCTGTCGCGGTCAGGGTAAATGAACCCCTTCGGTTCGGCCGAGCGCAGTGCGTCGTCGTGGCCGAGGACTTCGCGGCGCTTAGCTCAATGTCGGCGGCTCGGGCGAGGCGTCGGGTGGGCTCGGTCCTGACCTCCCACTGGCAGCGGGTGTCGTGGGCCTCGGCGAGCTTCTCGCGGACCAAAGGTGGCCCGCTTGTTGAGCCCGGTCCATGAGCGCGCGGCGTGCTCGTGCAGTGTGGCTTGGTCGTGTCTGCTGTGGCGCGGCAGGTGACCGAGGAACTGGCAATCCGGTGTCCGGCGATGCCGGATCAGCGGCCACGTGGCTGGCGTGCCGCTCCCGTAACCATGGGAACACTGCCGAGGCTTCCGTCGCGGACAGGTCCACGGGTCCAGGTAACTGTTTGTCGGAGCATCTGGACAGAACGTGGCCCCTGTGTGAGAAAGAGGACGAAGAGGTGATGCGGTCATGGCTCCGCCTGCGGACATGCTATGGAACAGCGAACCGCGGACGTTACTGAAACATCAGGTGTACCGGCAGTATCTGCGCTGCTGGATGGGGAAGATCTGCCAGCGCTTTCCGAGGTCGGCCATTGTGGACGCATTCGCAGGGCCAGGAGGTTACCGAGACGGTCCTGACGGCTCACCGGTGGTTATCGCGAAGACCTTCCTGGAGCACTCGGGACTGCAGCGGTTCAACGGGTTACGCCTGATCTGCCAGGAGAAACGACCTGATCGCCGCGATGAACTAGCCTCCCGGCTCGCTAGCCTCCCCAAGGCGCACAGACTGGACGTCCAGGTGCCACCGGCAGGCGAACTGCGGGACCGCTTCAATACCCTGCGCTCAGATGCGCACGAAAGCGACCAACAAACTCCGGTTCTGTGGATCCTCGATCCATTTGACTACTCCTCCCTACCGTTCGGCCTCGTGCGTGCATGCCTGGCCGGCCCGCGGGATGAGGTACTGATCACCTGGTTCGCCGACGAGATCTACCGGTTCTGCGGCGATCCTTCGAAAGAACAGGCGATCGACCGCCACTTCGGTACGCAAGACTGGCGCCAGGCCCGGTACGTTGCCGGTGAGGCTCGCCGGAAGGAGGCACTGCTGGCGACCTACCAGCAGAGCCTGCAATCACTCCCGCAAGTGCACACAGGAGCGTTCTCGATTGCGGGCAAGAACGAAAGCGCTCGATATTCTCTGGTATTCGCCACGCACAGCGACGCAGGTATGGAATGTTTCAACGGCACGAAATGGCGGATGGACCCCTCTCACGGTCACCACGTCAGCGAGAAGCGCAGCATCGGCCAAGCCGACCTGTTCGGCAATACGCCGTTCACCTCGAAGTTGCGCAGCTGGCTGGAAACGCTGGCCGGGACGTCACTGAGCTTCGAAGAGCTGGCGCGGCATGCAGGACGACTCGGCTTCCAGGAAAAGCACCTGCGCGCCGAATTGAACAACCTTGGCGAGGACGGCCTGGCCGTGCGTGAGCATCCTCTCGAACACACCAGGACTCCCTGGCCCACCGGGTGCAGGGTTCGCTTCTATGCCACGCCTGGTGATCCGGGAGAACTCCTACTGCGGAAGGTACGTAGCAGCCAGCGGCATCTGGTCCCACGTCCGACCGTCTAATAGCCTGCCGCCTGACTTTGGCGTGGGGCCGCCCCACTGCTTGAAGAAGAACGGCACCTGCTGGGCCTGGCACTGATCGCGGATCTCCCTGATCCACTCCGGCGCCACCGCGCGATGCTCGCGCCCGCTCTCCCCTCCGGCGATCACCCAGCCGATCCTGGCCAGATCCAGGTCACCCAGCGATCCGAGGATGGGCTCGCAGGACAGGAAGCGCACCGCCGCCGGGACGACCTCGAGGTCCGCGGCACGGTATGCCTGCTCGCTGTTCTCGACGGAGACGCCCATCCAGACGTTGGGCGGCCACGACAGGTCACCCGCCATGAGCCGCAGCCGACGCGAGCGCTTGGTGAGGATCTGATAGGTGTGCTGCGGTGTGTCGGCCATGACCTGGAAGACCTCGCGCACGAAGCTGCGCGGGACCCGGGCGTGGAACAGGTCGGACATCGAGTTGACGAATACTAGTCGGGGCTGTCGCCAGCGCCGCGGGATGTCGAGCGCGGCCGGGTGCACGGTGACGCCGAAACCCGGGCCGGAGGTACGTGGGTCGCCGTCATTCTGGTATTTCGGGCTGCCCCATGGCCTTGAGGCGGCGGGCAAGGGTCAGTGCGTAGCAGTTGTCGCACCCAGCCGAGACCCGGTCGCATCCGGTGGTGGGGTTCCAGGTGGCGCTGGTCCACTCGATCGGGCTGCGATCAGCCATTTTGCGTCACCCCTACCATCCCTCGCTCTTGCCCCGTTGTACGTCGGGGGTCTGTCAGTTCCGCCGGGCCGTCACCCCGCGTCCTCTGCTTCGTGACGATCTCGACATCTGGCGGCACGCCCGCACTATCCCACGCGGAGCGCTAAGGCCAGCCCGCTTTGGCGAGTAGGCCAGCTGGACACGGGCAAGGTGGAGTACGACGCTGGTGCGTTCGAGGTCCACGCTGACCAGTTGGCTGTGTGTCCAGCGACCGGCCTTGGGTTTCCTGGACGGGGCCGGGGTACATGAAGGTGCCAACAAGCGGGCACAGCACCGGGTCGGTTCGGCGATTGGGGAATCCCCGGTAATCGGCAAGCAGTCGGACGCCCTGGTCCCGGACCGTGGAGGCAGGCCACGGACAGACCCGGGCCAGAGAGAACCAGGCGCCATAGCGTGGGAGGCAGCCGGGCAGCGCGGGCAGGATGCTTTAAGGCCGCAGGGAGAACGGCGCTGGCAAGCCGCCACCCCGGGTAGCCGGGCACCCGAGATGGCCGCCGGAAGTTGAAAGAGGCCACTGGCGTGTCGGCCCGGTACTGGGGGCGGCCTCCCGTTCAGGAGCAACCCGGAGCCGACCGTCAGCAGTGCTATCTGCGTGCGGTTGCTTGTCGGGCCAATACATGACGCCGCCGCTCCGAGTCGGCGACCTGGCGCCACGCGAGCACTTACGGCGCCGCCGCGGCGCGTGCTTCCGATGCCAGTGTCTGCCAGTTCCTTCTACTCCTGCCCGGCCAGTGCGGCCAGATCCTGCTGCCATAGCGCTGCCGCAAAGATCAAGGCCCGACCGCCACCTTGGCGATCAGGCCTCTGACCTGCACTTCCTGGTAGCGGGGGCAGGATTTGAACCTGCGACCTCTGGGTTATGAGACATACGGCGCACGTCTTCCCTGTCTCGGGCGGTCGCGGGCATCTCACCGACCTGGGTACGGAAGCAGTGGCCATCTCCGGTCCTCGGTTGCATCTCCCCTGTTTCGGACCGTCTCGTTAGCGGATCCGTTAGCACGGCGGCGGTCTGACCTGGGGCCTTTTGGTTCTCCCCCGTCCTCCCTCGTAGCTGCCATCCCTTGGCTGTGGCCGCCGTGTCAAGGCTCGCGAAGCGACCGCATGCGGCTTGGCCTTGACGCGGCGGTCACAGCCAAGATCCTCCGGAAGCGAGGAGGGCAACACCACCAGCTTGGAAGGCCGCGACTATGCCCTGCCAGACCAGCGCTGATGCAGGTCATCGCGATGGCGCTGGTCTCATGAGTGACCGTGAGTACCCGTATCTGACCCCTCGATCGGGCACGTATCGGGCACGACCGGACCCGGGGATGTCTCCGCGCGAACCGTCATGCGGCCGGGATCTCTGCCGTGGGGGTGATGACCGCACGGCCGAGGAGGTGGCCGCTGATGCTGATGCTGAAGCCGAGCCAGGCTGGGGTCGAGTTGGCCTGCACCCGAAGCTGAAGCTGTCCGACCTTCTCGATGCCGAGGGCCTGCACCACGATGACGTAGCGGTGACGCCCGTCCCCGGGCGGCGGTCCAGCGCCGATGAAGCGGGCCAGGCGCGCGTCGTTGGGGAGATGGAACGCTCCAGCCGGTAGGTGCTCGTCGGTGCCGTCCCCCGCTCCGGCCGGGAGCCCGGTCACGACGCGGGGATATCGGCGAGGGTCCAGTGCCAAAAGCCCGAGCCGCTGGGCGCATCGGGGTCATACATGGTCACGGTGTAACTCTTGGTTTCCGCGGGAGCGCCGGACCACGACAGCTGGGGCGAGAGGTCCTTGCCGCCCGGAACCTGGAAGATGCCAGACATCTGTGCCGGAGGCAGCGGCTGGCCATCGGTGATGTCCGTGCTGGTCACAGTGAAGTTTGGTACCACCGGCAAGCGCGCGAACGGATCGTTCATGGTTGTTGCCTTCCGCAGTGGATGGTCTGTGGTTCAGGGCAATCAGTGACCCGGGGGATGATTCGAGCCGGGAGCCTCATTCACGGAAGCAGCCTCACGAATCAGATAAGTGTGGACTAAGTCCGAGATGGCCGAGGCGTCTCGCATCCAGCCGGAGTCTTAGTCGAGTGGCGAGTGCACGGCGGGTGTGAGCAGGGCAGTCAACTGAGCGATGTCGTCGAGGGTGTCGATGCCGAGGACGGCTTTTTCGATGGCGGCCTGGCGCTCGGCGGAGATGGCGTGGTGTGTCAGCTTGGCGTACTTGTCCCGAATGTCCGCGTTGGTAAGGTTCCGGTCGCCGGTGCCGCGCGGGTGCACG
>Ga0302235_10003847_pt1 | contig 10427 bp, 10 predicted proteins | sample II_Palsa_N3_3_FD_193577 | JGI IMG/M metagenome (GOLD analysis project Ga0302235, IMG submission 193577) | Peat permafrost microbial communities from Stordalen Mire near Abisko, Sweden - II_Palsa_N3_3 | ecosystem: Environmental > Terrestrial > Soil > Palsa > Peat permafrost | place: Sweden... | reverse complement strand
CGAACAGCCAGACCATGGTGTCCTCGTCGGCGGTGGAGAGCGGCCCGTGGCGGTACTCGAGCGACGGGTACGCCTCGCTCCACGACGCGGACGCCTCCTGGACCTTGAGCGCCGCCTCCCGCGCGACCCCGATGGACCAGCCGCGGCCGAGGAACACGTAGTGCCGACGGTCGATCAGCTCCTCGTCGAGGTCGGCCGCCACCGCCGCCCGCGCCTGCTCCACGACCGGGGCGAGGTCATGCCCGATGTGGGCCCTGGCCACGGTGAGCACCGTGGTGGCGAACCGGGTCTGCACGACCGACTGCTCGTCGGCGTAGTCGAGGACGAGCAGCTGGTCCGTGACCTCGCTGATCGGCGTGGCGGCGTCGGCCGTGATCCCGATCTTGCGGGCCCGGCCGCGCAGGTTCCGCAGCGCGTCGAGGACCTCGGCGGTGGTGCCCGAGCGGGTCACCGCCAGCACCGCGTCGTAGTCGCGGGCCGGCAGCTCCGAGGCGGTGAACGCGTCAGTCTCCCCGTGCCCGGCCGCCTCGCGCGCGGTCGCGATCGCGCTCGCTATATGCCAGGAGGTGCCGCAGCCGATGACCGCGACCCGCTCACCGCGCGCGGGCAGGACCATCGCAGCCTGGTCGACGGACCGCAGCGCTCTCGCCCAGCAGTCCGGCTGACTTGCGATCTCCCTCTGCACGTGCGCCTCCGGTGCCTGCACCCCGTTGGTCCCTCCGCCATCCAGGTCCTGACCGCTCGGCGGCGGCCGGCCTGCGCCCAACACTGTCCCCAAACGCGCATATGTTGCCCATAAATAATGCGCACTATGGCCCGTTTTCTCCGACTCTACGACATGTGTGATCACACCACAAGGCGGGATGACACCGAGTACTGCCCCGAAATATGCCGTCTGGCATGATTCGCCTGCCTATGATTCGTCCGGCCCGGGGCCGCGGGTGTTCGTGGCCGGCGGCGAGGTGCGCGGGAGCAGCACGGAGTCGGTCGGGCTGAGCGCGGAGGCGTTCCTGGCCTCGTGCGACATCGACGTCGCCTTCCTCGGCGTCGACGGGGTGGACGCGGTGGCCGGCTGCACGAACTACGACCCGGTCGGCGCGCGGGTGAACGCGGCCCTGTTCCGGCGCGCGCGCAGGCGGGTGGTGCTGGCCGACGCGACCAAGATCGGCCGGGTCACGCTGGCGCCGGTCTGCCGCCTGTCCGAGGTGGACGTCCTGATCACCGACAGCCGAGCGGCGGAACCCGCGGTCGAGGCGATCCGCCGCCTCGGCTGCCGGGTCGTCCGGGTGTAAGCGCCTGGACGCGGGTGGCTGCGCGCGGCTGGCGCGGCCGGCCCTCGGCATCGGGTGCACGCCTGCTGATCGAAACGAGCAAGTTTCGGCCGAATTCATGCGCATATGAGCGCTCACTTTTGGCGAGGGTCGGACCGGCGGTCATGATGGCAACTGCGGGCCCCATGACCCGGCCCGCACGCGCACCCGCGGCGGCGCTGTACCGGGTCACCCCGCTGCCCTGACCGATCCGTCCCTGCTAAGGCGCGGGTCCCGGGCGACCGCCGGGGCCCGCGCCAAGATCGTCCTTGCCCGGCTACCCGTGCGGGCCCGGCCCTGGGGAACGCCGACCAGTCATTGCGGGAGCCATGATGAGGGCCTGGGCGGGAGCCATGATGCCGGTCTGGGCGGGAGCCATGATTGTGTTCCGTTAGGGCGCTGCGGTTCCCTCCGCAGGCGTCATTGTGTGCCATTGAGGGCGCTATACGACCCGAAGTCCCCACGCTGACCCTTTGTCCGATCCTGCCTGGTGCGCGTGGTGGCGGCGAGGACAGTGTGTCGATGCCCGATCGGCTGAGCGCCATCCGTCAAAGCTTTGCTGCGCGCCTGGGGTAGGGGCGACCACTCAGCGGCCGCCCCTGCTCCAGGCGTCGGTGCTCTGGCTGCAGCCCGCGAACCGGGTGACGGCGGGCGCGACGACCTGGTCGGATGACAGCCCGGGGCAGTCGCCGCTGGTGGAGCGGATGCCGATCACGAGCACGCCGAGCAGGCAGACGACGACCATCGTGAAGATCACCAGCGTCCGCCGGGACGGGCGGTCGGAGATGGCCTCGATGGCCGGGCCGGCCTGGGCCCTTACCGAGCGCCCGAAGGCGGCGAACGTCGATTTGAGCTTTGGATCGGCCGCTTGCAGAGCCTGCTCGATCTGGTTGAGAATTTGCTGCTGACGACGGGGCAGACTCATGTCACTTCCCAGTGATCCGCTGACGGGAAGACCCACTCTTGAAGGCTAGCCGATGGCTTCCCGCTGGGCGGCGGCACAAACGCACCCGATCACGGGCCGGGGCCCGCCCGGGCGGCCCCGACGGCTCTTACCCGGGAACTCGGCCCGCGCCTAAGATCGAGTCCACGGCGGAGCAGGCGCCGCCGGAGACGCTGACGGAGGCGGGCTCGTGAAGCTGGGCACGGTGCAACGAGGCGGCGCGGAACGGGTCGCGGTCGCGGTCGACGACCAGCGGGCGGCGCTGCTCGACCCCGGCCTGACGATGAGCGACCTGATCGGCGACTGGGCGGCCGCCGGGCCGTCCGTCGCGCGATCGGTCGGGCAGGCGGCGACGGTCCGGGTCAGCGACCTGGAATGGCTGCCCCCGGTGCCACGTCCGGGCAAGGTCATCTGCATCGCGCTCAACAACAGCGCCAACGCCGACCGGATCATGAGCGGCCCGGGCCACCCGGCCGCCTTCACCAAGCCCGCCAGCTCGCTGCTCGGCCACGGGCGGCCGATCAGGCTGCGGAAGGAGTACGGCCGCGTCCACCCCGAGCCGGAACTGGCGGTGGTCATCGGCGCCGGCGGCCGCGACATCACCCGCGACGCCGCGCTCGGCCACGTCTTCGGCTACACGATCATCAACGACCTGACCTCGCCCACCATGCGGGCCGAGGACACCTTCCACTACCGCGCGATCCACCCGAGGCCCGACGGCTCCGAGGGGATCGAGTACGTCGACACCTGGGTCTCGTACCCGGGCCGGTACAAGGGAACGGACGGGTTCGGGCCGATCGGCCCGTGGATCGCGACCGCCGACAGCGTGCCCGACCCGCACGCGCTCACCGTCTCCTGCGTCCACCAGGGGCGCCTCGTCACCTCGGACAGCACCGCCAACCTGATGCACAAGGTCGACGACGTCATCTCCTTCATGTCGTCGTACATGACGCTCGAGCCCGGCGACATCATCGCGATGGGAACCGCGCTCAAGCCGTCCGCGTACGGCGGCTCGGCCATCCAGAACGTCAACCTGGTCGCGCTCGGCGGCCCGATCGAGGTCACGATCTCCGGCATCGGCACCCTCGGCAACCCGGTGGAGCTGGTGTGACGGCGGCGACCGTGATCCGGGCCGAGATCGACGCCGTGCTGGCGGACTGGGCGTACTACCTCGACCACGGTGAGCTCGACGAGCTGGTCGAGCTGTTCACCGAGGACGCCCTGCTCGTGTCCGGCGATCTTGAGTTCCGGGGCCGAGTCAAAATCAAAAATCGGTATGTCGAACGGACCGTTGTTCGCACCACCCGGCACACCTACAGCGGCCTGCGGGTAAGCGCCATCGAGGGTGACCGGGAGACCGTTCCCGCCACCGCCGGGGACGGCGCGCCCCGCCCGGTCCGAGTGCGCGCCTGGTCCACCTGGGTCAACTACGCCGCCAACGCGGCGCCGCCGGTCGAGGACGTCGGCGTCTACGTCGTGGCCGACTTCGACGACGTGCTGACCTGGTGCGCGGACGAGCGCTGGCGGATCAGCGAGCGTCGCATTATCCCGGTCTTCCGCGATATGGCCCGGGCCCCCATCACCGCGTAATAGCCGTCCCGTTTCCTGGGGCAGCAGCGGTGACCCGGCCGTGACCAAATAGGAAGTGGGCCGCGACCGGTAGCGGTGCGTCACACGATGTTTCTATCAGTAGTCCCATGGTAACTATAGGTAACGGCTGAGCTGCATACGTTCCCCCCCGAGGCGGCCAGGCACTGATCGCAACGGTAACTAGGGAAACCGCTGGGGGCGATAATGCCGAGACCTGTTCGGAGCGACCAAAAGTATCTACCAGGGCTTGACGGGCTGCGCGCGCTCGCCGTGACGGCCGTCATTGCCTACCATCTGGGCTACGGCTGGGCGCAGGGCGGGCTGCTCGGCGTGGGAGTGTTCTTCACGCTCAGCGGCTATCTGATCACCGACATCCTGGTAGGGCAGTTCGCCGCTTCCGGGCGGATTAAGCTCGGTGACTTCTGGATGCGACGGGCGCGACGGCTGCTGCCGGCGCTGTTCGTCATGCTCGCGGTGGTGACGGTGTGGGTGAACGCGTTCAACCGCGCGTTCGTGCCCGGGTACCGGGGCGACGTCATCGCGTCCGGGCTCTACGTGAACAACTGGTGGTACATCTTCCAGCACGACTCCTACTACTCCAGGTTCGCCCCGCCCGCGCCGCTCGACCACCTGTGGTCGCTGGCGGTGGAGGAGCAGTTCTACCTGGTGTGGCCGTGGGCGGTGCTGGCGATGGTGCTGCTGGCGGGTTGGCTGGTGAAGCGGCGGCGCGTCCGCCTGCTCGGGCCAGGCGCGCACGTCGGCGGTAGCGCCGACGGCGGCGCCGCTGCCGCCGTTTCGGCCCCGGCCGCCGCGAACGGCAAGTCGGGCGAGAACGACTTCCTGAGCAGCCGGGCGCGGTGGGCGATGGCCGGCGTCGCGCTCGTGCTGGCGGCGGCGTCCGCGATCGAGATGGCCGTGCTGTTCCACCCCGGGTACGACCCGACCCGGGTCTACGAGGGGACCGACACCCGCGCGTTCGGGCTGCTGATCGGGGCGGCGGTGGCGATGGTGTACCCGACCAGGCGCGGCGCCCGCACGCTCTCGGCCGGATCGCGGCGGCTGCTCGACGTGGCCGGCCTGGCCGGCCTGGTGGTGGTCGTGCTGCTGGTGTGGCGGACCAACGAGTACTCCGACTTCATGTTCCGCGGCGGGCTCGAGCTCCTGTCGGTGGCGACGGCACTGGTCGTGGCGGCCGCCGCCACGCCGGGCGGGCTGCTCGGCCGGGCGCTCGGGTGGACCCCGATGCGCTGGGTCGGCGTCCGCTCCTACGGCATCTACCTGTGGCACTACCCGATCATCGTGCTGACCGCGGCGGCCGGCACCGTCGGCACGCCGGTGAGCGCGGTGCGGGCGGTGATCCTGGTCGCCGTGACCGTCGCGATCGCGGCCGCGAGCTGGCGGTTCGTCGAGGACCCGATCCGTCGCGGCAGTTACCGGCGGACGGCCCCGGCTACGGCTGCGGCTACGGCTACGGGCGCGGCCGGCGCGGCCGCCAGCGCGGCCGACGGGGCCGGCGCGGCCGGCGCGGCCGGCGGCGGTCACGTCACCGTCCTCGGGGGCACGGCCGGGGGCGGCGCGGCGGCCGACGGCGGCGCCGACGATGCGGTAGCCGCTGGCCGGGGGACGGCCAACGGCGGCGACCGTGAGCTCGTCGGCGCAGGCGTCGGCGCAGGCGTCGGCGCTAGCGCAGGCGTCGGCGCTAGCGCCGGCCCGGCTCGGAGCGGCCGGCGGCTCGGCGTGCTCACCTCGCCGCTGGCCATCGGCGGGCTCTGCCTGCTGGCCACGGCGGGCATCACCGCGGGCGTGACCTCGGCCAACTCCGGGCAGGCGAGCAACACGGCCGACACCTCGGCCGCGGGCGCGGCGGGCACGGCCGGGGGCGCGGCGCTGGCGCAGTCGGCGGCGGCGGGCGCGGCGACGGCCGGCCAGAGCGGCGCCTCGGGCACGACCGGGGCGGCCTCGATGACGTCGGCCGGGCAGGGCAAGAACGGCTCCGCGTCCAAGGTCGCGGTCACCAACTCCGGCTCCGGTTCCGGCTCCGGCTCCGGCGCCTCGTCCGCGCAGCCCACCGGGAGCTACCAGGTCCAGCCGGTCGTCGGCGGGCCGCCCACCACCCTCGCGACCGGCGCGGCGACGGTGGCGGCGCTGCCGACGCCGCCGCCGCGGACCTCCTGCACCTCGGTCGTCCACATCGGCGACTCCACCTCGGACGGTCTGTTCTCCAACGACTACCTGCCGAACAAGGCGCAGCAGATCCCGGCCCAGTACGCCAACGTCGGGGTGAAGACCACGATCGACAAGGTCGTCGGGGCCACGTCGGTGGTCGAGTCGCTGCCGGGCACCCCGAACGCCCAGACGATGGCGACCGGGGAGATCAAGAGCGGCTACCACGGCTGCTGGGTGATCGCGCTCGGCACCAACGACACCGCCGACGTCGCCGTCGGCTCCGAGATCGGCCGGGCCCAGCGGATCAAGACGATGATGGGGATCATCGGCAACCAGCCGGTCATGTGGGTGGAGGTGAAATCGATCCTGACGTCCGGCCCGTACGCGGAGTCGAACATGGAGCTGTGGAACCAGGCCCTGCAGCAGGCGCTGCCGAACTACCCGAACATGCGCCTGTACAACTGGCCCGCCGTGGTGCAGACCTCCTGGTTCATCAACGACGGGATCCACTACACCTCGGACGGCTACGCCCACCGGGGCCAGGATATCGCCGAGGCCCTGGCCGAGGCCTTCCCGGCGAACTGAGCCCGGCGCCTCAGGCACGGCCGACTGACCCCCGCCCGGTTTAACCGGGCGGGGGTCAGTCGTCGGTCCTTGGCTCCAGGATGTCGACCGGCTCCAGGCGCATGAGCTCGTCCCTGGTCCACTCGCGGTGCAGGTCGGAGGAGACCCGGTGCGCGTGCCGGAGCCGCGCCAGCTCGAGTGAGTTGCGCACCGTGCGGGCGTTGGCGAAATGCGGCTCGGACATCATCCGCCCGACCTCGGCCCGCAGCGCCTGCTCGGCGGCCGGCGACAGGTAGTAGGCGGACCGCTCCAGCATCATCGCGCCGATGGCGCTTAGCTCGCCGATGTCGTAGGAGGCGAAGTCAAGATGGTGCGCGATACGGGAGCGCATCCCCGGGTTCGACTCGAAGAACACGTCCATCCGGTCCTTGTAGCCGGCCAGGATGACGACGAGATCGCCGCGGCTGTTCTCCATGACCTGGAGGAGGATGTCGATGGCCTCCTGGCCGTAGTCCTTGGAGTCCGTCGTCCGGTAGAGGTAGTACGCCTCGTCGATGAAGAGCACCCCGCCCATCGCCCGGTCGAGGACCCGGTGGGTCTTGGGCGCGGTCTGGCCGATGTACTCCCCCACCAGGTCGTCGCGCATCGCGTGGACCAGCGTGGCGGACTCCAGGTAGCCGAGCCGGTGCAGCAGCTCGGCCATCTTCAGCGCGACCGTGGTCTTGCCGGTACCGGGAGCGCCGGTGAAGCACATGTGCAGGTTGGGCCTCGGGGCGGTCAACCCGTACCGCTGCCGGGCCTGGTCGACCAGGAGCAGGGCGGCGATCTCCTCGACCCGCTTCTTGACCGGCGCGAGGCCGACGAGCTGCCGGTTGAGCTGCTCGATGATGTCGTCGATGCCGGCCAGCTCGCGTTCGGCCGCGAACGTGACGGTGGCGTCCTCGCGCAGCGGGCCGGTGCGCCCGCCGTCGCCTCGGCGCAGCCGCGACGTCTTGCCATTCCCCGACTGAAACCGGCCGACCGCGCTCAACACACTCCCTTATCGATGCTCGTCTCCAGTCTGCCACCGGTCGAGAGCGGCCCGGCCCGCGGCGAGCGCGATCGAGTCATCCTGCGGGGTGTGCACGCGCGAGCAGAGCACGTCCCGGTAGTGCCGTTCGAGCGGGTTCTTCCGGCTGAGGCCGTTGTTGCCGGTCAGGGCCATGGCCTGCTCGACCGAGCCGATCGCGGCCCTGGTCGCGATCAGCTTGACGGCGGGGGCGCGGACGACCGCGGCCTCGTCGCCGTCGTCGACACGCCGGGCGACCGCGTCCACCAGATCGGCGGCCGAGCCCAGGGCCGACTCGATCTCGCCCACTGCCTGCTGGAAACGGGGCAAGGTAGCGAGCGGGGCACCCAGAGACGCCGGGGTCCGTTCGGACAAAAATTTTATGAGCCAGTCCCGTGCGGCAGACGCGACGCCGAGATAGAGACTGCACAGACCGAGGGAGTTCCACGCCATCAGGGACGAGTCAGGCCGCGCGTCCAGGATGGCGGCCACCGCCGGGGTCGCGTCGAAGGTCACGTCGTCGCTGCGGCTCGCCCGCAGGCCGAGGTGGTCCCAGGTGCGCTCGATGGTGATGCCGGGCGCGTCGTTCCTGACCAGGAAGCTGCCCGCCCTCGGCTCGGCGTCGTCGGTGCGCGCCCAGACCGCCATGTAGCGCAGCCCCTCAGCCCCGGTCGAGAAGATCTTCCGGCCGGTGATCCGCCACCCGCCCTGGTCGCCGTTGGCCGCGATCGTCTTCGGCAGGCCGCCGCGGGCCGGGGTGCCGAGCTCGGGCTCGACCCGGAGCGCGTTGATCAGCACCGGATCGGCGGCCGACTCGGCCAGCGCCGCCCGGTAGACGTCGTCCGGCCAGGTCGGCGCGGCCGCCTGGGCGGCGTGCGTGAACAGCGTCATCGCGCTGATCAGGGCCACCGACGGGTCGCCGCGGCCGAGCGCGCCGAGGATGCGGGCCGTGTCCGCCAGCCCGCCGCCGGGGCCGCCGTAGCGGCGGGCGACCGTCGCCGTGAGCAGTCCCGCCTGGTGGACGACGCGGATGCCCTCGGCCGGGAAGTCGGCCGTCCGGTCGTTGCGCTCGGCGTTCGCCGCCAGGGCGCTGGCGACCTCGGCCAGCCGATCCAGGCCGGCCGGCGGTATACCTATCATTTCGATGGACATAATGGAGATTATGCCGCGCGCCCGCCTCAGTCGTGCAGCAGGGTGAAGTCGGCGAAGTCGAAGCCGGGGGCGACCACGCAGCTCACGAGGACCTCGGACGCGGCCGCGGGGCGGGCCGACTGCCAGTGGCCGGCCGGTATGACGTGCTGCGGCCGCTGGCCGCCGGCCAGGTCCGGTCCGAGGGTGGCGACGGTCGGGGCGGCCGACGGCGTGTCGCGGTCGCCGCCGTCGAGCAGGGTGAGCGGGCCGCCGGAATGCCAGAGCCAGACCTCGTCCGACCTGACCCGGTGCCAGGCGGACTCCTCACCGGCCGTCAGCAGGAAGTAGATGCCGGTGGCGGCGGCCCTCGGGCCCGGGTAGCCGTCCGGGACGGCCTCCGGGGAGGCGCGCCACGTCTCCCTGAACCAGCCGCCCTCGGGGTGCGGCGAGAGATCGAGCAGTTCGGCCGTCGGCGGCCTCGGTGGCTGATCCATGGGGCAACTATGCCGGTCGCCGCGCTAGCGCAGCGCGCCGGGGGCGGACCGGCCGAGGATCGCGACGACGAGGCAGAGCAGCGCGACTGCGACGATCGAGACCGTGATGAGGAACAGCCTCGTGGCGCTGACTCGGGCCATGGCCGCAGGCCCGCCGTCGATCCCCGGGATGGCGTTCCGCGACATCCGGCCGAGCTGCCAGATCACCGGGGCGATGACCAGGATGATCAGGCCGGTGGCCAGGTTCACCTTGAGCACGGTGCCGCCGAGGGCGGCGAACGCGATCGCGGTCCTAGTCCACGAGAGCGAGGTGCGCTCCCGGGCCAGGCCCGAGTCGCGGTACTCGGGGTCGTCGCCCGCCTGGTCCGGGCCTGGCGCCGTCATCGCAGGGCCGACGCGAGCAAGACGACGGCGGCGATGATCGCGATCCCGGTGATCGTGGCGGCCAGTATCCACGGAATGATCGACGTCGGCATCGGCTCGCCGCGGCGCAGCGCCCGCTGGTTGCGCACCCACTCGGTGTAGGCGGCGACCGCGAGCACCGCGCCGAGCGCGATCAGCGGCACGCCGAGCAGGTGCCGCCCGGCCGGGACGCCAGGGAACGGCGGCAGCAGCTGGACGATGGCGAGCCCGGCCACCACCAGCGCCAGTGCCGTCCGGCTCCAGGCCAGGAACGTCCGCTCGTTGGCGAAGGTGAACCTCGGGTCCGGCTCGGTGCCGCCGGCGTCCCGCTCGACCGACCCCGGCAGCAGCGCGGCCAGGCGGCTTGACCATGACATCCGACGCGGCCCCCTTCGGTCCGGGTGTACCTCGGTCCCGACCGCCATTCTGCCGGTTACCGATGTAACGCCTCAGTCCGGGTCAGCCTGCGTGGCCCGCGGGTCCGAGGCTGTCGGAGCTGTCGGAGCTGTCGGAGCTGTCGGAGCTGTCGGAGCTGTCGGAGCTGTCGGAGCTGTCGGAGCTGTCGGCCAGCCGGTCGATCGCGCGCGCGAGCGCGTCGAGGGCGGGGACGGCGGCGGCGAGGGCACGGCGCTGCCTGGCCGGCAGCGTCGAGAGCGCCAGGTGGAGCACGGCCGCGTTGGTGGCCTGCCAGGCGAGCACCGCCTGGCGGCCCGCCTCGGTCACGGTCAGCTCGACCGCGCGCCGGTCGCCCGCGGCCGTGACCCGGTCGAGCATGCCGC
>Ga0302235_10003842_pt1 | contig 10432 bp, 6 predicted proteins | sample II_Palsa_N3_3_FD_193577 | JGI IMG/M metagenome (GOLD analysis project Ga0302235, IMG submission 193577) | Peat permafrost microbial communities from Stordalen Mire near Abisko, Sweden - II_Palsa_N3_3 | ecosystem: Environmental > Terrestrial > Soil > Palsa > Peat permafrost | place: Sweden... | reverse complement strand
CCGACATCACCGGGGCGGATGCTCTCGCGAGTCCCGTTCGCCACCGACGATGACCCGCCCCCATTCTGACGCGGCCTGCCACGCTGACATCAACGGCGCGTACGGCCCCCTAATGGCACCACCTGAAGCACGAGCGGCAGGCGACCCTGGGAGGGGCATTGTGAAGTTCCTGCATACCTCCGACTGGCATGTCGGCAAAACCCTCAAGGGCCACAGCCGCCTGGACGAGCAGGAAGCCGTCCTGACGGAGATCGTCGGCCTCGCCGATAAGCATCAGGTTGACGCCGTCCTCATCGCCGGCGACCTGTACGATTCCGCCGCGCCCAGCGCAGACGCGCAACGCATCCTCATCAAGACGCTGCTGGCCCTCGCCGACAGCGGCGCACAGGTCATCGCCATGGCCGGCAACCACGACTCACCTGGCATGCTCGACGCGTACCGTCCGCTCGCCGGACACGCCGGCATCACGCTGCTCGGACAGCCCCGGGCCGCCGACCGTGGCGGCGTCGTCACCTTCACCGCCCGCAGGACCGGTGAAACCGTCAATGTGGCTGTCCTGCCGTTCCTGTCACAACGCTGGGCGATCCGCGCCGCCGACCTGCTCACCCAAACCCCTGCAGAAGCGGCCGGCAGCTACGACCAGCAGATCCGGGAACTGCTCACTCACCTGAAAACCGGGTTCACCCCTGGCGCGGTCAACCTCGTCATGGCGCACCTGACCGTCTCCGGCGCCGTCCACGGCGGCGGAGAACGCACCGCGCAGACCATCTTCGAATACTGGGTGCCCGCGTCCGCGTTCGGGACCGAACCACACTATGTCGCTCTCGGCCATCTGCACCGCCGCCAGACACTGCCCGCCAGCTGCCCAGTCGCCTACTCCGGCTCCCCGATCTGCGTCGATTTCGGCGAACAGGACAACACCCCGGTCGTCGTCCTCGTCGATGCCGCACCGAGCATCCCCGCCCGCACCACCGACTTGCCGCTGGTTTCCGGTCGCCGGCTACGAACCGTCCGCGGCACGGTCGCCGAACTTGCCTCCCGGGCCGGGGAACTTGGCGACGCCTTCCTGCGGGTCTACGTCACCGAAGCCGCCCGCGCCGGGATAAGCGAAGACGTCCTCGAAGCGCTGCCCAACGCGCTAGAGATCCGTATCGACCCGGAGTTCGCCACCGCCGGCACCAGCCGCGCCGTACCAAAGCCCGACCGGTCGCCGAGCGAGCTATTCGGCGACTACTGCGCGCAACACGGCGTCGAAGATACCCGCGTCCAGGCCCTGTTCGACGAACTGCACGACATCGTCACCAGCACCACCGACGCCGCGCTCGCTACCGGGACCGGTTCCTGATGCGGCCCGTACGCCTCGATATGGACGGGTTCGCATCGTTCCGGGAGAAGACTGTCATCGACTTCACCGACGTGAACTACTTCGTTCTCGTCGGCGCGACGGGCGCCGGAAAGTCGACCATCATCGACGCGGTCACCTTTGCCCTGTACGGCACCGTGCCCCGCTGGAACGACCAGCGGATGATCACCCCCGCGCTCGCGCCGACGGCAACCCGCGGCGTCGTCCGGCTCGTCTTCGACGCCGACGGGCAGCGCTACGTCGTCGCCCGCGAAGCGCGCCGCAGTGGCGGAAAGACCTCACGCGTGTCGATGCACGCCTCCCGTCTGGAACGCCTGCGCGACCCCGACGATCTCGACGGCGAAGGCGATGTGCTCGCCGCCGACTCCGAAGTGACGAAAGCCGTCGAGGACATCCTCGGTCTCAGCTACGACCACTTCACGACGTGCGTCGCCCTGCCTCAGGGCGAATTCGCGGAATTCCTGCACGCCAAGGCCAGCGACCGGCAGGACATCTTGTCCAGCCTGCTCGGCTACCAGCTCTACGAGGAGCTGCAGTCGCGTGCGAACAGCCGCGCCCGGGAGAAGCGCGCCACAGCCACCGCGCTCGAGACGACCCTCGCCGGCTACGACGACGCGACCGAACAGCAGGTCAACGACCTCAACAGCCGCGCCAGCCAACTCGGCCAGCTGCAGACCTGGCTGGCCGGCACCGGAGTACCCAGCCTCGGAGCGGCCGCGCAAACCGTCACTGAAACCGGCGGCCGCCTCGACGAACTGACCGCACAGCAGCGGGCGCTGGCCACCGTGCAGGTGCCGCCCGACGTTGCGGCGCTCGATGCCAAGCTCGCTTCTGCCACCCGGACTCTCGCCGAAGCGACCAAGGTTCACGACGCAGCGGAGGCCTCAGACACCCAGGCCGCGCAGAAGGTCAGAGCCTTCCGGCCCCGGCATGAGCTCCTCACATTGCGCCAGCAATGGGATGACCTGGCCAAGGCCAACACCGATCTACCCGACCTCGAAACCGGCGTGACCAAAGCGGCGACCGCACACAGGGAGGCAAAGCAAGCGACGGAGGCCGCCGAACAGCACACCGAGCAGCTGCGAGCGGCTGCCGAACGTGCGGCAGACGCAGCGGACCGGACTCAGCAGGCCGTAACCTCGGCCGCCGAGCAGATCGCGACGCTGGCCACCATCACGATCCCCAGCGACCTGGGTGAGCTCACCACCGCACTAACTGCGCTGCGTACACGTCATGCGGAACTCGAAACCGAGACCGTCACCGCCGAGGACGCTTACACCACTGCTCAGGCCGCGCTGGGGTCCGTCCCCTCGGAAGCCACGCTCAGCACCGGTGGGCAGCTCGCGACGACCGTGCACGACACCCTGACCGCTGACCTGGATACGTGGGATGACCGCGACCAGACCGCCAGCGCGCTCGCCACCGCGGCAACGGCAGCCGTCACCGCCACCGCCGCGCTCGAAACCGCACGCGCGGCCTTGCATGCCGCCCGGCTCGCCGACGAAGCCGGTGCATTGCGCGCCCACCTACTCCCCGGGCAGCCGTGCCCGGTCTGCGAGCAGCTGGTCAAAGCCGTCCCCGCCGGGCACGACACCACTCACGTCGCCGCCGCGGAGCAAGGGCTCGCGTCGGCTCAGTCCTGCTCCGACCAGGCGACAAAGGGACACGCTGACCTTGACCGCAACTATCGGGCCACGACTGCGGCGCGCGCCGGAACCCTGCGGCATGCCGAGAAAGCTCGCACCGAACTGTGCACCGTCCTGCGCGGCCTCCACACCGCTGGCGACGAACCAGACGCTGGCACGGGTTGCGGGACCGGCGCAGCTGCACCGTCACAGAGGGCGGCCAGCTGGACCGCTGCGGCAGCCGGACCCGGCCTGACGGCGTTGCTGGAGACGTTCAGCACCCTGATCACGCCTGACGCCACCCGCGACGACCTCACCCAGGTGGCCGGCGCCGCAGGACAAGCTCGTCGTATCTTCGCCGCCGCCGCGGAAACGCGCGCCGCCCGCCAGCAGGCAGTCACCGCCGCGGACATCCGCCGCAGCAACGCCAGCGCCGCACGCCGCACCTTCGACCGGGCCAGCCACGAGCTCGATGGGCGCAGCCGCGCCGCGGCTACGGCACTCCAGGAAGTCAGGGACACTGTCGCCAGCCTCGGCGCCCCTCTGGCCGATACCGCTGATCTCAGTGCCGCCTGGGGATCCCTGACCCGCTGGGCTGCCAGTGAACACACAACCCGGAGCGCACAGCTCCCGGCGCTGCGCGAAGCCGCAACAGGCACGGCCGCGGCCGCGGACACGGCACGCGCCGGACATGCCCAAGCCGCTCGTGAGCTGAACCGGCTCCGGGAGGAGCAGAACACCGCTGCGACCAGCCTCGCCCGGCTCACCCAGACCCGCGACGAGCTGGTAACTCGCCAGCAGACTCTGACCGCCACGCTCACAGCGCAACCCAATGGCGAGCAGGTCGCCGAGCTCATCGCTGAACTCGACCACCTCGAGGAGGCTGCTGCCGAGGCACGCGACGCCCTCACTGAAGCCCGCCGGGCACGCATCCGGGCACAGCAGGCGGCCGGCGAGCTCGATGTGCTTGCGCACGGCAGCCGGGCGCAGCTGGCCACGATGCGGGACCCGCTCACCCGCTACGGCGCACCGGCCATCGCCAAGGACACTCTCGCCGCGGCGTGGAACCAGCTTGGCAGCTGGGCCAGAGCGAAGGAGAAGACACTCACAAGCGACATCACCAAGGCTAATGACGCCGCCGACCACGCAGCGGAGAAGTACCAGGCGGCCGTCGCCGTGCTCAGCGACGCCCTCACCAGTGCAGAGCTGTCATTCCCAGACCCGGGCACCCCGGTCAGCGAGCTCCGTACCGCTGTCACCGGGAACGTCGCCGCAGCGGTCGCGGCCGCGCTCAGCGCCGCGGCGCACGCCACTGACCGGTTCCGCGAACGAGAACGCCTCCGCAAGCAGAAAGACGAGACTACCGAGCAGGCACTAGTGGCCGGCACCCTCGCCAACCTGCTGCGTTCGGACGCGTTCCAAGCATGGCTATTGGAAAGCGCACTCACGTCTCTCGTCGCCGACGCCTCCGACCTCCTTCTCGACATGTCGTCCGGACAATTCGAGCTGCGGATCCATAGCAAGGACATCGAAGTCATCGACCACAACGACGCCGACTCGACCCGCCCGGTCCGGACCCTGTCCGGCGGAGAAACGTTCCAGGCCTCCCTCGCGCTCGCGCTCGCCCTCAGCCGGCAGGTGTCCTCCCTTGCCGCGTCCGGTGCCGCGAAACTCGAGTCGATCTTCCTCGACGAAGGATTCGGTACCCTCGACGAAACCAGCCTCGACGTCGTCGCGGCCACGCTGGAGAACCTGGCCGCGACCGGAGAGCGGATGGTCGGTGTCGTCACCCACGTTCCTGCTCTCGCTGACCGGATCCCGGTCCGGTTCCAGGTCACCCGCACCGGCGCCAAATCCCACATCGAACGGATCACCGCATGACGGTCTCCAGAACCCAGGACACAACTGGCAGCACCCCCGAAATGCGGTTCTCCATCGACGCGTGGGACGTCAGCTACGGCACTGCGCTCGCCATCGCCGAAGACGATCTACCTACCTCCGCCGCTCGCGTCGAGACCGACGTCGAAACACCCGCCGACCAGTGGGCCCCTATCTCCGTTGGCAGTGACATGCCGCATCCGTCGGCGGTCCTGTTCGTCGACGGCGTTCGCCGTATCGACGCCCGCGTCTGGATCGATGACTCACCGGCGACAGGCAACGGAACCGCAAACCGGCCTCTAGCTGCAGGCCTGGCGGCGACCGCATCGATGGCGGTGTGCGCGTCCTACGCAGCCGGCGTCGTCTGTTGCTGCGGATATCCAGGGCGGCGGCAGGCTCACCTTCTTGCCGCCGAGATCCGCCGGGGCCTGTTCACCACCGCCGCGCATGCCACCGACATCCAGACCCGGGCCGGCGCTTACCGAGCCCAGCACACCGTCGGCAGTGACACCGTGCCGCTGACAATGACTCTCTCCAACGCGCTGCAACAGGCCCTTGGAGAGATCGAGGTCATTACCGCCCTCGCCGCCCGCGCCGGACTCCCCCGCGCCGCCGAGCACGCTGGCTCCCCGCCGTGCGGGCAGGACGGAGCCGACGACGATCTGCTCGTCATCGACGGGCCCCTGCGCAACCGAGCACACTTGCCCCGCACGATGGGGCTCATCAAGACGCACCGGGCCGGCTACCTGCCACCAGAGCTGAACCACGTCGTCGCCGCGCTTACCGCGGGGCAACGCACCCCTGTGTTCCTGATGGGCACCACGTGGGAACGCCATGCGTGGTACCTCCGGCTCCCGTCCACCCCGGACGTGCCCGGTGCGCCCTGGGCGGGCGTCGTACGTTGCGAAGCAGCGACCGACCTGTCCGTGGGGCAACTCACCGCGCTGGCGAATCTGTCGCAAACGGCGCTGTGCCGCTATGCCTCTGTCGCATACAAGGACTCCCGCGCCCCACAGAACCTCGTCCCGATCGCTGGGCTGGAGAACGTACTGCGGCACCGACTCGGTGACACGCGCGTCCTCTACCGGACGCTACGCGAAGCAGCCCACTGACCTCGATTCACCGGAAAGAGCCGTCACCTGTATTGGACGCACTGGCGTAGTACTGACTGAACTTTCTTCCGGAGGGATCCCACCTGGCCCTTAATGCAGAGGCCAGTGCCAGACGTTGAGGACGGTGGTCCGCGGACCATCAAGGACCAGACCTACGGTCCCCTCCGTACCCGCCAGGCGGTTGGCCTCCCGGCTTGGTCAGCCTGCGCCATGCGGCCGTGCCCGCAACCGGGTGGCTCTTTCCGGCCGGCCAGAGATCTTTTGCTCCTCCTGCACGACGCGACCTGCGCTTAAGGCGCGTTCGTAGCAGTGGCTGCGGCAAAACATCTTGGCCGGCCGGGCCGCCCGGTGGCCGGGCACTGGTGCCCGCATGGCGCGTGCCGTCTGACCGCCGGGAGGCCATCCGCCGCCCGGTCGGCCCTATCGGTCCGCTTTGGAAGGACGGCAGTTATGTCTCTTGATACCTCCGCGGCGCCGCTCGGCGCGCGGAACGCGACGCTGACCGATCTGGCGGTGCTGCTGCGGGAGCAGCAGGCCCGCAAGGTTGATGTCGTCGCCGCCGCGTCCGCGATCCGTGCCCGGCATGGGCAGCTGGTCGTGGATGGCACCGCGCCGGTGCTCGGCGAGCATGGCGTCACGCTGACGACCGGCACCTACACCCCTACAAACGTCTGCGACCAAGGCGTCGCCGACAAGCTCGGGATCCCCGTCGCCTACCTACGGCGGACCCGTGAGGAGCGCCCGGACCTGTACGACGCGAACGTGAACGGCTGGCTGGACGGCGATGAGCGCCGGTTCCTGCTCCGCTGCCTGCGCGGGGAGAACGGCTCGGGCGTGGCCCGGGCGTTCCTGTCGGATGGGTACAAGTTCATCGACAACCTGGACGTGCTGATGGCGGTCCTGGACGGGGTCCGCCAGTCCGGCGGCCCGGCCCTGGTCGATGGCTGTGACCTGACCGAGCGGCGGATGTACGTCCGGGTGGTCTGTGAGCAGGTCCGGGTGCTGGCCCCGGCGCTGCTGGCCGGGTACCGCAGCCCGTTCACCGGCGCATCCGGAGCCGACAACCCGGTCGTGTTCGCCGGGTTCGTCATCACCAACAGCGAGACCGGCTGCGGGGCGTTCAGCCTGACACCGCGCCTCGTCGTGCAGGTCTGCCGGAACGGCATGACGATCACCCGGGACGCGATGCGGGTCGTCCATCTCGGGGAGCGGCTGGACCAAGGGGTGGTGTCCTGGTCGGACAACACGCGGGACAAAACACTGGCGCTGATCACCGCCAAGACCACCGACGCCGTTGGCACCTTCCTCGACTCCAGCTACGTCCAGCGGGCTGTCCGGGCGTTGGAGAAGGACGCCGGGCACCCGGTCACCGACCCGGAAGAGGCGATCCGGACGGTCAGCCAGCGACTGCGGTTCACCGAATCTCAGCAGAAGGACATCCTGAATCACTTCATCCGCGGCGGCGACGTCACCGCCGGCGGCGTCATGCACGCGGTCACCAGCGTCGCCCGCACGCTCGATGACGCGGATACCGCGCACGAGATGGAAGCCCAGGCACTGCGTGCCCTCGAGGCTGCCGCCGCGCTCTGAGCGCACGCCCGCACGCCCCTGCCACGCGCCGTGGCGGGGGCTTCGCCATTTTCCGCCCATGGAGGCTGACATGCCTGATGCAACGGTCACGCCGCTGCGGCCACGTGCCCCGTCCGGCTATACCGACACTGCCGCTCTTAACGACATCCACACCCTGCTAACCACCGACGATCCCGGTGACGATGCCCTGGCCGACATCGCGGCGATCCTGGCCCGCACCGGGCGGCCGATGATCCGGGCCCGCGACATCGAGGTCAGTACCACTGAGACGGCACTGGGCTGGCCGGTGGCCTGCGTCGAGGCCGGGGACACCTGCGTGTTCGTCCGGCAGGCCCCCGGCGGGGCCGGGCTGGTGGTGGAGATCTGCACCAAGACCGACGCCGAACACGGCGCCTTGACGGTCATGCTCGACGGCCGCCCGCTTCACCCGGACCGGCCCACCGCGGTCCCGTCCGCCTGATCCGGACTATCCCGGGCCGGGTCTCTCCCGGTCCGCATCTCACTCACATCGGTAATTCACGGAAGGATCGAACTCCCATGACCAGCTCTGACAACGTTATCCACGATGACAAGCCCGCCGACAATCTGCCGCCCGCAGATAACGCCGACTCGAGCGAAGTTCCGTTCGGTGAAACGGAGACGCCCCTGCTCGTTGTCCCCCGCGCGATGATCGGGGTCGAGCGGCTGGCGGCCCATCCGGGTAATGTCCGCCGTGACCTGGACCTCAGCCCCGGGTTCGTGGAGTCCATCGCGGTCAACGGCGTGCTGGTGGCGCTGCGGATCACCCCCGATGGGGACGGCTTCCGGGTGATCGATGGTGGCCGCCGGCTGGCCGCGGCGCTGAAGGCCGGGGTGACCGAGGTGCCTTATGACCTGGTCAGCGACCGCGCCGGGGATGAGGCCGGCCAGTACCTGGACATGATCAACATGAACCGGCACCGCAACCCACTGACCCCGCTGGAAGAGGCCGGCGCGCTGTTCGCGGCGCGGGAGGCGGGTGCGACCAAGACGCGGCTGCGCAAAGCCGCGGGCCTGACCAGCGCCACTGTCAACGGTGCGCTGGCCGCCGCCCGGCTGTCTGATGAGACCCGGGCCACGGTCGAGGGCCTGGGCGAACAGTTGTCCCTGGACGAGCTCGCGGTCCTGGCCGAGTTCGACGGCGACCCGGACGCGATCGCGCGGCTGACCGTCGCGGCCTCGTGCGGGATCCTCGAACACGAGGCTGAACTGCTCCGCCAAGCCCGCGCGGAGCAGGCTGAACACCAGCGCATCCGCAGAGACCTGGAAGGCGCCGGGTTCGCGATCACCGACATCCTCCCGGCGAACGGGCAGCACCTGACAATGCTGTGCCAGGACGGGGACGACCTCACCCCGGACTCACACGCCGCCTGCCCCGGCCGCGGCGTGTTCTTCCGCTCTTACGACCCGCTCACCCCGGTGCACTACTGCACCAGCCCCGGCCAGTACGGGCACACGTTCCGCTACGGCGACCAGTCACCCCCGGCCGCTGCCGATGGCACAGCCGGGACGCCAGCCCCTGACGGCGGCACGCCGGATCCGGTAGACACCGATCCGAGTCGCCGCCTGGTGATTCAGGGCAACCGGGAATGGAAGGCCGCCGCCGAGGTCCGCAAGCGGTGGCTTGCCACCCAGTTGTTTGGCCGGCGGACCGTGCCGCGGGAAGTAGCCCAGTTCGTGGCCCGGCAGTTGCTGACGATGCCGGACCCGTTGCGGTCGGGGCTGGGCGCCGCGCATTCGATGGTGAGCTTCACCGAGATCACCGGACGTGGGGACCGCGACTGGCTGGAGATCTGTGACACCGCCCCGGCGAGCCGGCTGCCGCTAGTGATGCTCGGTCCCATCGCCACCGCGTATGAGCACGCGATGACCGACGGGGAAGGCCGGAACACCTGGCGGACCGACCGGTACAGTCCCTGCCCGCGCACCGAGGCCGGAGGCTATCTGAGGTTCCTGGCCAGTATCGGCTACCAGCTGTCCGGCATCGAGCAGGCGGTCGCCGACCTGACCGCCTACGCCGGTGAAGCGCCGGCCGATGCTCCGATCACCGGCGGACCGGACCAGCCCGGACCGGACGGACCAGAAGGACCAGGCGACGGACCGGACCAGCCCGGTGCAGAACCGGCCATCGCCGATGGACCGGATGACGGCGACATCCCCGCTGACTCTGCTGACTCGGGCGAACATCCCGCTGACAGCCAGGCATCTGCCTGACTCGTCTCGCCATCCGATGGGGCCGCCGGTGCGCACCGGCGGCCCCGTCGCTTTAGCCCTGCCGGGGCAGGCGACAGCTTGCCCGGCAGCCACCTGGCTCATTTCATCCACAGCTCACCGGTCGCCTGGTGGGCTTTCTTTCTGAGGAGCACCTGACCATGACGACTTCATTTCCCGGCCCTGGCGTCGCTCGTGTTCACGGCGCCGTACTGACCGGCGTCCACGCCGAGATCATCGACGTGCAGGCCACCGTCGCCGTTGGCGCGCAGGGTTTCGCGATCATCGGCGTGCCCGCCGATAGGACTCGCGAGATGCGTGACCGGGTCCGAGCGGCGATCCTCAACAGCGGGCTTGCCTGGCCGACCGGCAGTATCATCGTGAGCCTGAGCTCACCCAGCCTGTTTCGCCGCGGCTGCGGCCTGGACCTGCCGATCGCGGTCGCGATCCTGACTGCGGCCGACACGATCCCGGCCGGCCCGGCCACCGGACGGGTGTTCGCCGCCGAACTCGGCCTGGACGGCCGCCTGCGCCCGGTGCGCGGGATCGTGCCCGTCCTGACGGCCGCGGCGGCGGGCGGCGAGCATGTCACCGCCGTCATCGCCCCGCAGAACACCCCAGAAGCCGCGATGCTG
>Ga0302235_10003834_pt1 | contig 10437 bp, 10 predicted proteins | sample II_Palsa_N3_3_FD_193577 | JGI IMG/M metagenome (GOLD analysis project Ga0302235, IMG submission 193577) | Peat permafrost microbial communities from Stordalen Mire near Abisko, Sweden - II_Palsa_N3_3 | ecosystem: Environmental > Terrestrial > Soil > Palsa > Peat permafrost | place: Sweden... | reverse complement strand
CGGTTGAAGAACCCGCTCTGGCACACGGCCCCGGCGCCCGCCTGACCGGACCGCCGATAGCAGAACCGCGCGCCGGATATCAGATCGGCAGCAGCGCCAGGCAGTTGCCCCGCAGACCGGCACGGCACAGGAACTGCACCAGCGCGCCGGGCGACAAAAATTCCGCGGCCTGCACCACCTCGGTCAGCCCCCAAAGCTCGGTCACCGCATCCGCGGCGCCCGCCAAGGCAGGATTGCCGTCGGTCATCATCAGGACCGGCAGCGAGGCATCATGCAGCGCCACTGTCTTCAGCACGTTGGCGCCATCCTGGCCCTCGGCAGCCATGGCCGCGACCACCGCCATTGGCCGGCCGCTTCGCAGGAAGGGCAGCAGATTCTCGGTCGAGTCGATCCGCTCGACGGAGACGGCCAGGAAACCGCACAGCTCTCGCAGGCTGTCGGACAGAGATTGCCCATCCTCCAGCACCAGTACCAGCGGCATGCGGCGAGCGGCGTCGGCGGCCCGCACGTTGTGGCCTTCCCCTGCCAGGGCTGTCCGACCGGACATGCACCTGTCCCCATCGCCCAGCATCGGCTCGCATGGCATCGGGCTGTCCAGCATCGGGCCGCCTAGCATCATGCCGCCGATCATCGGGTCAACAAACATTACGTCGCCGAGCAGAGCGGTGTCGGCAGTGATCAAGCTGTTCTGAAATGTCATCATATCCTCGGTCGCTGCGCTTGCCCGCCAATCACCGGTAGGACGACTGGTTCGTCATGTGGCGGCAAGGTGGAATATGCTCGCGCGTTGCGCACTAGTGAAGATAACGGATCGTCAATGTCGTGTCAGGATCCGCGAGTAAAACGTCAATATTCGTCAAATCGATAAGGCCATTATGCCGACAGCGCGAGTTCCCCATTTGCCCCCGCGAGGATCGCAACCAGTCGCATCTTCTCGGCCATCGCCAACCCCGCATCGGGTGCCATGTTTCGTACCACTGTCGCAGCCTGGCGCAGCAGTTCGTCGAACATTCCGACGCCACTGATCGAACGCGCCCCGGTCTCCAGCGATCGCAGCTCGCGCGCCGTGTCCTCGAGGCGCGCGACCGCGTCCGGATCGGCGACCTGGCGCAACGATTGCAGGGGCAACAGGAACTCGTTGGTCAGGCTGTCGGCGAACCGCGCGCGGCAGTCCCCGTCCAACCGCCGGCGTGCGGCCTCCAGTCGTTGGCGGAGCGCCGGCGGCATGGCATCCGTAGAAAGGTCCCCGATCAGCTTTGCGAGGTGCTTCACCCGTGGCCCGGCATCGGCAAGGTCGCCGACGAGGTCGGCGCCGCTGCCGCCCAGCTCCAGACGATCCAACAACGTCCCCACGACGCGACCGACGGTTGCGCGAAGCTGCGGCTCGCTTCGCCGGTTGGTCCAGTCAATGGCCTGTTGCAGCACCATCGCAGGCTCCGGCAACTGCTCCAGCATCACCGCAAGCGCCAACCCCCATGGCTCGGGCCCACTATGTGCCATGGCTGCCAACACGGCCTCGACCGCCGCCGCGTCCTGCGGCAACCCAGCTGCCGCATTCGCGGTCATGGCGTGGATCGCGACGGCCTGATCGAACACCGCGGCGACGTCGTGCGTGAGCGGGGCATGCAGCCCACCAGGCAGGCCGGCTTCTCCCCAGCCGAACGTCATCGGGGCCTGCGCCAGAATGATCGACGCCGCTGGCCATAGCACCGCGCCGGCACGTGCCAGAATTTCGCTATCGGCGACGGTTCGGCCGTCGATCATCGCGTCGATCCCGGCAGCCATGTCGCCGAGTTCGGTACGCACCGTCGCGGCGAGGGGCCGCAGCGCGCTGCGCGGCACGGCCAGCATGCCGGCGCGCCAATCCGGCGGGGCGACGATGACCGGATCGAGCGGCATGAACAGCAGGCGGGTGAAGCGCAACGGTCGTTGCGGGCGAATCCGCGCCAGGCGCACCCGAGATGGATCCAACAATCCGTCGACCGCGGCCCGATCGGCCAGGGCATCTATCAGCGCGACGATCCGCACCGCTTGACCATCGCCGGTCGCCGCTATGCCGCGTTGCAGGGCTTGGAGTTCCTGACGTGTCGCCGAAGGTCGCAATTGCCGCGTCGCTTTGCCCTTCACGTCAACCTCTTAGGCGCCGGCTCTTAGGCGCCGGGAACGCGCAACTCTTGATTGTGCGTCGTCCGCGTGACGCGATCGCCGGCGCGAGCGGCGCCCCACGCGCCCGCCGCGTCCCCAAGCCGGAGCATAAATTCCCTGGGGAGTAGACGTGCGCATCATGGTAGACGGGCACATCATGTGAGCAGCGCAAGCGCCTCCTCCGGGCCCGCGAGAATCTCGATCAGGCGGACCTTCTCACACAGCGGCAGTCCAGCGTCGGACGCGGTATTGCGTACCACCGTCGCGGCCTCGCGCAGCAAGGTGTCATACGTCGATGCGCCGCCGAGCTGACGTGCCTCGGTCTCCAGCATTCGAAGCTGGCGTGCCGCAGCCTCCAACCCCTGCAACGCCATCGGGTCCGACGCTTCTCGCAACTGCCGCAGCGGCGCCATGAACTCCCCCGCCAGGCCGCTGGCAAACCGCAAGCGGCAGCTGGCGTCCAGCCCGGTCCGGATCGCGTCCACCCGGATGCGCAACGCCGCTGGCGGCGTGGCACCGGCGAGTCCGTCGAGCATGCTGGCAAGCCGGCGCACGTGGGTGCCGGCGTCCGACAGGTCGACCAGCTGCACATGCGCCCCACCATCCTCGTCCGATTCGAGCCGGGCAAGCTGCGCCTCTGCCACCAGATCGATCGCCGTGCGCAGGGCGGGGGTCCCTTGCCGCACCATCCAGGCGTTGGCCTGCTGCAGGACCCCGTCCGCATCGGGCAGTCGGCCGAGCAACACAGCGAGCACCAGGCTCCACGCCACCGGACCGCGCGGTGCCGCCCTGGTCAGAACGGCGTCTATCGCAGGGGTGTCGAGCGGCAGGCCCGCCGCGCCGTCGACCGCGATTGCGTGCACGGTCGCCGCCTGTTCCAGCACCGCGGCAATCCCCAGTGCGAGTGGCTTGTGCATGCCAGCCGGCAAACCAGCCGCGGCCCAGCCTGCAGGTTGCGGCGCATCAGCCAGGATGACGGCGGCCTCGGACCACAGCACCGCGCCGACGCGCCCGATCGTCTCGGTGTCTTCGGCGCCATGGCCGGTGATGGCTGCCTCGATCTCATCCGCCCGCGCGCCAAGCGCCGCGTGCACCACGTCCGAAAACGGCGCCAGCGCGCTGCGCGGCACGCTGGGTGTGCCGGCGCGAAACCGCGGTGCCGCGACGATTACCGGGTCGAGCGGCATGAATAGCAGGCGGGAGAAGCGCAACGGGCGCGGCGCCCCGATGTGACCGAGACGCGCACGAAACGGCGCGATGAAAGTATCGGCGTCACCGCGCTCGGTCATGCGGTCGATCAGTGCAACAACCTGGACTAGCTGGGCGTCGGTCACATCGGACAGGCTGCGGCGCACCGCGCGCAGCTCGGTTGGTGCAAGTCCTGCGGGCGCCTTTTGCAACCGACTAATCCCTTCGCTGGGGCTACGCGGCGAACGCGCGCAGATGCTCGTTGCGCGCGACGCGCTCAAAATACGCGCCGGAGCGCCAATCGATGTTCACCGGAACGACCTTCGCGAGGCCGCGGGTCACGTCGGTGTCCACCAGGCGGTCCAGCCAGGCTGCAACCTCCTTGGGTAGGATTGGCACCATCAAAGAGATCTCGGTCAGCGCGATTTGGCGCTCGGCCTGCGTGGTGCTGCTCTCCCACACGGCGCAAATCTGCGCCCACCCGTCCACCAGCCATTCTGTCCGAGCCAGCCGTGTGGCCACCGCTTCGGAGTCCGCGATCCATTCGGTTAGCAGATTGGTAATGGACCCGGTGCTCGCACGTGCCTCGGCCAGCGTGATTTCCGCGCACGTGATCGTCACGGCGGCCATTTTCGCGGCCAGCCCGGCTTGTGCGCCGCTATCATTGGGGTTTTCGCGCGCCCATAGCACCGCCTGGGCGTGGAATCGTGCGATCGCGGCGAGCAGTTTCGGCACACGCGCCAGCGGAGCCTGCCGGTCGAGCCCGATCGGTGTCAGCACGGCGGCCAACTGCTCCAGATCGCTGAACACTTTTGCCGTGTCGCACCCCAGCAGTGGTGCGATTAGCTGCAGGCCGAGCTTGGCCCGCCGCTGCAGTGCAGGGTGTCGGGCAGCCACTTCGACATCATCGACGATGCCGGTGGGGTCGGTCTGCCTGACCGCAGCCACCATCAGCAGGAAGTTGGTCGCCAGGCGATCGCGCGTTTCCGACGCTTCGGCACTACGCGCCGCTTCCGCGGCGGCTTGTCCGGCCAGTCCCTGAGCCGCCACCGCCTGCGCGGCCGTCCTGATCGACCCGGGGGTGATCCCCTGGTACTCGGCGATGCGCTGATAGAGCTTGCTATCGTGTACCGTCGGCCGGCAGAGCTGGCAGACGCCGCCCCAGGGAAGGATATAGACCCCCCGCCCGCCGGATGGATTGGGGACGATCAGCTCGATGCCGCCGCGATCGGCCGGGCGCGCACGGGCGCCGAGCAGCGCCGGCGTAGTGAATGGCACCGCCACGCCACGTTCCAGAAAGGTGTTGGGATGGTGGGCGTTGACCATCGGTAGATTGGGCGGCGGCGACATGATGACCCGGGGTTCTCTTGGCACGATGCTACCACCCAGAGGTGAACGAAGCGTTTGCGCCAACGCGCCGGAGGACAGGCAGGGGACGGGCAGGGGACGCCCAGCCGGCGGGCATCGGGCGGGCAGGCGGAGGGACCGGGATCAAGCGGGCAGGATGTCATCCATCGCCGGCCGGCCGGTCATGTGGCGCCAGTGGTGCCAGAGCAGCCGCGCAGCCAAGGCGCGGGCAGGGCGCCAGGGTTCCGCCAGGGCGCGCAACTCGGCGGGAGCCGGCCGCGCCGTCAGCCGCTTCAGGTCGGCCGCCGCGGCTGCCAACGCAAGGTCGCCCGCCGGAAACACATCGAGCCGCCCGAGAGCAAACAGCAGGTAGACCTCGGCGCTCCAGCGCCCCATGCCACGCACGGATGCGATCGCCGTGATCGCCGCCTCGTCGTCCATGCCGGCGATCTCGGCTTGCCCCAACCTGCCGTCAAGGAATGCCGCGGCCAGGGAGCGCGCATGTGCCACCTTCGGGCGCGACAGACCGGCGCCGCGCAGCGCCTCGTCCGACACTGCCGCGAGCCCGTCGGGCGCCAGCGCACCGGGCAATGCGCGCACCCGCCCCCAGATCGCCGCCGCGGCCTGGTTCGAGATCTGCTGGCCGACGATCGCCTGCAAAAGCCCGGGAAATCCTGTCGGCCGAGCGCGCCACGGCAACACCCCGGCGCGCTGCTCTATTATCGCCAGGTCCGGGTCCCGGGCGGTCAGCAAATCGAGCGCCGCGCGGGCGGCAGGCGGCGGATGCGGGAAGTTCACATCCGCCGTTCTACCGGTTCAGCCGAGCCGGGTCACTCGCCCGGTTTTGGCATCCATGTTGAAGCGGGCGATCACCGACCCGTCCGCCGTCGCCAGGGAGAAGCCGATCTGATTGTCAGCGTCTGCCGCAACATCGATCACCTTCCAGGTGTGGTTGCCGTTCCACAACAGAAACGCCTCGGCGATCTTCTGCACGTCGGGCGGGGCCAGGTGCCGATCCTCCGGACGAAACAGCAGCGCAAAGGTCCGCATCCGCTCCATGGCGTGCTCATGCCAACCCGGCCCGCCAGGATGCGGCCCCATCCGCCAGCCGCCACCCTTCCACCCGCCGTCATTCACCGGTGGTGCGCCAGGCCCCGGCGGCGGAGCGCCTGGCGCCGGCGGCGGCGCCGGCTGCGCGCCGGCCTGTGTGAGCAGTCCCACCGCAGCCAGGCCACCAAGTGAAACGACCGCGGCTGCGGCCAGCAACAGTTTACGCATAACGAAGTCTCCAATCATGTGACCACCCCAACGTGGGTCGCACAGTTTGCGCGAATGCGGCGGCCAGGCGACGAAGTGCAACGGAATGCAACATGCTCTGCCGCCTGCCCGGAATTCTTTCTATGATAGAGGCATGGACACGGTCCCACACATCCTGGTGGTCGACGACGATCGGGAAATCCGCGACCTGCTCGCGCGATTCCTGGAGCGCAATCGGCTGCGTGTCACCGCGGTACGCGACGGGCGCGAAGCGCGGCGTGCCTGGACCACCGGGCACTACCATCTGGTTGTGCTCGACCTGATGCTGCCGGGCGAGACCGGGCTCGACCTGGCGCGCTGGATGCGCAGCCAGGCGAATGTGCCGATCGTGATGCTGACGGCCATGGGCGAGGAGACCGATCGCATCATCGGACTGGAGCTCGGCGCCGACGACTACGTTCCCAAGCCATTCAACCCGCGGGAGCTGTTGGCACGGATCCGCGCCGTGCTGCGCCGCGCCGGCGATAGCGCCGAGCACCGCTCCGATCCCGCCGCGCGCACGCTGCGGTTCAATGGCTGGACGCTGGAACCGGGGCGCCGGCGGTTGCTGAACCCGGAAGAGGCCGAGGTGGTGCTGACCGGCGGCGAATATGACCTGCTGCTGGCCCTGGTCGAGCGTGCCAACCGCGTGCTGACACGCGACATGCTGCTGGATCTGTTGCGCGGACGCCAGGCGGGCCCGTTCGACCGCGCGATCGATGTCGCCGTCAGCCGGCTGCGCCGCAAGCTGGAGGACGACGGGCGTCACGCTCAACTGATCAAGACCGTCCGTGGCGGCGGATACGTGCTGGCCGCGACGGTCGAACGCCGGTGACGCTGCGCATCGGGGAGCTGCGCATCTGGCCCAGGAGCCTGGCGGCACGGACTGCGGCGGTGCTGCTGCTCGGCCTGGCCATCGTGCAGGCCGCCGGCCTGACCATCCACGCGCTGGACCGGATGGAGCTGCTCCGTCTGGCCCAGGCGCAGGAAATCGCGGCGCGGGTCATGAGCGTCTACCGCAACGTCGTGAACGTCAGCGCCGACCAGCGCGCCACCGTGCTCGGCGATATGCGGCATTTGCCAGGGGTGGCGATCGAGTTGTCCGATCAACCGCCGATCTCCGACCTGCCGCCGACCCCACCGGGGGAGCAGCGGCTGCTGCGGGTGAACATGAACCTGACGCCGATGCCCGGGCATTTGCGTCCGCGCGATGTCCAAATGCTCGGTGGCCCATTCTGGCATCGCCTGGTGGTCAGTCTGCGTCTGCCGGAGGGCGGCTGGCTGAACCTGACGGTCAAAGTGGAGCCGCCGCGCCCCTGGCACTCGCCCACCTTCCTGGCGGCGTTTCTGCTGATGACCGCCACCGCCGCGCTGCTGACCCTGTGGGCGGTGCGCCGGCTGACCGCGCCGGTGCGTACCCTGGCCCGCGCCGCCGAGGCGCTGGGCCGCGACGTCAACGCGCCGCCGCTGCCCGAGGACGGGCCGCTGGAAGTCGCCATCGCAGCGGTGGCATTCAATACCATGGCGGCCCGCATCCGCCGCTTCGTGCGCGACCGCACCGAATTGCTGACCGCGATCGGCCACGACCTGCGCACGCCGATCACCCGGCTCAAGCTGCGCGCCGAGTTCATGGAGGACGACGAGCAGCGGCGGAAGATGCTGCTCGACCTGGACGAGCTTGAATCGATGGTCGCCGCCACGCTGGCCTTCGGACGCGACGCGACCTCGGCCGAGCCGGTCTCGGCGCTCGATCTGGTTGAACTGCTGCGCACGATCCTGGATGAGGCCGCGGATGCCTGGCCCGACACCGCCGAGAAGCTGCGCTATGAAGGCCCGGCGCATCTGACTGTGCGCGCGCGGACCCTGGCGTTGAAGCGGGCCTTGGCAAATCTGGTGGCCAACGCGGTGAACTATGGCGGCAGCGCGCTGGCGCGGCTGACCCTGCCGGGTGACGGGCCCGCCCACGGCACGTCGCACGGCACGCTGACGATCGAGATCGAGGACGACGGCCCGGGCATCCCACCGCAGGAGCTGGACCGGGCGTTCGAGCCGTTCCATCGCGGCGAGCCGAGCCGCAACCGTGAGACCGGCGGGGTCGGGCTGGGGCTGCCGATCGCGCGCAACATCCTGCGTGCACATGGCGGGGATGTGACGCTGGCCAACCGCCCCGCCGGCGGATTGCGCGCAACGGTGACCCTGCCGGTGTGACACTTGGCCATGGCGGATCCTGCCCTGTCCCCCCTCCCCGGCTCTCGCCATCACGGCCTGCGGTCAGAGCCAGCTGGCAATCACGCTATCTCCAACGCCCCCAGTATCGGAAGGCGGTCCGCAAGGAATGAATTCGCCCGATCCATCAGTTCAGAGAGGTTTTCCTCAGGCGTGTGTAGAGGCTTACCGTCTTTAACGATTTTCTCGTCCAGCTCAGCCAGAATTTGCCATGCGAACCGCGCCCATTCCGCCGGCTGCTTGAGTTCACCGCGCCGAGCCAGCAGGAAGAGTTGATGGATACGTCCGACCGCGATGCCGCCGCCGGTCACCGGGCTGGCAAGGAAGTTGATGTCATTGCCGATACAGGCGCGCTGCATGAAGTGGAGATTCAACTTCCTGCAGGTGTTGCGGACCTGGAGGATGGCCGGCTCCGAATGGCACGGGGCCGCATGGCCTGCGCCAACGAGCACCGCGACGGCCTGCACCACCTGCGGCAGTGAAAGCGTCGGCGCCGCCCGCATGAGGTCGTTGAGCGATTTCGGTGCATAGCCGCCCGCCGCCAGTTCATCGAGGATCGGACGATAGATCGCCTCCTGAAGCGTCACTTCGCCCCGCACGCTGGTCAGCGTCATCGGGATCGCATCGCTAGGCTCCACCAACACGATGCGCGTCGCGCGCAGTTGTTCACGTTGCTCGGCTAGGGAAAACCGACGCGCGCCGCGCAGATACAGGTCTCGGCGGAACTGCTGATTGACAAAATAGTCGCGAATTTGCTCGCGCAGGATCGGGTGCTCGATGCCGTTCAGGAAGGCGACGCCCTCGGTCGTGAGGTTTACGACATCGACCACATCCATCGGATTGGCCGTGGCGGCGAATTCAAGTTTTGCCGCCGCGAGCGCGTCGGCGACGTCGGTGAAATACATGCAGTTCCAATCGCGATTCAGATATTCGTGCGCCAGGTACTCGCGATTCTGCTCCGTGATCTTCCTCAGTCGCTCGTGGAGGTCCGGCGTAACGCGGGCGAAGAGCGGCCCGGCCGCGAGCAGAGCGGCGCTGAAATTCAGCGCGGCATCGACCCGCTGCGCGGTGCCCGCTGACAATGGCGCGTAACGATCATGCAACGCGAAGAGTTGGCGCAGCGGATATGCCGGCGCCCATCCAGGAAAACAGTTGTAGCTGATGTAGAAGATACCGCCGGGCTTGAGGTGCCGAGCGACGAATTTGGTGATGATACGGTGGTTGTCGCGGCTAACCCAAGTCCAGATGCCATGCAGGCTGATGCTGTCGAACTCCGGCAAGTCCTCGCGAGCGAGTAATTGCTCGAAGCTGTCGTCGTAAAGCCGGAGATTGCAGCCCGCGTGACCCGCCATGCTGCGGGCGTGTGCTGCATGGGTCGGATTGAAATCGGTGCCGATGTATCGTCCGGGATTGGCGGCCGCGTTGATATTGATCGATATGCCCTGGCCGAACCCCAGCTCACAGTGCGTCGCATTTTCGTCTGGCTCGCTGCATGCCAGACCGCTCAGCAGCAGGCAAAAGCGCTGGTAAACCGGCGATGTCTCACGGTAGTAGCCATAGGTGTAGCCCACGTCTGTGACATAGCCTTCGCTCCAGACTTCGCTCATATCGGGGCTCATTCTTTCTGATGTGCGCATTTCCACCGAACAACGGCCTCGCGATATCGTCAACCCGATCGGGACCAGGCGTTAAGGATGCCGGTCTCGGTCTCGGTCTGGTGGGGGCTGCGGCGAATAGGTCGCGTCCGGCGTGAAATCGATTCCCCGATTGGGGCCGGGCAGCGCCGGCGGATTGCGTGCCACGATGACGCTACCGGTGTGATACCGCGGACGGGGTTCTGCATTCCCCACCACTTGAGGGCTTGGGCAGAGAAGCTGACCAATGCAGCGCGGTTCCGTTTGTTTGAATAGCACAAGAGTGCTACGAATTGAGCCCGTTCCAAGGACTTTCCATACCGACAACGACCATCCGCATTGAGGACGAGCTGAAAGCACGGGTTGCCACCGCGGCTACACGCGCCGCTAAGACAGCTCACGCGTTCATACTTGACGCTATCGCCCAGACGGTGGAGCAGGCTGAACTGGACGAGACGTTCCATCGCGCCGCCGACGAACGTTGGGCGAACGTGCTGGCGACCGGTAAGACGGTGCCGTGGGACGATGCGAAAGCCTGGCTCGAGGCGCGATCGCGCGGAGAACACCCGCGTAAACCGGTGGCACGAAATCCCGCACGCTG
>Ga0302235_10003832_pt1 | contig 10443 bp, 9 predicted proteins | sample II_Palsa_N3_3_FD_193577 | JGI IMG/M metagenome (GOLD analysis project Ga0302235, IMG submission 193577) | Peat permafrost microbial communities from Stordalen Mire near Abisko, Sweden - II_Palsa_N3_3 | ecosystem: Environmental > Terrestrial > Soil > Palsa > Peat permafrost | place: Sweden... | reverse complement strand
CGGCCTTCGCCACCGAGCTGACCTACGGGACGCTGCGCGGCCATGGCACCTACGACGCGATCCTCGCTGCGTGCAGCGACCGGGACGACCTTGACCCGCCGGTGCGCGACGTGCTCAGGCTCGGCACACATCAGCTCCTGGCCACCAGGGTGGGCAGCCACGCCGCCGTGGCGACCTCGGTCGACCTGACCAAGGACGTGTGCGGGCCGCGGCCCTCCGGTTTCGTCAACGCCGTGCTACGCCGGGTGGCCACCCGGGACCTCGAGGCCTGGATCGACATCGTCGCCCCGAGCCGGTCGCAGGACCCGACCGGGTACCTCGCTGTCCGGCACAGCTATCCGCGCTGGATCGTCGAGGCGTTCCGGGACGCGCTCGGTGACGCCAGCGTCGCCGAAATCGACGACGCCCTCGCGGCCGGCAACGTCAGGCCCGGTGTCGTGCTCGCCCTGACGCCCTCGGACCCGGCCGGCGCCGACCGCGTCCTGCCCGCTGGCGAACCAACCCGATGGTCGCCGTACGGCTTCCGGCTGGCCGCTGGCGACCCGACGCCCCTGGTTGCCAGCGGCCAGGCGGCCGTCCAGGACGAGGCCAGCCAGCTGGCCGCGCTGGCCCTGACCCGCGTCGGGCTCTCCGGCCCGGACGAACTGTGGCTCGATCTTTGCGCGGGCCCCGGCGGTAAGGCACGGCTGCTGAGCGGCCTAGCCGCCGCCCGGGGCGCGCGCCTGGTGGCCTCCGACGTCCGCCCGCACCGTGCCCGCCGGGTCGCCGAAGCCCTCCGCCGGCCCGGGCGAGCCGAGCATGCTCCCGCCATCCAGCCCGTCACCGGCGTCACCCATTCTGACGCCGTGGTAGCGGCCGATGGACGTCAGGTGCCGTGGCCGCCGGGAACATTCGACCGGGTGCTGGCCGACGTGCCGTGTTCCGGCCTCGGATCACTCCGCCGCCGCCCCGAAGCCCGATGGCGCAAGACCCCGGAGGACGTCAAGGAACTCGCGGTCCTGCAGCGCGAGCTACTCGAGGCGGCCATCGATTCGGTGCGTCCCGGCGGCGTGGTCGCCTACGTGACCTGCACCCCGCACCTCGCCGAGACCCGGGAGGTGGTCACCGCCGTCGCCGACCGCCGGGACGACGTCACGGTCCTGGACGCCCCGGCCGTCCTGTCCGAGGTCCCCGACCTGCGCTCCCCTGAATCCAAGCGCTCCCATGATCCGCGCTATCGCCGGTTCGCCCAGTTCTGGCCGCACCGCCACGGCACCGACGCGATCTTCCTCGCCCTGCTGCGCCGCGGCTGAGCCCCGGCCCTATCCTTAGCTGCGGCTGAGCGCCCGGGTTGACTTCAGCCGGGCGTTGCCGATGTCAGCCCGCTGACCCTGGGCGTAACCGTCGGTGTAACCCCGGCCGCTGTAGGTGATGCGGGTCCGGCGGGTCACCGGGTAAGCCTCTTCCAGCTGGCGGCGGATGACTACCGCCCGGTCGGCGAGGACTAGGGCCGTGCTCGGCCCGGTGTGCGTTTCTCCTTCCGCGCTCGTGGCGGCGCGCTCTTCCGCGGATTTGACCCGGGTGATGACGGCGGTGACGAAGCCGAGCAGCCAGCTCCGCCGCCAGGCCCGCGCACTGCGGACCCCGGCCGGAACGACGGCCGCGGTCAGGCCGTGGGCCATCTGGAGCAGCAGCGAGGTGTACAGGATGTCGGCCCGCTCAAGATCGGAGGCATAGCCGAAGACATGGATGCGCGCCCCGGGCCCGTTGGTGCTGAGCAGGACGCACTGGCACCGCATGGCCCCGGCCAGTCCGGCCAGCAGGTGCGCCCGGACCTGCGCCCACGGGTTGGAGATGTCGATGACGCGGCTGCCCGGCCGGTCGGTTTCCGGGCGGGTCGCGGCCAGCCGGGCCCGGTCGATGCCGTAACGGGCCATCAGCTCGGCGGCCTTCGCGGTAAGCGCCTCGGCCTCCGGCGGGGTGACTCCCTCGGCCTCGGCCTTCGCCAGCAGCTTGCGTACCCGGTCAAGCAGGGCGCTTGACGGTTCTGAACGCATGAACAACCTCCAGTCGGTACCTAATCGAACCTAGTATCGAACTGTAGTCTCGCGGTACGACATTTTCGACACGCCACGCCATTCGGCCGGTCATCCATCCGTCCCGCCCCGGTCAGGCGCCGGACCGGACGGCTGGACGCTTCTATCCCCATGCGTTATCTCCACGCGGGGGTCTCGCCCGCACCCAGGCACTCTACACTCGGGCTCTATGGCCGTTCAGATCTCGCCGAGCATCTTGTCCGCGGACTTTGCCCGGCTCGCCGACGAGGCCGCCACGGTGGCCGGCGTCGCCGACTGGCTGCACGTGGATGTCATGGACAACCACTTCGTGCCGAACCTCACCCTGGGCCTGCCCGTGGTGGAGTCGCTGCTCAAGCACGCCACGCTGCCCATTGACTGTCATCTGATGATCGATGAGCCGGACCGGTGGGCGCCGGACTACGCCGAAGCCGGCGCGCGCAACGTCACCATCCACGCCGAGGCGGCGCACGCCCCGGTCCGCACGCTGCGCGCCATCCGTGCCGCGGGAGCTCGCGCCGGGCTGGCCGTCAACCCGGGCACCGCGGTGGAACCGTATCAGGACCTGCTGTCCGAGATCGATATGCTCCTGCTGATGACGGTGGAGCCGGGCTTCGGCGGCCAGCACTTCCTGGACATGGTGCTGCCGAAGCTGCGCCGGACCCGCTCCCTGGTCGCCGAGCGCGGCGCCGAGATCTGGCTCCAGGTCGACGGCGGGGTCCACGAGGAGACTATCGAGCGTTGCGCGGAGGCGGGTGCGGACGTGTTCGTGGCCGGCTCCGCGGTCTTCGGCTCCGACGACCCCGCCCGCGCCGTGCAGGCCCTGCGGGCCCAGGCCGAGCGCGCCACCGCGCACGCCGCCTGGGCCGCGCCGGGCCGCCCCGGCTGAGGTCCTTTTCTTTCAGGCCGAACGGACCTGGCTGACACCCTCCGCGCCCGTCCCCGCGTCCCCGGCTGGCGCAGCCGGCGGCTCGGCGCGGCTCACGAAGTCCTTGCTGCGGATGAGCAGCAGCGCGCACACCCCGCCGACCAGCGCGATGGCGGCGGTCACGTAGAGCAGGTCGTTCAGGCCGGCCGCGAACGCGGCCTTGATCGCAGCCGCGACCTCGCCGCGGCGGGCGGGCGGCAGGCTAGCCAGGAGCTGGCCGACCTGGCCCTGCCGGACCATGGCCACGATGCGCGGCGCCGATGACGCCACTGCCGGGGCGCTGGTCAGGTTGTGCTGCAGCGCGGAGTTGAAGATCACGCCGAGGCCGGCGATGCCCGCGGCGATGCCGATCTGGCGGAAGGTCGCGTTGACGCCCGAGGCCATCCCGGCCTTCTGCGGCGGGACCACCCCGATCGCGGTCGACGCCAGCGGCGGGTTGACCAGCCCGGCGCCGAGACCCGACACGATAAACCCCGGGATCAGGTCGGTCCAGCCGCTGCCCCCGGTCAGCCCGGCCATGATGATCAGGCCGATGCCGACCAGCACCAGGCCCGGGCCGATGAGCCAGCGGGCGGGCACGCGCTCGCTGGACCGCCCGGCGATCGTCGCGGTGACGAACTGGGCGCCGCTGATGATGGCCAGCCGCAGTCCCGCGTCCTGCGCCGAGTAACCGAGGATGTCCTGCAGGTAGAGGACCAGCCAGAGCAGCACGGCGTACAGCGAGCCGTTCATCGCGAACGCGGCGATGGAGCTCCCGGCGAAGGTTGGCACGCGCAGCAAGGACAGGTCGAACATCGGATGCGCGATGTGCCGCTCGGCCACGATGAACGCGGCCAGCGCGCCGACGCCGACCGCGAGGCAGATGATGACCCCGGTGTCCGAAAAGCTGTTCTCACCCGCCCGGATCAGTCCGTAGACCAGGCTCACCAGGCCGGTGGTGAGCAGCACGAACCCGGTCCAGTCCGGCGGCGTCGGGTGCGGCGACTTGGACTCCTCGACTCGCCAGGCCGTCAGGGCCACGGCCAGGACGCCGATGGGCACGTTAACCAGGAAGATGCCTCGCCAGCTCCAGTCCGTGGTAATCACGCCGCCGAGCACCGGACCGAGCGCCGTGGACACGCCGGTGATCGCCCCCCACACTCCGAACGCCACCCCGCGGTCCTTCCCGCGGAAGCTGTTCCCGAGCAGGGCCAGCGACGTGGCGAACATGATCGCGCCGCCGACGCCCTGGCCGCTCCGCGACAGAATCAGCATCAGCGGGCTCTGGGCCAGGCCGCACAGCAGCGAGCCGAGCGTGAAGATGATCAGCCCGATCGTGAACAGCCGCTTCCGCCCGTACCGGTCAGCCAGCACCCCCGAGGTCAGCAGCAGCGAGGCCAGGGTCAGGGCATAGGCGTCGAGGACCCACTGCACGTCGCTGAAACTCGCGTGCAGCCCGCTCTGGATCGCGGGCTGAGCCACGATCACGATCGTCACGTCCAGCAGCAGCATGAAGGTCCCCGCGCATACGGCCAGCAGAGTCCACCACTTCTTGTCCATGAGTTCCCTCCGTAAAGCCGGCGCCCTCCCGGGGCGTCTGCCATCATGCTGCGCTAGCTGAATCGTAACTATCCACGGCCATAGCCTTTTGTGCCGGATATCGACATCTACTAGGCTTAGATATGTGGAAAACACCATGCTAGATGCCATCGATCGTCAGCTAGTTCACGTGCTAACGGTTGAGCCGAGAGCGTCATTCCGCACCATCGCCGAGGTGACGGGAATCTCCGACCAGACCGCCGCCCGGCGATACCACAAGCTCAGCGAATCCGCTGGGCTGCGTGTCCTCGGCGTGGTGAGCGGAGCCCTGCTGGGATGGGTCGACTGGTTCGTCCGGCTGCAGACCACCCCCGGCAGCGCGGATTCGATCGCCGAGGCCCTGGCGCGCCGACCTGATACCAGATGGGTGAACCTGGCCTCGGGCGGAACCGAAATCATCTGCACGGTCCAGGCAAGCACTCCGGAGCAGCGCGACGCCCTGTTCCTGCGGGGGCTTCCCGGCAGCCGCCGGGTGGTGCAGATCTCCGCGCACTCGATCCTGCACAACTTCACGCCCGGGCCGTGGCAGGGCATCCGCCAGGCGCTCTCCGCCGAGCAGCTAGGGATGTTGGGAGTGCTGGCCCAGGGGGGCGACCCCCTCGGCGGTCAGAACCCGGCGGTGCTGCTGCCCGAGGACGAACCGCTGCTGGCCGAGTTGGGCCGCGACGGACGGACCAGCCACGCGGCGCTCGCCACTGCCCTGCACTGGCATGAATCCACCGTCAGGCGGCGGATCGAGGAGCTTCGCCGCAGCGGGCTGCTGCATTTCGAGGTGGACCTGGACTCCCGCTTCCTGGGCATGAATGTCAGCGCGATGCTCTGGCTCAAGGTGGAGCCGCCCCGGCTCGATGCGGTGGGACGCGCCCTGGCCGGGCACCCCGAGGTCCCGTTCGCCGCCGCGACCACTGGCCCGGCCAACGTGGTAGTGACCGCCCTGTTCCGCGACACCCAGCATCTCTACGAGTACCTGACCGGCCCGCTGGCGTCCCTGCCCGGGGTGAGCTCGGTGGAGACCGCGCCGATCATCCGCACGCTCAAGCGCACCGGTTCCGTTCACTGAGATGACGCCGGGAACTCAGATTTTCGGTCTCAGGACCAGCGATCGAGGTGGCTGAGGAGCTCTGACAGCCTGGTGATGATCGCGTCGGGCGCGGCGGCGTCGTACGCCGGGACGTCGGAGTTCGAGATGAGGACGGCGCGCATGCCCGCGCTCTTGGCGCCGTGTATGTCGTCGTAGGGCCGGTCGCCTACGAACACGCAGGCCGCGGGGTCGGTTTCGCCGATGGCCTGCATGGCCGCGCGGAAAGCCTCCGGATGCGGCTTGACCCAGTCGATCTCGCTGCTGTAGACGGCGCCGTCGATCAGCTCGAAGACCTCGTCCCTGACGAAGATCTGCTCATGGGCGCTGCGCGGCCACATGGTGTTGGACAGCACACCCACCTTGATGCCGCGCCGCCGCAGCTCGGTCAGCAGCGGGGGAACGTCCGGGTCGGTGAACGTGTGCGGGTCCCACGCCTCGAAGTAGCTGGACAGCAAGTCCGGTGAGGCGGTGACGCCTGCCCGCTCGAAGATATGGTCCAGCGTCCAGCTCCGCTGCGACTGCTCTCCCTGCTGCCAGAGCTCCATCTCGGCCGCGCGGACCGCCGTGGCTATGGCCGCCGCCTCGGCCGCCGGATAGTGCCGCGCGCACACCGCGAGCCAGAGTTCACCGAGGTCGATGCCATGCCATGGGGTAAGCGTCCCGCCCCAGTCGAAGATGACCGCCCTGACCGCCATGAACCGGATCCTAACCAGCATCCCCGCCCAGCCGCCCGTACCAAGACCCTGCTTTCCCGAGTCTTCACGGCCATACGCCAGAGGCCAGGCGCGATTGTTGTGGATGGTAGTGGCAGCCTGCACATTAGAGCCGCTGCTTCTTTGGTTCCATTCATCGGGCATGCCCGGGATCGCGGTTGACGCCGCCTGCGGATGCGGGTCCGGGCCCCACCGGTCCCGCCAACCTCAGTGACTTTCTCTTCGCTCACGTGTTTGGCCCAGCGATATTTTATCGTGGTTGATTCGGGCTTAATGGTTGATTTGGTGGATCATGGTGCACCGGATCCACCGCCAAGCCCGAATCCACCACGATCTTTTGGCCGAGGCAAGGGGAGCGCGCTCACTGGCGCAACACGGAACACGCAGGCATCACCCGTACCGGCAGGGTCGCCCTGCTGAGCCGCCGGCACGCACCGCGAAGGGTCGGCATACCCGGCACGGCGCCGCCGTCGACGCCACCAGGTGCGGCCGTGCTCGCAGGTGCCGCCGGCCGGAGTCCGGGCGATGCCGCCGCCCGGCTTTCTTGACAAAAACGACCTGTTTAATGGAGTATATAAGCGTGTCCTCTGGATATGTAGCAGTAGGAACTCGCCTGGTCGGTCGGCCCGAGACGCTGGACGAGGTGTTTAGCCGACCGGACGCCGGACCCGGCCACCCGTGGGACGAGCAGGTGCCACCGCCCGGCCGCGATGCGACCTTGCTCGCCGTGGTGCCGATCCCGGGCACCGGGACGTCGCTCGCCATCGTCGGCTACGCCATCGCCACGACCAGCGACGCCACGACCAGCGACGCCGAAACCAGCGACGCCGCGACGAGCGGCCCCAAGGGGCGGCCCGCTAAATCCGATCCAGCCACCAAACGCCGTGCCGATGGCGGCCTTCGCCTTGATCACCTGCAGCGCCGGGTCTGGGCGGGCGGCCGCGAGATCATGCTGACCTTCCAGGAGTTCCAGCTGCTGGCGTTCTTCACCGCGCATCCCGCGACGGTGTTCAGCCGCGCGGATCTCGTCGAGCAGGTCTGGCGCCGCGACATCGCGCGAATCGGCCGCGACACCACGCGAGACGCCCGAGCCGTGGCGCAAGACAGCCGAACCGTCGACGTGCACGTCAGCCGCCTCAGGCATAAGCTCGGCCCGGTTTACGGTCAGTGTCTGGTGACTGAGTACCGGGTGGGGTACCAGTTCCGGCCTCCGGCAACGTGACCGGAAGATTTACCGCCCTCTGGTCCGGAATACCTGGTATGGCACACTGGCTATAGGAGTAGGCGTGCTCCGGGGTCGGTGAAACTCCGAGCCGGCGGTGAAAGTCCGCGACCCGTCCGCTGCCAGCGGTCGGCTGACCCGGTGAAATTCCGGGACCGACGGTCAAAGTCCGGATGGGAGGCAGCACGCACGCGGTCGGCGACCCCGGCCGCGTCAAGCGCGTACGCAGGTACCCGCGCACCCCCGGAGCCGAACGCAGGACGGGCTTCGAGGAGGAAAGTGCGGATGTTCACCGGGATTGTGGAAGAACTCGGCGAGGTGGCCGGCATCGAGCATCGCGGTGACGCGGCGCGGCTGACGATACGGGGTTCCACTCAGGGCACGTCCCTCGGCGAGTCGATCGCGGTCAATGGCGTCTGCCTGACTGTGACCGACATCATGGACGGGACCTTCACCGCGGACGTGATGGGGGAGACCCTGGACCGGTCCGGTCTGGGCGCGCTGGCTCCGGGAGCGCCGGTGAACCTGGAACGCTCGGTCCGCCTCGCGGACCGGCTGAGCGGCCATCTCGTGCAGGGCCATGTGGATGCCACCGCCACCATCGTGTCCCGGACACCCGCCGCCCACTGGGATCAGGTGCGGATCAGCCTGCCTGGCAGAATCTCCCGATATGTCGTTGAAAAGGGATCGATAGCCGTGGACGGGATCAGCCTCACGGTCTCCGCCCTCAGCCGCGGCGACGAGGCAGAGGCCTGGTTCGAGGTCTGCCTCATCCCCGAGACGCTGAAGCGCACCACGCTGGGCGTCGCCGAACCGGGGGACACGGTGAATCTGGAGGTCGACGTGATCGCCAAGTACGTGGAAAGACTGCTCAACGGGGAAGGTTCGGTGTGACGAAGATGCTCGACGACGTCGACCGCGCGATCAAGGACATCGCGGAAGGCCGCCCGGTCCTGGTCGTAGACGACGAGAACAGGGAAAACGAGGGCGACATCATCTTCGCGGCCGCCATGGCCACCCCTGAGCTGCTGGCCTTCACGATCCGCTACACCAGCGGCGTGATCTGCATGCCGATGCGCGAAGCCGAACTCGACCGGCTCCAGCTCCCGCAGATGACCTCACACAACACCGAACCCCACCGCACCGCCTTCACCCTCAGCGTCGACGCCCGCGACGGCGTCAGCACGGGCATCTCGGCCGCCGATCGCGCCACGACCATCAGAAAGCTCGTCGACCCGGCCACCACGCCCACGGACCTGGTGCGGCCCGGGCACGTGTTCCCGCTCCGCTACACCGACGGCGGCGTGCTGCGCCGGGCTGGGCACACCGAGGCTGCGGTCGACCTGGCCCGGCTGGCCGGGCTTCCGGAGGCCGGCGTGCTGTGCGAGGTGGTCAACGAGGACGGCACGATGGCGCGGCTGCCCGAGCTGCGCGAGTTCGCAGATACCCACGAGCTGGCCCTGATCTCCATCGAGCAGCTCATCGAGTACCGCCGCCGCACCGAGCGCCAGCTCAGCCGGCAGGCCCGGACCAAGATCCCGAACGCCTACGGTCAGTGGCAGGCGTTCGGGTACCGGCACGAGATCGACGGCACCGAATACGTCGCGCTCGTGCTCGGCGACGTCACAGGCGGCGCGGACGTGCTGACGCGGCTGCATTCGGAGTGCCTGACCGGGGATGTGTTCGGCTCGCTGCGCTGCGACTGCGGCGCGCAGCTGGACTCGGCCATGGCGGCGATCTCGGCCGAGGGCCGGGGGGTGGTGTTGTACCTGCGCGGCCACGAGGGCCGCGGGGTCGGCCTGCTCAGCAAGCTGCAGGCCTACGAACTGCAGGACGCGGGCGCCGACACGGTGGACGCCAACACCGAACTCGGCCTGCCCGTCGATGCGCGCGAGTACTCGGCCGGCGCCCAGATGCTGGCCGACCTGGGCGTGCGCTCGGTACGCCTGCTGACCAACAACCCAGCCAAGGTGAGCGGGCTGACCGATGGCGGTGTCGACGTCACCGCCCGTGTCCCGCTGGCCGCCGCCGTCACCCCGTACAACCTCCATTATCTGGTCACAAAGCGCGACAAGCTCGGCCACCAAATTCAAAATCTCAATGAAGCAGAACGGGCCGTGGTACCACCCCCTATCCCCCTGACTCCTATCCCGCTGAATGGCCGCCCGGCCCTGCCGCCCAGTGAGGCAGAGTCCGCATGACCGAGCCAGCAGGAGACACCCCATGAGCGGCGAAGGCCGTCCCGATCCCGCCGCGATCGACGCGTCCGGGCTGAGCCTGGCGATCGCGGCCACCCGCTGGCACGCCGAGATCACCGACTCGCTGGTGGCCCGCGCGACCGCCGCGGCCGTCGCGTGCGGCGTCCCGGACCCGCTCATCGTCCGGGTGCCGGGCGCGATCGAACTGCCGGTGGTGGCGGCCGAACTGGCCCTGTACCACGACGCGGTGGCCTGCCTCGGCGTGGTCATCCGCGGCGGAACGCCGCACTTCACCTACGTCTGCGACTCGGTCACCGCGGGCCTGACCCGGGTCGCGCTCGACGCCCGTGTCCCGGTCGGGAACGGCGTGCTGACCTGTGACACGGTAGAGTCGGCTCGTGACCGGTGCGGACTGCCCGGTAGTCACGAGGACAAGGGATGGGAGGCCGCGGTGGCAGCCCTCGACACCGCGCTCGTACTGCGCTCCATCCGCCGCGCCCAACCCGGCGCCCCCGGCGCCCGCCCGGAGTCCCGCTCCGCGGACGCCCGTCCCCGCGCCCTCTCCCATCCCGCCGCGCCGCGACATTAGCCGCGTCCGTCCGAGAGCCCGCACGGCCACTGTCGCAGCGCTTCCACCCGCAAGCGCGATCACCCGGAGAAACAGGGATA
>Ga0302235_10003827_pt1 | contig 10448 bp, 12 predicted proteins | sample II_Palsa_N3_3_FD_193577 | JGI IMG/M metagenome (GOLD analysis project Ga0302235, IMG submission 193577) | Peat permafrost microbial communities from Stordalen Mire near Abisko, Sweden - II_Palsa_N3_3 | ecosystem: Environmental > Terrestrial > Soil > Palsa > Peat permafrost | place: Sweden... | reverse complement strand
GGTGAACCGGCGCTGGCAGGTCGCCGAGGTGCTGGCCGCCGCGCGGGATTACACCGCCGCCACCGGCCGCCGCTTCTCGGTCGAGTACGCCCTGATCAAGGACATCAACGACCAGGCCTGGCGGGCCGACCTGCTGGGTTCGCTGCTGGCCGACGATCTCGCGCACGTCAACCTGATCCCGCTCAACCCGACGCCCGGGTCGAAGTGGACCGCGTCCCGGCCCGCCGACCAACGCGAGTTCGTCCGCCGCCTGGAGACCCACGGCGTGCCGGTCACGGTGCGGGACACCCGCGGCCGCGAGATCGACGGTGCCTGCGGCCAGCTCGCCGCCTCGGCCCGCCCGTGACCTGGATGTGGCTGCTGCGGTGGCGGGCGGTGCACTGGGCTTGGGGTGCGGCGCAACGAGCCGGGGCGGTGACCGCGGATACCCCGGCCGGACGGCGATTCGCCGCGTTCGGCCGCGGGTCGATGGCGGCCTTCCCGCCTGGGGCCGTGTTCGGCGAGCGCTCGATCGCGATCGGCGACGATACCCTGATCGGCCCGTTCGCCAGCCTGTCGGCCGGGATGGTGCCCGGTCAGGATCTTGGCCCGGTGCCGGTGCTCCAGATCGGGGACCGCTGCGTGATCGGCCGGGGTAGCCACATCGTGGCCCATCATTCGCTGGTGATCGGGGACGACGTGTTCACCGGGCCGTATGTCTACGTCACCGACCAGAACCACGGGTACGCCGACCCGGATGTGCCGATCGGACGCCAGCTGCCGCACAACGCCGCGGTCCGCATCGGCTCGGGCAGCTGGCTGGGCGCCGGCGCGGTCGTCCTGCCTGGCGCGTGCATCGGCCGCAACGTCGTGATCGCGGCCGGCTCGGTGGTCCGCGGTACCGTTCCGGACCGGTGCGTGGCGGCAGGCGTCCCGGCCCGTGTCGTCCGCCGCTATCAGCCCGGCGAAGGCTGGTCGCCGACCGGGTCAGGCGTCGCCGTCGCCGAACTCGTCGAGGGCCTCGCGCAGTCGCCCGATCCGCCGCGCTAGCTGAGCGGTCACCTGCTCCGCGTCGGCGTCTTTGGTTACCGCGGGGAGCTGGCGCAGCGCGGCCATCGTCTCCTCGACCTCTTCCAGCCGCCCGGACACCTGAGTGAACTGCGGCCGCTCGCCCGGTGATCCGGCCGGACCGGCCTGCTTCAGGTACAGGTCGACGAAGATCGATACCTTCGACATGAGCACCCAGGGGTCGAACGGCTTGGCCAGGTAATCGACGGCGCCGGCGGCGTAGCCGCGGAACGCCTGCTCGGGTTGCCCGATTCCGGCGGTCAGGAAGATGATCGGCACGTCGCGTGTCTTGGCGTGCCGCTTGATCTGCGCCGCGGTCTCGAACCCGTCCATGCCCGGCATGACGATATCGAGCAGGACGACCGCGAAGTCGTCGTTGAGCAGCGCCTGCAGCGCCTGCTCACCGGATCGGACCGGCACCAGGATCTGGTTCAGCGGAGCCAGGATCGCGTCCAGCGCGACCAGGTTCTCCATCCGATCATCAACCAGAAGGATTCGGGCCTGCCGTGACACTGGCTCACTTCTCTTTCGCTGCCCGCAGATCCTCCCAGCCTGCCCCCAGCCGGCTTTGACTCCATCGTCTCACGTCCTGACCTGGCCGTCTTCCCCCGCCGACGATAGTTCCTGCCCGGCCGCTCAGGCGCTGCCGTCGCCCCGGCGTCCGCCCGCGGGTCGCGGCGCGCCCGGCCGGCTCGCCAGCGTCGGCGTGAAGGTCTCGCCGCGCAGCGCGCGTTCGACCAGGCCGACCGCGCGAGCGGTGGCGGCGAGCCGGGCACCCTCCTTGCGGTAGGCGGCCAGAACGGTGTCGATGGCGTGCGGCGGCAGCGCGTCGGCCAGCTCGATCCTGGCCGTGCGGTATCCCTCGCGCGCACCCTCGACGCACGCCTTGGCGTGGTACCTGGCCATGGCGGCCAGCGCCACCGGATAACGGCGCAGGACGCCGTGCAGTCGGTAATCGGGCGGCACGACGTCGAGCAGCCACCCGATGGCCGTGGACTCAAAGTCCTCGCTCCCAGGCGGGTGCACTCCAGCCGGCCACCCGGGCGGCATGTAGCTGGCCATATTCGGCATCCTACCCGGATTCGAACCTTTTTTCTACCCTCGGCCATTCCGGTTACGGGCGGCTCCCGGCGCTGGCGAGCTCCGCTACGGCGGCGACGGCTCGGTCGATCTCCGCCTCGGTGTTGTAGTAGTGCGGGGAGAAGCGGACGAGTGGGTGAATGCCGCGCTCTTCGGTGTCGAGCGGGTTGTGTTCGGCCACGGTGGTGCTGACGTTGATGTTGGCCCGGCCGAGTGCAGCCGCGACCTCATCCGCGCTGCGGCCCGCGATCCGCGCGGTGACGATAGCGCAACGCTGCGTGCCGAGGTCGTGAGTGGTCACGCCCGGGAGCTGTCCGAGGTCCTCCCGCAACCGTTCACCGAGGGTGCGGGTGCGGTCGCCAACAGCGTCAAGGCCCAGCTCAAGGGCCTGCCGCACCGCGGCCCCGAGGCCGATGATGTTGACGTAGCTGTTCTCCCAGGTTTCGAAGCGGCGGGCGCCGTCGGCCCAGGTAAAGCCGCGTCCGCCGTCCCATGTGGCGGAGCGGATCTCGGCCACGAACGGGTCGAGTCGCTCGAGGGCGGAATCACGGACCCAGAGAAAGCCGGTTCCGCGCGGTCCGCGGAGAAACTTCCGCCCGGTGCCGGTCAGCAGATCGCAGCCCACGTCGTTGACGTCGACGGGAAACTGGCCGACGGCCTGGGTGGCGTCCAGAAGGTACAGCGCGCCGGCCTCGCGGGCGATCCGCCCGACGGCGGCGGCCGGGTTGACCAAACCGCCGCTGGTCGGCACCCAGGTCAGCCCGATCAGCTTGGTCCGTTCGTCGACGAGCTTGGTCAATGCGCCGAGGTCGATCTGCCCGTCGTCATCGTCAGGCACGACCACGATCTCGGCGCCCGAGCGCCGGGCGACTTGCAGGTAGGCCAGCACGCTGCTGCCGTACTCGTCGCGACCGGTCAGGATCCGGTCACCCGGGCCCAGCGGGATCGAGTAGAAGGCGGCGTTCCACGCGTGGGTCGAGTTGTCGAACAGCGCGACCTCATCGCGTCGACCGCCCACCAGCTGCGCCAGCGCGGCGTACGTCACATCGATCTGTTCCTGCGCCTGCACAGCAGCCTCGTACCCGCCTATCTCGGCCTCCAGCCGCAGGTGAGTGGTCATCGCCTCCAGAGTTGACCGGGACATCAACGCTGCCCCGGCATTGTTCAGGTGGATCCGGTGCAAACACCCGGGCGTCTGCGCTCGCAGTTGATCAAGGTCCATACGCCAATGTTGACCGCGAGACACCGATGGCGGGGATCGTTCCGCTGAGGAAACCGGGCTTTGCTGTTCAGCCTGTTCAGGCTGGTCCGCGTGCGCGGAGTCGGCGGAGCATCCGGGCGTCCTGGAAGCCGACGGTGCGGGCGGCGGTCTCGACGGTGGCGCCGTGGCTGATCAGGTGCCCGGCCCGCTCCAGCCGTAGTAGCTGCTGGTAGCGCAGCGGGGTGACGCCCGTCGCCTCGGTGAACTTGCGGGTCAGGGTGCGCTCGCTGACGCCGCACGTGCGGGCGATCTCGGCGAGGGGCAGCGGGCCGGCGAACCGCGCCTCGATGTGATCCTGGGCGCGGTGCGCGGTGTCGCTGAGGTGGTTGCGGTGCCGCAGCATGGCGCTGGCCTGCTGCTCGTCTCCGTTGCGGCGGGCGTAGACGACCATCTCGCGGGCGACTCGCGCGGCGGTGGCCGGGCCGTCCCGGACGGCGATCAGGTGCAGGGCCAGGTCGATGCCGCTGGCGATCCCGGCCGAGGTGGCGACCCGGCCGTCGATGACGTAGAGCACGTCGCGGATGACCGTCGCGGCCGGGTAGCGCTGAGCGAGCTCGTCTTGGATGTCGTGGTGGGTGGTGCAGCGGCGGCCGTCGAGCAGACCTGCCCGGCCCAGGGCGTCGGCCCCGGCGCAGACGCTGGCGACCGTGCCGCCCCGGGCGTGATGGGCGGCGAGCGCGTTGAGCGTGGCGTCGGCGAGCGGGCCGGTGCCCGTGATCACGGGGCTGGCCCGCCAGCCGGGGACGATGATGAGGTCGTCTTCGGCGAGCGCTGGCCATTGCGTGGTGGCCCGTAGGGTGATGCCCTGGGCCGCGGGGACGTCTTCCTGCTCGGCGACATAGGCCAGCCGGTAGCCGCAACCGAGGTCGGCGGCGGTGCCGAACGCCTGCGCGGGCCCCGCTAGGTCCAGCAGGTGCAGCCCCGGGACGAGCAGGAAGACGACCTTAGTCACGATCTGGTCAGGATAGCTGGCCGGCTTACCTGACTGGCTCAGCTGTCACGGTGGCCTGGGACGCAGGCGCGGTGGCCTGGGACGCGGACGCGGCGAGCTGGCCGGTGACCTCAGCGATCGTGGCGATGGTCGCGAACCGCCCGGCGAGCGCGTACTCGGTCCGCTCGATGACCGCGCTGGCCGGCAGTGTGCGCGGGTCCGCGAGTAGCTGCCCGGCCGTCTGGCCTGGCGGGGCGTCGCGGTGCGCGATCGGGTTGGTGGCGGTGGCCTCGGTGACGAACGTGACCTGGTATCCGAGGTCGGATGCGACCCTCGCCGTGGTCTCGCAGCATTGCTCGGTCCGGATGCCGCAGACAATGACCTCGGTGATGCCCTGCTGGGTGAGCAGCTGCTGGAGGTTCGTCGTGGTAAACGCATTGTGCGAGGTCTTGGTGAGCTGCGGCTCAGCGGCGCGCGGCTTGAGCGGGTCGATGTAGCGGACGTGGCCGTGGGCAGGGTCGAATACGGTCCCCGATCCCGGCTCACAATGCAGCACCCACACGACGAGGTCGCCGTGCACCCGCGCGCCGTCGACGAGGCGGGCGACGTCGGTGGCGATGCCTGGGTTGGAGATAGCCGGCCACAGCGGCCCCTGCCGGAACGATTCCTGAACGTCGATAACCAGAAGAGCTCGAGTCATACTGACAAGCATCCGGCTTGGACGGACTCGCGCGTAAGGCCAGATCAAGTCCCGAACCGGACCGATCCGGTCACGCCCTGGCTCAGCCGGACTGGGGACGGCTCAGGTTAGAGGCCGAGGTAGATGCGAACGGCTTCTTCCAGGCTCATCAGCTCGCGTGGGTGGAGCCTTCCGCGCCGGTGCCGCAGCCGGGATTTGTCGATCGAATGCAGGTCTGTGGCGTTGACGAAGCTGACATCGTAGCCCGTGAGGCCCGATTCGCGGTCCAGAGGTATGTGGGTCTGGGCAGGTCCCTCAGTTCCGGTGACGACGGCCACCGTCACGGCGCTCAGGCGAGGGATCATCACGTTGATCGTTAGTATGACGACCGGATGATCGCCGACCCGGGGAAGGTGAGCGTCCCAGACGTCGCCTCTGAGCGGCTCCACCGGTTAGTCGGCGTCTGCTGCCACTACTCCTGCGGGCAGCGGAGCCGTCCCCCCGGCGTAGAACTCGTCGTAGGCCGCGGCGAGCTCCATCTCGCGGGCGCGCCGGTGGAGCATGCGCAGGCCCTCCCGTACCAGCTCTGATGGTCCTTCCAGGCCGAGGACGGCGGCGTCGTGTTCTACGAGTTCGCGAGCGAAGCCAGCGTCGATCCTTGCCTGCATGGTCACCGTTCCGCTCGCCGCTCGCCGGGCGGCGCGCGGGGGACCAGCGGGTACCTTCGCCTGCGTCCTGGCGAGTGCTTTCCCGCGCCCGGCGGCCGAGCCTACCCGGGAAGGTTCCTTAGCCATGTATTGAGTTTGTCATACAACTGCCAGCGTCAAACACGGCACTGGCTCTTCACCGGCGACACCTGGATCGCCTCGGTGGCTGTTGAGGGCGGGTCTGCGCATGTAGCGTGAGACAGACGCGGCGGCCCGGTTCACTGCCGATGGTGCGAGGTGATTGGCCAACGTGCAGTGAGGTGGTCGATGTGGTGGTCACGGGGCGCCTAGACCGTTTCCAGCGGAAGCACCCGTGGGCGGGCTTCCCGCTTGCGGTCGCCTACAAGTACTTCGACGATTTTGGTGCCTATCTGGCCGCGCTGCTCACCTACTACGGGTTCGTTTCGCTGTTTCCGTTGTTGCTACTGCTCTCGACGATCCTGGGCTTCGTGTTGTCGGGTGACCAGAGGCTGCAGCACGAGGTGCTCACGTCGGCGCTACACCAGTTCCCGGTCATCGGCGGGGATCTGGCCCGGCCGAGGCGCCTCGGCGGCGGCCCGGTCGGCCTCGTCGTGGGGATCGTCGGATCCCTCTACGGCGGGCTGGGAGTGGCGCAAGCTTTCCAGTACGCGAACAACACCATGTGGGGAGTGCCGCGCAACAACCGGCCGAACCCCTTCAAGGCCCGCGGCCGCAGCCTGTTCATGCTGGCCATCGCCGGGTTGGCCATGCTGGGTACGACCGTCTTGTCTATCGCGGGCGGCGGCGGAGCCGGGGTACTCGGGATAGCCGGAAGGTCCCTGGCGCTGGCGGCGTCTGTGGTGATCAACATCGCCGTGGCCATCTTCGCGTTCCGTTTTGCGCCGGCGCGGCGCCTGTCCGTACGCGACGTGGTGCCGGGTGCGATAGCCGCGGCGGTGATCTGGCAGTTGCTGCAATCCTTCGGGGTCATCTACGTCCGGCATGTGGTCGAGCGCGCCAGCGCCACGAACGCGGTATTCGCCCTCGTCCTCGGCCTGCTCGCGTTTCTTTACGTCACGGCCGTGGCCGTCCTGCTCTGCATGGAAATCAACGTCGTGCGCGTTATTCGCCTGCATCCCAGGTCGCTGCTCACGCCCTTCACCGACAACGTCACCCTGACGGCCGGCGACCGGCGTGCGTACTCTCATCAGGCTAAAGCGCAGCGCCTCAAGGGCTTCCAGCGCGTCGACGTCAACTTTGACCCTCCGGCACCTGAACCGGACCACGAAGATTGAGGTCGCCGGACGTGCCCCTCACCATCACTGCCTGAACCGCCGCCGTGCCGCGCGGCGGCTAGGTGGCGCTATGTTAGGGGTCATCAGTAGGCCCCTTCCGGTTCGGACGCGCCTGTACGTTCACCTGGAAGGAAAAGTTCATGACCAAGCGTCTGACCGGCCCGCCTCCGCATAGCCAGGATCCCTACACCAAGCTCACGTCACCACGTGGTATTCCGGTGGATCAGCTGGTTTCGGTTCTGCAGAAGGAGATTCGCCGCGGTAACGTCGACAACGCCGTGCTCGCCGCCTACGAGATGCTGTCGACCTCAGCTGATGTCGCGGAGCATCTGTGGCGCCGGCTGAAGATCATCGCGGTTGAAGACGTGGGCATGGGGGAACCGCTGGCGCCGCTTCTGCTGAACTGCCTGCACGAGAACTTCCTTGCCACTCCAGGCGGGGACACCATGATGGCCGTGCACGCGGTCCGCCTGCTGGCTAGCGCCAGGAAAGATCGGACCAGTTCAGAACACGCCGACCTGGTAGCGACCCAGGTGGAACGCGGCGAGCTCGTCGTCAGCGTTCCTGACTATGCCCTCTGCGTTCACACCAGGGCAGGTCAGGAGATGGGTCGCGGACTGACGCAGTGGTGGGAAAACGGAGCCCTGGTCAATAACGAGCTGGAGACGGCTGATCATTCATATCGAAACGAGCTGATCGAGATTCACCGCGCCGCCGAGAACGACGGAACTACTTGACCCGGTGGGTCAGCCCGCCCATGGGTTCGGCTGTCCCGGATCAATCTTTGCCTGCAGGGCGGATGCCGAGACCGAGGTGCCGCACACCTGCGCCGGCAGCGCATCATGGTCGGCGGCCCACTGTTGCCAGTCAGACAGGGACTTCCCCCCTATCACGGTGCTGTTGTGCGCGTCCCACCACGTGCTGAGCTCAGCCCCGCGGGAGCCGGCCCCGTTGCCGGACAGCGGCAGCACCTTCCCGTCGGAGTACCACGGCTGGCCGGTTTGCGGCTTGATGGTGCCGCTGCTCAGCCCGCACTGCACGAGCAGGGCAGGCGCGTCGCCGTAGCGCAGTCCAAGGGCGTGCGAATCGGTCGGCGACACCGTCGTCGGGGCCGATCCCGTTGGTGATCCCGTCGGCTGCGGCGTAGCCGATCCGGTACAGCCGGCCAGCACCGCAGTCATCAGCCCGGCCGCCAGGACGACCGCCGGGCTACGGAGTGCGGCGGTCACCCGCCCGATCCCGCCTTGTTCTCGGCGATGCCCTCTTGGAGGTTCATCGCTGTCTGGTACTGGGATTCGCGCTGGTAGAGCTGGTCCATGATGTCCGGGTGCGCGTCCTCCCAGCTGCTGAAGTCGCCCGCCGCCGTCGGGTTGGTCAGCGTGATCTGGCCGTTCACCAGCCACGACGAGGCGCTGGTGAGGTCGCGGGCCGGAACCGCGCCCGCGCTGATGAGAGCCTGCACCATCGGCACGTCGACCGTCGTCTCGCTGACGGCCAGATCACGCTCGTTGGCTTGCTGCGTGGTGACCGCGTGGTCGGTGGGCAGGTCCGTGCTGATGCCGAACAGGCTGGCCAGGGACTCGGCCTTCTCGGCGTAGTCGCCGACGACCGGAAGCCACGTCACCGCGTCCTTGGCGAAGTCAATCGTCGAGTCGACCTGCGCGGCCTGCTGGTCGGTCAGCGTAGCGGCGTTGAGCCGAACGTTCCCGGCCTCGACCATCAGGCGGGCGTACAGGGTCGCCATGCTCACATCGGGATCGCTCACGTCACTGGGTATTTTCCCCTGCGCGTACAGCGCGTAGTACTGGCTCATCGCCGTCGTCGTCGTCGCGGTGAGGATCTTCGCATCCGCGCCGTTCGCCATGATCTGCTGGAGGAACGTCGACAGCGGAGTCGTGCCGTCCGCGTCGCCGAGGATCTTGAGCACGTAGAGCTGGTGGGGCTCGCCGCCGTAGGGGACCACCGTGGAGGAGTAAGTGAAGGTGGTCGACTGCGCCAGGTCGAGGAGGTACCGCTGCGCGGTGTGCAAGAGCGCCTGCTGCACCGCTGGAGCCTCGGTTATGCCGTTGTTCCCGATCGGCGAGGGCGTGTTCAGGATGATGTTGAGCGCGGCCTGGGCCGAATACCTGGCGTCCGTGCCGTTGCCGCGCGGCGCCGAGGTAGCCGCGTCGAGGAAGGCACCGACGACATTCTGGTCCGGTGAGTTGATCAGGATCTGGCCCCAGGAGTCGTTCTCCGGAACGGATTTGCCCGGCGGATACAGCGTGAAGTAAGGGGCGTACCGGTCCTCGCCGTTCAGCGGGCCCTGCACGAACCGGCCGTCTATGCCTGGCAGGTCGCCGTTCACGGAGTTGAGCAGCATCTTCGCCAGGGCGCCGCCGTCCTCGCCGCCCATCACCTGCCAGGCCGCGTCCTTGTTCTGCGCGTCGGCCTGCATCATGACCTGCAGCGGGTCATAGTCCGCCAGCACGTCCGCGAGCTGATCGCGGTCCTGTGCCGAGTAGTTGCTGCCGTTGCCGATCGGGATTCTCAGCGTCCCGTTCTGCTCCTGTTCGTACACGTGGTCGGTAAGCTGCGCGAGCAGGCTCAGCCCGTCCGGGTTCTGCGGCGTCTTCGGCTCGCCGGTGCGCCACAGCGACCCGGGCGGACCGAACTTGACCAGCATGGCGGCTGACCAGGCGTCGGGTGCGTTGGCGATGGCCTGGACCGCCTCCGGTGACAGCCCGGCTTTGTCCGCCGCCACCAGCCCCTGCCCGAAGGTCGCCACGATCTTCTGGTCGTCCTCGGTGAGCACGGTGAACCTGTGCAGATAATCAGGCAGCGTGTCGCCGCTGTTCTCCAGTCCGTGCAAGGTCGAGGCCAGGCTCGCCACCGACGGTGCCGCGTCGTTATAGAAATCTTGCAGCCAGGGGGCGCCTGCCTTGCCGTCGCCGACGTGCTCCTGGATTTCCTGCTCGATGGCGGCGATCTTGGCCCGGGCGGCCGAGGGATTCGTGCTGGCCTGCGCCTCGGCGGCGGCTAGTGCCTTCGCCTCGACCGTGGAGTCGGCATTGTCCAGGGCCGGGCCGGACCAGGGGATGTTCACCATTCCGCTGCCGGTCAGGCTGACGCTCTGGGCCAGCCAGGCCTCGGCGAGCTGCGCCCGGGTCCGCATCTGGGTGGCGTCATCTACCGAACGGGACTGGGCTTGATGCAGCCCGGCCAGGCTAATCGGCGACCCGGCTCCGCTGCTCCAGTACTCGTTCATGATGTTCACGATCGTCGGCACGTTGGCCGCCAGCACGTCCCGCAGGTTTTCCAGCGCGCCCGCCGCCTGGCTGAGCCGTCCCGGGTCGACGCCGACCTCGTCGCTGCCGCTCATCAGAATCGCGGCGTGGAGACCCCGGCCTTCAGGCCGGGAAGGAAACGCCGCTTCACCCCCCCAGAAATGTCAACGCTATCCGATAGTGTGTTCGCATGTCCCGGTACCGGCTCTACCCCGCCCCCG
>Ga0302235_10003822_pt1 | contig 10454 bp, 7 predicted proteins | sample II_Palsa_N3_3_FD_193577 | JGI IMG/M metagenome (GOLD analysis project Ga0302235, IMG submission 193577) | Peat permafrost microbial communities from Stordalen Mire near Abisko, Sweden - II_Palsa_N3_3 | ecosystem: Environmental > Terrestrial > Soil > Palsa > Peat permafrost | place: Sweden... | reverse complement strand
GTCGTCGCGGTAGTCCCCGTCCGGCAGCACGACGGACAGGTGGTTGTGCACGTTCTTCACCCCGGAGACGCGCTGCGCGGCGGCGGCGGCCTCCAGGTACTGCGGATAGCTCGGCACGGTGCCGTTCAGCCCCACCTCCCCGTTCATGTTCCTGACCGTGATGTCGGTGGCGTCGACGAGCGGATCGAAGATGAGTTCGGCCTGAACGGCCTCGCGGGTGTCCTTGGTGGTTCCCATGTTCGGTCTTCCCTTCTGGTGATATGCGCTATTGCGGCTGGGCGCTGGCTCGCCACAGCTCCCGGGCGATGACCTGGAGGGCGCCCGCAGCCGGGATGGCCAGCAGGGCCCCCACGAAACTGCCGAAGAAGCCGCCCACCCAGTCGCCGATCGACGTCCCGATCAGGAGCGAGAGCAGGACGAGCAGCGGGTTGACGTTGGCCGTTCGGCTCATGACCACGGGGTTCAGGACGTGGTTCTCGATCTCCTGGTAGATGATGAACGCGGCCGCGGTGACGATGCCCGCGGTGAGCGAGTGGCCGAGGGCGAACAGGACGGTGGGGATGCCGGCCAGCGCGCCGCCGATCATGGGCAGGAAGTCGACCAGGGTGACCCACAGCGCCCACAGCAGCGGGAACGGGACCCCGAGGATGGTAAGCGTGACGAAGATGACCACGCCGGCGATCAGCGAGGTCAGCAGGTTGCCCAGCGCGTAGCCGGTCGCCGACTGGCAGATCTCGCGCGCCACCCGCGTGTAGTACGCGGCGCGCTCCGGTGGCATCAACCCGAGCAGGCCCTGGCGCATCTTGGGCCCCTCGAGCAGGAACAGCACGACCAGGGCGAAGATGGTCGCGAGCGTGGCCAGCAGGGACGCCGCGCCCTTCCCGGCGGTCAGGGCGGGCTTGGCCAGGGTCGTTCCGAGGCTTTGGAGCTTGGGTGCGTTGCGGTTGACCCAGGCCTCCAGGTGGAAGCGGGTCACCAGGTGGCCGATCCAGCCCTGGCCGTGCTCGGCGGCCTGTACGTAGGACGGCAGCCCCTGCGACAAATGGGTCACGCCGTGCGCCAGCGGATAGCCGAACGCCACTAGCAGGCCGATGAAGACCGCCACCGTCCAGGTGGCCACGATGGCCACCGCCCCGCCGCGGCGCCGGATCCCCCACCGCTGCAGGGCCACCACCGCAGGATTCAGGATCAGGCAGAGGAAGCCGGCGACCGCGATCATCAGCAGGACATCGCGGATCCGGTACGCGAGCTTGCCCGCGAGATACGTGAGGACCACGACCGCGACGGTCACCAGGATGGTGGCCAGCGGGACGCCGCGCTTGGCCGCGGCATCCCGCAGGCGTCTATGCCGGACATGCACTGCCGTCACGTTGTCGGCCTGGGCAGGCGCGGCGTTCGCGGTGTCTGCCCGGGCGGACCTGGCCGCGCTCACGGGATGTTCGCCCTCCCTGCGGGCGCTCAGGCTGCGTTGCGCAGTTCGGACAGCGACTTCACGTCGCCGCCCAGGTGGCGGACCTGGATGCCGACCGTGATCTGCGAGAACCCGTAGATCAGGGCGTACAGGCCGAACAGCAGGGCCAAGGTGACCGCGCCCACGCCGGGACGGGCGAACAGCAGTATCCCGAACGCGACCGACACCAGCCCGCCGAGGATGAACATGGCGCGGGTGCCCGCGGCCTCCCCGGCCTGGAAACCGGCGAAGATCTCGGCGAAGCCGCCGGTCAGCGCCCACGCCGCCACGACGATGACCAGCACGAACGCGGTAGGCGCGGGCCAGGCCAGGGCGAACACCCCGGCCGCCAGGTCGATCAGCCCGAGCAGCAGGTGACCGAACACCGGGGCGGCGCTGCGGCTGCCGAAGGCTCTCGCGCCTTGCAGTCCCGCGTCGATGAACGCATAGACGGCGAACAGGATGACCAGCGCGAGGATCGTGACTCCCGGCCAGGCGATGGCGAAGATCCCGAAGATGACGGCCAGGATGCCGATCAGGATCAACGAGGTGGATGACGACTTGAACATGACAGGCATTCCTTCCGCTTGCCTCAGCCGCGCCGCCTCATCGGGACCGCCTCATCGGGCCAGTCCGCGGCGCGTGTCATGCTCAGCAGACACGACGGCTGGCGGTGGCGGCCAACACATGCCGGCTATGGAGGCATAGCTGCCGGCTAAGACGGTCTTCGTTTCGGTCTTCGTTCCCACGTCGAGAGCGAGTGGGTCAGGATTTCAGCCAGGCCAGCAGGTCGGCGTTGATCGTGGCGGCCTGGGTGGTCGGCATGCCGTGCGGGAACCCGTGGTACGTCTTCAGCGTGCCGTTCTGCACCAGCTTGGCCGACAGCGGCCCGGAATCGGCGTAGGGCACGATCTGATCGTCATCACCGTGCATCACCAGCACCGGGACGGTGATCTGCTTCAAGTCGTCGGTGAAGTCGGTCTGCGAAAACGCCACGATCCCGTCGTACTGCGGCTTGGCTCCGCCCATCATGCCTTGGCGCCACCAGTTGTCGATGATCGCCTCCACCGGTGTCACGCCCGGCCGGTTGAAGCCGTAGAAGGGACCGGACGGAAGGGCCCGGTAGAACACCGACCGGTTGGCGGCCAGCTGGGCTTGGAGATCATCAAAGACGCTCTTGGGCAGGCCGCCCGGATTGGCGTCGGTCTGCACCATCAGCGGCGGCACCGAGCTGATCAGCACCGCCCGCGCGACGCGGCTCTCCCCGTGCCGGGCCAGGTACCGGACGACTTCACCGCCGCCGGTGGAGTGCCCGACGTGGATCGCGTCGTGCAGGTCCAGGTGCGCGGTCACCGCGGCCAGGTCATCGGCGTAGTGGTCCATGTCATGACCGCCGCTGGTCTGGGTCGAGCGGCCGTGCCCGCGCCGGTCATGGGCGATGACCCGGTACCGGTGCCCCAGGAAGAACAGCAGCTGGGTGTCCCAGTCATCAGCCGACAGCGGCCACCCGTGACTGAACACGATCGGCTGGCCCGAGCCCCAGTCCTTGTAGAAGATCTCCGTACCATCAGTGGTCGTAACCGTGCCCATGGACTGCCTCCGTCGGTTGGGGTGCTGACGCCCGAACGTCCGCGCTGGCTGGCTTTCTGCTGTCCGTCCTAAGGCCGATCCGGCTTTCCTCGCCAGGAGCCGCTGGCTATCAGGTCATCGACGGCTTCTATCGCACGGTCCCCGGGTCCTAACCCCCGGCCCGTGGCCCGCCGTCCGTGCTCGGCCCGCCGGCACTCCCGCACCAGCTAGCTCACGGCTCCATTAACGCGGATGACCTGGCCTAAAGCGGAGATTTCGGGCAACCTCAGTGCCGCATGCCAAGTCCGGACGTGTCCGCCCCGGGCCGTCGGCTGATCGTTGCGGCCACGACGCCGCTGACAGCGGTCGCTTCGTCCGCCTGGCGTCAAGATCCGGGAGGGTTTGGGCTTGCGGGAGCGGTTTGTGCACCATAGACCCCCCGGGCATCCCATAAGCCCGAACCCTCCCAGCTAAACGGTCCCGGAGCGAGATAGCTGAGCCAGGAGGGGCTCGCTGGTACCACGGTGGTCGCGTGCAGGCTCGCCTGGTGCGGTGGACGCGGATTCCGCGGCCTATCCGGTGCCCCCAGCTGCCCGAAATCGCCACGAAGGCCGGGTGCTCTGCGTCGATGGGGCGCCTGGGGCTGGCGGGGAGGGATGGCCAGGGGCCAGGGGCCAGGGGCCAGGGGCCAGGGGGCAGGGGGCAGGGGGCAGGGGGCCAGGGGTGGCCGGTGCGGGGGAAGGGGTCAGGGGGCAGGGGGGCAGGGGGAAGGCGTGCGGCTAGCGTGCGGCTTGGCGGGTGCCGTTGCTCACCGGGACCAGCTCGGCACATCGAGCAGGGGGCCTGCGCGGTTATGCCGTCCGCGGTCTGGAAGAGGATCTGCCGGAGCGGGCAGGGCAGGTCGCCGCTCCAGACCAGGGCCGCCGTCGCGGTGAGCGGATGATTATCGATCGTGACCCGGACCATGTCGTGGATGCCAGCTGGCCGGGGCAGCCGGACCAGCCCCGGCTGGGTCCCGGCGATCACACTGGGGCCGGTCAGTACCGCGGTAGGCCGGTCCCCGGTCGCGGCGAAGGCCAGGGCCATGGGTAGCGACTGCCGGAATGGCGAATCGGTGAACTCAAAGCGCGGATCCACGGCCCGCAGAACCCTCATCCAGGCGTCGTAGGTCCCGGCCTCAGCGCGGCGCGGCCCGTGGACGACAGCCGTGCGGGCGATCTGGGCCAGGCTGATGCTCCCGCGATGTGCCGCCGCGTGCGAGGAAGGGATCCACAGCAGGGGCTCGAACTCCCCCAGGCTCAAGACATCGAGCGGGGCGGCCAATGCGTCAGGGCTGGTGGTCAGCCAGCCCAGGCCGGCGTCGGCCCGGTGCTGACGGATCAGCGAGAACTCGGCGTCGAGCGACGTCTCCATCCAGAGCACGTCCACGTCGGCGGCGGCGGCCGCTGACAGCAGGGCGGACGCTGTTGGTACCGCCAGCAGATCCGGCAGCTGCGGTGGCACGACCACGCGCAGGCGCTGCCGTCCCAGGCCCGCGGCCTGCCGGGTGCGGCTCACCGCGTGATCCACCAGAGAAAGGACGTTCCTGGACGAGTCCAGCAGTATGGTGCCGGCCTTGGTGAGCCGCAGGCCGTCACGCCGGCGCTGCAGCAACGGGGTGCCGACGATCTCTTCCAGCCGCCGGATCTGCTGGCTCAGGGTGGGCTGGGCGATGAACATTCGCTCCGCGGCGTGCGTGAAGGTGCCCGCGTCGGCCAGAGCTACGAAGTAGCGCTAGTGCCGTAGCTCAATATCCGCCGGCACTTCCGCTCCATCAAGGGGGAGCACATCGTCAGCGTAACCAGCCAGGCGCGGGTGGATCATCGCGCAGCTGCCGGAGGTTCCGGGCCGCCGGCTTATACATCTGTAGGATTCCTGGTGACCGGGAGGGACGCGTGTTCGAGGAGCAGCTGCAGGTCATCGCCGAACAGCTCGCCGACGCCCTGGAACGGTCGGTAATCATCGAGGACGCGGCGCTGCGCCCGGTGGCGGTCAGCGCGCAGACCGGGCTGGTGGACGCCACCCGGATCGAGGCGGTGCTGCAGCGACGCACCACCGCGCGGCACCGGCAGATGCTCACCGAGCGCGGGATCTTCACCGCGCGCGAGCCGGTGCCGATCCCGGCCCCGGAACCCGGCAGCCTGCCCCGGCTGTGCCTGCCGCTGAGGCACCGCGATCAGCTGCTCGGCTTCCTATGGCTGATCGACGAGCCGCCCCTGACCGCGGCGCAGATCCAGCGGGCCCAGGCCGCCGCGGCGCAGGCCTCCCGGCTGCTGCACCAGCGCGCGGCCCGGCAGACCGCGGAGTCCGGCACCTTCGCCGCGCTGGCCGACACGCTCCTGCACGCCGAAGCCCGGGACCGCGCGGCGGCGGCCCGCGAGCTGACCGGCGAGGCGGCGCTGGCCGGCTCGCCACCCTACGCGCTCGCGCTGATCCGGTACCTCGCGGACGCGCCCGCGGGCGGCCGGGCAGATCCGCCCGCGGGCGAGCGCGACGGCCTGCTGCAGGTGGCCGGGAACCTGCGGCGCCGTGCGGCACCCGGCAGCTTCGTGCTGGCCACCCCGGGACCGCACGAGCTGATCGCGATCACTACCCGGGACGCGACCGGCCCGCTGCGCGACACCGTCCGCGCGCTGCCCGGGCCGGCACTGGTCATCGGCACGGCCGGCGCCGCTGCGGCGCTGGAGGCGGTCCACGCCGAGCTAGACAATGCGCGTTACGCGGCGGAGGTCGCCGCGGGCGTTCCCGCGTTCAGCCGGGCCGCGGACTGGGGCGAGCTGGACAGCTACGCCGTTTTCCAGTACCTGCCGCGCGACCAGGCGGCACCGGAGCGGATCTGCCCGGGCATCACCGCGCTGCTGACCGAGCGCACCGGCATGTATGAGGCCACGATCCGGGCCTACCTGGACTGCGGCGCGAACGCCCAGCAGGCCGCGGCACTGCTGCACATCCACCGGACCACCTTGTACTGGCGCCTGACCCGGGTCAGCGACCTGCTCGCGGTCGACCTGAGCCGGGGCGATGACCGGCTGAAACTCCACCTGGCCCTCAAACTCGCCGAACTGACCCGGCCCGGCCGCTAGGGGAGCCGCTAGGGGGAGATGCCCTGGCGGAGGGCTTCGCGGACGATCTCGGTCCGGCCTTTGGCGCCGAGCTTGGCCAGGATGTGGGAGATGTAGGTCTGTACCGTGCGGCGGGACAAGAACATGCCGCGGGCGATTTCCGAGGTCGAGTCGCCGCGGGCGATCAGGGCGGCGATCTTGACCTCGGTGGGCGTGAGCGCGGCCCAGCCGGAGGCGGGGCGCGGGCCGCGCGGACCGCGGACGCCGCGCCTGATGCCGTAGGGACGAAGCCGGCTTTCGGCCCGGCGGATGTCCCAGCGGGCGTTCAGGGGCTCGTACCAGGCGGCGGCCTCGTTGAGCGCGGCCCGGGCCTCGTCGCGGTGGCCGCGTTCGGCCAGCACGACGGCCAGGTCCTCCATCGCGGCGGGCAGTTCCGCAGCTGGGCCGGCCGTCCGGTAGTGCGCGACCGCCTCGCGGAGCGGGGCCGGATCGGAGTTGAGGAGTCCCTGGCACCGCAGGCTGGCCGCGGCCGCCCGGGCCGGCTGGGTTTCCGCCGCGGCCTCCTGCTGGCACGCCCGGGCCGCGGTCTGGGCCAGCTGCCGGTCACCGGCGGCGATCGCGAGCCGGACGAGATCGGGCAGCCACTGGTGGGTCAGGGTCATCTCGCCGTCGCGGCGGGGCAAGATCTCGGCCAGCGCCAGCATGGCCTGGCGGGTCTCGCCGCGCTGCTCCAGCGCCACGGCGTGCGCGGCGAGCAGGAAGTCCCGGTTCTCCCGGTCGGGAACGGTCAGCACGGGCAGGGCCAGGCCCGCGCGCAGGTGCTCGTCGGCCGTGGTGCGCTGGTCCCGGCGCCCGGCCACCAGCGCGGTCACGCCGTGGACGAGCAGCGCTGGCCAGCGCTCGCGCAAGAACGTATACGTGAGCCCGGGCGCCTCGTCCTCCTGCGGGTCCAGCTCGGCCAGCGCGTCGTCCCACTGGCCCAGCCAGTACCGCAGCACCGCGGCGCTGACCCAGGTGCTTCGATCGGGACTGCCGCTGCGCTGGGCGAACTCGCGGGCCTGGCGCAGGGTCAGCTCCGCTTCCCGCCAGCGGTCCAGGTTCTGCAGGGTGAAGATGCGGTCATCGAGGGCGAACGACCGCAGGTCCGCGTAGCCGGGATCATCGCCCAGCGCGCGCAGCGCCCGGTCGATGTACTCGAGCGCGGCGGCATGGTCGCGCCTGATGCTGTGGCTCAGCCACAGGTCGGTCAGGGCGTGGGCGGTCGCGAACGCGTCGCCTGCCTGCTCGGCCACGGTGAGGGCCTGGCGGGCGGTCTGGTCGGCGGTATCCAGACTGCCGGTGCCGGCCCGCTCCAGCATGGCCAGCATGGCCAGCATCCGGGCCCGCCACTGCGGGGGCAGGTCGGTCAGCGCCAGGGCCTGCCGTACGGTGGCGGTCGCCTCGTCGCTGCGCCCGGCGCTGACCTGGGCGCGCGCCAGCACCGAGTACGTCTCGGCCCGCCGCAGCGGGTCGGTCATGACCGGCAGCGCCGCCTGGGCCTGCTGCGCCGCCTGGTCGTAGGAGCCGACGGCGAGCAGGGCCCGGACCAGGAAGGCCATCAGCCCGTCCCGGGCCTGGTCATCGCCGGGCGTCGCGTCCAGTTCCCGGCGCAGCAGGTCGGCCGCCAGTTGCGGGGCCCGCGTGGTCAGTGTGGGCGCGGTCCGCAGCAGCCAGGCTCGAGCCCAGCCCTCACCCGGCTGTCCCGCCGCGGAAAGCTGCTGCGCGACGCTCAACGCATCGGTATCGGTGGCCGCGAGCTCTCGCGCCGCCTCGGCGTGCAGCGCCGTGCGCAGCGCGGCCGGCATGCTCTCGTACAGCGCCTGGCGGATCAGCTGATGCCGGAACGCCAGCTCGGCACCCGAGCCGACCAGGATGCGGGCTGCCACCGCCTCCTGCAGGCCCGCGGCCAGTTCCGACACCGGCCGGCCCAGAAGGACGGCCAGGTCGGTGACGGTGAACTTGGCGCCGAGCAGCGCGGCGGTCCGCAGGATCTGTGCCGTCTGCGCCGAGACGGAACCGAGCCGATCGTTCAGCACGGCGGCCAGCGACGTCGGCAGGGGTTCGGCGCCCGGCCAGACGCCGGCGACGGCGACGGGACCGGGAGCAGGACCGGGACCGGGACCGGGACCGGCGGGACCGGGCTGGGCCCGCTCACGTGCCAGGGCATCGACCAGCTCACGCAGGTACAGGGGATTTCCGGCGGCCTGAGCGGTCAGCTGGCGCAGCGTACCTGCGGGCGGCGTGCCGAGCATGGCCGTGACCAGGGCGGCCACATCGGCATCGGGCAGCGGTCCGAGCGTGACCACCGCTCCGCCACGGCGGGCCAGGGCTGAGCGGACCTGCTGCACCTGCGGCCGGTGCGGATCGGACCGGCAGGTCGCGATCAGGAGCAGGCGCAGCTGATCGATCGAGGCGGCGAGCTGGTGCCAGACGAGCAGCGATGCGTCGTCGGCCCACTGCAGGTCGTCGATGACCATTACGGTCGGGGCGGCTGCGCACAGCTCGTCGGCCAGCGCCATCAGCATCTCGACCCCGGAGACGGGCACGTCGCCGTCGGCGAACAGCCCGAGCCGCTGGCTGCGCAGCAGGCTGGCGGCGCGCGCGCGGCGCGGGTCGGGCGAACTAAGGCGGACCTGCAGGCAGTCCTGCATCACGCTCAGCGGCAGTCGCTCGGCCAGCTGGTCCGCGATCCCCCATCCGACGTCCCAGCCCAGCTCGCCCGTTCCGGCCAGCGCCTCGACGACCAGCGACGACTTGCCGATGCCGGGCTCGCCCTCGACCCAGACCGCCGCTCCCCCGCCCTGGCGGAGAGCCTCGACGCCGGCCCGCAGGGCAGTGAGCTCCTGGCCTCGGTCCACCCACTGCGCCGGGCGGTCGATGGGCCACATGGTTGTAACGTATGCCCCGCCCGCGGGCACCGCCTATTCAACGCCGGTGAGTCAGCTGAACGTTACTAAGCGGTACCTCCCATGGGGACGCTGGACAGCCGGGTCTGGATGTCGGCGGTGACGGAGTCCGGTGGCTGGTCGGCGTCGACCGCGACCAGGATGCCGCGCTCGGTGTAGTAAGGGACGAGCAGGCCCGTCGTCTCGGCGAACACCTCGAGCCGGTGCTCGATCACGTCGGCCACGTCGTCGGAGCGTCCGCTCTGGCTGGCGCGGTCCAGCAGTCGCCGGGTCAGCACCGCGTCCGGCGCGTGCAGGTAGATCGCCGCGTCCAGGGTCACGCCGAGCCGGACCGCGAGGTCGGCCGCGGCGGTGGCCTGCGGCAGGGTCCGCGGGAAGCCGTCCAGGATGTACCCGCCCTGGGCGGCCGCCTCGACCACGACCGGGGTCAGCACGTCGAGCACGATCTGGTCGGGGACCAGATCGCCGCGGGCCTGGTGGACGGCGATCTGACGGCCCAGCAGGTCCCCGGAGCGGGCCTGCGCGCGCAGCAGGTCACCGGCGGCGATGTGCCGGGCGCCGGACCAGGCCGCCAGCCGCTCGCCTTGGGTGCCCTTGCCGGCGCCCGGCGGAGCGAGCAGCAGCAGCCTCACGGCACAGCCTTAGAGGGCCGCGGCCGGAGGCCCAGGCAAATCCGGCGCTGTCAGGTCGGCCGGGACGACGATATCCCGCTTCTGGATCTTGCCCGTCCCGCCCTTGGGCAGCGCGTCGACGATCCACACGTGCCGCGGGTACTTGTAGGCCGCGACCTGGCCCTTGACGTAGTCGCGCAGTTCCTCGGGGGTGGCGGTGGCACCCGGCTTGAGGGCTACCGCGGCACCGACCTCCTCGCCCAGGGAGGAGTGCGGCAGGCCGAGCACGGCGGCCTCGGCGACCGCGGGATGCTCGTAGAGCACCTCCTCGATCTCCCGCGGGTAGATGTTGTAGCCGCCGCGGATGATCAGGTCCTTCTTCCGGTCGACGATGTAGAAGTAGCCATCCTCGTCGACCCGGGCCAGGTCACCGGTGTGGAACCAGCCGTCGCGGATCGCCTCGGCGGTGGCCTCGGGGCGCTGCCAGTAGTCCTTCATCACGTTCGGCCCGCGGATCACGATTTCGCCGACCTCGCCGCGGGGCACCTCGTGGTCGTCGGCGTCTACGACGCGCATCTCGACGTCCCGGATGGGGGTGCCGATCGAGCCGGGCTTGCGCTCGCGGCCGGGGAGGTTGAACGAGGCGACCGGCGAGGTCTCCGACAGGCCGTAGCCCTCGAGCACCGGGACGCCGAACGCCTCCTCGAAGCCGCGCAGCACCTCGACCGGCAGGGCCGCGCCGCCGGAGATGCACTCCCGCAGCGAGGAGGTGTCGTAG
>Ga0302235_10003813_pt1 | contig 10465 bp, 8 predicted proteins | sample II_Palsa_N3_3_FD_193577 | JGI IMG/M metagenome (GOLD analysis project Ga0302235, IMG submission 193577) | Peat permafrost microbial communities from Stordalen Mire near Abisko, Sweden - II_Palsa_N3_3 | ecosystem: Environmental > Terrestrial > Soil > Palsa > Peat permafrost | place: Sweden... | reverse complement strand
ACGACGGACATGGTTCCGGTGACGATCGCCGGCGTCGCGATGGCGTCGCCGGCCGGCCCCCCGGAGCGGGCCGAGCGGTTCTCGATTGTGCTCGCGTCGGCGGCTGACGGGGACTCCCGGCGGCTGTTCATCGGCGTCGGCGACGCCGAGGCGACCGCGCTCGCGTTCAGCCTGCAGGGACAGGAGTTCCCGCGGCCGATGACCTATCAGTTCATGGCGTCGCTGGTGGCGGCGGCCGGATCGGCGGTCCGCTCGGTGCGCGTCACCCGGACCGACGGCCAGGTCTTCTACGCGCAGGTGACGCTGCGGGGCGGGGCCGTGGTCGACGCCCGGCCGAGCGACGCGATCAACCTGGCGGCGATTACCGGCGCGCCCGTCCTGGTGGCATCGGAACTGCTCGACCTGCCGGGTTCATGAGCATCCACCGACGGGCGTTTCCAGGCCGACCGCCTCGATCACCTCGTCGACCCGCCGGGTGGGGAACCCCTGAGAATGGGCCAGCCACAGCAGGTGATTGCGGGCGGTCCGGCTGGGCTGCAATGCGGCGGCATCCAATAGTGAACCGACGCGAGACAGCGGCCGCGCGAGTGTGCGGTAGGGTTTGCCCCCGATCAGGGCGCTGCCGGTGTCGACCGCGTCCAGGCCGAGGATCACCCGCATCGTGGTCGACTTACCGGCGCCGTTCGGGCTGGTATCGAGCTCGACCCCGCAGCGCGGATCGCGACCCGCGACGGGCGGCCACTGGAGCTGTCAGTCAAGGAGTTCGCTGTCCTCGAGGCCCTGATGCTAGCGCTTCTTGCTGTTATGCGATTTTCAGGTTGTAGACGCGGGCGGCGTTGCCGGCCAGGACCAGGGCGGCGGTTTCCTCGTCGGGCATCAGCCGGGCGACGGCGCGGGCGTTGGCGGCGATGCCGGGGATGCCCGGCCAGTCCGTGCCGAAGATCATCCGCCTGGTCAGCCTGGCCCAGTTCTGGCGGGCGTAGTAGTCACGGAGCCGGGACGGCGGGAGGCCGGACAGCTCGATCCAGACCCGGTCGCTGGACAGCGCCAGGAACGCGGCCGCGTCGTACCACCAGCCGCGGCCGCCGTGCGCGAGCACCAGGGTGAGCGAGCGGAAGTCGCGGAGCACGTCGTCGAGGACGACCGGGTCGCCGAACGTGTTGGCCGCGCCGGGGAAGGTCGAGGTGCCGCAGTGCACCACGACCGGGACGCCGGCCGCCTGGCAGGCCGCGTAGGCGGGGTACAGCATCCGGTCGTTGGCGGCGACGCCGGCGTGCACCGGGTGGATTTTCAGCGCCACCGCGCCGAGCGCGAGCTGCCGACGCACCTCGTCGTCGACCGGGTAGTGCAGGTGCGGGTTGACGTTGGCGATGATCTTGATGCGGTCCGGGTTGCGCGCGGCGATCGGGAGCATGTCCTCGATGACCTGCAGGCCGGTCACCTTCGGGGAGTACTCGCACATGAGCAGCGCGGTGTCGACGCCCTCGGCCGCCAGGTAGGCGTCGAACTCGGCAGGCACCACGGTGCCTGCCGCGTCGTAGAGCCGTTCCATGGTGGCCGAGGCGGCGAACCCCTGCAGCCACGTCTCCCGGGCCAGCTTGAGCGTGGGCAGCCGGGCGGCGTGCAGGTGGACGTCGATGAGCGGCATTCCGTCGAGCATGACGCCTTTCTATCGCACTGTGCTCTCGGTCGTGGTCAGCACGCCGAGGGCCATCGTGCGGAGGTCCACCCGGCGGATCTTGCCGGTCGCGGTGGTGGGGAACCCGTCGGTGAACACGACCGCGCGGGGGCGCTTGAACGACGGCAGCCCCTCCCGGCAGTACTCGATCAGCTCCGTCTCGGTCACCGCCGCCCCGGCCGCGAGCAGCACGTAGGCGACCGGCTTCTCCAGGCCGTCGGCGTCGGGGGCGGCGACCACCACCGCCTGGGCGACCGCCGGGTGCGACAGCAGCCGGGTCTCGACCTCCATCGGGGAGACCCAGATGCCGGACGCCTTGATCATGTCGCCGGTCCGGCCGAGGCACTCGTAGTACCCGCCGTCGTCCCTGACATAGGTGTCGCCGGTGCGCAGCCACTCGCCCTGGAAGACGAGCCGGGACGCGTCGTAGCGGGCCCAGTAGCCGGTGGCCGAGGACTGGCCCCGCACGTACAGGGTGCCGGGGGTGCCCGGCTCGGTGATCTCCCGGCCGTGCTCCTCGTCGACCAGCTTGAGGTCGTAGCCGGGCACCGCGACGCCGGTGGTGCCGGGCCGCACCGCGCCGGGCGCGTTGGACAGGAAGATGTGCAGCATCTCGGTCATCCCGATGCCGTCGATGATGTCGATGCCGAACTGCGCCGTCCACCGGGTGTAGAGGGAGGCGGGGAGCGCCTCGCCGGCCGAGGCGGCCAGCCGGACCCCGCCCAGCGCGTCGGCCGGCAGCCCGGCCCTGAGCATGTTGGCGAAGAACGTCGGGCCGCCGAAGAAGAGCGTCGCGCCGTGCTTGACGGCGGTCTCCGCGATCAGGTCGGGACGCGACGGCGACGGCAGCAGCACGCAGGCCGCGCCGACCGAGAGCGGGAACAGGACCGAGTTGCCGAGGCCGTAGGCGAAGAACGCCTTCGCGGCCGACAGGCAGCGGTCCGATGGCGTGATCCCGAGCACCTGCGCGGCGTAGGTCTCGCAGACGACCTGGACCGACCCGTGCCGGTGCATGGCGCCCTTCGGCGTCCCGGTGGTGCCCGAGGTGTAGAGCCAGAAGGCGGGGGAGTCGGCCGTGGTGTCGTAGACGGACTCGTCGGGCGCGTAGGCGGCCAGGTCGTCCAGTTGGTGAACTGGCCGGGGACTGGCAGCAAGCGGGACGTCTGCCAGTACACCGGCCAGTTCGGGCGCCGCTGCGGCGGCCGACTCCGCCACGGCGGCGAACTCACCGGTAATCGCGAGGAACCGGGCCCGGGAGTCGCGCAGTAGCTCCGCGACCCCGTCGGCCCGCAGCATCGTCGAGACCGGCACTGGAATCGCGCCTACCCGCATCGCCGCCAGGTAAACGACGACGAAGGCCGGCGAATCCGACATCACCATCAGGATCCGCTGCTCGGGCTGGACGCCGACGGCGCGCAGGCCCGCCGCGGTGCGGCAGACCCGGTCGTGCAGCTGCGCGTAGCTGAACTCGCCGGCCGGGCCGGTCAGCGCGATCCGCTGCCCGTCCCCGGCCGCCAGCCGGCGGTCGAGCAGGTACTCGCACGCGTTGAACAGTTGCGCCATCGCAGTCGTCCCCCGGGGGTTCGCGGTTCCGCCAGCCTTGCTTCTAGGCCAGGTGCACGTAGTCGTAGTCGAACGGCTGGCCGTTGATCCCGTTGCGGGGCGGCGCGATCCAGGCCGCGATCTTGCCGCGCTGGAACACCGGCTGCATCAGCGACCGCACGAATGTCTTGTCCGTGTCGGTTGGGAGCCATTGTCCCTTGCGCGCGTCCCACTCGCCAGCGGAAAGCCGCTCGCCGGTCGGCGACGCCTCGATCGGGGCGAACGCGCCGACCTTACGGTTGAACGCGATGTGCGGCAGGTAGAGGCGCTGCGGGAGGCCGGCCTGCTCGAGGATGCGGTTCCACCGCTTGACGCCGCCCGCGCAGTCGGAGATGTACTCGCGGCGCAGGTCGGTGTTGAGGCCGACGAGGGCGGCGACCTCGGTCTGGGCGATCTCCCCGTCGGTCAGCGCGTCGACCATGATCGAGTCGCTGGCCAGCAGGTGGTCGTCCTTGCGGCGGTCCTCCAGCCAGCGGCCCTTCAGGCCGGCCGTGTAGTAGTTGGCGACGTTGGTGGAGGTCTCCCCGCCGAACAGGTCGAGGGAGACGCTGTAGTGGAAGTTGATGTACTTCTGGATGACCGGCAGCGGGATCGCCCCGCGGGCGGCCACGTCATCGGTGTCGTTCTCGACCATGACCTGCGCGGTCCGTTCCACCACCCGGTCGACGCCGGTGGTGCCGACGAACATGTGGTGCGCCTCTTCCTTGAGCATGAACTCGCAGGTTCGGCTCAGCGGGTCGAACGCGGACTCCTTCAGCGTGCCGAGCTGGTACTTGCCGTCCCGGTCGGTGAAGTAGGTGAACATGTAGAACGAGAGCCAGTCGGGGGTCTCCTCGTTGAACGCGCCGAGGATGCGGGGCGAGTCCTCGCTGCCGGAGTTGCGGTGCAGCAGCTCCTCGGCCTCCTCCCGGCCCTCCCGGCCGAAGTGGGCGTGCAGGAGGTAGACCATCGCCCACAGGTGGCGGCCCTCTTCGACGTTGACCTGGAACAGGTTGCGCAGGTCGTACAGGGACGGGGCGGTCGCGCCGAGGTTGCGCTGCTGCTCGACGCTGGCGGGCTCGGTGTCGCCCTGGATCACGATCAGCCGCTGCAGCTCGGCCCGGTACTCGCCCGGCACCTTCTGCCAGGCCGGCTCGCCCTTGTGGGCGCCGAACCCGATCCGCCGGTCGCCGTCGCGCTCGGCCAGGAAGATGCCCCACCGGTAGTCCCGCATCGGCACGTGCCCGAACTGCGCCCAGCCCTCACGGCCGACGTTGACCGCCGTGCGCAGGTAGACGTCCTGGGTCGGCAGCGTCGGGCCCATCGACTCCCACCAGGACAGGAAGTTGGGCTGCCAGGACTCGAGGGCGCGCTGGAGCCGCCGGTCGTCGTTCAGGCTGACGTTGTTGGGGATCTTCTCGGCGTAATCAGGCGTGGTCATCGCAGGTACCTCAGACTCGCTTCCGGTCGAATTCGGCCCGCTTGCCGGTGCCGTACGCGCGCAGCGCGCCGTCGGGCCCCGAGGCGTTCGGGCGGTAGAAGATCCAGTTCTGCCAGGCGGTCAGCCGCCCGAAGATCTTGGTCTCGGTCGTCTCCGGGCCCGCGAACCGGTAGTTCGCCTCTAGGCCAGTGAGCGCGTCCGGGGAGAAGGCCGACCGCTCCTCGATCGCGATCCGCACCTCCTCCTCCCAGTCGATGTCGTCGGGGGCGAAGGTAACCAGGCCGAGCTTCTCGGCCTCCTCGGCCTCCAGGGGCTCGCCCGCGCGCTTTTCGACGTCGGCCAGGCCGTCGTCGTCGCCGTAGAACCGGGTCTGCAGGCGGGTGAGGCCGTTGCCCATCGGCAGCGGGCCCAGGTTCATCGCGCCGACCGTGATCGCGGCGGGGGCGCCCGGGTTTGTCGACACCGCGGGGTCGACGTCCTCGAAGACGCCGAACAGCATGTAGGAGCGGTCCGCCGCCAGCGCGAGCTCGAGCAGCGAGCCCGCGAAGCACGAGCCCGGCTCGAGCAGCACGATGAGCGACCGGCTGGTCACGTCGAGGCGCTTGAACGTCCGCTTCAGGTACAGCACGATCTCGCGCGCCAGCCAGTCGGAGCCGGCGTTGTCGAGCAGCAGCGCGTCGTAAGCGAGCACCCGCTCGCTGGCGGTGGGGCGGGCGCTGGAGTCCGGGTGGGGGCGGGGGCCGGCGTCGCCGGTCGTGCGGAGCACCCAGGTGCCGATCTCGGTCTCGTTGGTGCGCAGGTCGAGGATCAGGTCGTCGAGCTCGCGGGCCACCGCGAGCGGCCAGAACCCCGCCCCGGCCGCGTACACGTCGGCCATCGACCCCGGCGCGTCGCCGTCGGGCGCGCGGACGGTGATCTCGGCTACCGCTCGGGTCCGGTCGAGCGCCGCCGACACGTACTGGTACGTGATCGCGTCATCGGTGCGGGACTTGTCCAGCGGGGTCAGCTCGATCGCCGCGCCGCCGGGGAGACGGTGGCTGGCGGACGCTAGAGCCAGGGACCGTTCGGCCACCGCTTCTTGCCAGCGGACCCGCGGCACGGCCTCATCGACGAGCTTCCACGCAACTGCCTTTTTGCCCCCGAGACCCTCCGCCTTGGTGGAGAAGTAGTCGGCCCGGTCGCGGCGGACGTGCCGCTTGTCGACCACGCGGGTGAGGCCGCCGGTGCCCGGCAGGACGCCGAGAAGCGGGAGCTCGGGCAGCGAGACGGCCGACGAGCGGTCGTCGACGAGCAGGATCTGGTCGCAGGCGAGCGCGAGCTCGTAGCCGCCGCCGGACGCGGTGCCGTTCAGCGCGGCCAGGTACGTCTGGCCGGAGTTCTCGGTCGCGTCCTCGATGCCGTTGCGGGTCTCGTTGGTGAACTTGCAGAAGTTCACCTTCCACGGGTGGGAGGAGGCGGCCAGCATCCGGATGTTGGCCCCGGCGCAGAAGATCTTCTCCTTGCCGCTGGTCAGCACCACCGTCTTGACCTCGGGGTGCTCGAACCGAAGGCGCTGGACCGCGTCGTAGAGCTCGATGTCCACGCCCAGGTCGTAGGAGTTCAGCTTGAGCTCGTACCCCGGCACCAGGCCGCCCTGCTCGTCGACGTCCATCGTCAGGGTGGCGACCGGGCCGTCGACGGCGAGCTTCCAGTGCCGGTAGTTGGCCGGACAAGTCCTGAATTCGACGTGCGACATGCTCTCATACTCTACGAAAGTCTGTATCTACGTCAAGAGTTCGTAGAGCATTGGTTCAGCCCGGATCCATGTCCCGCCAGGACGCGGAGATCACCGGCCACAGCGTGACCGCCAGGTACACGGCGAGCCGGGTCATCCTGTCAGCGCGGCACGTGCGCGGGCACCTTATTTATTTTCTGGCGGGAGCGAGAGCGAGGACGGGGCTCGCGGTGGCTAGGTCAGGCGAGGCTATTCAGCCGGCGCCACTCGCGATGCGCGTCCGGCAGCCACCGCTGGTGCCGGTCGGCGAACAGCTCGGCCGCGCGGATTCCCGTCCACCGGGGCGGCAGCAGCTCGCGCGGCAGCGACGGGTCGAGGGCCGGGAAGCGCCGCCACGCGTGCACCAGCTCGAGCTGGCGGAGCAGCACGTCGCCCGGCACCTCGGGCGCCCGGAACTCGGCCACGAACTGCTCGTACTCGGCCTCGATCTCGGGCAGGTTCCACGCCGCGACGACCATCGCCCTGGTGTCGGACAGGCCGGTCCGGCGGGCCACGAACACGTGCGCGTCGCCCGCGACCCCGGCCTCGGTCAGCACCCGGACCGCCTCGCTCTCGCGGTTAGCGTGCGGGCTGATCCACAGGCCGGGGCCGAGCGAGCCGAACCCGGCCCACGCAAGCCGGGTCCGCACCACATGCCGGGCACGCCGATCGGACTCGGGGATCCGCACCTGCGCCAGCACCCACTGGCCGTCCCACGTCGCGGCCGGGCCGAAGGAGTAGATGCGCTTCGCCCCGTCGCCCAGGAGCTTCGTCGCCGCCGGGGTGAGCAGCCACCGGGTCCGCCGGCCGACCTTCTCCGGCTGCAGCCAGCCGGCGTTGGACGTCCGCATCAGCGCCTGCCTGGTCGCCTTCTCGGCGACCCCGAGACGCTCGAACGCCGCCAGCACCGCGCTGGTCCACGCCGCCCCCTCGCTCGGCAGCACGAACTCCCCGAGCAGGGTAAACAGCAGCCCGCGAGCCGACCCAGCGCCGACCTCGTGGCGACGCGACAGCACCGGCGCCGCGGATTCCACTTAACTGCTCCGGTTCCGCATAGTGCAAGTAGCATACCGTCCGCCCGCCCCGGACCCCGGTAACCGCAGTTTAGGCCCCGCCGCGCCATTGCGACGGGGCCCGCCCGGCTATGGGGGCGCCAGCCCCCATGCCCACACACCACCCCCTCGGGTCTCGCCGCGTTCTCTGCGACGCGACCCGCCAGGGGGTTTGGGGGGCGGGGCCACCCAAGCTGGGGGGTCACCGGGGGGTCATCCCCCGGGGGAGACTAATGCGTCAGCGTGCCGAAGGTCACCGTGTCGCCTGCCCAGGAGAAGTTCTGCCATTTGACATCGCTGCCGGTGCTCGTCGCGGCGACCATGTCGTTTCCGCCCTCGTAGATGCCCACGTGGTAGACGTAGCTGTGCGGGTTGCTGTCGACGTGGAAGAACACCAGGTCGCCGCCCCAGGCCCGCTTCTTGCTGATGGGCCGGAACTCGAGGAACTGGGCCTCCGCGGTGCGCTGGATGCCCTTGCCGAGGTGGCGGTAGACGTACTGGCTGAGTCCCGAGCAGTCGAACCCGGCCGGGCTGGTCCCCCCGTAGCGATAGCGGACGCCCTCGTACTTCTTGACTAGCGTCGCGACCTCCTGATTGAAGGACTGGCGATGCTTGCCGGTGTAACTCGTGTCGTAAGCCTTCTTGGGCGTGGCCGCCCGGTGGCTCCTGGGCTTCTTCAGGGACTTCCTGAGCGGCCCGTGATTGCTGGGTACCGCTGCGTTCGGCTTGGCGCCGGCGGGCAGATTCGCCGCCTGGGCACCCCCCGCGACTCCGGCCATTGGGACGCTGAGCGCCGCCGTGGCGAGGGCCGCCTTCGCCAGCCAGTTGCGCCGCACCCTAGGCGCCTCCACGCATGGCAACGACCCGGGTATAGGTATCTGACCCCCGTTTAAGCATGACGCCGTTCATGTCCTTTGTCCTTTCTTTCCTTTTCTAACAATGCGTATTCGCTTGTTTGAGCGCGGCAGTTTAGGTGCCCGCTGCGCATACTTCCCTATCATCGGGACAGGGGGCATGTCTCGGAAGCGGCGATGTTTAGGTCCGGAATGTCACGCAGATCACGGTTGAGTAAAGGTTCGTTTCCTACTTCCGATTATGGATTTTGATCCCATTAAAACTGCAGGTCAGAGCGTCGACAAACGTTGTCATTGAATGATCGTTTGTGCGCCCTTGATTGGTCTTTGATGTGTGTTATATGTCACAGCGGCCTAACGGGCGATCGGGCTCGCCCGATGCGCTCGAATGCCTCATTTCAGGCCGTTACCGTCCTGTGATTGGCGTTGACAGATATCTTTGCGTGACAGTTGTTGCCTGTGTGACGAGTTGGCTGTCCGGCGCGCGGTGGAAGCGGCGGGACGTCAGGGGCACGGCGCCGGGCGCCACCGGCTAGACTGCCCATCTTGTGAGTGGTACTGAGAGCATCCTGGTCACCGGCGGCGCCGGATTCGTCGGCGCGACGCTGGTGCGGCGACTGGTCGAGAGCGGCTACCGAGTTCGCGTGTACGACAACCTGTCCACCGGGGCCGAGGCGCACCTGGCCGGCGTGGACGCCGAGCTCGTGGTGGGCGACATCCGCGACGACGACGCGCTCGACGACGCGCTCAAGGGCCTGGACGCAGTCATCCACCTGGCCGCGGCGGGGTCAGTGGTCGGCTCGATCGACGACCCCTTCGGCAACTTCGAGTCGAACGTGCTCGGCACGTTCCGGGTGCTCGACGCCGCCCGCCGGGCCGGGGTGGAGCGCACCGTGCAGGCCTCGACCGGCGGCGCGCTCATCGGAGACGCCACTCCCCCGGTCAACGAGCAGTCGCTGCCCAAGCCGCTCTCGCCCTACGGGGCGTCGAAGCTGGCAGGCGAGGGGTACGCGCACGCGTTCGCCAAGACCTACGGGCTGCGCACCGTCGCGATCCGCTTCGGCAACGTGTACGGACCTTGGTGCGACCGCAAGCGCGGCGTGCTCAACGTGTACTTCGAGTCGCTGCACGACGGCGTGCCGCTGGTCATCTACGGCGACGGCACCGCGTCCCGCGACTACGTGCACGTGTCCGACATCGCCCAGGCGCTGCAGCTCGCGCTGGAGAAGGACGTCCCCGGCGGCACCGTGGTGCACGCCGCCTCGGGCGTCGAGACGCCGCTGACCGAGCTCGCGGACCTGTGCCGCCAGGCGGCCGGGCTGCCCGATCACCCGATCGAGTACCGGCCGGCCCGGGCGGGGGAGGTCGGGCGGAACTTCGCCACCTACGATCTGGCCCATCAGCTGCTCGGCTACGCCCCCACCGTGCGGCGCGAGGACGGCATCCCGCAGCTATGGCAGTGGTTCAAGGACGAGATCTTCAAGGACTGACGCGCTCCCTGAGCCGACCCGGCTTAAAAAGTCACGGTTATTGATCACCATTCGCGGTAGTTAAAGCACCGGCATAATGTTCGCCGTGTTAGGGCGATTTCTACGGCTTGATGGGCGGATGGGTGAGATGCGGCGCTTGTTGGCGGTGGTAGCGGCCGGACTACTTCTGGTGATCGTCCTGGCCGGGTGCAAGGGCTTTTCGGTGGGGGCGGCGGCCGGGCCGACGGCGACGGCGAAGGCGAAGACGGACTCGAAGTCGAAGTCGGATTCAAAGCCAAAGCCAAAGCCGAAGACGAAGCCCGCGAAGGCGTCGCACCCGGCGACGGCTCACCCGTCGGCCGCCGCGGGCGGGTCGGGGACGCTGCAGGTTCTGGTCGAGCCCAAGGCCGGGGTCGGGGCGATCTACAAGCTCATCACCGGCGCCAAGTCGTCGGTCGACCTGACCATGTACGAACTGAAGGACACGACGGCCGAGAACGACCTGGCCGCGGACGCCAAGCGCGGCGTCGACGTCCGGGTGATCCTCGACCAGAACCTGGAGAAGTCGCGCAACACCGCCACCTATGACTTCCTCTCCGCGCACCGCGTCCACGTGACCTGGGCCGACTCCGGCGTG
>Ga0302235_10003807_pt1 | contig 10470 bp, 9 predicted proteins | sample II_Palsa_N3_3_FD_193577 | JGI IMG/M metagenome (GOLD analysis project Ga0302235, IMG submission 193577) | Peat permafrost microbial communities from Stordalen Mire near Abisko, Sweden - II_Palsa_N3_3 | ecosystem: Environmental > Terrestrial > Soil > Palsa > Peat permafrost | place: Sweden... | reverse complement strand
GATCTCGGCGACCGGGTCAACCACGTACACCTCAAGGACGCGCGGCTGCCGGTCATGGCCGAGATCATCGCCGACGAGGCGCCGGTGACCGAGATCTGGACCAGAGAGGCGTTCTGCGCGCTGGGCGGCGGTGACCTGGACACCGATGCCGTGCTGGATGGCCTGCGCCGGATCTCCTTCGGCGGCTGGCTGGTGGTCGAGCAGGACATCTTGCCGCGCAGCGCCGAACGGTTCGCGCGGGCCGCGGCCGAGCAGCGCCATAACCGCGAGTTCCTCGCGGCGCGCGGGCTATAAGGGGCCGCTGACACCATGGCTCCGTTCGCAATAGGTCTTATTGGTGCCGGGCGTATGGGCCGCACCCACCTGCGGGCCCTGGCCGGCTCGCAGCGAGTAAAGGTGACCGCCGTCGCGGAGATGTCACCCGCGGCCCGTGAGGCGGTGGCCCGTGACGGCGTCACGGTGCACGAGAGCGTGGCAGAGATGCTGGACCACGCGGCGCTGGACGGGGTGCTCGTCGCCGCCCCCACCGACCAGCACGGGACGATCATCGCCGAGGTCGCCGCGCGCGGGCTGCCCATCTTGTGCGAGAAGCCGTGCGGGCTGACCGCCACCGAAGCCCGGGCCTCGGCGCAGACGGCCGCAGCGGCGGGGGTCCCGCTGCAGGTCGCCTACTGGCGGCGGTTCGTGCCGGGCCTGCGCCAGCTGCACGACCGGATCGCCTCCGGCGAGCTCGGCGTCATCCACCTGGTGACCTGCTACCAGTGGGACGAGCAGCCTCCGTCGCCGATCTTCCGCGCGCACAGCGGCGGGATCGCGATCGACATGGGCGTGCACGAGTTCGACCAGCTGCGCTGGCTGACCGGCCAGGACATCGCCGGCCTGGCCGTGGTGGCGTCCGGCTCGGCGCCCGACGGGATCGCCGACGTGGACGGCGCGCAGGTGGCCCTCACGCTGACCGGCGGTGCCACCGGATTCGTCTCGCTGGGCCGCTACTTCCCGGTGGGCGACGCGGTGTGGGCCGAGGCGTTCGGCACGCGGGGGCACGAGCGGTGCGACGTCATCGACCCGGCCGAGGGCGAGGTCGCCCAGCTCGAGGCGCTGCGCCGCCAGGCGGAGAGCTTCGCGTCCTTCGCCGCGGGCGGGCCGTGCGAGGGGGCCACGGCGGCCGACGCGATCGCGGCGCTGACCGCCGCCGAGCAGGTCACGGCCGCGATCCCGGTCCCGCCAGTGCTCCCGGTCCCGTCTGGGGCCCCCAACGTCAGCGATAGCCTGCCGCCCAGCTACCGTCACCAGGCCGGCGGGTGAGCGCGTCGACGCCGCCGGACCTGCGGGTCGGCATCGTCGGCTACGGGGTGATGGGCAAGGCGCACAGCTACGGCTACCGGGTCGCGCCGCTGCTGCGCCGCCTGCCGGTGACGCCGGTGGTAACGGTGATGTCCGGGCGGGACGCCGGAGCGGTCGCGGCTGCGGCGCAAGCGTACGGGGTGCCGGTCACCGTCACCGACTGGCGCGAGCTGATCAGCCGGGATGACGTGGACGTGGTGGACATCTGCACTCCGCCCGGCACCCACGCGCAGATCGCGCAGGAGGCCGCGGCGGCGGGCAAGGCCGTGCTGTGCGAGAAGCCGCTGGCGCTGACCTATGCCGAGGCGGCCGCCGCGCTGGACGCGGTGACGCGGGCCGGGGTACACAACGCGGTCGGCTTCAACTACCGGCGACTGCCCGCGATCGCGCTGATGCGGCGCATGATCGCCGAGGGCGTGGTGGGGGAGGTCAGGCTCTGGCGCGCCACCTGGCTGTCCGACGAGTTCGCCGACCCGGCCACGCCCTGGGACTGGCGCTTCGACCGGGCCATGGGCGGCACGACCATCGCCGACCTAGGCAGCCACCTGATCGACATGGCCCTGTGCATGGCCGGCCCGGTGGACAGCGTCTGCGCGCAGGCGACGACGTTCATCGGCTCGCGGCCGGCGCCCGGTGGCGGCACCGCGACGGTGACCGTGGACGACGCCGCCAGTGCCCTGCTCCGTTTCTCCTCCGGGGCGCGCGGGACCATGGAGGTCGCGCGGGCCGCCGTGCGGCGGCCCTGTGACTTCACCGTCGAAGTGAACGGCAGCCGCGGCACGCTGATGTTCAGCTACGCCCGGCTCAACGAGCTGTGGTACGGCGACGCGGACGACGACATCCGGCTGTACGGCATGCGCCGGATCCGGGCCGAGCACCCCTCGCATCCATACGCGGCCCAGTGGTGGCCGATCGGCCAGGGCGTCGGCTACGGGTCCTCGTTCGCCAACCAGGCCGCGGACCTGCTCGAGGGCTGGCCGGACGCGCCGTGGAGCCCGGGATTCCGGGACGGCGCGGCGGTCCAAGCGGTGTGCGACGCGATGGAAACCTCGGCCGCCTCGGGCCGCTGGATCAGCCTCGACGAGGTGACCGCAATCTCCCGGTCTGTGACATTATGTAATTAAGTGATTACTATTTGTGGTATCGTTGGGGCTTACGAGACCGGTTCACGTGCTGTGGTTTGGGCATGTCGGCCCCGGTCGGACGGGTGATGTGCCCTTGCGCGCGGCGGTTACTGCGCCACGCGGAGAGCCTCTTGCCGTTACCAGGCTTGGCGCGGGGATGGAGAGCCATGCTGCTCCAAGGGGCAGAAAAGGTGTGGCCGACGCCCGCGGACACGCCGGCCGCCCCGCCTCCGGCCGCGCCTGATGGCCCGGCCGACATTCCATCGCGCGGCGAACGGGTGCCGGATGCGATCACCCTGGCAGGTGGCCTGCTGTGCACCGCCGTGGGCCTGACCGTGATGGCGGCCTGGTTTTTGGGGGCCACAACCATTTTGCTCTTCGGCAGCAAGAATCCGATGCCATTCAATACCGCGCTGGCCTTTGTCGTGACCGGGGTCGCGCTCGTCGCGCTGGCCAGGAGGCGGCCTCGGGCGGCGCTGGCAGCGGGCGTGTTCGACGCGGCCCTCGGCGCGGTGATACTGGCCGAATCCGCCCTCCACCGCGGTCTCGGCATCGATCAGCTGTTCGTGAAGGCCTATATCAGCGGGCCGCACGTTGTGCCCGGGAGGCCAGCGATCAATACCGCGGTGTGCCTGGCGCTGACCGGCACGGCCCTGCTGGTGTGGGGTCCGTGGCGGCCCCGCCGGCGGCCGATCGTGGTGGCCGCAGCAGGATCTGCCATCGGCGCGATCGCGGTCATAGCGACCTTCGGGTACGCCACCGGCAACCCCGCGACTTACGGGTGGTGGCACGTGTCCGCGATGGCTTTGCTCACCGCCGCGACCATGCTCGTTCTTGCGCTCTCCCTGCTCAGCGCCGCCTGGCGGGACTCCCGCGCGGGTCATGCGGGCCTGCCCAGGTGGCTCCCGATGCCAGCCGGTGCGCTGGCTCTCGGCCTGGCTGTGTGGCTGGCCCTCACGGGCCGGGCCATGGCCGCGGGGCGTATCTCCGCGGACACCTTCACCGGCGCCGCCACTGCCCTCGGGCTGGTCATGGCGGGCCTGGTGGGTCTGGTGGTCTGGCTGGCCCAGCACGCGGAGGGGCGGCGCCGGGTGGCAGTGGCGGAGGCGACGCGACGGTCCGAGGCCGAGAGAATGGCGCGGGAAGGTGAGCATCTGCTGTTCCAGTTCCTTGAAGCCATTCCCGTCGCGGTGTTTATTGCGTCGCAGGACGGTCGGCCATACTTCGCCAATAGCGAGGCCGAGCGGCTGCTGGGACCGGGCGTCGTACCGGGCATCGCTACCGGTGAGCTGACCGAACCCTACCGTGTTTTCCTGGCCGGAGCGGCCCAGCCGTACCCGACCGCGAGGATGGCCATTGCCCGTTCCATCGGCGGCCAGCCGTCGCACTTTGACGACATGGAGATCCATCGGCCGGATGGTTCCGCGATCCCCCTTGAGGTGTGGGGGCGCCCGGTATACGGCGCTGGCGGAGAGATCGACTACGCCATCAACGTGTTCGCCGACATATCCAAACGCCAGGCCAGGGAGAAGATCATCGCCGGCCAGGCCGCGCTGCTCGAACTGGCCTACGACGCGATCTTCGTCCGGGACCTGGACGGTCACATCACGTACTGGAACGCGGCCGCCGAGCACGCCTACGGCTTCACCCGCGCCGAGGCGGTAGGACAGATAGCCCACGACATGCTCGGCACAAAGTTCCCCGAGCCGCTGGCCAGCATCGAGGCCATCACGGCCCAGCGCGGCCGCTGGGAAGGCGAACTTACGCACCGGTGCGCCGACGGGCAGTCCATTATCGTGGAGAGCCGCTGGGCGGCACAGCGCAGCCCTGGCGGATCGCTGCTGGGATTCCTGGAGATCAACCGTGACATCACCTCCCGCAAGGACGCCGAGCGCGAGGCGCTTCGGCGAGCCGAGGAGATCCAGGCCCTGAACGCAACCCTGGAACAGCGGGTGCAGCAGCGCACCGTGCACCTGGAGCGGGCCAACAAGCAGCTGGCGGCCTTCAACTACTCGGCCGCTCATGACCTGCGCACCCCGCTACGAGCGCTGAGCGGGTTCGCCGAAGCCCTGGCCGAGGAGTACGGCGACCGGCTGGACGAGACAGGACGCGGGTACGCCGGGCGCATCCAGGCGGCCAGCGGGCACATGGCCACCGTGCTCGATGACCTGCTGCACCTGTCACAGGTGTCAACCGCCGAGATGAACCTCCAGGACGTCGACCTCAGCGCCGAGGTCGCCGCCATCTGCGGCCGGCTACGCGCGCGCGACCCCGGCCGCCGGGTCCGGGTGACCGTGCAGGACGGCGTCCGGGTCACCGCGGATCGCCCTTTGATCCGGACCGTGCTGGAGGACCTGCTCGAGAACGCCTGGAAGTTCACCGCTGGCCGTGAGCACGCCACCATCGAGTTCGGCACCACTCCCGTTGCTGACGCTCCCCTCTGCTGCTACGTACGCGACAACGGGGCCGGCTTCGATCCCGCCTACGCGGACAAGCTGTTCCAGCCCTTCCAGCGGCTCCACGCCGCCAGCGAGTACCCCGGCACCGGCACCGGCCTGGCCAGCGTCCAGCGCATCGTCGACCGCCACGGCGGCCGGACCTGGGCCGAAGGCGCCGTCGGCCGCGGCGCCACCATCTACTTCACCCTCGACGCCAAGGACATCCCGTGAGCGGCGGCGTTCGCAGGCACCCGGCCAGCGCCGGGCTACCGCTCCTGCTCGGTCGGGCGGATCAGCATCTCATTCACCGCGACGTGTCGCGGCCGGGTCACGATGTAGATGATCGCGTCGGCGATGTCCTCGGCCTGCATGGTCTGGCCCAGCTGGCTTCGTATGCTGTCGATCACCTCGGGCCGGTTGTGGCTGACTAGCTCCGTCGCGGTCGCGCCCGGCTCGACGAGTGAGACGCGTACGTAGCGCTTGGTCACTTCCTGGCGCAGGGACTCGCTGAATGCGCCGACGCCGTGCTTGGTCAGGGAGTAGACGCCGTTGCCGTTGCGGGCCACCCGGCCCGCCACCGAGCTGATGTTCACCATGTCGGCGACCTGGCGCGGGCCGTCCCCGGCGGCGCGCAGCAGATGGGGCAGCGCGGCGTGCGCGCAGTAAAGCAGGCCGAGCACGTTGAGCTCGACCATCTGCTGCCACTCTGACAGCGGCGCGCCGACCACCGGTCCGAGCAGCATCACCCCGGCGTTGTTGATCAGCGTGTCCAGACGTCCCAGCTCGGTGACGGTGCGCGCAACAGCGTCTGTCGCCTGCTGCTCCTGCGTGACGTCGCACTCCAGCACGAGCGCGCTGCCGCCCTGATCGCGGATACCGGCGGCGAGCGCTTCCAGCCTGTCCTTGCGCCGCGCCGCCAGCGCCACGGCCGCGCCCTGGGCGGCGAGCGCGGAGGCCGTGGCCGCGCCGATGCCGCTCGAAGCTCCGGTCACCAGCGCGACCGTGCCTTCCAGTACCGGCTTCACCACAACTCGTCTCCCTTGGTCGCCTAGTCGACGGGAAGTACCTCGAACGCGGGGTGCTTGGGCGCGATAGCGCGGATCTGGTCATCGCTCGAGTCTGGGCCGGTGCCCTCGAAGAAGATCCCGACCTCGGCCTTCCATCTTTTCAGGTAGGCGCGCAGGACCGGGACCTTCTCGTCGTCGCTTAGTTCGCGGCCGCGGAAGCTTTCGGTACCCCGGCCCAGCCGCAGCTCACCTGCCCCGGCAACCCGCAAGTTGCGCACCCACTGCGCTTCACCGCGCGGCGCGACGAGGTAGCGGTGGCCATCGTGGGTAAGCAGGTTCACCGGCGTGGTACGCCACTCACCACTCGTCCGGCCCTTCACCGCAAGGACTCGCGAGCCGAGAACACTGATGCCCTGCCTGGTCAGCAACGCCACCAGCTTGTTGAAGACGTTGCGCGTGAACCAGCCAGGCGGCCGGTAATAATCGGACACGCTGGCCAGCGTAGCCGGAGAGCCGGCCAAAAGGGCCCGGGCAACGGGCGGCTTATCACGGCTGGGCGAACCAGACCGATTCCGCATGGACCTGGCCCGAAGATCGGGGGCTATCTGGATGGTGCGGGCGGTGGTCGGCCGGTGATGATTGCTGGCATGGGAACCTCGTCAGACGCCGGTGACGCGCCGGCCGGGCCGGGGCGTACGCCGTACCTGCCTGAGCCGACCGGTCCGTGCCCGGTCGGTACCGCGTCCTTGTGGCTGACGGACGTCTCCCGTCCCGATCCCTGGGCCGCGGGGGTGAACGCGCGGGAGCTGATGATCTCCCTGTGGTATCCGGCGACGCCGTCGGACGGGCGGCGAGCCCGGTACATGACGCCAGCGGAGTCTGGACTCCACCTCACCAGCAGGGGCATTACCGGCGTCCCGCCCGGCGTGCTGAGCACGGTCCGGGCCAACGCGGTCAGCGCTGCCACACCAGCGGGGGGCCAGCGCACCTTGCCCCTGGTGGTGCTCTCACCTGGCTTCACCAACTCCCGTAGCGTGCTCACCGCCCTGGCCGAGGACCTGGCCAGCCACGGCTATGCCGTGGCCGGAATTGATCACACCTACGAGAGCTATGCCACGGCCTTTCCCGACGGGCGGGTCACCACCTGCCTGGCCCGTGAGACACGTCGCCGGGGCGAGGGGTTCTGGGAGAAGGTGGTGGCAGGCCGGGCAGCCGATGTTTCCTTCGTGCTCGATGAACTGACCGGTGCGCACCCGGCCTGGCCGGGCGCCGGGCTGATCGACCCGTCCCGGATAGCGATGGCCGGCCACTCCATCGGCGGTGCGGCCGCCATCGCCGCCCTGCTAGCCGACTCCCGCATCCGCGCCGGCATCGACATGGACGGCGCCACTGCTACCCCGATCTCGGATGAGGGCCTGTCACGGCCGTTTCTCTTCCTGGGTAAGCAGTCCAACTACACCCCGGGAAGCGGAGGCGCCGTTACCACCTGGGAGCACGACTGGAAACACCTGACCGGGTGGAAGCGGTGGCTCCTGGTCGCCGGCGCGATGCACGCCTCCTTCACCGACCTCGGGCTCCTGGCCGATCAGGCCGGCATCGACATCGGCGCCGGCATCCCCGGAGCCCGGTCCCTGGACATCACCCGCGCCTACGTCCGGGGCTTCTTCGACCGGCACCTGCGCAGCACGCCGCAAGCCTTGCTGGACCAGCCGTCACCACGCTACCCCGAGGTCACATTCTGTTCCCCGGAGACGAAAACCTGCCGCCAGTGGCCAAGGACAGGAGGTGACCGGGATGAGCGATGAGCAGGACGAAACCCGGCCCGGCTATGGTTGCGACGGGTCGGTGACCCGAGCCATGAACAAGGGCTCTCCGGTCGCGGTGTCGGTCACTACCATCAGGTAGGGACGGTCGAACGTGACCGGCGGAGGCCCGGCCTTCGCCGCGCTCGCGCTCACGCCGACGGCGGTCGCGGCGCTGGCCACCGTGCCCTGCTCGCCCACCCGCAAGGTGGCGGCCTGCTCGACGAAGCCGAGGCGGCGGGCCTGCGGCGACAGCCCGGTGAAGTCCGCGGCCCCGGTGAAGGCGGCGCCCATGCCAAGTCCGGTCAGCAGGCCGTTCAGGTCGACCTTGTTCTGCAGGCTTACCTTGGGCAGCGCGACGTCGCGGGTCAGAACCGGGCCGGAACCGTGGTCCGTACCGTCCGCCGCCAGCGTGGTGGTCAGCGCGGCGAGTTGCGCTCCGGTCGGCATCGCGCAGCCGCCGGTACCCGAGGGCGGCAGCAGCGCCATCATGGCCAGGTGGCCGCCACGGTAGGGCAGCCAGACGGCGGTCCAGCCGGCCGCGCTGGTCGCGGCGTACGGGCCGCCGTTCATGAACGGCGCGTTGACCTGCCGCCCGGAGGCGGTGGTGAACGGCTTGGGACTGGTCTGGCTGGCCTGGAACGGCGTGGCCCAGGCCGCCTTCAGGTACAGCGCGTCGGTCAGCACCCAGCCGATGCCCTGCAGTGAGTCCGGGGTCAGCAGTTGCGGGATCTGCCCGTGGGTTGCGGTCGCGATGGTCTGGTTGATCTCCTGTGCGGCCTGGTCGGGGCGGCTGAGCAGCGGGACGTGCGCGACGCCCGCGTCGTAGCTGGTCGCTACGGCGCTCAGATAACTGCGCAGGGTGATCAGCGACGGGTCAGCCCACACCTGATCGCTCGCGTCCACCGTCACGCCCGGACCGTCGAGCCCGCGCAGCGCCGCCGACCGTGCCTGCAGGCCGGCCTCGAGCGCCGGCCCGCTGGTGGCGGGCAGATGCAGCACGTCGGCCATGGCCTGCGCCGTGGCGCCGCGCGCCCCGAGGTAGGCCATGCCCAGCCCGCTGGCCAGGCTGGACGGCGACAGCACCAGGTTGGCCCGCGGATCGGCCTGGCACCAGGCATCCAGCACGCTGAGCCCGAGAGCGGTGTCGGCCGTGCCGTAGGGGCGCGGGTCGGCCAGCGGCTCCCGCATCGCCACGCCGCGGGCGATGACCGGCGCCGCCGATGGCGTCGCCGGTGGCGCCGTCGTTCCGCAGCCCGCCAGCACCGCTGCCGTCAGCGCGAGGACCAGGCCGGCGGCAGCCCGCAACTCGTTCTTCATGCGCATCAGACGGGGCGCGGACCTTCCCGGTTTCATACATTTGAGGTAATCCCTCGCGCCGGTGATGGCCCGGCGCGCCGCGAAGCACCCTACCGACGACCGCTGACGCGCGATACTGGGCCGCATGGTTGACGACACAGCACGGGACCGGGCCATCTACCACGCGCTGAAGGCGGCCGACGAGGTCGCCGCAGCCCTGCAGACCCACCTCATCGAAGAGCACGGGGCCGATCCGGAGCGCGCCGCCCCGCCGAGCCCCTCCACCAACTCCCTCAAGCTGCTGCGGCAGGCCCGCGAGCGCCTGGGCCTGGGATTGCGGGCCGTCCAGGCCGACCACATCGCCGCATCCGACGACATCTCCCTGCGCAACCGGCAAGACGCAGTTTGACGTCCCGCTCGCGGCAGGTACGTGCACGTGGTCAGGGCTGCAGGGGCGACGGATGCCGAGGCTGGTAGATGGGCAGTTCTCCGCCGTCCGGGAGGCGGATCGCGGCTAGGAGCCCCCAGCCCTGATCGGACACGCCGCGCGCCACCTCGACTCCTTTGTCCCGCAATTCGGCGAGGGTGGCGTGGATGTCGTCACACATCAGGTAGAGCTCATGGCGCCCGTCACCGTCGGCCGGATGAACAGCAAGCTCAGCAGGGGGCAGGGCGAAGATGAGCCAGCCGCCGCCGGCGTCGACCGACGCCAGGCCCAGCACGTCGGCGAAAAACGCACGGACCTTCTCGGCGGCCGGGGAGAACACGATCGCATGAATGCCAGTAATCACGCAGCGATACTAGCCAACGACCGGGCAGTGGTCGCGCCGCGGCGGCGGGTCATCAGTTGTTCTCCTCAGCCTGAAGCTGGGTTGACGCCTGGTGATGCTCCGGTCGTTGTCCCGCTGCCTGCTCCGGCCCGCGTGAACGCCGGGTCGCTGAGGTGGCTCGCCAGGAACGTGACACTCTGGGCTCCGTAGCCAAGCTCCAGCCGGTACCGCACCTTGTCGGCGTGCGCTGTGACTTGGTCAGAGGCGGCTATGTACTGGACGAAGACCGCCTTGAAGATGCTGTCCCAGTAGGAGAGCAGCCACGGGTTTTCCCCGTTGGTCCAGGCACCGAACGGGACCGCGAAGACGGTGGACTGCCAGCCTGCCGGGAAGTTCAGATGCGTCTGGATGGCCGCCTCGCCGACGGTGATGTCGTCGATGACGCGTGCTTCGTACTGAGTGTCCGTCTGGCCGAAGGGCCAGACGTAGTACTCGTAGTCGGTGGGGGTCATCAGGGACCGGTCCAGCCCGGCGAGGCATGACGCCGGGGCGTACGGCATGTAGGCATGCCCGCATTCCCCGGCGTGCAGCTGGATCATCCAGCCCTCCTTGGCCATGGTCTGGACGATGCTCCAGCCAGCGTAAATCGAGCCGTAGTCGCCGTTCGCGTAACCGGTTATCACGAA
>Ga0302235_10003781_pt1 | contig 10520 bp, 9 predicted proteins | sample II_Palsa_N3_3_FD_193577 | JGI IMG/M metagenome (GOLD analysis project Ga0302235, IMG submission 193577) | Peat permafrost microbial communities from Stordalen Mire near Abisko, Sweden - II_Palsa_N3_3 | ecosystem: Environmental > Terrestrial > Soil > Palsa > Peat permafrost | place: Sweden... | reverse complement strand
GGCCAACGGACTGCTCAGCACGGTGGCCTACAAGCTCGGTTCGCGGCCGACCGCCTACGCACTGGAGGGATCGATCGCGAACACCGGCGCGCTCGTGCAATGGTTTCGCGACAACGTCGGCCTGATCACGAGTGCGCCTGAAATCGAGACCCTGGCGCTCACCGTGCAGGACAATGGCGGCTGCTACTTCGTGCCCGCATTCGCCGGTCTGTTCGCGCCCCATTGGCGCGCCGACGCCCGCGGAGTCATCGCCGGGCTCACCGGCTACATCACCAAAGGCCACCTGGCCCGGGCCGTGCTCGAGGCCACGGCGTGGCAGACGCGCGAGGTGGTCGAGGCGATGAACTCCGATGCGTCGGTCACCCTGCAGACGCTGCGCGTGGACGGAGGCATGACGGCGAACAACCTGCTGATGCAGTTTCTCGCCGACGTGCTCGACGTCCCGGTCGTCCGTCCGCTCGTCGCCGAGACGCCGTCGCTCGGCGCCGCCTATGCGGCCGGTCTCGCGGTCAATTTCTGGCCCGACCTGGAAACCCTGCGCGGGCACTGGCACCCGGCCGCGGAGTGGCGTCCCAAGATGGATCCGGCGATTCGCGCCAAGGGCTATCGCAAGTGGCAGAAGGCGGTCCGGCGAGCGTTGGACTGGGTCGACGAGGACGACGAATAACTCGCTTGACGATCAACCACGACGTCCGCTCAGGCGCCGCCCGGGGCGACGCGCGGAAACGCCCGCAGCGTGGCGAGCACCTCGGGATCCTCGCCCTCGAGTGCCACCCACGCCGCTCGCAGCCCGTCGCTGGCGCCGGCCTGGAGCACTTCGGGGCGCCGCGCAAGATGCCCGATCACGGTCGCCCCCGCGGGCGGGCGGATCACGCATACCGCCGGCGTGCTCGAGTGATCGCCGGCCTGCGCGGCGAGGCGGGCGGTGAGCTCGTCGTAGCGGGGCGAGCGGGTCCGGTGCAGCTCCACCAGCTGCGGGTTGACGCTCACCAGGTAGCGCTCGGTGAGGCGCGCGACGACACTCGAGGGCGGAGCATGGGCGACGCCCAGCGGGCGCGTCTGCAAGACCAACACGTCGGTGGCCCGGGTGAACGACGCGTGCACCGGGATCGACTCGGCGAGCGTCGCATCCAAGAAGCGCCGCCCGCGGAACAGCACCGGGGGGCCGGCGAGCCACGGCAGCCGGCCAGAGGCGCGCAGGGCCCCGCGGATGTCCTCGGGTGTGTCCAGGTCGGCCAGGTCGACGATCTCGGCCGCGTCGGCGTCGGTGGCGGTGCAGTGCAGGGCAATGGCGCTCTGGAGGATGGCTTCGAAGCGCAAGGGTCGCTGGTGGGTCCAGACGTCGTTGATCACGTAGTCCATGTCGAAGGCCGGGCCGCCTCGCAGCCAACGGGTGAGGCTCACGAAGCGCGGGTCACCGAACCCGTGCCAGTACAGGGCGCAGCCGTACGGCGCCTGGCCGGCGAGCAGAAATGCGGCGTTGAACGCGCCCGCGGAGGCGCCGTGCACCTCGTCAAACGCATCGCGAAACCCCAACTGCTCCAGCGCCGTGGTCATCCCGGCGGAGACCACCCCTCGCATCCCTCCGCCCTCAATCACCAGCGCCACGTGGCGCCCGTCGGAGCGGCGGCCCGGACGCGAGCCCTCCGCCCGCCGGCGCCGGAGCGTCTGCACCACCGGATGGGCGGTCTGCTCCCCGGTGATCCGGGTGGTGGAGCGGAGCCTGTCGGCTGCCATGAGTCGGGCGGTCATCGGTGCGATATGCCGCGCGCAGGCCACGATTCGGGGCCCAGCGGGCGGGGCGTCCAGCCTAGCGAGGTGGCTTTCGGTTGGCGGTTGCGGCGGTCCCAGCCGGTCTGGAGCTCGTATATCGACCATGCGGTTGACAGTGGTGCGCCGCCGCACTATGTTCGGCATTGTCGAATAATGGTCACCCGAGGAGAGAGAGTTTGAGATGGCTACTTCTGCCCCGACCGCGATGAAGAAGTTCCTCAACGACCCGGCCGACGTCCTGAAGGAGTCGCTCGCCGGACTGGCCGCAGCACACGGAGATCTGCTCCGTTATGACGCCGCCAATCAGATTGTCGTGCGCATCGATGCTCCCGTTGAGGGCAAGGTGGCACTTGTCTCGGGCGGCGGCGCGGGCCACGAGCCGCTGCATGGTGGCTTCGTCGGAGCCGGGATGCTCGACGCAGCCTGTCCGGGCGAGGTGTTCACCTCGCCGGTGCCCGATCAGATGGTGGCGGCGACCAAGGCGGTCGACGGCGGCGCCGGAGTCGTGCACATCGTCAAGAACTACACCGGGGACGTGCTGAACTTCAAGATGGCGGCCGATGACGCCGCCGACGAGGGCATCGCAGTCGAGTCGGTGATCATCGATGACGACGTCGCCGTGCAGGACTCGCTGTACACGGCCGGGCGGCGCGGAGTGGGCGCCACCGTGCTGGCGGAGAAGATCGCCGGCGCAGCGGCCGAGCGCGGGGACGACCTCGCCGCGGTGGCCGGGATCGCGCGGCGGGTGGACGAGCGCGGCCGTTCCTTCGGGGTGGCGCTGTCGTCCTGCACACCGCCGGCGGCGGGCAAGCCGATGTTCGACCTGCCCGACGGCGAGATGGAGTTCGGGATCGGCATCCACGGTGAGCCGGGGCGGCGACGTGGACCGATCGCCAGTGCCCACGAGATCGTCGAGGTGATGCTCGAGGCAGTGCTCTCGGATCTCAAGCCGGCCGAGGGCGCCAAGGTGCTCGCGTTCGTCAACGGCATGGGCGGCACGCCGGCGATCGAGCTGTACCTGCTCTACAACGAGGTCGACCAGCAGCTGCGCGCCGCTGGAGTGGAGCCCGTGCGCAACCTGGTGGGGAGCTACATCACCTCGCTGGAGATGGCCGGCGCGTCGATCACACTGCTCGAGCTCGATGAGGAGCTGACCTCGTTGTGGGATGCTCCGGTCCACACCCCAGCGCTCCGCTGGGGGGTCTGAGACCGTCGTCGTTGCTCCGACCGTGGACGCGAACACCATCATCAGTTGGCTCAACGAGACCGAGGTTGAGATCGGGGCTCAGAGCGATTACCTGACGCAGCTGGACGCCGCGATCGGCGACGGTGACCATGGCACCAACATGAACCGGGGCTTCACGGCGGTCGGCCGCGCCCTGGCCGAGCAGGCTGAGCAGGCGCCCCCGGGGCGCCTGCTGATCCTGGCCGGCAAGACGCTCATCTCGACCGTCGGCGGGGCCTCGGGCCCGCTCTGGGGCACGGCGCTGCGGCGGGCCGGCCGAGCCCTCGGCGATGCCGAGACGTTTGACGGCCAGCAGTTGGCGGGGGCACTCGACGCGGCCATCGCGGGCGTGGTCGAACTCGGCGCCGCCACGCCGGGCGACAAGACGATGATCGACGCCCTGACACCGGCCGCTGAGGCGCTGCACGGTGGCCTCGACGCGGGAGAGCCGATCGGGGTGGCGCTGGTTGCGGCGGTGAGCGCGGCTCAGGCGGGCGCCGAATCGACCGTGCCCCTGCAGGCGCGCAAGGGTCGTGCCTCGTATCTCGGTGAGCGGTCGATCGGGCATCTCGACCCTGGCGCCGCGTCATCGGTGATCATCCTCTCGGCGCTGCAGCAGGTCGTCGATCGCGAGCAATGATGGCCGAGAGCCTGCTGGCCGGCCACCCCGCCGCGCCGGGGGTTGCGGTGGGTGGCGCCTGGCGGCGCCCGGAGCAGGAGCGCGCCACCCACGTCGTGGACGCGGCCGATCGCGAGGGTGAGCAGGCCCGAGCGCGCGACGCCTTGGAGCGGGCGGGCGCCGAGTTGACCGAGCTCGCCGACCGTCTGCCCGGCGAGGAGGGGGAGATCGTGCGGGCCGGCGTGCTGATGGCGGGCGATCCGGCGTTGCTGGCGGCGATCGAAGAGGCGGTGATGACGCGCGGGACGCCCGCCTCCGCCGCGATTCTCGAGGCCACCGACGCCTACGCCGATGCGATTGCCGGTCTCGGCGACGAGGTCCTGGCCGCGCGGGCCGACGACGTCCGCAGCCTCGGGCGCCGCGCGGCGGCTCACGCGACATCTGAGGCGGACCGTGGCGCTGTCCCCTCCGCTGAGCCCGTCATCCTGCTCGACAGCGACCTCGGCCCCGCCGACGTGGCCGAGCTGCCGAGCGCGGTGGTTGGCGTGGCGCTGGCTGGTAGCGCTCCGACCGCTCACGCCGCGATCGTCGCGCGCTCGCTCGGGCTGCCGCTGGTGACCGGGATCGGCCCAGAGGTCCTGGCCATCCTCAACGGCACCCGACTGGCCCTCGACGGTGACACCGGCTCAGTGGTGATTGAGCCTGAACCCGAACGCGCGCGCGTGGTGGAGGGGGAGATGCGGGCGCGCCAGCGCGCGGTGGCACGCGATATCGCCGAGCGTGACCTTCCGGCCCGCACCCGTGACGGTCACACGGTGAGCGTGTTTGTCAACGTCGCCGGCACGGCGGAGGTCCAGGCCGGCCTGCGCGCCGGAGCGGAGGGCATCGGGCTGCTGCGGACCGAACTGGCCTTCATGGAGGCGGCGGCATGGCCGACCGAATCCGAGCACCTGGCGATGCTCGAGCCGATCCTCGCCGCCTTGGGCTCGCGTCCGGCGGTGGTCCGCGTGCTCGACTTCGGCGCCGACAAGGCGCCGCCGTTCCTGCGCGGGACGGCGGAGCGGGGCGTCACGCTGTTGCTCGGTGAGCCGGACGCCTTCAGGGCCCAGCTCCGGGCGATTCTCAGTGCGGCGCGGGGGCGCGATGTCCGAGTCTTGCTTCCCCTGGTCGATGATCCCGGACAGGTGGCCGCCGTCCGTGCGCTGATGGTCGAGAGCGTCGGAGCGAGCGGCGCGGCCGGGCTGCCGCCCGTCGGGGCAATGGTGGAGACCCCCCGGGCGGCCGGCGTCGCGCTGGCCCTCGCTGCCGCATCTGATTTTCTCAGCATCGGCACCAACGACCTCACCGCCGCTACGTTGGGCGTCGATCGCTTCTCCGGCGGGGCCAAGCGCACCTACGATCCCCGGGTCCTCGGGCACATCGCCGCCAGTGTCGAGGGCGCGCATACCGCCGGGCGCCGGATCGAAGTGTGCGGCGAGGCGGCCTCCGATCCGATGCTGCTGCCGCTGCTTGTCGGCTTGGGCGTGGATGAGTTGAGCGTGGGCGCGGCCCGGGTGGGCCTCGTCCGGCGCTGGGTTCGCCTCCTGTCCTACGAGCAGGTGCGGCGACTCGGCGCGCAAGCGCTCACGCAGGGCAGCGCCGAGCAGGTGGAGGCGCTCCTGCACGATCTTGCCGGCGTGCTCCGCTCAGCGGAGGTTGACGACGCAGTCGACGAGCGCGTCGATGGCGGCGCCGGCGCCCTCACCTTCGGCTCGTAACTGCAGTTCCGTGCCGCTCTTGGCTCCGAGCGCGAGGATCGACAGCAGGCTCTTGGCATCCACCTCGCGGTCACCCACGCCCACCCACAAGCGACCGGGGAAACCCATCGCGGCGCGCACGAAATCAGCCGCCGGACGGGCGTGGAGGTCGACACCGACGGGCAGCGTCGCGCGGCCCTCGGCGCTCGGCTGATCAGAGCTTGCCGACACTCCGCGCTTCCTCGGCCGCCGCGATCACCTGATCGAGCGAGCCACCGGCCGACGCCATCACGGCCGCCGCCACCGCGCCCTCCACGAGCGGCGCATCGGCGAGGCGTATGTCCGCGTCATCGTCCTCGTGATCCTCGAGGACCGACAGCACGGTGAGGATCGAACTGCCCAGATCGGCGAGCACGGCCACGCCCTGACCGTCCTGCGCCCGGGCCAGCGCCTCTCGCACCAGCGGCTCGTTGGTGCCCAGGCCTCCATCCGGGCCGCCGCCAGCCGCTTCGATGCTCACCTCTGGGCCGGCCATCTGGCCCGCGAGATCGACCACTCCGCGGGCGAGTTCGGCGCTGTGCGACACGACTACGATGCCAACCAACGGGCTCCTCCTCCGCAATGCTCCGGGCAGCGCACGTTATCGCACGGAAGCGTATTCGACAATGTCGAATGACAGGTTCCCAACCGAGGTCCCGTGGCGGGTTTTCAGCCCACCCTGGATGGTTGCGTTTGTGGCGCGTTCTGTATAGGCTCGAACCTGTGAACGTCGGTCCTCGTTCACAGATTCCAGAGGGAGGTCATTTCATGGCAGACAGCGTTTATCGGGTCACCGAAGTCATCGGTGTCAGCAGCGAGTCCTGGGAACACGCGGCGCGCAGCGCGGTCGAGACCGCGGCGAAGACGGTTCGCGACCTCCGCGTCGCCGAGGTCATCCGCCAGGATGTCACGGTCGAGAACGGTGGCCTGGTCAACTTCCGGGTTCGCCTGGGCATCTCGTTCAAATACGGCAGCGACGACTGAGGCCGCACGCGCCCGCACGCCCGCGCAGCTTGCGCTGGCGAAGCGGTAGCCACGCCGAGCTCATCCGCTGAGGAACGTCTCGATCGCGGGTGCCGCGCCGGAAGGCTGGTCGAGCAGGAACAGGTGACCACCACCGCGCACGATGCGTAGCGTCCCGCCGGGGATCGCCTTGGCCAGGTAGCGACCGTTGATCAACGGGACAACCGGATCGCGATCGCCGTGGACAACCAGGGTGCGATGGCGCAGGCGACGGAGCCAGGGATGGCTACTCCAACCCGAGACGGCATAGAGCTGGTGCAGGTAGCCGATTGGGGTTGGCGGCTGGGATAGCCGCGCGTCCAATCCGGCGCCCATGACCCGGCGGTCGCGGGCTGTGCGTCCGCCTGCGATCATCGGCACGATCAGCTCCGCCAAGCGTCGGTCGTAGTAGCGCGCGGGCGAAAGCATCAGCATCGTCACCAGCGGATTTGGCGGGACGCTCGGCATCCCGGGCGTGGTGGCGCAGAGGACGAGCCGGCCGACCCGATCGGGCGCCCGATGGGCCAGCTCTTGAGCCAGCAGTCCTCCTAGTGAGTAGCCGAGCACGTCGATGCGCTCGTGGCCGAGGCGGTCGAGCAATTGGGTGACCAGGCGCGCCAGTGCCGGCATCCGCATCGGCCAGCGAGTGCGGGCGGACTGCCCGACGCCGGGAAGATCGAAGGCGACCAGCTCTCGCCCGTGGACCTCACGGACGAACGGCTTCCACATCTCGAGATTCGCCCCCAGTCCGTTGATCAGGAGCAACGGCGGTCCCTCTCCCATACGGGCGACCCGAAGTGGGGGGGCGGATGCGGTGGAGACGAACTGCACGCGCGCGTTGGACCACAGAGCTATGACGGCACCCCGCTGGTGCGCTCCCGGATCGTCAGGGCCGCAAACCACTCCAATGCTTCCGGTGCGCTGACCGCTCCCAGGGCCACCGCCTGCGCCACCGGAACTCCCTGGAGGATTCGCTTGACCGGAACCTCGAGCTTCTTCCCGGTCAGCGTCCGCGGGATCGCCGGCGCGACCACGATCTCGTCCGGCACGTGCCGCGGGGAGAGGTGCTGGCGGATCGCCGCCCGGATGCGTTGGCGCAGCTCGTCGTCGACCGTGGCGCCGTTGAGCAGGACGACGAACAGGGGCATGTAATAGCTGCCGTCAGGGAGCTCGATCCCGACCACCAGGCTGTCCACAATCTCGGGCTGGCGTTCAACCACCGCGTAGATCTCGGCCGAGCCCATCCGGACCCCGCCGCGGTTCAGCGTCGAGTCGGAACGGCCGACGAGCCTCAGCGTCCCCTGTGAGCTGAGGCTGGCCCAGTCACCCTGACGCCAGACGCCCGGGAACAGGCTGAAATAGGTCTCGCGGTAGCGGCTGGCGCCCGGGTCGTTCCACAGCCGCACCGGCATCGATGGCATCGGCTCCGTGATGACAAACTCTCCCACCGTGTCGCGCACGGGCCGCCCGGAATCGTCGAACACGTCGGCTGCGACCCCGGGCCAACGGCACGGGATTTCACCCACGCGCACTGGGAGCAGTGGGCTGCCGCCCACGAACGCCGTGCAGACATCGGTCCCCCCGGCGATCGGATCGATGCGGACCTGACCGCCGAGGCGGTCGTGCAGCCAGTGCCAGCCGCTGGGCGGGAGCGGCGAGCCGGTCGGGATCACGGTACGCAGCGACGTCAGGTCGAGCGCGTCGGCCGGACGAACGCCCGCCTTCTCGCACGCCGTCACGTACGCCGAACCCATCCCGAACGTGGTCGCCCGGGTCTCGGCCGCGACCGTCCAGCTGCCGGCGGCGTCGGGGTACGCGGGGCTGCCGTCATAGAGCACGATGGTCGTACCGTGCAGCAGTCCGCCGACCAGATAGTTCCAGGCCATCCAGCTGGTGGAGCTATAGAAGTAATAGCGGTCGCCGACGTGGAGGTCCATCGCCAGCCCCAGGGACTTCAGGTGCTCCACGAGGATTCCCCCGTGGCTGTGCACAATGCCCTTGGGCACGCCGGTGGTGCCGGATGAGTACAACACCCACAGCGGATGTGCGAACTCCAGTGGCGCGAACTCCGGCTCGCACGGTGCCTGCACCAGACGGTCAAAACAGGTGGCCCTCAGCTCGGCCGGTGGCTCGCGCTCTGGCAGCAGCGAACGGACGAGGATCGTGGTGTGAGCCGTGGGCAGGCCACTCTGCAACTCCCTCACCGCGGCGATCCGGTCATGTTCCCGCCCGCCGAAGCGGAAGCCGTCGACGGCGATCAGCGCCGAGGGCTCGACCTGAGCGAACCGATCGAGCACGCTCGTGGTCCCGAAATCCGGAGCGCAAGCGGTCCAGACGGCCCCGATGCTCGTCACCGCCAGCATCGCCACCACGGCCTCGGGGAGGTTGCCGATGGAGGCGGCGACGCGGTCGCCGGGTCCGATCCCACGCGCGCGCAACGCTGCCGCCAGCGCGCCGACCTGACCGCGCAGGGCGGCCCACGAGGTCTCCCTCAACGGGCCGGACTCACTGCGGGCGATCAGCGCCGGGCGCTCGGCGCTCGCGCGGGCCAGGATCTGCTCGGCGTAGTTGCACCGCGCCCCGGCGAACCATTGGGCGCCGGGCATCGTGGACTCGAGCACTGCGCCGGCGTAGGGCGTCGCTCCGTCGATCTCGTAGAAGTCCCAGATCGATCGCCAGAATTCCTCCAGCTCGCGGACCGACCACTCCCACAGCGACGCGTAGCCGTCGAGCGCAATGCCGCGCTCGCGGTGCAGCCACTCCATGTAGCGGGTCACGTTCGCCGAGCCCACCGCCTCCGCGGTCGGCTCCCAGATCACTGGCCCCAATGGTTCAGCCGCGCACGTACGTGCCCGGGGCGGGCTCGATCACGGGGTGCTCGCGCGACCCGAGCGAGGTGGCCGGGCGTTCCTCGCCGGAGCGCTCGATCACCCACGCCGTCCAGTCCTCCCACCAGGTACCCTGACGCTTCTCGGCCCGCGTCAGCCACTCGTCCGGATCGCCTCCGGGCTTGGGGCCGGCGAAGTAGTGGGCCTTGGGGTTGCCGGGTGGGTTGACCAGGCTGGCGATGTGCCCGGCGTTGCTGAGCACGAATGTGCTCGGGCCCGACAGCAGCTGAGTGGTGCGGTAGCAGCCTTGCCAGGGGGTGAGGTGGTCGGTCGTCGCGCCGGTCACGTAGGTCTCGACCTCGATCCGCGAGAGGTCGACCGGCGTGCCCAGGATCTCGATGTCGCCGCTGACCATCACGTTGCGCTGGAAGATGTCGATGAACTGCCGATGCAGCGCCGAGGGCAGATTCGTGCCCTCCGCGTTCCAGGCCAGAATGTCGAACGGCGGCGGGTCCTGGCCGAGCAGGTAGTTGTTGACCCAGTACTTCCATACCAGATCGTCCGGCCGCATCCAGGTGAACACGGGCGCGAGATCCGACGCCTTGAGAACCCCCTTCCGCGACGAGCGCTCTCCGGCCAGCGATAGCAACGGGGCCAGCCGCAAGGCGCCGATCGGAGCCGGCACATCGAAGTCGAGCAGCGTCACGCCGAAGCTGGCGGTGTGGACGAGCGGCTTGCCCTGCGCGGCCAGATGGTTGAGCACTCCGGCGGTGAGGATCCCGCCGGCACACAGCGAGAGCAGGTTGACGTCGTCAGAGCCGGTGATCTCGCGCACGACGTCGATCACGCGCTCAACCGTGGCCGCGTACGTGTCCAGATTCCAATCGCCTTGCTCGGGTGCCGGATTGCGCCAGCTGATCACGAAGAAGGTCAGCCCCTGCCCGACGGCGTGCTCGACGAAGCTGCGTCCCGGCGCCAGGTCCATGAAGTAGTACCGACCGATCTGCGGGGGAATCAGCAGCGCCGGGCGCTCGCGTACGGCCGGAGTGCTCGGCGTGTACTGCAACACCTCGCAGACCTCGTCGCGGTAGATCACTGCTCCTGGGGTCACGGCGAGATTCCGGCCCACCTCGAACACGCCGGGCTTCACCTGTGAGGGCATTCCGCGATTGGTGCGCACGTCGCCGACGAAGTTGCGTAGGCCGCTGACCAGGCTCCCGCCGCCGGTCTCGAACACGCGCTTCAGCGCGGCCGGATTGCCCGGAAACGTGTTTGTGGGTGCGAGCGAGGAGACGACG
>Ga0302235_10003779_pt1 | contig 10524 bp, 6 predicted proteins | sample II_Palsa_N3_3_FD_193577 | JGI IMG/M metagenome (GOLD analysis project Ga0302235, IMG submission 193577) | Peat permafrost microbial communities from Stordalen Mire near Abisko, Sweden - II_Palsa_N3_3 | ecosystem: Environmental > Terrestrial > Soil > Palsa > Peat permafrost | place: Sweden... | reverse complement strand
CACGCTCGCCGCACTGCGAGGCGGCCCGTTGCCGGCTGCCGCCGTGAACGCGCCGGTCTCGGTCGACCAGGCGGCCACGCTGTTCGGCGGCCAGCTTCAGCGCAGCGCCAACCAGGACGTGCGTCTGTTCGGCATCCTCTCGCTCCAGGAAGGCGCCGCCGCCATCCTCAGCGCAGGTGGCGAACCGCCGCGAGCCGTGTCGCTCGGCAGCGCCATCATGCAAGGCGCCAAGCTCTACGAAGTGCGCCCCCGTTCGATCATCATCGACCGCAACGGTGTCCGCTCCGAAGTGTTCCTGCCCGCCAATCCCGCCGGCCCCACCATTTACGTGCGTTAGGCAAACCTGCCGCCAGCCGCTTCGCCGCGATCGAGCGCGCGCCCTTCGTGGCCGCGCGCCTGAACGCTTCATTGCACCAGGTTGTTCAACTCGATGATCGGCAGCATCACCGCCAGCACGATCACCAGCACTACACCCCCCATCGCCAGAATCAGCAACGGCTCGAGCAGGCTCGTCAGGAACATCGTGCGCCGCTCGAGTTCGTTGGCTTCGCCTTCGGCCGCGCGATCGAGCATCGTCGTCACGTCGCCGGTCGCTTCGCCTGAACGGATCAGGTGCACCAGCACCGGCGGAAACGTCTTGGTATTGCCCAACGCGCGTGACAGCGACGTGCCTTCACGCACGCGCACAATCGCGTCGTCGATGTTGTCGCGCATGGCGCGGTTGCTGAGCGTTTCGCTCGCCGCCTGCAGCGCGCGCAGAATCGGCACGCCCGCTGCCGTCAGAATGCCGAGCGTGCTGGCAAAGCGTACGGTGTTATAGCCGCGTACCAGCTTGCCGAGCAGCGGGGCGGTCAGCAGCCAGCGGTCGAAGGCGAGACGCGGGCCGGGTTGCGCCAGAATCGACCGCACGAGATACGCCACCAGCACGACCGCGATCAGCACCGCCCACCACCATTTCCGCACAAAGCCCGACAACGCCATCATCATGATCGTCAGCACCGGCAACTGCTGCTTGGTGCTCGCAAACACGTTGACGACCTGCGGCACGACGTAGCTCAACAGGAACGTGACGATGCCGAAAGCAATGATCGTGACGACGGTCGGATACGTGAAGGCCAACACGATCTTCTGTTTGAGCGCGTTGCGCTGCTCGATATAGTCGGCGAGACGCGACAGCACGAGACCCAGCTTGCCGGTATGTTCGCCGGCGGCCACCAGTGCCCGGTAGATCTCCGGAAAATCTTTCGGATGCTGCTGCAACGCATTGGCGAGCGAATGACCGCCGAGCACTTCAGCGCGTATCGACGCCATCAGTTCACGGATGTAGTCGCGCTCCGACTGTTCGGTCAGCACGCCGAGCGCTTCGTCGAGCGGTAAGCCGGCGATCAGCAGACTGGCCAGTTGGCGCGTGAGAATAGCCTGCTCGCGTTGCGACAGACGCCGCCCCAACGAGAGCCGCTGATTGCGCTCGCCGCGCGTGCGGCTCGAGGCCGGCTCGACGATCAGCGGCGTGAGCCCCTGGCCACGCAGATGCGTGCGGGCGCCGCGCGCACTGTCGGCGTCGAGTACGCCTTTCTGCGCTTTGCCCGTCGCGTCGATCGCTTCGAAACGAAATGCCGGCATGGGGTTATGCTCCGCCCGTCACGCGGATCACTTCTTCGAGCGAGGTCAGGCCGGAAGCGAGCCAGCGGTCGGAGTCTTCGCGCAGCGTGCGCATGCCTTGCGAACGACCGGCCGCGAGGATCTCCGAGTCGGCGGCATTGCGGTGGACCAGCGTACGGATCGTGTCGTCGATCAGCAGCAACTCGTACACGCCGCGCCGTCCTGCGTAACCGGAGTGGCCACACTTCTCACAACCCACGGGATGCCACTGCATGCGCCCGTCCGCATCGGGGCGCTCTTCGCGGCACACCTGACAGAGCCTGCGCACGAGGCGCTGCGCCAGCACGCCGAGCAGCGACGAAGCCAGCAGGTAAGGTTCGACGCCCATGTCGGTCAAACGCGTTACGGCGGAGGCCGCATCGTTGGTGTGCAGCGTCGCCAGCACAAGGTGGCCAGTGAGCGATGCCTGCACGGCGATCTGCGCGGTTTCGAGGTCGCGGATTTCACCAATCATGATGATGTCCGGATCCTGCCGCAGAATCGAGCGCAGCGCCCGCGCGAAGGTCATGCCGATCCGCTCGTTGACCTGGGTCTGGCCAATGCCCGACAGGTCGTATTCGATCGGATCTTCGACGGTCATGATGTTGGCCGTCGCCGTCTCGAGCCGCGACATCGACGCGTAGAGCGTCGTCGTCTTGCCCGAGCCGGTCGGCCCGGTCACCAGGACGATGCCATGCGGACGGCCGATCAGCTTGTCGAATTTCACCAACGTGTCCGCGCCCATGCCGAGCGCTTCCAGATTCAGGCGCGACGCGTCTTTCTCGAGCAGACGTAACACCGCGCGCTCACCGTGCCCGGTCGGTAACGTCGAGACCCGCACGTCGACCGGCCGGCCGCCCACGCGTAACGTGATCCGGCCATCCTGCGGCAAGCGTTTTTCAGCAATGTCGAGCTGCGCCATGATCTTGATCCGCGAGATCAGCGCGCCGTGCAGCGCCTTCTTCGGCCGCACGACATCGCGCAGCGTACCGTCGACGCGAAAGCGCACCACCGAGGCATTCTCGAACGGCTCGATGTGAATATCCGAAGCCTGTTCGCGCGCCGCCTGAGTGAGGAGGGCGTTGATCATGCGGATGATTGGCGCGTCGTCTTCCGATTCGAGCAGATCCTCGACCTCCGGGATCTCCTGCATCAGACGCGACAGATCGACTTCACCTTCCACTTCGCCCACCACCTGCGCGGCACTGCCATCGTGGCGTGCGTAGGCCTGGTTGATTGCCTGAGCGAGTTCCTCAGCGGGCAAGCGCACTACCGTGAGAGCGCCGAAATTGCGCCCGACTTCGGCGAGCGCAGCGTCGCTCGTGCGTTCGCTGATCCAGACTTCGAGGCTGTCGGCGTGCTGATGCGCGACCAGAATCTGGCCGCTGCGGGCGAAGCCATAGGGCACGAGCCGTGCGGCGACTGCCGATGACGCGCCGCGCTCGGCAGACACCGCCGCGAACGCTGGCGTCGTCGTGGCACCGGCCGGGGTCGCTGCTGACGACGCAGAACCAGACGACGGTGTGGACGGCGTGCTCACGGCTGCGCTCCCGGCGCCGTGGTAACGGGCGAGCTGGTCGGCACGGGATTGGTCTGAACAGCAGCACCATTCGGGACCGCACCGCCGTTCTGGACGGTACCGCCACTCTGGACCGCGCCACCATTCGGAACCGCACCGCCATTCGACACGGGCGCCCGGGAAGCGGGAGCCGGCGGCGCCATCTGCTGACGGCGCATCTCGTCAAGATTGAACAGGTTCATCGCGGGCGCGCCGCCCTCGGCCGGGCCGATCGGCATCGGCGGAACCACCGGATCGTCCTTGTCCTTGATCAGGTTGTTATCCGACTTGTACGCGCCCTGCACGCCCTGGATGTAGTCGTAACGGTTCTCCGTCACGGCCTGCGCAGTAGCGTGATCGGTGATGATCACGGGACGCAGGAACACCATCAGGTTGGTCTTGTTGCGGCTCTTCGATTCCGAACGGAACAGCTGGCCGATCCACGGAATGTCGCCCAGCAACGGCACCTTGCTGTTGCTGACCTGGTAGTTGTCCTGCATCAGGCCGCCCAGCACGATGATTTCGCCGTTATCGGCCAGCACCGTCGACTGGATCGACCGCTTGGTAAACTCCGGGCCCGCCGGGTTGGTCGTCGCGTTGGTCGTGCCGGTGACGATCGCCGAGTCTTCCGTGTAGAGCTGCAGCTTGAGAATCCCGCCGTCGGTGATCTGTGGCTTGACGTGCAGCGTCAGGCCCACGTCGACGCGGTCATACGTATTGAACGCCGCGCTCGAGGTGCCGCTCGTCAGGTTCGAATACGAACCCGTCTGGATCGGCACGTTGGTACCGACGACGATCTTGGCTTCCTCGTTGTCGAGCGTGATCAGGTTAGGCGTCGACAGCACGTTCGCGTCGGCGGTCTGCGACAGCGCCTGCAACAGCGCGCCGAGTCCCTGCACACCGAAAATGTTGTGTATCCAGCCAACGTTGAGGCCCTGCTGGAGACCACTGCCCAGTGCCGTAGCGAGACCGCCCGTGCTCGCGTTAGCAGCTGCGGCCGCCGTCAGATTGACAATGCTATTGCCGGTGCCGGTTGCCAGGTTGGTGCCGGCCAGCACCGAACCGTTCGCGACTTGCCACTGAATGCCGAGATTGGCATTGGTGTTGGAGTTCAGTTCGACGATCAGCGCCTCGATATAGACCTGCGCGCGCCGTGCATCCAGCTGGTCGATCACCGAGCGCAGGTTGCGGTAGACCGCTTCGGGCGCCGTGATGATCAGCGAGTTGGTCGCCGTGTCAGCCTGGATCATGCCGCCGGGCTGGTTGTCGTCGCTGCTTTTGTCCTTGTCGGTGCCGATCGTGTCGCCAGAAGCGCCGGCCGCGCCGGAGCTGGCGCCACCGCCGAGCGGCGACGAGCCCGAGCCGCCTCCGAGTCCGCCTGACGGCAGCGGTGGAGTGCCCGAGGTACCCGTCGAACTGCTGCCGTACGAACTGCCTGAGCTGCCGCCCGCGTTGAACGAACTCGCGTTGTTCGACCCGCTCGACGAGCCGCTGTCGCCGCCTTTGCCGAGCATGCCGCGCAAGGTCTTCGCGAGCGTCGCCGCATCTGCGTTGCGCAGCGGCACCACGTGCATGTTACCGGGCACGGCGCTCGGCGCATCGAGCTGTTTCGCCAGCTCCTTCGCCGCCGCGAGGCGCGCGCCGTTCGACGCACGGATCAGCAGCGAGTTGGTGCGCGCGTCGGCGGTGACCGATACCTTCAGCGTCGCATCGGTCGCGCCGATCGCGCCCGGATCGAGCATCTTCGTCAGTTGCGGTGCGATGTCGAGCGCGTTGGCATTTCTCAACGGCACCACCGAAACCTGCGTGCCCGCAGCCGTGTCGATGCCGGCGATGATCTGGGCAATCCGGCGCACGTTGTCGGCGTAGTCCGTCACGACAATCGTGTTGTTGGACGGATAGGCCGCCACCGTATTGTTCGGCGAGATCAGCGGACGCAGCACCGGCAGCACGTTATTGGCCGATTCGTTCTTAAGCTGGAACACCTGCGTGATCACCTGGTCGCCGCGCGCCACCGGGTTATTGCCGACGTAGGTCGGCACGCCCTGCAGCTTGGCATCGGCTTCCGGCACGACCTTCAGCACGCCGTGATCCTCTACCAGCGCAAAGCCTTGCATCCGTAAAGCGGACTGCAGGGTCTTGAGCGCCTGGTCCTCGGGCACCGGATTTTCGGAGATGAGGTTTAACTGACCCTTGACGCGCGGGTCGACAATGATCGTCTTCCCGGTTGCAGCGCCAATCGCCTTGGCCACCTGATCGATGTCGGCGTTGACGAAGTTGAGTGTCACCTGGGCGTGTGCGGTCTGCGCACCGATCAGGCCAGCCACCAGCAGCGCCGTTGCGACGCGACGCAATGCCATACGATTTCTTCTCATGGAGTTTGATGTCGATGCCGACCGCCGAAGCGACCCGCTGTCATGCGCAGCAAACATAGGTGCGTACCAGCGGTCCCCACGGCTTGCAAGCGCCCCCGCGGGCGCTGGCAACCCCGACTGCCTTCCAACCTATGTCCGGAAAAAACGAACAGTAACAGTTTTTCATGTCGGATTTGTCACAAAACGAAGGCTCCGGTGTGATTACTCTAAACAAGCTCGCGCAACGTAAAATTTTTGAAAGCTTTGGTGAGGAATTGCCCAACCCGTCAGCGAAGTTCGTTTTTAGCGCGCGTATATCGATTAGTCGACTTGACGCTCGACTGCCTGCCGGTATCATACGAGCCGATCATCCTGCCGGACGCAGGTTTGGCTACGCGGGTTTTCCCCGATGTCCGTCACAGGCTCGGTGTTGGCGGGTTTGCAGGCATGCACAGGCGCATGCTAGGCGCGAGCAAAATGCCTTACCGCATCTTACCTATGTGAATTGCTTAGTCATCTTGACCGATGAAACGGACCCTTCTAACTGTCGCTACGGTACTGGGCACGCTGTTCGCAGCGGGGCAGGCGCACGCCGACTGTTTCGATGAGGCTGCCCGTTATCAGAAGGTCAATCCGCTGATCTTGCGGGCGATCGCCTGGCAGGAGTCGCACAACCGGCCCGACGCGCTGCACAAGAACGCCAACGGCTCGACCGACTACGGCCTGATGCAGATCAACTCCGTTCATCTCCCCACACTGGCCCTGTACGGCATCTCCAGCAACACGCTGATGGAGCCGTGCAAGAACGTCTATATTGCCGCCTGGCATCTGCGCCAGCAGATGAACAAGTATGGCAACACCTGGCAAGCGGTGGGCGCCTACCATTCGGAAACGCCGTCGCTGCGCGATCAGTATGCGCAGCAGATTGTCGGTATCCTGCGTAAGTGGAACCTGATCGCGGCGTCGCACTGAGAGGTGGCTTGCCCGGGGGTTTGCGCGAACGGCGCAGGTTTGATGCACAATGCGGCTTCGTGCTGCCGTCGGCCCTGCGACTGCGCTTAAGTGCCCGGCACGCCTCCTTACCTCTCCGTTTCCGTACTGCGATGAACCAGCCGACTCTGCCCGTCACCGTGCTCTCCGGTTTTCTGGGCGCCGGCAAGACCACGCTCCTGAACCATATTCTCGCCAACCGCGCCGGTCTGCGCGTGGCCGTAATCGTCAACGATCTGGCCGCCGTGAATATCGACGCGACGCTTGTGCGCGACGCCGCCGCGCTCTCGCACCTCGAAGAACAGCTGGTCGAGATGAGCAACGGTTGCATCTGCTGCACGCTGCGCGACGACTTGTTGATCGAGATCCGGCGCCTTGCCGGCGAGCAGCGGTTCGACGCAATCCTGATCGAATCGACCGGCATCGCCGAGCCGATGCCGATCGCCGAAACCTTCACCTTCGTCGACGATGACGGCACGTCCCTCTCCGACGTCGCACGTCTGGACACCATGGTGACTGTGGTCGACGCCTTCAACTTCCTGCGCGATTACAGCTCGGCCGACGCGCTCGCCGAACGTGGCATTGCAGCCAGTGAAGAAGACGACCGCACGCTGGTGGAGTTGCTGATCGAACAGATCGAGTTCTGCGACGTACTGGTGGTGAACAAGGTCGATCTCGTCAGTGCGGACGATCTGACGCGCTTGCAGCGGATTCTCGCGCGCATCAATCCGCGCGCCGCGCAGGTGGTGAGCCGTTTTGGTGTGGTGCCGCTCGAAGAAGTGCTGGATACGAAGCGCTTCGATTTCGACGCAGCGTCGAGCGCACCCGGCTGGCTCGCATCGCTGGAGCACGGGCACGGGCACGATCACAACGGCGAAGCGGACGAATTCGGCATCGGCAATTTCGTTTATCGCGCGCGCCGGCCGTTTCATCCCGAGCGTCTGTGGGCACTTCTGCATGAAGAATGGAAAGGCGTGCTACGCAGCAAGGGCTTCTTCTGGCTCGCCACGCGTAACGACATCGCCGGCTCGCTTTCGCAGGCGGGCGGCGCATGCCGCCATGGCCCAGCGGGGATGTGGTGGGCCGCCCAGGATCGCAGCGAATGGCCCGACGGCGACGACGAGCTCGCCGCGGAAATCGCCGCCGATTGGCACGGCGACGCGAATGACTTCAGCGTCGGCGACCGGCGTCAGGAACTGGTGATGATCGGTGTTGGTATCGACCCGGTCGTGTGGAGCGCAAAGTTCGATGCGTGCCTGTTAGACGACGACGAATACGCGTTGGGGTCGCAAGGATGGCTGCAATTTGACGATCCGTTCCCGGCATGGGATTTCGATGCCGAAGAAGATCATGATCACGACCACGGCGACGGTGAAATCGTCCATCACCATCACTGATTGCGCGTCGTTCAGACGAAAAAAAACCCGCCCGGGGCGGGTTTCAACAACGGAGCACCGATGTGCTTAGCGCTTGTTGACCGAGTCCTTGAACGCCTTGCCAGCCGTGAATTTAACGGTCTTGGCAGCCGGGATCTTGATGGTCTCGCCGGTCTTCGGGTTACGTCCCGTACGTGCTGCGCGCTTGCCCGAACCGAAGCTACCAAAACCGATCAACTGGACCGCGTCACCCTTCGACACAGCCTTCTTGATCACTTCGAGCAACGTGTCCAGCGTTTCGCCGGTTTGAGCCTTGCTGGCGCCCGTCTGACCTGCGACGGCGTCGATCAGTTCCTGTTTGTTCATTAAGGTTCCTTTCTGGTTTAGGTTGACACGAACAGCGCGAACGCGCCGATTATACGTGCGCGGGCCGCGCCGTCGAGCAGCTACGGCTGTGCCGCTGCCCGGACAACGCGACGGGCTGCTTGCGCAATGACGACCGTGCTGCCGCTTCCCTTCGCGGCGCTTGCTATGATAGCGCAGCGCAAACCCAATCTGGACAAGGGTTTCGAAGAAATACAGGCTGGTTGGCCGCAGCCAGCCATGAAATTACCATTTTTGTTATTCCTGGAATCGAAACGGCCGCCTAACCAGGGCTTTACATGAGGCTGGGCGTTGGTTTTTGCCAACGTTCCAGCTGGGTTTTGAGCTGCTTCTGGCGTGCTTCTGGCTTTTATCGACTCGCTGCGCGATGGCCGGCGCGCCCCGTCCGGCAACGCTTGACCCGCTCGTTCGCAGGTTTTTCACACCGCATGATCGATCCGCTGATCCCTGCCATCCTGGCGTTTCGCGACAACGGCACGCCGTTCTCGCCTCGCCACGACGACATCTATCACAGCGCCGTGGGCAGTCTTGCCCAGGCGCAATACGTCTTCCTGCAAGGCAACGGCCTGCCGGAACGATGGCAGCGCCGACGCATTTTCACCGTGCTCGAGACGGGCTTCGGCATGGGCATCAACTTCCTCACGACGTGGGCCGCGTGGCGCGCCGACCCCGCAAGATGCGAACGGCTTCATTTCGTTTCGACGGAAAAACACCCTTTTTCACGGGCTGATCTGTTGCGCGCGTATGCCGCGACGGTTGCGGACGCATCGATTACGGGCCTCGCGCAGAGCCTCGCCGATGCGTGGCCGATGCTGGTTCCAGGCACCCATCGGCTTGAATTCGAAGGGGGGCGCGTCACACTGACACTGGTATTCGGCGACGCCGTCGACACCCTGCCGACGCTCTGGCTGCGCGCCGACGCGTTCTATCTGGACGGTTTTGCGCCGGCGAAAAATCCCGAATTGTGGACACCGGCGATCTTCAAATCGCTTGCGCGTCTCGCTGGCGAAGACGCGACGTTTTCGACCTACACCAGCTCGGGCGATGTGAAACGCGCGCTCACGCAGACTGGTTTCGAATATCGCAAGGTCGAGGGCTTCGGCTGGAAACGCGCCATGTTGATGGGCCGCTTCGCGCCACGCTGGCGGGTGCGAAGGCACGAACCGCCTGCACCGCTCGCCGTGGTGGATCGTCATGCGGTTGTGATCGGGGCGGGACTCGCAGGCTGCGCGCTGATCGAGCGGCTCGCAGCGCGAGGCTGGCGGGTGACCTCACTCGAACGGCACGACGCGTTCGCTCGCGATGCCTCGGGCAATCCCGCTGGCGTATTTCATCCCATGCTCTCGCGTGACGACAGCGTCGCCTCGCGCATCACACGCGCCGGCTTTCTATACGCGCTGCAACGCTGGGCCATGCTCGCGCAAGCGGGACATCGCCCGGTACGCGGCGCAGAAGGCCTGCTGCAACTCGCCGCAAACGACGATGAAGCCAGCATGATGGCGGCGGCATTGGCTGCGTTCGGTTATCCGCCTGAGTATGTGACGCCGCTCGAGCGCGTGCAGGCAGAGAGGATTGCGAAGCTTCCGGTTGCGCACGGCGGGTGGCTGTTTCCGCACGGAGGCTGGATCGATCCGGTCACCCTTTGCGCGGCTCAATGCGCGGCGGCGGGTGAACTGCTTGAGCGTCGTTTTGGCGTTGACGCGGCGCGTGTCGAACGTTCGGGCGATCAATGGAGCGTGCTCGACGCAACTGGACACGCGCTTGCACGTGCGCCGGTCGTGATCTTTGCAAACGCACATGACGCCGCGCGCGTCGCCAGCTTGCAGTACGCGCCCACCCAAAGCGTCCGTGGTCAATTGACCTTGCTGCCCGCCGGCAGCGTGCCGTCGCCCGGGCTGCCCGTAATCGGCGAAGGTTATGCCGTGCCGTTGCCCGATGGCGTCACGCTCACAGGGGCGACCTACGATATCGACGATCCCGAACGCTCCATGCAGGCAGCGGGCCACATCGAAAATCTGCAACGTCTCGCGCAGATGTTGCCTGCCTTCGCTGCCGCCTTTGACCAGCAGCACGCCGCGTCGTTAGCCGGGCGCGTCGCGTTTCGCTGTGTAGCGAGCGACCGCTTGCCACTGATCGGCGCGCTCGCCGACGAAACCGCCGCCATCCAGGACCGCGAACGTCTACGCGGCGGATGGCCGCTCGACCTGCCGCGCGCAAACGG
>Ga0302235_10003773_pt1 | contig 10539 bp, 11 predicted proteins | sample II_Palsa_N3_3_FD_193577 | JGI IMG/M metagenome (GOLD analysis project Ga0302235, IMG submission 193577) | Peat permafrost microbial communities from Stordalen Mire near Abisko, Sweden - II_Palsa_N3_3 | ecosystem: Environmental > Terrestrial > Soil > Palsa > Peat permafrost | place: Sweden... | reverse complement strand
CTGGTAGCCGCCGCCCTCAACGAACGTCAGGTACGTGCCATTGGTGATCGGCGTGCGGCCGATCAGGTAACCACGGACGTCGGTCCGGTGCCGCGGGCGCTCGTTGTCGTAGGCGAAGCCGCCCGCCGCCGCGCCGAGCGTGCAGGCTCCGGCCGGGATCTCGATCAATTCGAGCCCGGTCGCGTCAGCCAGGGCGTCGTTGGCCGACGCAGGGACGCCCGCGGCGGCAATGGGCAGCTGGTAGTCGCTCAAGTGTGCGAGCGCCAGCGTCTGCAGCATGGTCTCGTTGTGCTGCTGTTCGTGGCGCACGACGAGCTCGTGGATCGTCCCGTCGCCGACGCCACGCTGCGCGATCACGTCCAGCGTGCGGGCGCGGACCTCAGCCAGGTACTCGCGCGCCTGCGCGGGGCCAAGGAACGGAAGCTCGCCGCGGTGCTCGCGTGGAGTCTCGAACGCGTCATAGACATCGGCCAGCCCGTCGCGGAGCAGCGGTCGCTCTCCGAAGCGGTGCACGAGCCAGAGATCTTCGAATGCGGCGATATGCCCCAGATCCCACACCAACGGACTCATCAGCGTCGAGTGAACACGCTCCAAGTCCTCGTCGGAGACCGACGCCACGAGCGCCAGCGTGCGCTCTCGCCCCTCCTCGAGCGCCGCGACGGCCTGTGGATCGGTCAGGGTGACCGGGGTGGCGGTCAGGCTAACCATTCCTGCGTATTGTCCCACCCTCGGGGTGCGGCAAACCTAAACATTGATTACGTAACGGAGATACAGCGCCCCTGCGCGTTCCAGCGCCCAGCCGATGCTCAGCGCGATCGGTTCGGGCAACTCCGGTCCGCTCGTGATCGTCGGGCCCGAGCCGCCGCCGGTCAGCTTGGGCACCAGCGTCAGAAACAGCTCGTCCACCAGGCCCTCGCCGAGCAGGGCACCCGTGACCGTCGGCCCGCCTTCGCACAGCAGCACGCGGACGTCGTGGTGGTCGTACAAATGCCGCAGGACGGTGCCGAACGTCAGGCGGCCGGGATCGAGCCGGACAACCTCGACGTTCGCTGGGCAGCTTCCGGCATCGACTTCGCTGGGGCTGAACACGAGGATTCTCGCGTCGGGCTCGGCAAACAGTGGGATGTCGAACGGCACGCTGCCACTGCGGGTGACCGCGCAGGCCAGCGGTTCCGCATGACGGCCGGCTTGTTGACGGCGCGTTCGGGTACCGGGGCTCTTCACCAGTCGGCCGTATCGCTCGACGCGCAGAGTGCGCGTGCCGACCAGCACGGCGTCGACGCGCTCGCGCAGCGCGTGGAAAACCTCCCGGTCCCCCTCGTCACCAAGTCGTCCGGACCGCCCACCGAAGGTTGCGCGCCCGTCGGCGCTGGCCACGAAGTTGACGATGACGTACGGCCGACCGCTCGGCGCGCGCGCCGCCAGATCGAGACCGTCGAGCAGGGCGGCGACCTCGACCGTGCCCGGTTCGGGAAGCAGCTGGCGAAACTCCAAGGCCATACCGCTAACTTAGACGACAGCTACACCTGGCCCCGGGCGGCGGCTTGGGCTCGAGTGGCCCTGCCCCGCGCGGCCGCCGGGGCGCAGGCTGCACTAGGCTCCGGGCGGATGGACTTCACCAAGCTCGACCGCGGGGAACTGGTCGCCACCCTGGGCGGGCTCCTGCTTGGTGTCTCGCTCGTCCTGCCCTGGTACTCGCTGGGCAACCAGAACGCGGTGCTGAACGGCTGCCGAGGACCCGACGTGACGTGCAGCGGCTGGGCGTCGCTCTCAGTCCTGCGGTTTCTGTTACTGCTCGCCGCGCTGGCCCCGGCGATCTTGGCTTATATCGTCGTGCGTGGACATGCGCTCTCCTGGCCGCGGGGTGAGCTGACCGCGCTCGTCGCCCTCGTGGCGCTGACCCAGACCGTCTACCGAGGCTTGCTCGACAAGCCCGGCTCGCCCCCCGAGGAGATCAGCATCAGTGTGGGTTGGTGGGTGGCCATGATCGGCGGCCTGGGGATCCTGACCGGTTCGATCTGGCGCTCGCAGGAGAGCGGTGCGCTGCGCAAGCCGCCGGGGGTCCTGTGATGGCGCGCCAAGCGGAGGCGCGGCCGGACCGCAACCTTGCCCTGGAGCTGGTCCGCGTCACCGAGGCGGCGGCGCTCGCCGCTGCTCGGATGGTCGGTCGCGGTGATAAGGAGGGCGCCGATCAGGCAGCGGTCGACGCGATGCGCAACGTGCTCGACTCGGTCTCGATGGACGGCGTGGTGGTGATCGGCGAGGGCGAGAAGGACGAGGCACCGATGCTCTACAACGGCGAGCACATCGGTGACGGAAGCCCACCCAAGGTCGATATCGCTGTCGACCCGCTCGAAGGCACGCGGCTGACGGCGCTGGGAATGCCGAGCGCGATCGCCGTGATCGCCCTGTCCGAGCGCGGGTCGATGTTCGACCCCGGCCCGTGTGTCTACATGGAGAAGATCGCCGGCGGCCCGGACATCGCGGACCTGCTGGACCTCGACCGGCCACTGTCTGAGACGCTCGCGTTGATCGCCGAGCGCAAGCGGCGCGACATCCGCGACGTGATGGTCATCATGCTCGACCGCGAGCGCCACCACCAGGCGATGAGCGAGGTCAGGGACGCGGGCGCGCGCGTCAGGCTGATCATCGATGGCGACGTATCCGCGGCGATGCTGGCAGTGAGCGAGAACTCGCCCGTCGACCTGCTGTGGGGTATCGGCGGCACGCCGGAGGGCGTGATCTCCGCCGCGGCGATCAAGTCCACCGGCGGCCAGCTACTCGGGCGGCTGTGGCCGCGCGACGATACCGAGCGCAAGGCTGCGATCGACGCCGGTTACGACCTGGCCAAGATCCTGACCAGCGATGACCTGGTCGCCGGGAACGACGTCTTCTTTTCCGCCACGGGTGTCACCGACGGCGACGTGCTTCAGGGCGTGCGCTACCAGGGCGATCGCGGCGCGACCACCGAGTCGCTCGTGATGCGCTCCCGCTCTGGCACGGTGCGGCGGATTTCGGCCCGGCACGACCGCACCAAGCTGCGTGTGCTGACGGGCGTCCGCTACGGCTGAGGCGTCGGCGAGCGCAGCTGCGCAGAGGAGTCCGCGAACGCGTTCGGCGGCGCGGTGGGCGCAAACCGGCCGACCTTGGATTCGGCCAGGTCGAGCTTGGCCAGCGAGCGCAGGAAGGCGTGTGTCACCAGCACATGGATCGAGGATTGGGTGGCCTCGTAGACCGGCATGCTGAACCCCACGGCGATCGCCGGATAGAAGTTTGCCACCTCCACCTCGATCTGGAGCCTCGCCGGCCCGTCCTCGGGAGCATGGCGCTTGACGTCGAGCGCCAGGAATCCGCACCCGTGTCCGCCGCGTGCGACCAGGAGGCCGTCCCGGATCCGCCAGCGCACCCTCCCGCGCTGAGCCTCGAGCACGTATTCGGGCGCGTCGAAGCGCAGCAGCGTGAGTGGCCTGGACAGCAGCACGACCGAGCGCTCGTGCTCGCTGTAGACCACGCGGATCAGACCGAGGGTGACCCGGGACAGGAACCGCCAATAGGTGCGGGCGAGGTTCTCCAGACTGGTCGCGCTCCACAGCCGCTCGAGGTCGGCCGGGTCCATCGTCAGCTCCGCCGACTGCACCGAGCGAACGGCGCCGTCGCGGGCGACGACGGTCGACTCCCGCGGGGAGATGATCACCGCGTGAGCGGGCAGGCGGCTGCGCCGACGCCGTCGGCGCGCCACCAGCGCGAGCGCGAGCGCGAGCGCGGACGCGGACGTGACGACTGTGGTTGGTGTGCGCCCGCGCACCAGGCCAACCTCAGTAGGCGAGTTCCTCTAAGGCCACGGTCGAGCCTGCCTCGAGGATGCCCTGGCCGGACGGAACCATGGCGAGGGCGTCGGCGCCGAGCAACGAGCTCAGGACGTGAGAGCCCTGGGCGCCGTTCGGAATCGCGGTCGTGTGTCCGTCGCGTCGCGCCAGCCGGACGCGCACCGCTTGCTCGCGCCGCGGATTGCGCGGGACCCGCTCGGCCAGGACGGCGTCTGGCTCGAGCCGGCTGATCGTGCTGGCTCCCTGCAGCGCGGCGAGCGCGGGACGGACGAACAGCGAAAATGTCACCACCGCCGAGACCGGATTGCCCGGCAGCCCGAACACGAAGCGACCGTCGCGGACTCCGAACCAGGTCGGTTTGCCCGGCTGCAGCGCGACGCCCCAGAACAGCTCCTCCACGCCGAGCGAGGCCAGCGCCGGTTTGACGTGGTCGTGGGGCCCCACTGAGACTCCGCCCGAGATGAGCACGAGATCCGAGCGTTCCAGCGCCGCCGTCAGCCCGGCCTCGGTCGCGGCGCGGTCGTCGGCCAGGCGACGCGCGCGCGCCGTCTCAGCCCCCCAGCGCTGAGCGAGCGCGGTCAGCATCGGCGCGTTCGAGTTGTGGATCTCGCCCGGGCGCAGCGGCTCGCCCGGCGCCCGCAGCTCGTCCCCTGTGCACAGGACGGTCACGCGGGGCATACGCGCGGCGATCACCGCGCCCGCCCCGGCAGCGACCGCCGCTCCGAGCTCGACCGGTCCCAACCGGCTGCCGGCTCTGAGCACCGTGGTCTGCCAGCGCATGTCCTCGCCCGCATGCCGGATGTTCTCGTCCGCCACGACATCCGCCGCGGTCTCGATCAGCTCGCCGTGCCGCGAGACGTTCTCCTGCGGGATGACCGCCGTCGCTCCGGCGGGCACCGCGGCTCCGGTCGAGATCCGAATCGCCTCGCCTTCGCCCACCTGGGACCGCGCCGGCGTGCCGGCCCGCGATTCGCCGACCACCGCCAGTTCTCGGCCGCTGGGGCCGGCGATCACCGCGTATCCGTCCATCGCCGAGCACGGGAACGGTGGGACGTCCCCGGCGGCCCGGACGTCGCTGGCCAGGACGCGGCCCAGCGCGTCCTCGATCTCGACGCGCTCGGCGCCAAGCGGAGAGATTGCCCGCATGACGCGCTCCCGCGCCTGCGTCACGGTGATCAGCGTGGTTGACATGGTCTCTGAGAGTTCACCACATTCGCAACGCCGCCTGGCGCGATGACGGTGTCACACGGGTCGCTGCGACCGAGCGCCAGGCGACTGGTGAGCGTGATAGAAGAGCCCGATGCAGATGGGACCGCCCCGTCGGCGCCGAGCCAGGCCGGTAGCCGACGCACCGATCGAGACGCTTCTGGCTCGAATCGAGGACCTCACCAAAGGCTGGCTGCTGGCGCTGCTCGAGCAGCACGAGCTCCACGAGGCGCCGCGAATTCTCGCCGCGGACCTGACGCGTTCCGGACCGCGCGTGTGCGACGCGATCGTGCGCTCGATCGCCGACGACACCGACCTGCGCCGGCTTGAGCCGGGTGGGGCCCTGGAGCCGCTCGTCTCGCGGGCGGGCGAGATAGCCGGCGCGGAGACTGCTGAGCACATCTCGCACGCCGTTGATGCCCTGCACGCCGTGGTCTGGAGCGCGCTGCGCGACGAGTTGCGCCATCCCGATGGGAATCAGGTCGCCGAGATCGCCGAGCGGCTCGGGCTCGTGATGGAGGTCGTCCGCGGCGCGGCGCTGCGCCGAGGCGACGGCGCAGGAGCGCTCGTCGGCGAGGGGCGATTCGGTCGGGCCCACGCCACCTCAGCCGGCGCTCACGGGCTCTCGGAGGCTGGTGGCGCTCCGACGAGCGCTCCCCAGGCATTGTGGGTGGGCGCGCTACAGGAGGAGATCCAGCGCTCCGAGCGGTCTGGGGCGCCGCTGTCGCTGCTGCTGGCCGAGCTCGAGGATTCCCACCGCGTGCTGGCGGTCGAGACGCCAGACGACGCCACGACGACCTTTGGCCGTTTCGCCCAGGCGGTCCGTGGAGTCGCGCGCCGGCAGGACATCCTGGTCTGCGAAACCGACACGCGAGCCTGGCTCATCGCGCGGGACACCGGACGAGCGGGGGCCCAGGCGCTCGGGTCGCGGATCGCCGACGCGGTCGCCGAGGCGCGGCCGTGGCGGGGCGTCCCAATGGCAGCGTCCGTCGGCGTCGCCGTGCTCGGCGAGGACGGTCGGACCCCCGACGAGCTGACAGATGCGGCCGAAGAGGCTCGGTTCGCGGCCACGGCGAGCGGGATCGGGATCGTCCCCCTGGCGCAGGAGAACCTGCCGCAGGAACCCGAAGACCCTGAGCCGGGCCTCGTCAGCTAGGCGGCGGCAGCGACACGGCCCCAATGGTCGATATCCCGCCGGTGTGAAGGGCTCGCGCGGTGGCCTGGGTAAGGTCCCAGTCGGCGCCGTTCGCGTAGGGCCCGCGGTCGATCACGGGTACCACCATGGTGCGGCCCCGATAGTAGATCGCAACCGGGGTGCCGCACTTGAGCGTCCGGTTCGCGGTGCCCAGCGTGGTGGGCCTGAGCACCACGCCACAGGCGGTCCTGCGGCCGTAGAGGCCCGGCCCGAACCAGGTCGCGATGGACGGCCGGTAGACGGTCACCGTCACCACGGGGGCGGCCGATGCGGCCTGTGAGCTCGCGGGCTGATCGATCACGGCGCGGATCGAGAAGCGACCGATGTGGTTCGTCGGCCACGCGGCGGTGAACGATCCGTTCGCGCCGACGACGGCGGACACGGTCGGAGCCCACGACCAACCGGTTTCCCGACCGAGACGCTCGACCTCGATCGTGGCGCCGGCGGCACTCCCGGAGGCTGAGCCGGTGAACAGCAGCTGCTGACGCAGCATCGCCGACGCCGTACTCGCGAGCGTGACTCCGTCGGCGGTTGCGGTGACGGCCACGTTGCCCGCATGCACGACCGCGCCTGAGCTGGCGCCGCCGTCTGCCGGCTGCAGCGACGCGCCCCCCGAGCCCGCCCAGCCCACCGACGGCGCGGCGAGCGCGCTGCCGAGGAGGAGCAGGACGGCATAGACGTGGGCGCGACGATTCCTCATCGTTCTTTCGATTCGATTGTGCCCGGGGCCTACGGGGTGAGCTGACGGGCTCGCGCCTGGCTAGCGCTACGGTCCTTTGCGGGACCGATTCGCCCCCGCGGGCCGAAGCCCGCAAGTGGTTCCCCCGCCGATCGCCCGCGTGCGGACGATCGCTCGGCTGGGTGGCTGGTGCAGTATACGAAACTCTGCCGCTCGCGTTATGAATAGTGATGCGGAGGGTTTGCCACCGACCGCAAACGGCTCGCCTGGCCCGCCAGCGCAATCGCCGGAGCTCGAGCCGTGGAACCGAGGCGCCTACGGACGCGGCAGGCGAGACAGCGCGCCACGCAGCGCCCGGGCGCTGAGCGAGAGCCCGATCTCGGCGAGCTCGGCGGTCGCCTGAACGGCGGTTCCGAGTATCGGCGCGCCGGCCGGCGGCGGCTTGTCCATGGAAGCTTCGGTGGCCGGGCCGGGCGTCGGTGGGAGCTCAACCCTCACCGGGTCGCCGGCCGGGGCTGCGCGCTTGTCACTGCGGCGATGCGGACGCGTGCGCGGCAGCGCACCGAGAACTTTCGAGGGGGGCTCGTCGCTCATCTCACCGACATGATCGCGCACCGGCAGGCGCGCCGCCGCTCGGAGCGGTCCGCTGCCACGGCTGGCCGACTCCTCGCGGGACCTCGCGAGACGGAAAAGTCCGCACAATGCGGGAAAAGCGAGCCCGATTGCGCTCAGCGCCTCTACGACTCGCGCTCGCGGTCCGATAAACCGGGTATTGGCAATCGGTGGAGCCCGTGCGCAGCGTCCCTGCGGAGATTCCGCCGCCGCCTGAAACGGCAACCGCAGTTCGACGTACTAGATTCAATACAAGCGCCTCCAGTGCGGCGCTGGCACCACCAAAATCACCGGAGAACATGGGCCGAACCAGCTGATTTCTCCAATTGACTTCAAAAAATATAGTACCTATAATGCTATCTATGTTTGAGTGGCGGGGTTGCGCTTTGGATGGTGCCTCCCGCTATCTGATCCTCAGCGCCGACTTGTCTCCAGGTGCCGGCGCGTACGACGGAAACGGAACCAGATGTCAGTAGTGGAACTGCAGGAACTTGAGGAGATCAAGGGCCTGGTCAATCGTGGTCAACAGCTTGGCGTCCTGACCTACGCTGAGATCGCCGGTGCCGTGGCCGAGCTCGATCTCGACGAGGCCGACGTCGAGGAGCTGCACGGCTTCCTGGAGCGAGCGGAGATCGAGCTCGTGGAGGAGCTCGATCCGGCGCTCGCCGCTGCCGAGGTCGAGCGCGCGCCCGACAAGCGTGGGCGCCGCAAGCCGAAGACTGCGCTGGACCTGAAGCCGGATATGACCACCGATTCGCTTCAGCTGTTCCTCAAGGACATCGGCAAGGTGCGCCTGCTGACGGCCCAGGAGGAGGTCGATCTCGCCAAGCGGATCGAGCGGGGCGACCTGGATGCCAAGCAAAAGATGGTCGAGTCGAACCTCAGGTTGGTGGTCTCTATTGCCAAGAACTACCGCAACCAGGGGCTGCCGTTCCTCGATCTGATTCAGGAGGGGACGCTCGGGCTCGTCCGCGCCGCGGAGAAGTTCGACTACCGCAAGGGCTTTAAGTTCTCGACCTATGCCACCTGGTGGATCCGGCAGGCGATCGCGCGTGCCCTGGCCGACAAGGCGCGGACGATCCGCATCCCGGTGCACGTGGTCGAGAAGCTCAACAAGATCGGGCGTGCCGAGCGTAAGCTGGTCACCGAGCTCGGCCGCGAGCCGACCGCCGAGGAGATCGCCGAAGTGACTGGTATCGAGCCGGAGGAGGTCGAGTCGATCAAGCGCTCGGCCCAGGCTCCCGTGTCGCTCGAGAAGCCGGTCGGTGACGAGGAGGAGTCCGAGTTCGGTCAGTTCATCGCTGACGAGCGGGCCGAGTCGCCGTACGAGCGGGCCGCCGAGATCTTGACCAAGGAGGCCCTGCGCGAGGCGCTTGAGAATCTCAGTTATCGAGAGCGGCGCGTATTGGAGTTGCGCTACGGACTGGGTGGGGAGCACCCCCGAACGCTCGACGAGGTCGGCCGGACGTTCAACGTCACACGCGAGCGCATTCGACAGATCGAGAATCAGTCGCTGAAGAAGCTGCAGTCGCTGGCCGAAGCGCAGAAGCTGCGCGACGTCGCCTGAGCGAGGGCACCGCAGTGGTCCGAGGGTCGGGGCGATTTCATCTCCCGCGCGCCGGCCGCACGCCATCTGTCCGGCACTTCAGTTCGTGAAGCATTGCGCTAGACTCGGGGTTTGAGATGGCTACCAGCGACACATGCCCGGTGTGCAAGACGGCCGAGATTGTCTGCGGCAAGTGGACGCTGCTCGTGATCCGTGACCTCGCCGACGGTCGTTCGCGGTTCTGCGAGCTCGAGCGCTCGCTGCGAGGCATTAGCCCGCGCACGCTTTCACTGCGGTTGCGTGCGCTCGAGGAAGCGGGCATCGTCGAGCGGCAAACCTATCCCGAGGTTCCGCCTCGCGTGGAGTACGTGTTGACCGACAAGGGGCTTGCGCTGGTTCCGCTGATCGAGGACATGCGCGCGTACGGCCGGGAATGGCTCGGTGCGGAGTGCGAGGACGATTCCTCGCCCGACAGCGCGCCCCGAGTCGCAGTCGCAGTCGCCTGAGCCTCAGCGATGCGGATTGCCGTCGCGGCGGACGAGCTGACCGGGGTGGCTCAGGCGGTGCTCGAGCAGCTCCGCGAGCGCGGTCACGAGCCGATCTCGCATGGCGCGTACGCTGAGGCTGAGCGCTCCGATTGGGCGTGGGCCAGCGAGCGCGCCGCGCGAGACGTCGCCGAGGGCCGGGCCGAGCAGGCGATCGTCGCGTGTTGGACCGGGACCGGCGCGTGCATCGCAGCGAACAAGGTGCCCGGCATCCGAGCGGCGCTGTGTGGCGACGCGCAGACCGCTGAGGGCGCTCGCCGTTGGAACGACGCCAACGTGCTAGCGCTCAGCCTCCGTGCCACCTCGCACGCGGAGCTCGTCGAGATCCTCGATGCGTGGCTCGGGGCACAGGCCAGCGAGGACGCGGTGGACGTCGAGAACATTGCTCATCTGTCCGTGATCGAGCGCGCCTGACACACCGGCAAGTTCGCCACCTCCGGGAGGATCCGTGGCGCTGACGCAGAAACGGCGCACGTGCGCAACGCCACGCTGCACCAGGCCCTCGAGGCATTCACGACCGACGCGGCAGGCAGGCTGGCCGCGGAGACGGCGGGCGGCGCAGAGATCCCGTTCGAGCTGATCGAGGAACCCGGCGGCAGCGCGCTGCTCTACTGCTACCGCCCGCTCACCGGCGACTTCATCCGGGATCGGCAGGCACTGCTCTCGGGGCTGCCGACGTACGTTCCGGCGGCGCGCGCGATCGGCGCGCTGGAGGCCGTCGAGGCCTACCTGCGCGAGCACGGCGAATCGCGGATACCCACCGAACCGCGCCAGCGCGCGACCGCGGCGCTGACCGTGTTCCTGGGCAGCGTGTTCGCCGAGCGCAGCGAGTTCGGTTTCGATCGCGATCGGTTCGAAGCTGCGTACGGGGAGCTCGAGCGAGCGCTGTACGAGGGGCAGTGTGCGGCAACGGTGATCACGCCTTTGCT
>Ga0302235_10003772_pt1 | contig 10539 bp, 8 predicted proteins | sample II_Palsa_N3_3_FD_193577 | JGI IMG/M metagenome (GOLD analysis project Ga0302235, IMG submission 193577) | Peat permafrost microbial communities from Stordalen Mire near Abisko, Sweden - II_Palsa_N3_3 | ecosystem: Environmental > Terrestrial > Soil > Palsa > Peat permafrost | place: Sweden... | reverse complement strand
GACCGCACGGCTACCGGCACTGGTTCGACGGGCTCGCGATGCTGCACCGGTTCGGGTTCGCCGACGGCGCGGTGACGTACGCGAACCGGTTCCTGGACACCCCCGCCTACCGCGCGGCCCGCGACACCGACACGATCGCCTACAGCGAGTTCGCCACCGACCCGTGCCGGACACTGTTCAAGCGCGTGGTGACCGCATTCGTCCCGCCAGCGTCCGGTACCAACGCCAACGTCAGCATCGTGCGATCGGGAGAGGAGTTCCTCGCGCTGACCGAGACCCCGCTGCCGGTGAAGTTCGACCCCCGGAGTCTGGACACACTCGGCGTGGCGCGGCCGGCGCCGGGGCAGCTGACCACCGCCCACCCGCACCGCGCGCCCGGCTCGGGTGACCTGGTCAGCTACGCGACCCACTTCGGCCCGCGGACCAGCTACCAGGTCTATGCCCAGGACCCAACCGGCAGGCGCCGGATCATCGCGCGGCTCCCGGCACGGCTCCCGGCCTACATGCACAGCTTCGCGATCACCGAGCGATACCTCGTGCTCGCGGAGTTCCCGTTCGTCGTGATCCCGGTGGCGATCCCGCTGTCCGGCCGTCCCTTTATTCGCAACTACCGCTGGCGCCCGGGCCGCGGCACCCGCTTCCATGTCCTTGACCTGAGCACCGGAAGCAGCCGCGGCAGCTACCAAGGTGAGCCCTTCTTCGCCTTCCACCACGTCAACGCCTACGAGCACGGCAACGAGATCGTCCTCGACGTGTGCGGCTACGACGACGCTGGCATCGTCGACGCGCTCTACCTGGACCAGCTGCGATCGCACGACACCCGCCTGCCGCAAGCCGGGCTGCGCCGGTACCGGATACCCCTGGACGGCGGCGATGTGACCCGCGAACTGCTCCCCCGCATCGCCCTGGAGCTGCCGCGCATCGACTATGACCGGCGCAACGGCAAGCACTACCGCTACGCCTACGGCGTTGCGAGCACGGACGGCGGCTTCCCGGACCGGATCACCAAGGCCGACCTCCACGACGGCACATCGGCCTCATGGTCCGAACCGGGCAGCTACCCCGGCGAGCCGGTCTTCGCCCGGGCCCCCGGCACCGAGCAGGAGGATTCCGGAGTGCTGCTGTCAGTCGTGCTCGACGGCGCCGCCGGCACCTCGTTCCTGCTGGCTCTGGACGCCACCACCCTCAGCGAGATCGGACGTGCCCGGGTGCCGCACCACGTCCCGTTCGGATTTCATGGCGGCTACTTCCCCCAGCCCTGCTGAGGACCAAGGCCCGGGAGGCTGAGCGGTTTAGACGGTCCTGCCGGGGGACCTTTGGCCGGAGGTGACCGGACATGTCGGTTATTGGTAGACGGCGAGGCTCTTACCGCAGGGATTACAGGCGCCGGGCAGGGTGGGGGACGCGCCGGGTCGCCGGATCGGATGCGATCGACCTGCTGGCCCGGCTGGGGTTCGTCGCCCGCGGCATCATCTACATCGTCATCGGGCGATCGCTGTCATGGTGGCGTTCGACGCCGCGCAGCACGCCCCGGACCAGGGCGGGGCGCTGGAGGCGTTCGCCAGCAAGCCGTTCGGCTATGTGCTGCTGTGGATCGTCACGATCGGCTTCGCCGGGCTCGCGCTGTGGCGGCTCGTGCAGGCCGCCGTCGCCCGGCTGAATCCCACCGAGGCCCACCGGCTCATGGCGGCCGGCTGCGCCATCGGCTACGCGATCGCGTTCGTCACGACCTACTGGTTCGTACGGGACGGGCGGATCCCCGCCTCGAGCGACACCACGTCGCGGGACCTCACCGCGACGATCATGTCCTACGACGGCGGCCAGCTCATCGTGGTCATCGCCGGCCTGGTCATCGCCGCGGCCGGGATCTACATGGTGGTGCAGGCCTTCGGCCTCGACTTCACCCGGTACCTGCGGATGGGCTGGATGAGCCGCCGCACCCAGGACACCGTGGTGAAGCTGGGCCGGTTCGGCTACGCGGCGCGGGGCGTCATCGTGTTCCTCATCGGCGCGGCCGTCTTCGACGCGGGCGTGACCTACGACCCGGCCCGGGCCAAGGGTCTGGACGGGGCGCTGGGCACGGTGGCCGACGAGCCGTTCGGCCCCGTCCTGCTCATCCTGGTGGCTCTCGGCCTCATAGCGTTCGGCCTGCTGTCGTTCTTTGAAGCCAAGTGGCGGCGCACCTACGGCGGCGTCCCGGTGTGACGCGCTCGTCCGGTCACGGGAGCTGGCGGAGCCCGGCGCCGTTTGGGCATACCTCGCGCAGCCAGTGGAACGCGATGCGGACATCGGTCGGCCAGTTGGCGGAGAAGGTCTCCCACGTCTGCTGCTGCAGCGGACGCATGTGCGGGGTGGCGCCAGCAACCAGGATGATCACCTCGGGGTCATAGCGGTGGAGGAGGTCGGCGGACGCCTGGCGGGCCGAGCGCCGCTCCAAGGTCGCCTTCGGCATCGAGGACACCGGACACGGCGTGGTGAAGCTCACGGTCGTCCACGACGGCTTCGAGCCCGGTAGCAACGTTCTCCAGGGCGTCTCTGACGGCTGGCCTGCCGTCCTGGCCAGCCTGAAAACCCTGCTCGAGACCGGGAAGCCAGGATTCCGTTACTGGCGGGGCCGGCGGCCCAGCAGTCAGCCATGCGTCCAGCGCCCTGATCACCGAGCCGGAGTTCTTCCTGGACCTGGGGAAGGCCCGGCTGCTGGTGAACAGCAGCCCGCAGCCGAGTGGCCCGGCCTGCAAAGCCCGCAGCATAATCGGCCGGAAGTCCTTCACGTTCTCCGTGAGCAACCACCGCTGTTGCGTGCTTGCCCACGCAAATATCTCCTCATCGGACTTCGAGCGCAGGTCAGACCGGTCCGCGACAGCGATCACGTCGTGGCCAAGCTTGCTCAGTTCCGCTGCGATTGCGGGTGAGAACATCTCGTCCAGCAGGAGCCCGACCTCAGGCCGCTGGTTCACGCGATGAGTTGCTGCTGGACGCGCCACGCTGCTTCCGCGCGGGCCGAGGCATCGTCCGCCTGGGCTATCTCTGCGTCAATCTCGTCGGCGTAATCCCCGTAGTAGCTGATCGCCGCAGCGATCCGGCTGCTGTCGACGGCGAACACCTCGGCTGCGGCGTCGATCGCCGCGGGTCCGCGCTCGTCGATTTCACGGAGGAACTTGATGACCTCCCAGACATCGGGTCCGTAAGCCAGCGCGGCCCTGCGGCCAGACGGCCCGTCCTTGAAGATCACACCTGGGTGATCGGCCATCCGCAGGCCCTCGTCGATGAGCCGTTGCGCCAGCCCGGCGACGCTGGCGCCCGCCATGGCATTCGCACGCTGCCGCAGCCGGGCCAGCAATGACGGGGCGAAGCGGATAGATAGCGGAGTCGTCATCACTACATTGTAGCTGTTGCGCTACAGGAGATGCGGTCCGGGCGAGAGTAGACGCCCCGCCGTAGCCTGACGATCCGCCCCGAATGTCGCGGAACGGTACTTTCGTGGCTCAGGTCAGGTTAGGAGCCCACAGTGTCAGGAAGCTTGCCGGTCGCGCCGAGCTTGTAGGCGATGATCATGTCCCGCTGGGTGGGGGGCAGCGCCGCGCCGGCGCCGGCGATGACGTAGTCGCCGTCGACGGCGACGGGCGCGTTGCTCCCGGCCGACATCGGCGTCTTGAACAAGATGGTGCCGGTGGACGCGTCGAGCGCGTACAGGTCGCCGTGGAAGGTGGTGGTGAACACGACGTCGTTGGTCACCGTCGCGGCGCCGTACGGCGAGGACGGCAGCGGGGTGTCCCACGCGATGGCGCCGGTGTCCTGGTTGACCGCGACCATCTCGCCGGCAGCCTTCTCGATGTCCTCGAAGACGGCGACCTCCGACAGGGTGTAGCCGGCCGGGGTCGTCGGCAGCGCGAGATCGTTGACGGCGGCGAAGGTGGTGGAGCCGTTGCTGGCCAGCTGGGTCAAGATACCGCCGTAAGTGCTCGGCTCGAGGCAGTATTCCGCGGGCAGGAGGCTCCGCGAGGTGGGCGTGGAGTGCTCGGTGAGCAGTCCGTCGTTCTGGTGCCCTTGATGTGCGCCCACCGGGCGCTGCCACAGCAGCTTGCCGGTCTGCGCGTCCAGTTCGATGAGGATCCCGGCCTTGCCGCCGTCGATCACCACCGGGCGCCCGTTCGCGGTGCTGAGCACCGGCGGGTCTTGCAGGTCCCAGTCGTACAGGTCGTGCGGGGTGAGCTGGTAGTACCACAGCAGCTTCCCGGCCGGGCTCAGCTTGACCACCGAGTCGGTGTACAGGTCCGGGCCGGGCCGGCTGCTTCCCAGCGGATATTTCTTGGTGCCGAAGATCGGGCCGGGGTTGGCGATGCCCATGTAGATGTTGCCCTGGGCGTCGAACGAAGGCGTGTACCACAGCCCGCCGCCGGAGTTGACGCCCGGGTTGCCCCACAGGTTCTGCACCGAGTCCCAGGACCACTCCGGCGCGCCGGTCCGCGCGTTCAGCGCCCACAAGATCCCCTCACCGCCGGGCAGGTACTGACCCGTCACGTTGGCCGGCACGGTGGACACGTACACGGTGCCATGGTTGTAGCCGGGCGCCATGGCGATGCCCTCGTGGTCGTTGCGGATCAGCGTCCGGCTCCACAACTGCGTCCCGGTCGCGGCGTCCAGGGCGACCGCGGACTTGGCGGTGGCCGCGTACACGACCCCGCCGGCCACGTTGACGCCGTCCGGCCCGCCGTTGGGCGAGTTGTAGTCGTGCCTCCACAAGACCTTGCCGGTGGCCAGGCTGATCGCCATCACGTCGGACTCCAGGTCCTGGACGTAGACCACCCCGTTCACGATCACCGGCGTGGTCGCGTAGGCCCCGTCGGTGTGGGCCGTGGGTATCGTCAGCGGCACGGTCCACGCCACCCCGAGCTTGGAGACGTTCGCACTGGTGATCGCGCTGGCCACGTCGCGGGTGTTCGCCAAGTCCGCGTTCGGCAGGGTCCAGCCCGCCGCGGGCCGGCCCGTCGCGGCCGGGGTAATTGGGACGGTCCCGGTGACCGCCGTGCCGTGCTTGGACGGACACGCCAGGGTGCTCGGGCTGCTGCTGCTGCTGCTACTGCTACTGCTGCTGCTGCTGCTGCCCGAGCAGGCGGCGATCAGGCCTGCCGCGACCACAAACGCCGCGCCCGCCACCACGGGCCGGCGGCCGCCCGTCGTCCTGGCTCCCTTGCTCATAGCTCACGCTCCCGCGGTCGGCATCCGGCCAGGCATCGAGTTGGTCCGTCGCATCTAGGACGGCGGAGGCACCCGGAACTCATCGCGGGAACGCGGCCGGAGGGGACGAGATAGTCCGGCGCCTGGGTGCCGGGGTTGGGTCGCTGCGCAGCTGCTGTCTCCCGGCAGGGGAAGAAGCGCTTCGAGGGGCGATGTGTCCTCGATGGTTCGCCGACCCCCGGTGCTTCTCACGCGGGGCGCGGCTCGCGCTGGCTTGGGGGCGGTCCGCGATTAGTGCATTGCCCAGCCTGGCTGAAGGCCACCCGACGGGTCAGGCCGGGGTCGGCTATTTCGCTGGCGGATCTCTGTCTTGCTGCTCCTCGACCGGCAAGGTCTCCGCCAGTGCCTGAACAGCGCGTTCCAGTTCGGGCAGATCGTTGCCGACGGTTGCCTGCAAGACCAAGTGGTCGGTGTCGAAGTAACGGTGAGCCAGGTGATCACGCAAGCGCGCGATTTGAGTCCATGGGATGGCGGGCTGAGAACTAAGCCTCTCGGTGGGCAGGGCCTTCACGGCTTCACCGATTTCCAGTAGCCGGATCCGGACGGCATCGAATACCAGGCCGTCGGATAGGTCACCTCGTTGCAGATGGGAGCGGATGGCATCGATGGCGGCCTGAATGTCGGCCAGTCGCTGCCGTTCCCGGTAGGTCACAGTGCCACCAGGTCGCGTTCGGCGCGCGCGCGAACTGCGGGCTTCAGGTCACTTTCCGGCACCAGGTCGACCTTGGTGCCGAGGATGGCCTCCAGGTCAGCCTGGACCCGTCCCAGCCCGAGCAGGCCGATGTCGGGCGGCAAGTCCACGAGCAGATCCACGTCACTGTCAGGCCGGTCCTCGCCGCGAGCCACGCTGCCGAAGACCCGCAGGTTGGTCACGTCATGGGCCGCGGCCGCCGCAACCAGGTCCTGCCGCTTTCGCCTGACCTGCCGCCCCACCGGACCGGACAGCCTGCTCAACTGCGGAGGCTGACGCTGGATATCAACCACGAGGTCACATCCGGCCGCATCGATTAGCTTGGCCAGGGTCGGGAGCGACGGCTGGCGCCGTCCGGCCTCATAAGCGCTGATCACACTCTGCGCGACAGCCGCCCTGAAAGCCAGTTCCGCCTGCGATATCCCCGCACCGACCCGAGCCCGCCGCAGCAGGCTCCCGGCCGTTTCATCTGCGCGATCCATAACGCTAATTATAGCGGATCGTCGATAACTAGACTGGTTCGCTGCCGAGCAGCCCTCCCATACCGCTGATGCTGGATTCGAATTTAATCGGTCAACCGCGGTGCCCCCACATGATTGCGGGGCTGCCGACCGCGTGCCAGACCGCTGACGGGGTTCTTGGGTATCAGGATGGCCTGGCGCTTGAGGCGCGCACGTACGACGCGGTCGTGACGAAGGTCTCGCGTCCTGCCGAAGGCCATTACTTGTTTCGCAGGGACGCTCGCTCATGGCTGTGAACAGGCATGTACGGAGCGAGACGGCTCGGGGGCCTGGTCCGACGGCAGCCGACGTCCGGATCTGCCGAATAGCGGATGTTGGGTGTCCGTATACCTATGCGCTGCCCTGCATATTGTCGACGTTGGCAGCGATAGCTGATACGGCCTGATAAGTCCGTATCGGGGATGCACCTAACGATGCCGAATCGGCGTGACAGAGACCGGGGCGACTGTGCCCGTGGGCGCATGCAGATCATCCAGTTATGGCCTCGCTGGTCCGGTACCCGGTCGACCGCGCACGATGTCAGACCTGAGGTCCTGGACAAGTTCAGGCGGACCGGCAGCCACTATGGCCGGATCGATACTGACCCAGGCCGTCCCGATTGGTTAGACGCCTGTTGTGATCGGCTTGGGGATATGAGCATCGTGTTGTCGGAGAGAACCGAGAGCCAGTAGTTCATCCGTTCGGCATTGGTGGGGTCCTGCCAGTGAGAAAAGAGCCATGCGGCATCGGCGAGAGGCAGCCGGCCTTCGACCTGGTGGATCTCGGCCGTGAACGAGACTGCCTGCGGGGGGCACGCGTCGATGGCAGTTGACACGATGGAGGCCAGGCCTGGAGGCCCGTACATCATGCTCAGCGATCGGCGGCCTTGGTAGCTGAAAGGAAGAGGGAACCGCGTCAGGAAACTGAAGTGATCCCGCAGACCTGGAACGAGGGGGTGCCCGTCGTGTAGGTGAAAGTGCACGTGTTTACCGAGTCGGCCAAGCGACCGCGTGACATCGAGGACATGCGGCAGGGCGCTTCCTACCGCGTCCTGGATGTCCGCTATCAGGTCGGGCAAGCGGTCGTCGGTCGGGCCGAGCTTCTTGAGGTCCAGGCCGGGATGGCTGTCCGCGAACCTGGCGACCGCTTGTCTGAGGCCGACGTGGCCGACGTCGATGCAGCAGCTAACTCGCTCGGCGTCTTGGAGCCGCTCGGCCACCTCGACGAACCAGCCGCGATCCAGTCCGGCGGCGTACTCGAGGAAAACCAGGGGCCCGTCCGGGCGCTCGCAAAGGTAGGCATTCAGTTCGCGCATTCCGGCAAGCAGGCTCTCGGTCTGTGCTCCCATCTCACGTTTGTCATGGACGACCAGGCCGGCGACCCGGCCTGCGAAGCGGTCAGCGAATTCCCTTACCACGGCGCGGTCTCGCCGGTGCAGCACGTTGAGGCCGCGGCTCAGGTGGACGATAGGCAAGCGTGCATGGGTGGGCACGAACGGCAGCACATAGTCGAGCTGGTCCGGTGTATCGGCGTACACCTCGGCCGCAGCGCCCATCTGGGCGAAGCGCAGCCCGGCGAGTTTGAGCAGCGCATCGTCCCCGTCGACGCGTTGCTGGAACAGGGCATGAACATGCCCGGGCGCGTCGCGCCCCGGGGTGTTACCCCGGGTGCCGGCGTCGCCGGGACCTTGTCCGGCACGATCCATGATCCTCACTCCGCTGCGCTGCAGCTGATTTCGTCTTCGCTTCCCTTTGCCCCTCGTACCCCAGCCAGAGGCAGGCCCAGGCGGTACTAGGCTGCCCGCCGCGGCCGGTCCGCCACCCTGAGAAAGCCATCGGCAGCCCGCGGCATCGTCCGCCTTTGCCGCTTCAGCTGCGCGCGGGCGCTGTCATGACGCATGCGGACGTAATGGACAATCCCTTCCATCGTCTTCTTCCCGTGTCGCAGTTCGCGCTGATGGCACCCGCTCTGGTAGACCTCATCGTTGCTGTACCGCCGGCCGGTGAACGGCCGCCCGTCAGGTGTATCCGATTCCAGATAGGCTGCCTGCCGGATCCGGTGCCACAGGCCATCCTCAGCGCGCGACCCGATCTGCGCGGCAATTGCCCTCGGATTAAACTCGGTATCGAGCATGTGCTCCATATAATCCAGGTAGTACTGGCGGTAGTCGTGGTTGCGGAGCACGTTCCGCACGAGTGGGATATTCGGGATGTGACGGTTCACTTTTCCCGGCCAGTCGAGGATATCGGCATACTGCCATTGCGTGCCAGAATAATCGATACCCAGGCAGTTGTCGTAGTCCCAGGGTATGAACTGGAAATAAGGAGATCCGACGAAATCCTCCGCCGCGCCCCTGCGTCCCGAGTTGTAGAGATAATAATTTGACGGGGTCGCATAATAGTTGTCCCAGCTCCCGAGCAGCATGTTGACGGCCGCCCACCTCAGGAAGGAATTGACGTTCATTATGCCGTCCACCGACTCACGGAAGGCGTCCGTATCGAACCGCTCCTCGCCACCCCGGAGCCCGATGCCGTTGATCGTCCTGATGAAGCAGGCCAGGTCGTCGTATGTGCTGGCCTCGGGGTTATTCTTGTTGGTCTGGAGGCGGTAGGTGCGTTCTGCAGCTCCCGGGATAAAATACTGGCTCCCCGAGTCATCGCCGTCGGGTCCGGTCCGGTATGCCAGGCTCGCGCACCCGAGGTCGCGGCAGCCGGTCTTGTAAAGGTTTCCCCGGTGGTTCTCGCCGAAGTGATCTCTCAGGAATTTCTTGTCGACATGCTCGATTACCGAGAAGAGGCCTCTGTAGGCTCCGTCAAAGGCCAGTTTTGCATACGTGTGCCGGGGCGCTGGGACATCGGCTATGCCGAACAGGCGCCAAGCCAGCGCTTCGCGCATCTGGGACGGGTCATTGTACATCGCCTTGAGATTGATCCGGGTCATCCCGGCTAGCCGGTTACCGTGCCCTGCGGCATCGAGAATTATCCGCCACGACGGCTTTGGCGCGCGCAGCGTGCGGTTCCCGCTGTTTTTCAGCGTGAATGCCTGTGTGCTGAACAAGACACCTCCGCCGCCTGGGGACGGAATGCGCCGGCGGTCGGCCGGATCGGTCGTCCAGACGTCGACCCGGGCGTCGCGGGCAGGTCTCACCGGCTCGGTCAGGACACCGCGTCCTGGACGGAATCCGGTGACATGAAACATGTACATGTCCGCGCCGAAGAACTCCGGCTTCCCCAACGACGCGCCGAAGTAGTCGTTGATCGCATGCGCGGCGGCCGTAGGGCGCCCGGCCTCATCAAACAGCCTCAGCTTCCCGGCCGGGGCCGGCGGAATCTGCGCAAGCAGCAGGCCGTAGAGCGCCTTGTACTCGGCCTTCGTGCGCAGCGACGCCCCGTCACGGCCTGCCATCGCGCTGGCCGCAGCCGCCAGGGCCCTGCCGTGTCCGGCGGGCAGCTGCGATACCACCACTGCCCGCCCCTTGAACATCTCCCAGAACCGGTCCCTGCCGACAGCCGTGTCCATACTTCCCCCGATGCCTGTACCTTCCCCGCCCACGTCCAGCAGCACCCCAGCAGGCGGCGCGCCCCCGGTCCCGCTCTACCTCACGGAGCAGCCAGCCAGACCATTGATACACAGGAGACATGCGCCACCGAGTTATCGTGATTCAGGCCGACGATGACTCGCTGCATGTGTCCCGCGAACGGGTGCTCTTCACTGCGTTGGCCATTCATGACCGCGCACAGATCGACGCGTTCGGCGCGGCGGGTCAGCCAGTGCACCTGGCCGCGCCTCGCCTTGCCCGGCGCCGCGCGGAGTTGCGGGCGCGCCGCCTGAGCCTGCCGGCGGTGGCGGTCAGAAGTGCGGCCGAGGTCCTTGATCCCGCGCTCGCGCAGTTGCGTCTGGGTCGGTTTCGGTTATATCCCAAGGATGTTCAGGAGGTCGCGGAGATCTGTGATCGTGTAGTCGGGCACGCAGTCAAGGTAGGTCTTGTTGCCCTGATCGGAATCGAACATCACGCTCTTCAGGCCGGCTTCCCGCGCTCCGAAGATGTCACGGTGCATGTCGTTGCCGACGTAGAGCGCGTTCTCGGCCGCCACCGCCATCCCGTCGAGC
>Ga0302235_10003767_pt1 | contig 10548 bp, 10 predicted proteins | sample II_Palsa_N3_3_FD_193577 | JGI IMG/M metagenome (GOLD analysis project Ga0302235, IMG submission 193577) | Peat permafrost microbial communities from Stordalen Mire near Abisko, Sweden - II_Palsa_N3_3 | ecosystem: Environmental > Terrestrial > Soil > Palsa > Peat permafrost | place: Sweden... | reverse complement strand
CGCCACAGGTCCAGTGTCTCGGCGCGGCCGGTCACGACGCGCCCTCCGCCGAGGTCCCAGCAACAGTCCTGTGCCCAGGTCGCCGCCCACGCATCCGGGTCGCGCCGGCACACCGCGTCGGCGTACCGCGCCACCAGCGCCCGGATCGCCAGCTCATCTTCCGCGCTCACGTCACCCGCCTCATGTCAGCTTCGCGACGGCGGCCGGACGCCGTCGCCGCCCGTGCCTCCCGCGCCGACGCGACGACCGCACGCGTCGTGCCGGCCAGCCGCCGGGCGACTTCGGCCGCCGGGCGCTGCAGGAGGTCGGCCGAGATCACCTCGACGGACAGCGGGAGGCGCACGCCCGACTCCGCCAGCAGGCCGAGGAAGCCGGCGAGGTCGAACTCACCCTCTCCCGGCACGTCCCGGTAGCGCGTGCAGTCGGTGTAATAGTCCGGGTCGACCGGCCGCCGCGGCCCGTCGTTGAACTGCACGGTGAAGATGCGCTGCACCGGGATCGCGCGCAGCATGTCGTCGTCGTTCGCGCCCCGGAAGTGGTGCCAGCAGTCCAGGCAGATGCCGCCGTTGGCCCGGCCGGCCCGGGTTACGATCTGCATCGCGGTCGCGGCGTCCGGGATGTTCGACATCTCGGGCAGGAACTCGATCGCCGCGGCGAGCCCGTGCTCGGCCGCGCGGTCGCAGACGCCGGCGAAGGCCTCGGCCGCATCGTCGAGCGTGCCGGTGTAGGGCCCGATGACCTGGACGTGGTGACCCGGCCCCAGCACGTCGCTCATGGCGAACACCGACCGTTCGGTCTGCAGGTAGGCGGCCCGGTCGGCGCCGGTGGCCGACCAGCCCCGAAGCGCCTCGATCTCCACCAGCGGCATCCCGTAGTGGTCGAGCACCGACCGCAGGTCGGCGTCCCGAGCGCCCTCGGCGCGCAGCCGCTGGTACTCGCCGATGTACAGGCCCATCGCGGCGAACCCGGCCTCGGCGGCGGCCTGCACCCGCTCTTCGAACGGCCGGGAACGACCCAGACTGAAATGGCTGAGGATCAGGTCATCCGGTCCCAGGTCGGCGTACCCGGGCAAGACCGCGAGCGCTTCGGTGGCGGCCGCGCTCATGCCCCAATCACCGCGCTCACCGGTCCGCCACGACCGGCATGCCGCTGCGACCCGCCTCGCGGACCAGGTCGCGTCGGCTGGCCCACCGGCCGTGCTCGCCCGGCGCGACGTTCTCCCGGGATCCGGTCGTCAGGCCGCCGTCGACGACCAGGGTGTGGCCGCTGACGAACCCGGCGTCGTCGCTGGCCAGCCACAAGGCGGCGTGCGCGATGTCCTCCGCCTCTCCGATCCGGCCGCGCAGCGGAGTCCGGGTCGCGAACGCCTCCCGGGCTTCGTCCATGGCCTCAGGGTCGCCGGTGAGGTTGGTCGCGTTCATCGGCGTGAGGATCTTGCCGGGGGCGATCGCGTTCACGCGGATCGACCAGGCACCAAGCTCGGCGGCGACGTTCTTCGTCAGCGCCACGACCGCGCCCTTGGCCGCACCGTAGATGTGCGGGCCGAGCCCGCCCTGCAGCCCGCCGATGCTGGTCGTGCTCAAGATCACGCCGGAGTGCTGCTGCTTCATGACGCGGGCCGCGTGCTTCATGCCGAGAAACACCGATCGCAGCAGCACCGTCATCGTGAACTCGTACTCCTCGATCGGTATCTCGTCGATACCGCCGTGGGTTCCGACTATCCCGGCGTTGTTGAACATGCAGTCCAGCCGGCCGAACTCGCGCACGGCCGTGTCGACGGCGCTCGCGACGTCCGGTTCGGCCGTCACGTCGCAGTGCAGGTAGCGGGACCGGTCGCCTAGCTCCTCGGCGATCCGCTGGCCCCTGGCGTCCTGGATGTCGGTGAGCAGGACGGCCGCGCCTTCCGCGTGCATCAGCCGGGCGGTGGCCTCACCGAGCCCGCTGGCGGCCCCGGTGACGACGACGACCTTGCCCGAAACCCGTCCTGTCATGGTTCTCCCCGGCGCCCGACCGCGCTACCGACGGCGCCACGCTGGCCGACTATCTTGTCACCGACTACAATAACCATCAGTCTGGGCCGGGGCCAGCCTGGCCACCGGGATCTGCAAACCCGAGACAACTTGTCTCTTGCTCTTGTTCGCCAGTACCTGCTGGAGGCATCGTGACCTTGAGGCGGCTGGCGAGGGAGCTGGTGCAGCCCGTGGAGTCGCGGAGGTGGTTACCGTGCCGGTCGGTCGGGAGCCGTTGGCGTACAACAGCCTGTGGCAGCTCAGGAACGATACCTGGTCCAGCCTGGAGGAATCCACCACTCAGCTGGCGCTCGCCGACGCCCAGCAGCGTTCCATCGAGCATCTGGCCGAGACAGTAACCAGGTTCCTGGATGTTCTCGGGTCGATCGAGCGATTCTGGGGATTTCCTGGCGCACGGACCTTCCTAGAGGTGCAACGACTCTTTTCTGCCGGTGAGTACAGCCGACTCGCCGGCGTGGTGGGCCAGGTCAACCGGGCATTGGTCACCGAGTCCTACCGCGCCGGTCAGGCCTGGGATTTGCGCGCCGAGGACGACGGACGCGATCGCGATGCCCGCGCGGTGAAGCAGCCTGGGAGTAACAAGCCTTACTTCGAGGTTCTCGTCGTCGAGGACCTGACCGGGGAGCAGGAAAGCGCGCTGCGCGAAGAGCTGTGGCGCTGGCGTCGCCCGGATGACCAGTTCGTCTACGAGATCGTCGTGGTGCCCAGCTTCGAGGACGCGCTGCTGGCCGCGCGGCTGAACTTCAGGCTGCAGGCGTGCGTGGTCCGCCGCCGGTTCACCCACCGGTCTCGCCACGACTTGTCCTCGGTCGCCCAGTTCGCGTACAGCGGCGGATCCGCTGACCTGATGGAGCGCTCGCCGGATGACCGCGCTCAGGTCCTCGCCAGGTCGCTGGCCAGGATCAGGCCCGAACTCGACCTCTACCTGATGACCGAGATCTCCGTCGAGGACATAGCCGGCCGACTCAGCCACCATTTCCGGCGTATCTTCCACGCCCGGGAAGGGTCGCTCGAGCTGCACCTGTCCATCATGGATGGCGTCGCGGCCCGGTATCGCGCGCCGTTTTTCAGCGCGCTGCGAAACTACAGCAACAAGCCCACCGGGGTATTCCACGCGCTGCCGATCTCGCACGCCAAATCGATCGTCAACTCGCACTGGATCCAGGACATGCTGGACTTTTATGGCCTGAACATCTTCCTGGCCGAGACGTCGGCGACCTGCGGCGGGCTCGACTCGCTACTCGAACCCACCGGGCCGCTCCGGGAGGCCCAGCAGCTGGCGGCCGACACGTTCGGCTCCCGGCAGACTTTCTTCGTCACCAACGGAACCTCCACGGCCAACAAGATCGTGGTGCAGGCGCTGGTCAAGCCCGGCGACATCGTCCTAGTCGACCGGAACTGCCACCAGTCGCACCACTACGGGCTGATGCTGGCCGGCGCCATGGTGAGCTACCTGGAGGCCTACCCGCTGAATGAGTACTCGATGTACGGCGCGGTGCCGCTGCGCGAGATCAAGCGCCAGCTGCTGGCGCTGCGGCAGGCCGGCAAGCTGGACCGGGTCAAGATGCTGCTGCTGACCAACTGCACCTTCGACGGGATCGTCTATGACGTCAAGCGGGTGATGGAGGAGTGCCTGGCGATCAAGCCCGACCTGGTGTTCTTGTGGGACGAGGCCTGGTTCGCGTTCGCCAGGTTCCACCCGGTCTACCGGCCGCGCACCGCCATGCGGGCGGCACGCACGCTCGCGGAGAAGCTGCGGCTGCCGGAGTACCGCGAGCAACATCAGGAGTTCCTCAACGAAGTCGGCGCGGTCGACGCCGCGGACGATGAGGTGCTGCTTGAGCGGCGGCTGCTGCCCGATCCGGCCCGGGCGCGGGTCCGGGTCTACTCGACTCAGTCCACCCACAAGACGCTGACCTCGCTGCGGCAGGGCTCCATGATCCACGTCTTCGACCAGGACTTCAGCCAGAAGGTGGAGGACAACTTCCACGAGGCCTACATGACGCACACCTCCACCTCGCCGAACTACCAGATCCTCGCCTCCCTGGACCTGGGCCGCCGCCAGGCCGCGCTGGAGGGCTTCGAACTGGTGGTCAAGCAGATCGAGAGCGCGATGCGGCTGCGCGACGCCGTTAACAACCACCCGCTACTGAGCCGGTACATGCGCTGCCTGACCACCGCCGACCTGATCCCGGCCGAGTACCGGCCCACGGGCATCGACCAGCCGCTGCGGGCCGGCCTGGCGAACTGGGTCAAGGCCTGGGAGAACGATGAGTTCGTGCTGGACCCGTCGCGGATCACCATCTACATCGGGGCCACCGGTATCAACGGGGACGCGTTCAAGCGCAGCCACCTGATGGATCGCTACGGCGTGCAGATCAACAAGACCTCACGAAACACCGTGCTGTTCATGACGACCATCGGCACGACCCGCAGCTCGGTGGCCTACCTGATCGAGGTCCTGGTCGCCATCGCCCGGGACCTTGACGCCAAGGTGGCGGACATGAGCCCGGCCGAGCGCGCTGCCCACGAACGTTCGGTGCTGCGGTTGACCGCTCCGTCCGCCCCGCTGCCCGACTTCAGCGGCTTCCACCCCAGCTTCGCCGGCGGCGGTGGGCCGCCCACCACCCCCGAGGGCGACATCCGGCGGGCCTTCTACCTGTCTTATATCGACGACTACTGCGAGTACCTCACCCAAGAGGAAGCCGAGCAGTGCGTGGAGAACGGCGACAGCGTCGTGTCCACCACCTACGTCACGCCCTATCCGCCCGGCTATCCCGTGCTGGTGCCCGGGCAGGTGTTCAGCAAGGAAATCCTGTCCTTTATGCGCAGCCTGGACACGCCAGAGATTCACGGCTACCGGCCCGAGCTTGGCTACCGCGTCTACGTGAAAAAGGCCCTGGAGATCACAGCGACCGCCCACCAGCCGGGCGCCGCAAGCAACCCCGACTAACCGTCCCGCCGGTCAGCCGGCCGACGGGACGGCGGTCAACGACACGAACAGGATGACCATGCAGATTCTCATCGTCGGCACCATCGAGGTCGAGCCGCTGCGTCGCGGGGCACTGCTCGAAGCTCTCCGCCCCTACGTGGCAGCAACCCGGGCCGAAGAACCGGGTTGCCTCGACTACGCCTTCGCGGCCGACACCGTTGACGACGACCGGATCGTGGTCCTCGAGCGATGGGCCGACGAGGAGTCGCTCGCCGCGCACTTTATCCACCCGAACATGGCCGCCACCAAACGCGCGCTGCACGAGAACGGGTCGGGTGCGTCGCACGTCGCCAAGTACCGGGTCGACCGGACCGAGTCGGTACGTGACGCCGAGGGCCGCTACCGCGCCGCCTTCGGCGCGGAAACCCGCACGTAGTCCGCCAGAGCGGGCCGAGAGCAGTCCTTTCAGCTACGCACATCGGCCCGCCACCGGCGCGCGGCTATACCCGGCGTGCCGACGGTGAGCGAGAAAATCGCACCACCGAGCGGCTCAGGGTCGCCGACGGCACGGAGGCTGCGACGCGCGGTCGTGATGAACAGGGTGGAGAGGTTTGGGCCGCCGAGGCAGCAACTGGTGGTGCGTCGCACGGGCAGACGCACTTCCTCGAGCATGCGGCCGCCGGCGGTGAACCGCCGAACCGCGCCACCCCGCCAGAACGCCACCCACAGGCAGTCCTCGGCATCGATTTCGATCCCGTCGGGAATCCCCTCAAACTCCGAAACGTCGAACGCGGGCTGCCTGTCCGCCAGTGTGCCGCCTGCCGGGTCGTAGCGGAACCGGTCGACGCGCTGCTCGAGGCTGTCGACGAAGAAAAACGTCGTGCCGGCTGAGTCCCACGCCATGCCGTTGCTGACGCCGATACCGGTCACGAGGGCGGACACGGCGCCGGGGGGCTCGTAGCGGTAGAGCGTGCCCAGTCCCGGCGAGGCGTCGCGGGCGATGCTGCCGGCGTAGAAGCGTCCGGCGGGATCGCAGCCGCCGTCGTTCAGCTGCATCAGTGCCGTGTCATGCTCTACGGCGGCCACCAGGTTGACGGTCCCGTCATCAAGGTCGAGCCGCCCGAACCCGTCCCGCAGGCCTAGGAGCAGACCGTCGCCGTCGTCGCGCAGCGCGAGGCAGCCGATAGGACAGCCGATCTCGTAGCGACGATCGGTACCGGCGCCGGGATCGAGGGAAAAGACGGCCCCGGCGACCGGGTCGACGCGGTACAGCAAGTGACGCCTGTCGTCCCAGACCGGCCCCTCGCCGAGTTGGTCGGCGCTCCGCCAGGCCACCTCGGCGTTGTGGTTAGCCACCAGCTGCTTTTCGTGGCTCCCAGTCGGTGTCCACGGTCATCCGCCACGTCAACGGGGTGACCGATGCCACCTGGTCGCGGACGACCGCTTCGATATCCGTCCCGGGCTCCAGGTGATCCCAGTCGACGACGGCCTCGACGGCGAACTGAAACGGCTCGTCGAGCCGGCGGTCCGAGCTCGGCCGGCTGCGGACGTAGTAGGGCTGGCGGCTCTGTACCGTCTTGCGCAGCTCCGTCCGGGTCGTCGCGCTTCTGGGCACGTTGAGGTTCAGCACCGACACCCCGTCCGGCAGGCCCTCGTCGAGCACCTGCTGGGCCAGCAGGCGGGTGAAGTACCTGGCGGCGGTCCAGTCGACGGTACCGAAGTTGCGCCACTCGCTGATTTGCGCGGTGATCGCCGTGGCGATGCTCGGGATACCGTAGGCCTCCGCCTCAAGCGCGGCGCCGATGGTGCCGCTGACACCGATGGTGCCGCCGATGTTCTCGCCGTAGTTGATCCCGCTGACGCACAGTCCGATCGGCCTGTCGGCAAGCTCGAGAACCGCGTGCGTCACGGCCATCACCGGTGAGCCGCTGATCGCGTACCCGGGCACGGTGCGCCCGGCGATATTCAGCTCGACCCGCTCGACGACGCCGGAGTCCGCGTCCCGCACGAAGGCACGGCTCATGGCGGTCTGCTGCGTGGCGGGCGCGGCGAGGAGCAGGTCACCCAGGTCCGCCACGGCCTCCGCGGCCGCGTGCAGTCCGGGTGAGAGCAGCCCGTCGTCGTTGGTGACGAGGATCAGCGGTGTCTGCGGCACGGGCGAAGCCTACGCGCCCGCACGGCGGCGCACCCGCACCGGCAGCTCGAGCAGGCCGCGGACCATGAAGCTGGCGTTGTAGCGCAACTGCTCAGGGTGGATCACCGCCAGGGTGTCGATCTGCTGCGCGAGTACCTGAATGGCGATCACGGCTTCCATCCGGGCCAGCGGGTTTCCGACGCAGGCATGCTTGCCCATCCCGAAGGCCAGGTGCTGCTGCAGTCCGTCACGATCGGGGTCGAAGCGGTCCGCCTCGGGGTAGCCGTCCTCGTCCCGGTTCACCGAGGCGAACGAGACCACCAGAACCGAGCCGGCGGGAATGTCGACACCGGCGAGCTGCGTGTCGGCGGTCGCCCGGCGGAACGCGGTCTGGGATGGACTCGCCCAGCGCAGCGCCTCCTCCACCACCGGCCGCGCTCGTTCGGGTTCGCTGCGGATGCGGTCCCATTCACCGGGTTTGGTGTCCAGGAGCCGGACGATCTCGGTGATCAGCTTCCCGCTGGTTTCATTGCCGGCGATCACGAGCTCGCGCAGCAGGGTCAGCAGCTGCGCCATCGGAATCGGCTCCTCGCCGGGTGCCGGGTTGTCCGCCGCCTGCACCAGTGTGGACAGCAGGCCTTCCCGGGGTGCCTGGCGGACCTGCTCAATCTCGGCGGCCATAGTCTGCTGGTAGTGCAGCAAGGTGTGCTCGTTCTCGATCCATGCCTTTGCCTCCGGCATTCCGCCGATCGAGGCGGCCGCGGCCACCGACCATCGGCGGATGTCGCCACGGCGCGATTCGGGCAGCCCGAGAACCCGCGAGATGGCCCAGACGGGCAAGGGCTCGGCGAAGGCCGCCAGGAAGTCCAGCTCGGCACCGTCAGGTAGCGCCGCGGCGAGTTCGGTCGCGGTCTGCCGGACCAGCGGCTCCATCCAGGCTAGTGACCGGGGGGTGAAGGCACGTTGGACGAGCCGGCGCATCCGGGTGTGGTCGGGGGGGTCGTTGGTGCCGAGGGCGGGCGTGTAGGGCCAGCCTTGCGCCCGGATCCGCGCGACCTCATCCGCCACCTCGGCGGGCGGCTGGGTGTGCTTGTGCACCCGGGAGGAGAAGCGTTCGGCGTCGCGCAGCACCTCGCGGGCGGTCTCGGCCTTGGTGACGAGATACCAGCCGTGCTGCGGCAGATAGTGGACCGCTCCGGAGCGGCGCAGCTGCTCGTAGATGGCCGCGGGGTTGGCCTGGAAGTCGGGACCGAGCAGGTCAAGGCCGTCAGGCAGGCCCGGTGCGTAGTCTGGCCGCACTTCAGTAGCCGATGCGGTGGGTGAACGATCCGTCCACCACGAGGTTCTGCCCGGTGACCCAGGACGCCATCGGGCTGGCCAAGAAGGCGACCACGTTGGCGACCTCGTCGGCGCGGCCGAACCGGCCGGACGGGTGCCGGGCCTTGTTGGATTCGTAGTAGTCCGGCTTCTTCTGCCTGATCCGGTCCCACGAGCCGCCCTCGATGTAGATCGGGCCCGGCGACACCGCGTTCGCGCGAATCCCCTCCGGGCCGAGTTCCTTCGCGAGCTGGCTGATGTAGTTGACCAGCGCTGCCTTCATCGGCCCGTAGCTGAGCCCGCCGCCGGGGTAGTAGTGGTTCTCGACGGCAGTGATGGTCCCGATCTGCACGATGCTGCCGGCGTCGCTGCGCCGCAAATACGGTATGGCCGCGTCGACCAGCGTGACCGCCGACATCACGTCGACCTCGAAGTTGCGCCGCCACCCTTCCGGTGTGTGCGGGATGCCCCCGAGCGCGCTGGCATTCGACACGACCACGTCGGCCCCGCCGAGCCGCTCGGCCGCCTCCGCCACCCACGCGGCGAGCGCCGGATGGTCGCTGGCATCAACCGCCGCGCCGATCACCTCGCCGTTCGGGCCCAGCTCCTTGACGGCGAGCTCGACGCCCTCCGCGTTCCGTGCGCAGATCGCCACCTGCATGCCTTCGGCGACCAGCCGCTCCACCACGGCCCGGCCGATGCCGCGGCTGCCGCCCGTGACGAGCGCCTTCTTGGCCGTCAGCCCAAGGTCCACGAGCGGTACTCCTATCATCGGTGCGGTCACCGAGCGCTATATACAACAGTTGGTGTACACCAACTGTTGTAGCGCAGTGCTAGGGTAACGTCAATGCCCGCGCGAGGAGACCATCAGCAGCGCCGCCAGCAGGTGGCGCGGATCGCGGCCGACCTGGTCGCGGCCGGAGGCTTGGCCGCGGCCACCCACCGGCGCATCGCCGAGGCGGCCGGCTGCAGTACGACCGTCGTCAGCCACTACTTCACCGACAAGCGGGATCTGGTGACGGCGACGTACCGGGAAGTGGGCGATCGCGTGGCCACCCGGGTTGAGGCGGCTCGCACCTCGGAGGACCGCCTGGTGGCCATCCTCGAGGCCCTGCTGCCCCTGGATGAGGATCGGACCCGGGACTGGCGGCTGCTGTTCACCTTCCTCGGGCTCGCGGCCACCGATACCGAGCTCACCGCCGAGCAGCGCGACCGTGCCGCCGCCGCGCGGGTCCAGATCGAGACCGCGCTCACCAGCGACAAGCAAGCCGGCTGCCTCCCGGCGGACACCGACGTGGCGGCGGCAGCCGGGTTCCTGCTGTCGCTCGTGCTCGGCATGGGCATGCAGGCGCTGTTCGATCCCGCGGAGTGGCCGCTCGAGCGGATGCGCGCGGTGATCGCCGACGCGGTCGCCCAGATCAGGGGCGGGCCAAGTCAAGCATCTCCTGGATAGTGCGGTGAAAGGCAGTGATTTTGCACTCCCGGTTGTTAAGGATGTTGCGGCGGTACGCCGACGAGTCGCGGGTGGCGGCGACTTCGTCCCAGATCTCGATGTCTTCGGCGACGACCGTCTGCAGGCGTCTCCAGTGTTCGTTCACCGAGTCCTGGTAGCCCTGGTCGGCGTCGGCATACTGCAGTTCCCAGCATTCGAATCGGCTGCGGTCCACGGATAGCGGCACCGCCCGGAACAGCTGGATGTGCGTGGGGTTGCAGTTGAACACCGCGGTCGGGAAGACGGTGTAATGGCAGATGGCGGTGCCCTGGTGGTCGCGGGTCTCCCGCAGCCGGGCCGGCACGCCGCCCTCACGTTCCGCCGGGTCGCGGACGCGGCCGGCTCCAGCACCGCCATCGTCAGCATCTACTTCACCGACAAGCGCGACCTGCTGCTGTCCACGTTCCGTGCCGCGGCGAGCAGGACCACGGTCCGGTTCGAGGCCGCGATCGACGCCGGGGGCAGCCTGCAGGACTGCCTGGAGGCGTGGCTTCCCCTCGACGACGACCGGCTGGTCGACTGGCGGGTCATCATCGCGTTCTGGGGCGTGGCGGTCGCCGACCCCGAGCTTGCCCGCGTCCAGGACGGCCACGTCAGCCGGGCCCGCGCGCGGGTGGAGAAGCTGCTGCGCAAAGAGCGCCGC